>Ga0209470_1002012_pt1 | contig 14634 bp, 8 predicted proteins | sample GraSoiAngelo_125_FD_185882 | JGI IMG/M metagenome (GOLD analysis project Ga0209470, IMG submission 185882) | Grasslands soil microbial communities from the Angelo Coastal Reserve, California, USA - 14_0927_05_40cm (SPAdes) (version 2) | ecosystem: Environmental > Terrestrial > Soil > Grasslands ... | reverse complement strand
CGCCGCTGAGGATTTTCGGGAACCCGGCGGGCATCGTGAGAGAGATGGCGGCGACGGCCATCGGAGCGAATCCGTTTGCGAGCACGTTCGTCGACTTGCGCTCGCCGCGGAGCCCCTCCTGCACGCCCAACGCCTCCTTGAGGGCGAAGCGATAGCGGGTCGCGAGGAAACTGGAGAGGAGGAAAAACAACAGGAGGAAGAGCCACGTCACGTCACCGAAGATCCCGATGACCATGCCGACCACGAAGGCGGCCAGGCTGCCGTCCCACGTCAGGACGTCCCTCCGGTACGCGAGGGCGCTCAGGGCCCCGGTCAACACCGTGCTGACGAGGACCGAGGACACGAAATCCAACGGCATTGGCGCGGGCAAATCGAGGTCCGGTTATAGCCTTTCCGACTCGATTCTCGGAGTGCGCCTACCAGGAGTCGAGAGACCGTTGTTTTTGTTCCGATCGCGCGCTTCCGAATTTCTCCAACGCTGCGTTGATTCGGTCGACCGAGAAGTCGTGTTCGTCGCAGAGCATGCGCCGGACGCCGTCGGCATCCGGATCGCGGAATCGGAGTTCGACATTCGGAAGGACGTTCGGCTTCAGGAAGATCTCGCGGACCTCGTCCTTCGATTCGATCTCGACGCCGAGCTCCTCGAGCGCCGGCTCCAGCGAGCCGTGTTTCTTGATCAGCGCGAGCGCCTTCTTCGGCCCGATTCCTTTCACGCCCTCGTTGAAGTCCGTCCCGATCAGCAAGCCCATGTCGACGAGCTGTTCGCGCGTGATGCCCAGGTTCGACAGGGTGGCCTCGAGGGAGATCTCCTCCGGTTGAACGTCCACGTACACCTCCTTGCGAGGCAGCTTCCGACGACCGCTGATGGCAAGGTTCTTCACGAGGCGCGGCGACCCGAACAAGAGGGAGTCGAAATCCTGCGAGGCCGCCGCATGTGCCACCCCGCTCTTGGCCATCGCGCTCGCTTGCGCCTCCCCTTCCGCGGGCGCTTGGATCCACGGGATCCCGAGTAACTCCAGGAGTCGCTTCGACTGGTCGACCATCTCCTCCGTGAGCCGCGAGGTCTGCATTGCCTTCGTCCGCGCCGTCGCGAGATCGCCGACTTCCACCGCCTCCCGCCATTCCCGCTCCGCGCGGCGCTTGATCTCGCTACGGGCCTGGATGGTACGCGCCTTGAGCCGCGGGGGTTCTCCGTCGAAGACGAACGCGGGCTGGATTCCCGCCGCGACGAAGTTCGAGACGCGGTAGATGATCCCGGACAAGTGGGACGTCACCCGGCCCTGGTGATCCATCAGCGGGGTGCCGTCCGGCTGGCGGATGATCGCGAGGAACTGGTAGAGCGTGTTGAAGGCATCGATCGCGAGGACTTTGCCCGAGAAGTCCTCCAGCGTCCGCGGTTCGGAGATGACGATGTCCGCGAGGTTGATGCCCATCCGCTCGGCAGAAGGCGAGGGATTCTAAATCTTTGCTGGGTCGAGGCCCGAGGGGGACCCGTGCGTAGCGGTCTGGCGAGGAGCAAGGATCCCGCATTGTCGCGATAAAGCCCATGCGGCATCCAGAGCGGGCGTCGCCGATCCCCACCAGGCGCGCTTCGGGCGCGCTTGGCTCACGGCCTTTGACATGAACTGTTTCATTCCCAACACATCCGAATCGCCAGTTTATCATGCGATCGATTCTCTCCCCGGCGGCATGTTGCGGATGGGAACGACGCCCACGATTGCATTCCTCGTCCTCGCCGTGGCGAGCCTGGTGGCCATGCCTCACGCCTCGGCCGCGGTGACCGTACGCGACCTCGGGACACTCCCCGGCTACACCTGGAGCGAGGCGCTCGGGATCAACGCGGCGGGACAGATCGTCGGGACAAGCGGCGATATGGAATCCCAGTCGCGTCCGTTCCTATGGGACGACGGCGTCATGACGAACCTCGGGACGCTCGGCGGTACCCGCGGCACCGCACATGATATCAGCAATACGGGTCTCATCGTCGGCGAGAGCGAGGATGCCACCCACACGATGCACGCGTTCGTGTGGGAGAGCGGAGCGATGACGGACCTCGGCCCCGGCGTCGCCTTTGCGGTCAACGATGCGGGCCAAGCCGTCGGCTGCGGATACCCGACCTCTCCCTCGCCACCCTGTCACGCCGTCCTGTGGCAAGCTGGCCAGATGACGGACCTCGGCACCCTCGGTGGCCGTTCCGGCTCCGCGTATGGCATCAACAGTGCGGGCCAGATCGTGGGCAGCAGTCTCGCGCCGGACGGTTTCATGCACGCGTTCCTATGGCACGACGGAACGATGACCGACCTCGGCGGTCTTCCCGGGTATCAGTTCAGCGTCGCGTGGGACATCAACCGTGCGGGCCAGGTCGTCGGCAGCAGCTACGGCAACGACGGCACCACGCATGCGGTCCTCTGGGCGAACGGCGCAGTCCAAGACCTCGGGAACTTGGGCGGTCGGGCTGCGACCGCGTTCGCCATCAACGATCGCGGTCAGGTCGTTGGGATCAGCTTCTCCGCCGACGGTCAATCGCGCCCGTTCCTATGGCAGGATGGCGTGATGACGGTACTCCCGACCCCGGGCGATGCCGGAGGCCCGGCCTCCGACATCAACGAGGCCCGTCAGGTGGTCGGCGGCCGATACCTCTACGCACCCGGCGCGACGGCCGAGGGACCGCCGGCGGGCACGGCGTTCTCTGTTGCCGCCATCGGGCTGGGCGTGGCGACCTTCGCGTTCTATCAAGCGCGCCGGAACTTCCGACCGCGCAAGAGCCCAAACCGAAGGTGATGCCCAAACCGAATCCTCCCTCGGTGCCCGGTCGGGCGACGTCCGGGATCTGCACGCGAACGGACCCCAGACGGCGCCCACTCTTTCGCTGATCGTCCACCGCCGCCCGCGGGCCTCTACATCTCTGCGGCCCGCACGCCGAGCAGGAACGTCTCCTCTCCCAGCCCCGCCTCGATGACGTACGCGTTTGCGTCCGGCTGCGCGACGAACTGTAGGTCGAGGGCGTTCGAGTCCCGCAGGATCATGTCCTTCCACGGTTGCAGCATCGCCCGGAACGGCTTGCCGGCGACGAGTTCGATCTCGACGATTCGGTCGTCGGGAAGACGCATGTCCTTCCGAGCCTCGCGCACCAAGTTAGCGATTTCCTTCGCGTACCCTTCCGCGATGAGCTCCTTCGACATGCGCGTATCGAGGTAGACGACGCCGCCCTCGAACGGCTCTTCGACGACGTACTCCGGGATAGACTCGACGAAGGAGACCATCGTCGGGTCGATGCGGACTTTCTGGCCCTCGATTCCGACGGAGTACTCGCCTCGGTCCAGGCCGGCCTTGATTTTCCATGCGTCCTGGGACCGCAGCAGGATTTCGATCTTCTTGGCCCAGAGCTTGTACGAGGCGCTGACCGAGTTCATGTGGACCTGGACGTCGATCTTCATGCCCCGCCACATGTCGTTTGGCGACACGAGGTCGAGTTCTTTCGCTCCGCTCTGTCCCACGATGACCTTGCGGAACGCGCTCACGGCGTCGTAGCCGACCTGGTCCACGGTCTTGATCGCGATTCGAGAGACGGGCCAGTATCGTTCGAGCCCCGCGCGATGCTTCGCCTGGAAGGCGGCCTCGAGCGTGAGCCGCAGGAATTCGACGTACGCGTTCACCTGCTCGTCCGAGATCTGGAGGGTGCCGGCTTCTTTCGACGCGATGATTGTCTGCCGGATCTGGCGGGATATCTCCTCGGTCGGGCCGACGGTCGCCTCCGAGACCTGACGGAGGACCGCCACCCCCTGCCCGTAGCCTTCGCGCTCGATCGATTTCCGCGCCCACGCCATGAAGTCGGGCTGTCCGTCCCCCGCGGCGAGGAGCCCGCGTTCGACGAGCATCGGGATCTTGCTGACGAGGCTGTCTTCGAGCGGACCGAGCGACACGCCGGCGACATCCGTCGCGAAGAGGATCTTGCGGACCGCATCCCGGATGCCCGGGAGCTCCGCCGGGTCTCCCGACCACTCCTCCAGCCGCGGCCCGTACGAATCGTGGATGTCTTTGAGGACTTGCATGACGTACAGCGGGAGGATCGCCGGTTCCTTCCCTCGCAAGGCGACGGCCAGGAACGCCTGGGGGCCGCGGGCCGCGAGGACCGTCGTCCCGCCGAACGTGGCGGTCTGGATGCTCTTTCCGCCGTTCGGGAACGCGCGGTTCACGAACTCCTTGACCTTCGCCTCCAGGTTCGCCCCGCGGGACGCCTCTTCGGGAGGCAGGAAGGTTCGGCTCTCATGGCAGACCAGGGCGCCCGTCGAATGGAACAGGAGGCCGTCGTCGATCAGGTAGCCGCTCTCGGATTCGACGCGGACGACGGCCGTGTCGGTCGTCTGATGCTTCCCGTCGTCGAGGGGCCTCGTGTAGTGGACCTCGAAGTCGAAGTCCATCGTGCCGGCCTCCTTCGGCTTGAGCCCGAACTCGAGGGACACTTTCTGGTTCGGCTCGATCTTCTCGATCGTCCGGAGTCCTTGGACTTCGACGGGCCCGCTGACGATCGGCGTCACATGCTCGGCGGGCCAGTTTCCCTTGTTCGTGATGTTCATCTCAAACCGGTTCCAGCGGTTCGCCTGCAACCCGGCGTTCGTCGTCTCGAGGAAGAGCCGCGGATTTCGGTCTTTCAGGAGTCCTTCGACCTTCGCTTTCGCGGTCGCCTCGGCCCGGTCGATCAAGGATTCGGCCCCCTTCAGGTCCTCGAGGCGCATCGCGTCATCCGCCTTCTCGAGGAGCGCCTCGACGTCGGAGAGGTCCGCGTGGACGGCCGTCGCCTGGGCGACTGTGACCCGGATCCGATCCATGTCCGACCGCACCTTCTCGAGGACCGTCCGCCGGCGTTGGCGTGCGAGCGATTCTTTCGCCCGCCGCAGGTACTCGTCCATCTGCCGCGGGTTCTTCTTCTGGATCGCGCCCTCGATCTTCGTGAGGTACGACTCCGCCTCTCGGACGTCCAGGTTCTGGCTCTTCGCGATCGAGATGTCGTTGATCAGCGACGCCAGCTCCACCTCGACCTTCTTCGCGGCGATCTCGCCCTTCTGTCGTTCGAGGGACTCGTGGAGGCCCTGCTGGATTTCCCGGACTCGCTCGTACTTGCCTTCGTTGTAGGCCTCTTCCGCCTCCCGCAAGAGGAGTTCGGCCTGGCTCGTGTCCGCCCCGATCCCTTTCATCTCGCCGACCGTGTCGCGGGCGCCGGCCAGGATCTCGCCCATCCGGTTCCGCAGCTGGCTCTTGACCAGGTCCGCCTGCGTCTTCGCCTGTTCGATGAACTGCCAGGCGAGCTGGATGTCCGTCTCCAACGTCGACTGGGCCTTCGCGAGGAGTTCGTTCGCCTCGGTCGCCTGCGTCGCCCCGAGCGCCTCGATCACTTTCGCGGTCAGCGTCACCGGGCTTTCCGACAACGCGCCCATGTCCGCCGTCGGTTCCTTCGCGACGAACACGAGCTTCTGGATCATCTCGTCGACGCCCTCCAGCTGGTGCAGGAGGCCGGTCCACTTCTCGAGGACGTTTCCATATCGGTCCTCGACTTCCTTTAGGACCTGGAGCATGTAGAGCGGGAGGAGCTTCGGCTCGTTGCCGACGAGGACCGTCGCGAGGAAGGTGTGCGGCGATCGCTCGATGAGGATCTTCGAGTCTCCGAAATCGAGGCGTTTCATCCCGACCCGCGTGCGCGACTTGAACGAGTCTTTCACGAAGTCCTGGACGACCGTGAGCATGCCGGAGAAGATGTCCTCGTCGATCTCCTCGCGGAACTTGCGGCTGTGGTGCGCGATGAGCCGTCCGTCGGAGTGGATCAGGAACACGTCCTCGACGAGGTACGTCGACTCGGGTTCGACCCGGATCTCTTTTGTGTCCCGGACCTCGTAGCGGTTCTCGTCGAAGAGCCGCTTGTACGTGATCCCGACCGCAACCGGGACCGCGCCCTTGCCTTTCGGCTTGAGGCCGACCCGGACCGGGACGACCTCGCCCACGCCGATCTCCGCGATCGGCGCGACGCCTTTCGCCTCCAGGTCGCCGGAGAACTCGATTTGGACGTTCCGCGCCGGCAACTTCCCGCGGTTCTCGATCTCGACGACGTACTGGTTCCACTCCCCGGCCTGCAAGCCGGCCGACGGCAGGCGGAGCGCGAGGTTCGGGTACTTGTTCTTGATGAAATTCTGAATCTGGATGCCGACCGAGACTTCGGCTTGCTTGATCAGGATGTCCGCCATCGCGATGTCGCCCGCGCGGAGCGCCGCCTCCGCCTGCTCGAGCGAACCCGTCGCGTCGCCCAGCTCCGCCCCGAGGCGCTTGGCGTTCGCCATCATCGTCGAGACGGCGTGGACCCGGGTCTCGTACTTCTCGAGGAAGTGGGACTTGCGCGACTCCTCGAGGGACGCGCGGGCCTCGGTGAGTCCGCGCTCGAAGCCGTCGACGTTGCCCTCCTCGATCGCCCTCCGCGCTCCGTCGAGGTGCGTCCGCGCCGCGTTCGACGGAACGCCCAGGCGCTCCGACTGGGTGACGAGTTCGTCGAGGCTCTGGATCTCGTTCATCGATCTCTTGACGATCTGATGTCGCTTCGCGTCGAGGAGCCGCTCCTGCAAGTCGCCCTTGAGCCGGTACACTTCCTCGAGATCGTCCGCGGCGGCCGCGTCCTCCGCGTGTGCGCGGAACTCCTCGAGTTCCTCCTCGTGGAGGCCGAGGGACACGCCTTCCTCGATCATCGGCAAGAACGAGCCGACCACCGAGCCGAGATGCGCCTTCCGCGCCAGGTCGACTTCTTCGGAGATCCGTTTCGCATATCCGCCGACCTCGTGCAGTTCGCCGGCATCGATCATCGCCTCCGCCCGCGCCAGGATCTCCGAGGCCATTCGCACGTCGGCGCCGAGTTTCGCGTGGGCCTCGACCTTCGCCCGGAGCTCCGACAGGCTGTCCCGGGCCACCCGCGTCTCCTTGTCGCGGCGGCTCTCATCGAGGATGTCTTCGATGACCTTCTTGTACTCGATTGCCTCGACGAAGCGTCCGTCGCTGATCGCCTCACGGGCGTTGAGCAGGACGACCTCCGCCCGGCCCGGATCGAGTCCGGTGGAGCGCACCTCGGCGACCTCGCGCTCGACGAAGGACACGAGGTCCTTCGCGGCCGCCTCCAGTCCGTCGTTCAGCCGGGCGGCCATCTCCTTCGTTTCTGTGAGTTCCCGTGAGAAGTCCTCGAACCGTCCCTCTTCGAACGCGGCTTCGGCACGGCTCAGCGCCGAGTCCGCTCCGAGGATCGAGATGTCGGCGCGCGCGAGATCCGCAATCGTCTTGCGAATCGAAGCCATCTCCGCCCGCGCGGCCTCTTGGGACTTCCGGCGGGCTTCGGCCTGTCGACTCTGCATTTCCCGGAGCCCATCCGCGACCTCTTTCTCCGCGGACCGCGCATGCTCAACCGCATCGGCGTACTCGCCTCGCTCGAACGCCGCTTCCGCGGTGTCGAGGTGGGCGACCGCCTTGTCGACGTCGAGTCCGGCGTCCCGTCCTTCGTGGATCTTGCGCTCCGCGCGGCCAATCAGGTTTCGCGACGCCGCGACGAGCTCGCCCATCAACTCCTTCGCGGTCGCATCGAGGTCGGTCAGGATCGCATCGACGTCGTCGAAGTTCCGTTCCTCGAGGGCATGCTCCGCCGCTCGGAGGCTCTCCTCGGCGCCCGTGATGTCGATGTCCGCCTTTCGCAGGTCCATGATCAGCTTTTTGACCGTGATGAGTTTCGTCGCGGCGCTCCGCGCTGTCTCCAGGGTCCGTCTTTGTTCGTCCTGATGCCGGACCTGTCGCTTCTCGGAAAGGAGTTGGTCGATCTCCCCGGTGGCCTGCAGCACGTCGGCCGGCCGGCCGGCTTGGACCGCGGCTTGGGCGTTCGCCAGAAGGGCCGCGAACTCGGGGGTCTCGACCCCGTCGCGACTCGCCTGCTCCACCGCCTTTCGGGCGCGTTCCAGGGCCCCTTTGGCCTGGTGGTTCAAGGTGACCTTGACGCCCGTCATGATCCCCTCCGCTGAGGCGACTAGGTGTTCCGCCTCCTCGAGGGACCCTCGGTCGATCGCCTGCTCCGCGGCCGCGAGCGTCTCGAGCGCGTGCGCCAGGTCGACGTTGTGCGACAGGAGGTCTTGGATCTCAGCCCGCACGGACTCCATCCGGCGGTGGATCCCCTCCCTGCGATCGAGCTTCGAACGCGCGACATCGGCTTCGGATTTTCGCTTCGTGTCCGCGGCGGCGTGCGCGAGTTCTTCGACCTCGGAGATGCACGCTTTTCCGGCGTAGATCGTGTCGCCGTAGCGGGCCTCGGAGTACGACGTCTCCGCGTCTGTTAACATCTGGGCTGCGGCGTCGACTCGGATGCCATCGGCCCTCGCCCGGGCGACCTCGCCGCGCGCCTGCCCGAGGACCTCCGCCGCGGAGCTCCGCATCAGCTCGCGCGTCGCGAAGATGTCGTGCTCGACGCTGTCGAGGAGGGCGTCCGCATGGAAGAACCGGCGTTCCTGGATCCCGATGGCCGCGTCCGCGAGCTTCCCCTCGAGCCCGACCGTGTCGTTCTGTCCTCCTTGTCGGAGCGCGACGATGTCGTCCCGCGCCTGGAGGACGCGCACGTTCAGCTTCGACTCCGTCTCGGTATCGGCGTCGGCCATGCGCTTGTCGATGAGGGCCTGCATGTCGAGCCTTTTGCCGAGCGAGACCGCATCGTCGACCTCTTTCAGGAGCAGCCGGGCGACCGCCGGATCGAGGCCGCGCGATGCGTTCATCAAGATGATTTGCAAGGATTGTTCCATGATCGTTCGGAAGTGCGAGTCCCGCGCGCTCTCCGCGGAGTGGCGGGCTCGGGCGACGAGCCGCCGCGCGGCCGCGAGGTCTTTCGCCTCGACGGCCTTCGTGAGGTCGACCAGGATCTGTTCAAAATCCGCGGCGTCGGCCCCGAGACTCCGCAGGTCCTCCGCGTCGACCTGGAGACTGGCGAACGCGTTCCGGACCGTCTGCAGGAGGGACGCCTCCCGCACCGCATCGTGGGCTTCCTTCGCGAGCGCCCGGACCTTGCCATATTCTTTCGCCGCGAGCGCCGTCTCGGCTTCGTCGAGGATGGGCTCCGCGCGGCTTACGTCCACGCCCTTCCGCCGCTCGCGCGCGGCTTCGCGGGCGGACTCCCGCAGGCCCGCGTCGGCGACCGCATGGCGTCGCGCCTCCTGCAAGCCGTTCCGGGCCCTTTGCGCGAGGAGAGGGATGTCCGCGTACACGCCCCGTCGGAGCGCGTCCCGAGCCTGGGTGAGGACCTTGCGGGCCTCGGCGATGTTCACGCCGTCCCGACGGGCCGCGTCGACGTCCGCCGCGGCGCGGTCGAGGATCGTCTCCGCGCGCGCATACTTGCGCTGGGCGTCGGCTTTCTCGATCGCCTTCGACGCCAGCGGTCGGATGCGATGGTATTCCCTCAGGGCGAGCGCGTTCCGGGCTTCGGCGAGATGGCTCTCCGCTTCCTCGACATTCCCGCCGCGCTCTTCCGCGTATCGCACGCGAGCCTGGGCCTTTTCGACGATTCCCTGGAGGACTCGTTCCCGTCGCTGGTCGAGCGTTCGGATGCTGACTCGACGAAGCAAGCGTTCCGCGGCGACGAAGTCCCCCCGGCCCGCGAGGGCCCGGGCCTGGTCGATGTTTCGCTGGAACGCGAGCGTCTCGATGCCGGCTTTCTTGGCGCCGTCGAGCACCGCGTCCGCATAGGCGAGCGCATCCGCGACCCGCGCCTTGCGCCGCGCGATTTCGAGGGCCCGTCGGGAGGCGCGCGCGAGGTCGAGCGCCCGTCCCAGGTCGCCCGCAGCCTCGGTCTGCTCGGCGCGCTCCAACAGGCTCCGGGCAAACGACGGGTCGGCCACGTCGCGGCTCGAGGGGACGAGGTCTTTGCGAGCGGCCGCGATCGCCCGTTTCGTGATGTCGGGCGCCGCCCGGGTCGTCAGGCCGCGGTCGAACGGCTGCCCGCAGACGTCGCACGCGGAACGCCCGTCCGGTACGTCCGATTCGCAGAGGGGGCAGCGGGCCATGTGGCTCCAACCGAGGGGTCGCCCTCCACATCGGGAGGGAATGACACCGTTGGATGTCGGGTGTGCCGGTATAAATGAAGCGTCCTCGATATCTCACCTGATAACCGTATGGCTCGGACCGGTCGCAACCCGGTTCCCGAAAAGCTTCAGTAGCCGCGCGCCAATCGCACGCCCGTCGGGGCCGTCCCGCGCAGGACGCACCCGGAGGTGTCTCGGTTTGGCCGGACGGCGGGGTCGTTCGCTCGTCGGAATGGCGGTCGTCGACGGAGAAGGCGTCGAGGTCGGCTACGTCTCCGGCGAAGAGGCGAACACGCTCGTGCTGGGGGAAGGCTCCGGAGGCCGGATGCGCCTCGGCCGTCGGTTCGTGAGCGGGATCGTGGATCGCGTAACGCTCCGCGGCCCGGCGGCGGAGATCTTTGCGGGCCTGAACGTGATCGATTCGGACGGCGAATTCGTGGGGATCGTCCGGGACACGAACGAGGCGGACGACGTCCTCGATTCGTTCATCGTCGAAGATGAGTCCGGGGAGATGGTGAACGTCCTCCTGGAGGACGTCCGATCGATCGACGAGTGGGTCGAGCTCTCCGTCGCCGGCGACTCGCTATACGAAAAGGGCTAGGCCTGGTCCTCGGACGTCGGCGTGAGCAGGATACCGGTCCCCAGCCACACCAGGAGGCCGATCGTGACGAGGATTCCGCCGTACCCCAGGGCCAGGTTCACCGCAAGCAGGGCCACGGGGAGGAGCGTTCCGATGACGAATCCGAGCCGGACCATCGCAATCGCCTCGATGCCCTCTTGCTCCTAAAGGTTTGCGAGCCGGGATTCGGTTGGGCAACGAATCCTGTCCTAGATGCGCTTCGAACTTACGCGGCCCTTCTCGGCCGCCCGGCGGAGGGCGATCAAGTTCTCTCGGACGCGGTCGGGGAAGATGCCGCTGCCGGATACGAGGATGTCCGCGCCCGCCTGCGCGACGACCGGCGCCGTGTCGACTTTGATCCCGCCATCGACTTGGATTTCGACTGCGAGATTTTCTCTGTCGACGTACGTCCGCGCCGCGCGGATTTTCGGCACGACATCCGCTCGGAAGGCCTGCCCGGAGAACCCGGGATGGACCGTCATGACGAGCAGCAGGTCGACGTCGCCGAGATAGGGGACGCTCTTCTCAAACGGCGTCGCGGGGTTCAGGACGACGCCGGGGCGGATTCCGGCATCGCGAATCGACCGGATCGTCGCGCGGACGTCATGGTCGCTCTCCACGTGGACCGTGAGGTCGTCCACGCCGGCCTCGACGAACGCCTTCACGAAATCCTGAGGATGCGTGACCATCAGGTGGGCGTCGAATGGAACTTTGGTCAGGGGTCGGATCGACTTGACGATGGCGGGTCCCATCGTCAGGTTGGGGACGAAGTGGCCATCCATCACGTCGATGTGGAGCAGGTCCGCGCCGGCGTCCGACGCTTCGCGCACCTGGTCCCCCAGGCGGTCGAAGCGCGCCGACAAGATCGAGGGCGCAATCTTGATGGCCATCGAGGCGCGCAAGGAAGCCTCGTGGAATAAGATTTCCCTCCCCCGCGACGCAGGCCGCGGGGAAGGCGTTTCGTTTTCAGGTGTGACTCGTCTAGGCTCGGTGGAACGATGCAAGTTCGGCGACGATCTTCATCCCGCCGATGAAGGTCACCGCCTTCACGACGTTTCCGACCTCGCCGCTGAACCAGGCTTCGGCCGCGAGGCGGGGCCTGCCGCACTCATCGCCTCCGAGGCCCACCACGGGTCCCTCCCGATCGTCTGTCGTCAGGCGATCGATCGTCGGCAGCGCGACGCGGACCGGGATCGAGGAGAACGTTCCCGCAGGCGTCGTCACGTCCTGAATCTCACCGGAGTGCAGCATCAGGCGGATCGGCGCCGTCACGTTGAACGTGTGCCAGAACCCGAACGATTCGTTCGGGCCGTCGAAGCGCCATCCGATCATCGCGTGGATCGTGGCGGTGCTCGAGACGTTCCAGGTCTCGTTCTCGGCGAGCGGGAAGGCCCAGATGTCCAGGGCCGGATCGTACGTCGTCTGGACGGTCGCCATATAAGAGGCATTGAACCAGCCGCGTGCGGTCCAGAGCGAGCTCTTGAGATGAACGGTTCGGACCTCTTTCAGCTCCGCGAGGTCGGACGCGCGATACAACGCGTATCCGTCCACCGTCGCATTCTCGAGGACCGGCCGATACAACAGCAAGGTCGAGGAGTTCGTGTATCCGCCATCCCGGGCGGCGTCGAACAGGCTCGGGACATGGAACGAGGCGTGAACCGTTACATTGTATTGGGAGGCATCCGCGGACGCGACCGTGCGGGTCAAGGTTCCTTCAAGGGACGGGCTTCCCCACGTCGGACCCGCCACAAACATGTCGGGCGGTGTCGAGTTCACGTGGTACGTCCAGGTATCGCCCACGTGCCAGGTCGGCGTTCCGATCGACGAGGCCTGCGGGGTATTCCCCCCCGTCGGTGAACCGAGATTTGCGGGGTTCGCGGGACCGAAGGCGACCGCCGCAAGTGCGAGTCCCACCAACGTGACCGTCACCGCAACCATCCCAAGAGGTCTGATTCGCATCTCCGATCCTCCGTTGCGAGGCCGGCGAACCACGCCTGGAGTATTTGGGAATTATTAGACGGACGTAGAACACTGCGTGGGTAGTCGAACATGTTTAGGACTGATAATGACGCGAGGCGTATCACCGAGAAGCAGTCGGGCCCGGCTCTGTTCGCGCATTTCGATGCGTAGCCATATTGCAGTCACGGCGGTCTCGATAAGCGGGCCCAACGTCGCCGAAGCCGCGACCACAATGCTTGATTTCAATGGGCGCGTTACGCGGTCGATGGCGTCGGCCACGCCACCCGAAGTCCGTCCGGCTGGCGGAATGAATCGATGGACCCTCGAGTCTCTGCTGATCAATCTGGGGTGGATCCTGCCACTCGCCGCGGCCTACCTCCTCATCGCGCTCGGCGTGACCGGATTGGGTGCTGCGGTCACCGTAGTCGTGATCATCTTCCTTTCAGCGGGAGTCGCCATGGTTTGGTCTGAAGTCCGACGTGCGAGAAAATCGCGTTGAACCGGCGACAAAGCCCTTAATAATCCCCCGTCATGTCCCGGCCGTCTCCGGGCGGGGAGCGGGGCAGGGCACGCCGTGGTCGACGTTTCCGAGGAGCTCATCGCGAGCCTCAAGAAGAAGGCCGTGACCCTGCGGAAGCACATCATCCGCATGACGCACAACGCGCAGAGCGGCCATCCCGGGGGCTCGATGTCCGCCGCGGACATTGTCACCGCGTTGTACTTCCACACACTCCGCGTCGATCCGAAGAATCCGACCTGGCCCGACCGGGACCGGTTCGTCCTGAGCAAGGGTCACGCCTGCCCGGTCTGGTACGCGGCCCTGGCGGAGCGCGGTTTCTTCCCCGTCGACGAGCTGCTGACGTTCCGCAAGCTGAACAGCCGCCTCCAAGGTCATCCGGAGCTGGGGACCACGCCCGGCGTCGAAAACGCGGCGGGCGCCGAAGGCCAAGGTCTGTCGTTTTCCGTCGGCCTTGCGCTCGCGGCCCGCATGGATCACAAGCCGTGGCGGGTGTACTGCGTCCTCGGCGACGGCGAGCAGGATGTCGGGCAGACGTGGGAGGCCGCGATGTCCTCGTCGAAGTACGGCCTCGACAACCTGACGGCGTTCATCGACCGGAACGGGATCCAGCAAGAAGGCCGCACGGAGGACATCATGCCCCTCGAGCCGCTCGCGGAGAAATGGGAAGCGTTCAACTGGCACGTCCTGACGATCGATGGACACGACTTCCGCCAGATCCTCGCGGCGATCGAGGAAGCCCACCGGACGAAAGGGCGTCCCACCGCGGTCCTCTCCCGCACCGTGAAGGGCAAAGGGGTCTCCTTCATGGAGAACAAGATCAAGTATCACGGGGCCGCGACGAGCGACGAGGAACTGAAGCTCGCCCTCGCGGAGCTCGACGCCCAGGAGGCCGCGATTTGACCGCAGGGCCCTGGAAGATGGAGAGCCAGCGGTCGTACTTCGGCAAAGCGCTCATCGAGCTCGGTCGACGGAACCCCAACGTGGTCGTGGTCGGCGCGGACACGACAGAATCGATCAAGACGATCGATTTCGGCAAGTCGTTCCCGGACCGCTTCTTCCAGCTCGGAATCGCCGAGCCGAACATGATCAGTGTCGCCGCGGGCCTGGCGGCCGCGGGGAAGATCCCGTTCGCGGCGACGTATAGCGTTTTTGGAAGCGCGCACACCTACAACGTCATCCGGCAGAATGTCGCGTACACGAATTTGAACGTGAAGATCTTCTGCTCCCACGCCGGACTGACCGTCGGGCCGGACGGCGCGACACACCAGATGAACGAGGACATCGCCCTCATGCGTGGCATCCCGCGGATGACGGTCCTGGTCCCGGCGGACGGTCCCGAGACGGGGAAGTGCGTGGACGCCGCCGCGGCGATGAAGGGGCCCGTCTACTGCCGCTTCTCCCGCACGAATGTGCCGACGATCACCTCGCCGGACGACGACTTCGCGATCGGCCGCGCGCGC
>Ga0209470_1002011_pt1 | contig 14636 bp, 16 predicted proteins | sample GraSoiAngelo_125_FD_185882 | JGI IMG/M metagenome (GOLD analysis project Ga0209470, IMG submission 185882) | Grasslands soil microbial communities from the Angelo Coastal Reserve, California, USA - 14_0927_05_40cm (SPAdes) (version 2) | ecosystem: Environmental > Terrestrial > Soil > Grasslands ... | reverse complement strand
TCGCCTCGATCTGCGCGTCGGAGTAAGTCGGTTCTTTCGCTGCCATGACGGTCTCCTTCTCGAAGGCTAAACTACGCCCCCACCGTTGATCATCAGCATCTGGCCGGTTACATAGGCGGCCGCGTCGGAAGCGAGATAGACGGCGGCGTGGGCGATGTCCTCGGGCGTGCCCCACCGTCCGAGCGGGATCTTCGCGGCGATGCGTTGCTTCACCGTGGGGTCGAGCCCGCTGCCGTACGCGGTCTCGATCCAGCCGGGCCCGAGCACGTTCACCCGGATCCGCGGCGCGACCGAGTGCGCGAGCGCCCGGCTGAACGAGTACACGCCTCCCTTCGCCGCGCAGAACACCTGGGCATAGTCACTCGTGATTCCGCCCCCGAGCACATGGTCCCAGGACATGTTGAGGATGACGCCGCCCGAGGCCGGTGGGTGGGCGTCCATGACCTCGACGGCCTTCCACGAGGCGAGCACCGTGCCACGCAGGTCCACGGCCAGCAATCGATCGAGCTTCTCGGTGCGGGACAGGCGGGCGGCATCGCCGGTGAGGATGTCCGCCCCCGCATTGTTCACCCATACGTCCACATGCCCGAAGGTGCGGCGCAGCGTCTCCGCGAGCGCGTCCAGATCGCCCTGCTCGGCGACGTCCGCGCGGATCGCCTCCGCGCGCCTGCCTGCGGCGCGGGCGCCGTCGGCGGTCTCGTCCGCGCCGCGGCGGTTCTTCCGGTACGTGACCGCCACGTCCGCCCCGGCCGCCGCGTACGCGAGGGCGATCGCACGCCCAATGCCGCTCGATGCGCCGGTGACGACGGCCACCTTGCCGTCCAGCGACAGGATTCCCGGGGCGTCGACCGCACTCCCCGACGCCGGCAACCCTTCATTCACCTGTTGTTTTGACATCGCGCCTCCGAACGCCTAACCTACCGGCGGTTTCGGGAGAGCCACAAGGGAGCGGCCGGAAATGCAGCTTCTCATCAGCGTTGCCGGGCCTGCCGAAGCGCATGCCGCGCTGCGCGGCGGCGCGGATGTGATCGACGCGAAAGACCCCCGGCACGGTGCGCTCGGCCCCGTGTCCCTGCAGCGGCTAGCGGCCATCCGGACGGCGGTCGCCGGTGCGCGTCCCCTCAGCGCCGCCGTGGGGGACGCCACGAGCGAGGAAGCAGTTGCCGGAGCGGTAGCCGCGGCGCTGTCGGTCGGTGTCGCGTTCGTCAAGCTGGGTCTCGCGGGCGTCACGAGCGAGGCACGGGCGGGTCGGCTGGCGGTTGCCGCTCGGCGGGCGGTGGAGGCGGCTATGGTGACTCGGTTGGTGCTGGTCGCCTATGCGGACTGGCCGAGCGCGGCGAGCCTGCCGCCCGCGCGCGTCGTCGCCGTCGCCGCGGACACCGGCGCGGCCGGCGTGCTGCTCGATACCGCGACCAAGCGTGTGCCCTTGTTCGGAGTGGAGTCCCCGGCCGCGGTCGCCGCCTGGGTCGCGGCCGCGCACGCCGCGGGATTGTTCGCCGCGCTCGCCGGTGGCCTCTCCGGCCCGGACCTCGCGCGCGCGCTCTCTCTCGGCGCCGATGTCGTGGGCGTGCGGGGCGCGGCGTGCGTCGGGGGACGGACGGGCCGGGTATCGCGGGCTCGCGTGGCGGCCCTGCGCGCCCTAGCCGGCGCGGCGCCCTCCCTTCGAGTCCCGATCGGGCGGGGGGCCCTCCCGCAGCGCGACGTCAAGTTGGCCGAGATCGTCGGCCGTGATGATGAGGTGTTCCACGCCGTGCGGGAGCGTGCGTAGGAAATACGAGTCGACGATTGCTTTCGAGTCGAGGGCGTGCGCCGGTTTGATCAACACGACGCGCCGCGCCCCGAGCTGTCCGGCCAGCCAGGCGGCGATGGTGTCGCTCGTGACCTCCCAGGAATGTGGGAGCGGGTCTGCGGCTCGGAGCCAGTGGTATGGGGCGAGCACGGGTAGCCGTCCGGCCTGGATGGCCGCGCTGATCCCGCCGTCGCCATCCACCAGCGCGGCCTCGGGGAGACGGGCGGCCAGCGCCTGCGCGTACTGGTCCATCCCGAGCACCGCCATCCAGTGCGCGGCGTCTTCGCCGATCTTGACCCGCTTGAACATTCGGCGGACCGCGTCGGCGAACGGTCCGCCGCCCGGAAGCACCACGAGCCGGCGCCCCCGCCGGAACGCGGTCAGGGCTTCGATCACCAGCTCGAAGGCGCCGGCTGTACCCAGCAAGCCTCCGCCGACTTTCACGACCGTGTGAACCAGTGGCGTGTCGTCCGTCATGATGGCAACAGCAGCGCCACGGCCGCCGCGGGGGCGTGCCGTGCCGCGGGCCCGAGGGTGTCCGAGAGATGCGTGACTTGCAGCCCGATGCGCCGGGCGGCGGCCGCGGCGAGAAACTCACCGAGTCCCGTGACGACCGCGCGTGCCAACGTGGGTTGCCGCGCGCGCACCCGCTCGAGTCCCGCGCCGATGCGCGTGATCTGCGCGTCCCACAGGGCATCCGCGATTACCCCGATGTCCGTCTCGTCGAGCATCTCCCGGTCCGCACAGACGACCCGGGCCAGACGTTCGCCGGCGAATTCTCTGGTCGCAGGGCGCCCATCCGGGGTCGGGACCGAGTAGTCGGCCACCGCGAGGTCTCCGCGCCACACGTGCACGTCGCCTGCGAGCGCGAATCCCTCGGCCGAAACACCGGTCGGCCGGCCACCCACCGGCACAGTCGGCGCGATCGCCTCCACCGGCGTACGCAGCGCGCCAGTGTACACGAGCTCGCCTTCCCGCAGCCGCTCCACATCGGTCCGGCCACGCGCCATCGGCACCCCCTCCCGTATCGGAGTGATGTCCGTGGTGGTAGACCCGACGTCGAGGAGCACGCAGTCGGAGCACAATCGTCCGACAACGTGCGCGGTAGCGGCCCAGTTCGCTGCCGCCACCGCGAGCGGCTCGCGGCGCGCCTGCGTCGGCGTGCGCCAGCGGGCGTCCACGCTCCAGACCCGCACGCAAGCGTCCGGAAAGGCAGCCGCAACGGCGTCGAGGACGAACCCCACGCCCTCCCGCTTGGTGCGGAACAGTTGCGACAGCTCGGCCGTCATCGTGAGGGCGTGCGCGTCGGCGGGTCGGGCGCCGACGTCGCGGGCGAGGTGCGCGAGCAGCGGCGCGAGCCCCGCGGGGTCGCGTTGCAGCTCGTACGGGGCGGCGCGCGCAGCGATCACATGCGCGTCGGCGACGCGGGCCACCTTGGTGTTCACTCCGCCGATGTCCCAGCCCAGGACGCCGTTCATTGCGCGTGATCCCGGTACTCGACCTGCGGGGCGGTCAGGCCGTGCTGGCGCGCGGTGGCCGGCGTGAAGCGTATGCGCCGGTCCGCTCGCAACTCGTGGACGGCGGCGTGGCGAGCGATCCACTCGTCCTCGCACGCGCCTACCGCGACCTCCTCGACTGCAACGAGTGGTACGTCGCCGATCTCGACGCCCTCGCGGGCGGCGCCGTGCAGCGTGCGCTGGTAAGGGCGCTCGCCGGCCTGCGTGGCCGGCTGCTCGTGGACGCGGCGGTCTCTAGCCCCGACCGGGCGCGCGAGCTGGTCGCGGACGGTGCCGCGCGTGTGGTGGTGGGCCTCGAGACCCTGCCGTCGTTCGACGCGCTGGCCTTGGTTGCCCGGGCGATCGGATCGCAGCGCATCGCCTTCTCGCTGGACCTGCGGGATGGCGCGCCGCTCGCGGAGGCGCCGCTCTGCGGGACGCCGTTCGACCTCGCACGTGCGGCCGTCACCGCGGGTGCCGGGGCCATCATCGTGCTGGATCTGGCGCGTGTCGGCAGCGGCCGCGGCGTGGACTGCGTGCTGCTGGAGGCGCTGCGGCGCGCCCACCCCCACGTGGAGCTGCTCGCCGGCGGCGGGATCGGGACGGCGCGCGACCTGGAGCGCCTCGCGGATGCGGGACTCGACGGGGCGCTGGTGGCGACGGCGTTGCACGACGGCAGGATCAGGCGGGGCGACGTCGCGGCCGTGCGGCGCGCGGATCACCCGAGCGACTCACGATAGGTGGCGGACTGCCCGAAGTTCTCCTCGACCTCCACCTCCACGGCGCGCAGCGCCACCCCGCCGGTGGCCGCGAGCGCCTTGCACACCCGGCCGGCGAGATACTGCGCCAGCATTTCGACGGTAGTGTTGGGGACCGGGAGGAGCGCGCAGTCGTCTCGGGGGAAGACGTAGCGCGGCTTCCCCGCCACCGCGACTCGAATGGTGTCTCCTTCCTCACTGACGTGAATCTTCGCGCTCTCGAGCGGGAGCAGCACTTTGTGGTCGATCTCGTCGGTGAGCCGCTTCATCAGGTCCTTCAGCATCGAGAAGTCGAGGACGTAGTGCGCCTCGGGGTCGAGCCCGCCTTCGACCACGACGCGCGTGCGATAATTGTGACCGTGTAGCTTCTCGCAGCGATGCCCGGGGAACGTGATGAAGTGCGCCGAGGCGAACACGAGATTGTCTTTCGTCACGGCGACCTTGAATTCCTTATGGGCGGCCACGCCACCCTCCTTCCAGCAGCACCACGTAAATGGCCGCGCCGGTCAAGTCCGCCGTGGCGCCGGGGTTCAGCGTGTTGGCCTCGTCCCGGAGCTCACGATCGAGCGCGGCGATGGCATCCCGTCCCGCCATCGTCCGGACCCCTCCGACATTGAGCACCGCGCGGGCGCCGCGCTGTACCCTGACTGCCGCATCGATACCGAGCTTGCGGGCGATGTGCGTGTCGGGAGACGCCGCCAAGAGCGCCAGGTAAACCTCGACCACCGCCTCCCGCCAGGCGAGCCCGTCGGACAGGGCGCGGCGGAGCCCCGGAGTGCCGATCTCGAACGTCGTCTCGAAATCGGTCGCGTACTCGCGGGCGATCGCATCGCGGTCTCGCGCCAGCGCCATGGCGTCGCGCAGGGTCGCCGTCGGTGTGCTGGCGACGTCTTGCTCGCTCGCCCGACCCAAGCCCCCCGGCGCCGCGGAGCGAATCGCCGCGTAGGCGTCCCGCGCGTCCGCCACCGTGGTGGCGGCCAACGTGGCGGCGACCTGGGCGCGCAGCGACATCTCGCCGGGCCGGAGGGCGGCCCGGGCCAGCGGCGCGAGCAGCAGCACCAGGCCGAGATTGGTATTGGACGGCGCCCAGCGGGCGGTGGCCTCGACGCCCGCGCGGATCGTGGCCCCGAGCGATCGCTCCCCCGCCGTGACCAGGGCCGGGCCGATCGCCGCCGCACTCGCGAGGAAGTCTTCATACGTCGCGTCGCGGAACGAGGCGAAGGGGGAGACGTTGCCGGGCTTGGGGGCGCTCGCCTCCAGCAGGCAGGCGAGCTGTGCACCGGCTGCCACGTCCTCCGCCTGCCGCGCGGGGAGAGTCACCGCGGCGTCACGCGTCCGAGCAGATGCTCGACGATCGCTCCGGCGACGTCGCTCGACGTCGCTTCCTGCAAGCCGCGCCATCCGGGGATCCCGTTGACCTCGACTACGTACGTCGTGCCGTCACGCGCGGGCAAGAGATCGACGCCCGCGTAGTCCGCGCCGACCGCCTGGGCGGCGGCCAGCGCCGACTCGACCCGTGCCGCCGGCAGCGTGACGGCTCTCGCCCGGCCGCCGCGTGCCAGGTTGGTCTTCCACCCGGGCGCGCTTCGTTCGATGGCGCCGACCACGCGCCCACCCACCACAAAGGCCCGCACGTCACAGCCGTCGTGATCGATCGCCCGCTGAAGATAATACACGCTCCGGAGCGTCTCCAGCGTTCGGAACACGCGAAACGCCATCTCTTCGTCGCTCACGCGCACCATGCCGAGCCCCATGGAACCGAACAGCGGCTTCACGATCACGTCCCCGAGTGCGCGAAACGCCGCCATCGCCTCGTCGGGGTGCTCGCACACGACCGTCTCGGGCACCGGGAGCCCGGCGTGCGCGAGCAGCGCTGTGGTCCAGAGCTTGTCCACGGTGCGCTCGATCGCGCGAGGCGAGTTGAACACCGGGATGCCGCGCTCCTCGAGCGCGTGCAGCGCGTCCACCCGGACGATGATCTGCTCGAGCGATCCCGCGGGGATGATGCGCGCGAGCACTGCGCCGCACGACGTGAGGTCCTCCCCCGCGGCGGTGAAGGCCGGCCCCGTCTCGCCGAACCGTGACACCAGCCCTTCGTACGGCAGCACGCGCCCCTCGTGCCCCCGCGCGGCCAGCGCGCGGCAGAGTTGGTCGGTGTGCCAGCCCCCACCCTGCCGCGCGGCGAGAATCGCGATGCGCACCGCCGGCCTAGTTGGTCTTCTGCCCGATCAACACCGTGACGCCGCCCGTGGCGAAGTTCGCCAAGTCCGCAGCCACCGCCTTGAACCCCGGCGTGGCGGTACCCTTTTCGAGCGCCTCCTTCGAGTCGAACCGCAGGTCCGCCTCGCGATACAGCGTGGGCGGCTTGCCATCGGCGGTCGACGCGAACTTGATCAGCTCCGCGCGGGTCACACCGATCTCTTGGGCGTGGGACGCGAACAGCGGCACGTGCGTTTCCGCGTAGTACTTCTCGAACGCCGCCGTGTCCTTCGGGTGGTTGTACAGCACGACGACGGCCCACTGCACCCCGGCGGGGGCGGCGGCCTGCTGCTGCTGCGGCCCCGGCTTCGAGCACCCGGCTAGGAGGCCTAAGGCGGCGAGGCTGAGCGACGGACGGTGCATGGCGTAACTCCTTGATGTTGAGGGAATAGGGCGCCGCGTTTCAACTCTCGAGCAACGACGCGCGCAGCACCTCGGGGTTCACATGCCCGGCATGATACGTCTTGCCGCTTTGCACGCTCGTCAACCACACCTCGGCGGGGCTGAAGAGCAGCGGGTCGATCTTGTAGAAATCGCCGTCGTACCGCTTGAAGATGTCGTAGAACGGCGTGCCGTAGTCCTTCGATGCCGACGCGGGAATCTTGGGAACCAGCTCGGCGAGCTCGGCGTCATCGGCCCGGACCGTATAGCGCGCCTGGCCGCCGTACAGGATGCAGTCGTTAGTGCGGCCGATCGCCCGGAGATCGTTCTTGGCGACCGGCGGGAGCGGCGCCGTGCCGATCCCGCTCACGATCTTGTTTACGTCGAAGCCAAGGGTGTCCATCTTGTGCAAGCCCGTTTCGAGGATCCGCGCGGCGATCTGCACGCCGCCGGCGAGGCTCGCCGTCGGCGCCGCGACGAACGTGAGCTGCGACGGTGCGAGCCCCGCCTTCTGTCCAACCCAGCTCGCGACCTCGTCCGTGGGCAGCGTGCGCGTCTCGAGCACGAGCACGCCGCGCTCCGCCCGTTCCGCGTAGCCGAGTTTTGCAAAGAGCTCCTTCTCGACTCGGGCGTGCGCGCGCAGCGGCCCCGATCCCATCGCGAAATACTTCCCAACCTGGATCGCCCAGCCGGCGTACTGAGAGGCCATGCAGCTCACCGCCGGGTGGTCGGTCCACACCCGGACGCCAGGCCACGTCTCGCCGCCAATCGGAACCGGCGGGTATGCGATGTCCGCGAGCCCGCCCGTGCAGATCTCGGCCAGTGCGCGCCCGGCGCCGAAACCGCCCGTGGCGTCGATACCAGCGTCGATGACGCGCGCGCCCCCGGGAAGCTGCCGCACGGCGACGCGCAGCGCTGCGGCGTTCTTCGCCATCGCGTCGGCGATTTGCCACGCCCGTTCATTGAGGCCCAGCTCCCCTCCCGAGGCGCTCACTCCCCCGCCCATTGCAGGATCTCCCCTTTGCCCAGTTCGGCCAGATCACCCGAATACCGCTCGTACTTCCCGGCAACGTACCGATCGGCGACCGGCACCCCGGCGCGACCGCGCAGGTAGCGGAGCAACAGCCCGACGTGCGGTGGGCGGTACGTGCAGGCGTAGCGGAACGTGGCCGGCCGATCGATCGACGCGAGCGCCACGATCGAGCCGCGTTTCAAGAAACGTCCGGCGTCTGGCCCCGCCTTGCCGAACACGACGACCGTGCCCGCGATCATGCCGATGCCCATCCCCCTTCCCCCATCCCCCGTCACGACGAGCATACCGCGCCGCATCCGCGCGCCCGCTTCGTCGCCGACGTTCCCGCGCACGATGATCTCGCCGCCCGACATGCCGCGCGCCGCGCCGGGCGGGGCGCCGCCCGCATTGTCCCCCGCGTTGCCGCGCACGTCGATCCGGCCGCCCGACATGGCGACCCCAAGGTCGCGGCCAACGCTGCCGTCGATCGTCAGCTCGCCTCCCGCCATCCCGGCGCCGATGGCATCCACGCGCGAGACATCGCCCTCGATCCGGACCACACTCGAATGTCCGCCCCGGACCTTGAAGAACTCCCCAAGCCTGCTCGGCCGGCTGCCGTGGAGCACCGGCAGCTGGGCGAGCTGCTTCGCGTCGAGCTCCGCGAACCGGTCCGCGGCGATGCAATCGGCTACGAGCACATGATCGGGCCGCTCGGCGAGCGACAACGTCACGGCGTCGCTCACGCCAGGATCTTCCGGAGGTGGAAGTGGTGCGGCCCGAGCTTGCCACCGAAGTTCGCCGCCGTGATGGTGTTCACCCCGGGCCGGCACGCCGCCGGGATGCCGGCGCGCATCGCCGCCTCGATCGATGGCGCATCGATCCCGTCGAGCACGATCTCGAGCACGCTGTTCACCCCCTCTGGAAGCTGGGACGGGGTGATCGCCCGCAGCGTGGGATCGAATGAGTCGTTGGTCGTCGCCACCATGTTCTTGTAGCGCTTCGAGCCCACCTTGCTGCCGCTCCGCACCACGCCGCCCGGGAACGGGAGGATCACGCCCGCCAGACTGGTCATCGCGTCCACCGCGGCCTCCGCGGCGGCCAGCGCGGCATCCGCGTCGGCCGCAAGGATCAGGAAATTGCCGCCGCCCACGCCCTTCAGCATCCCGAACGTTTCCTCGACCAGGAACTCCCCTTCCATGACCGGCAGGCGCCAGTAGCGCTTTCCTCCAATCACTTTGCTCGCCTGAAACCCGTCACCGAACACGCGCAGCGCCTTGCCGACCGCGAGCCGATCAGGCGCATCGGGCAGGCCGTCGAAGCAGGCGGTCGTGGGGCAGGTGAGCACGGTCTGACCGACCCGCACGATCAGCTGTTCGGGGAGGCTCGCCTTGTCCATGGTCAGAAACAGGACGCTGATCCCCGGTCGCCCGTCGGGCGTGTCCGCGGGTGTGAGCTCCCGTTCGATTCCCGCCTCGCACTTGCAGCCGATCACCGACGTCGCGAACCCGGTGAGCTTGGTGGCCGCCTCCCGCGCCCACTTCGCCGTCCGTCCCGTGATCACGAGGCGAGCGACCCGCATCGTGAACGCTTCGGCGAACGTATCCGCGATCGTGACGCCGTTGATCTTCATGGGAGCGCCGCCCCATAGTTTTCGAACGCGACGCACGCGTATTGGTCGAAGAATCGCTTCACGTCCGTGGTGACCGCCGCGTCGTACTCGGGCCGAACAGCCAGTCGCCGCCCCGCGGGCGCGCGGCGCAACTGCCCGTCCTCGACGACCAGGGTTCCGGCCTTGATCACGTAGCGGGGCGTCGCGAACATCTTCGCGCGGTCGGCGTCGTTCGCGTAAATCGTCACGTCCGCATCCGCCCCGGGAGCCAGGTGTCCCTTGTTCTTCAACCCCAGGAGCCTGGCCGGGCCCGCCCGCGTGACGATGGCGATCTCGCCGAGCGTGTATTCGCGCGCCAGCCCATCGAGCAAAGCGCTGCCCACGAGCAGCTTCTGGTTCACCGCCTTCAGGCGGTCGTCCCGATACCCGCGATCCATCAAGAGCCGGATCAGCTCCGGATAAGAGAGGAACGTCCCGCCGTTGGGATGATCGGTCGACAGGACCACGCGCCACGGGTCGTTCGCGAGCAGGAACAGCTCGAGTCCGACGGACCACTGCAGCGCGGCGACCGCCGCCTTTTCCTTGTAGCTGTATGGGACGATGCCGCAGCCCGATTCGAGCTCGATATCCACGTTCACCCACCTGCGGCCGCTGCTCGCGTACAGGAGGTGCTCGACCGGACTGTCGGCAGTGACGGTGGTCGCCGATCCGAACATCACCTGCCCGACGTCCACGCTCACCTCGGCGTGCGCGTTCACGTACTCGATCACGGCGCGCGCCGCTGACGCCCATCCCTTGCCGGGCACTCCCCCGTAACTGTGGAACTGCAGGTGCGTGAAATGCGCCCGCTGTCCCGAAAGGGCGTTCATGCTCTCGAGCGTGGTCGCGGAGTTCCCCGGCTGCCCCAGGTTGTTGCAATGGATGTGCACGGGATGCGGGAGCTTCAGCTGGTTGGCGGCGCCCGCGAGCGCGTCCAGGATCTTCCGTGGCGTGACGGCGCTCGAGCCGAGCGTATCGTCCAGACCGTTCACGTTGCGCCGATCTCCTCCACCCTTCCACACTGCGACGCCGCCCGGGTTCACGATCTTGATCGCGTAACCCCGAGTTGTCCCCAGGAGCCACGCCACGTAATCGCGCGCCCGCACGGCCTCACCGGCGGCGAGCTGGCGAAGCAAATAGTCGTCGTTGCCGAGCAGCACGAAGAAGCCGGCATCGATGATCGGTGTGTCGTCGAGCTCCGCGTGCGCGTGTCGAGCGGCGAGGGGGGCCACCGCCGCTTCCATCACCGTGGTATAGCCGAGCCCGGCGTAGCGATAGCCGGTCGCAAAGGTGCTCGGCACGGTCCCCCCGGTGCCCGAGCGCGCGACCGCGCCATGCTCGAGCGGCGGGGCGGTGAATGGATCGGCGGCGTGCTCTTCGGGGAGCAGCCGCCGGGCGTGGTTCACGCTCGACCCGGCGACGTGCGCGTGGATGTCCACGCCGCCGGGCATCACCACCATGCCGCGGGCGTCCAGTCGCGGAGCGCTCGCCGGCACCTCTGCCACGATCTGGTCGCCTTCGATGCACACATCGCGCACGACGCCGTCCACCCCGTTCGCCGGGTCGTACACCGTGCCGCCCGTGACCCGGAGCCGCGCGGGTTGGGTCATGTGCGAAGTCGCTCGCGCAGCGCCCGCACCGTGGCGAGCGCCCCGTGCGGCGCCTCGAGCGCCGGCCGCAGCGGCAACGGGACATCGTCCATGCGGAACGCCGTGCCGCCCTCGTGAACGCCGGCCAGTCCCGTGTCTATGGTGACGGCGGGCTGGAACGTCGCCGCGCTCGCCCGGGGTCCGATCACCATGCTCCGAACGCGGGCGAGCCCGGTGGTCACTGACACGGGGAGCGTCGCCGGCGTACCGACGACGAGGGCGGCATCTACGTCGCCTCCGCCGAGCAGCGTGGCCGCGCCCACCTGCGGCTGATAGCTCGGGTACCCGCGGGCGAAATCCACGGCGAAAGGGAACCCGGTCTGCCACGTCAGCACGGCATCGGCACCGGAGCGGTTGCCGCCCCCTCGGAGAGTGGACAGAGCGCACCGCGTGGGGCCGTTCAAGGCCTGGGCGAGCGTGACGAGTGCCTCCGCTCGGGCCGGGTCCGCGGGAGTCAGGCCTGGCTCGCCGTCGGCCACGATGACGACGTAGCGCGCCCCGGTCATCCGGCGGGCCAGCTCGACCGCGGGCCGGAAACGCGCGTCCTCACCCACCGCACGCCCTTGCACCGTAGCCCGCATGATTTCCAGACTGTCCACCTCGTCGCCGGGCGCGATCGCCACTCGCCCGTCGGCATCGGCGGGACCGAGGTCCGCCCCCACGTCGACGGCGATGAGCGTGCGGCTCTGTCGGCCCTGGGGTGCCGCCACTCCGCGCGGCTCCACGGCGTAGCGGGAACCGTATCGCGGATAGTGCCCGCTCGGGTCCACGGCCCAGAACACGACGAGGTCGGCGCGCTGGCGGATTTCGCCGAGGGTGGCGCCGGCGCGTCCGCGGCGCTGGGCCGCGAGCACGGCCGGCGCGGCGGTCGCCGCGAGGCTGTCGATGGCGGCGTGCAGCCGGTCCGCGATGGCGACCGCTTCCCGCTGCGTCTCGGAGGAGATGTCGCCGGCGAGATAAACCAGCGCGTGCCGCGCGCCCTTGAGAATCCTCGCGGCCTCGGTGAGCGCTTGCTCGAGCGACGCGGCGCGGCCGTTCACGCGCGTCTCTGCGGGCACGCTCCCGTCGCCGAACCAGGCGGCGCCGAGCGCGCAGGCGTTGCGGGCTTCCGCGATGTGATCCTTCTTCACGACCACCGTGATATCGTCGCAGGTACACCCGCAGCCGAGGCAGGTGGCGTTGGCGACGGTGCGATCAGTCATGCGCTCTGCGCCTCGCGGCGCTCGACGTCGCGATACAGCCGGACGGCGCGGCGCTTGAGAGCGGCGACGCAGGCCGCGGCGTCCCGTCCGCGCGCGAAGATCGTGCAGATCGGCTCGCGCGGCGCGAAGCGAGTCCCCGGCGGCGAGATATCCCGCACGTCCTGGTCCGAGAGCCAGGACCGCGTGTCGCCCAGCGCGCTGGCACGCCGCGCGTACACGATCGCCTTGCCGATCGCCTCCCGCGCGCGGCGCCGGGCGGCCGCGAGGTCGAACGCCGGCAGCGCCTGCCGGCAGGCCCGCGCATGCACGTCGAACAGCGAGAGCCCGTACGCCCGCTCGACCAGCTCCATCGCGGCGGTGTAGCGTGGGTTCACTTCGATCGCGTAGGGGAACCCTCGCCGCGCCATGAAATCGACCCCGTTCACCCCCACCAGCCCGAACGCCCGGGTGACGCTCTCCGCCAGGAGTGTGGCCCGTTCGAGCAGGCGGTCGTCTGCCGAAAACTGCGGGTCTCCGGCAGACCCGAGGATGCTGCCGCAGTAACGGAACCCATCGGCTCCGAACGCGGTCTCCCCGCCGAGAATGCGCGACAGCCCCAGCGGCACGGCGCGGCGCCCGTCCGCCGCGAACACGATGGAGCCGGCCACGCCGGCGATGCGCTCCTGGAGGTAGCTCCCCCGCGGCACGGGCGCGCCGCGGCGCCAGACGGCGATGCCGTCCCCGCCCCCTGAGCGCAACGGCTTCACGAGCCATCCGCTGCGCGTGCCCGGCGCTGGCCGCGTGAGGCGGACGCGCGGACCCGGAAGGCCGGCGTCGCCGACCACCCGGGCAAGCCGGCGCGGGTCGCGCGCTCGGGCCAGCACGGTGGGCGGGTTGCCCCAGAGCACGCGGTTGGCCGCGAGGGCGCGCACGGCGCCGGGGTGGTTTTCGAAGCTCGCTTCGTACACGACGGCCTCGCAGGGCACGTCCCGCGCAGCCGCCGCGGCGGCGCGCGCGCTGAACCGCCCGTCGACCCTGACGACATGCACCTCGGTCGCGCAGGCCTGGAGATCGAGATCGCCAAATCCGTCGACCGCGACCACCTCGTACCCCGCACGGACGGCGGACTCCGCGATGTCTCGAGTCGACACGCCGGCGAGCAACACACGCGTCATGACAACCCCAGCCGGCGCCGAGCCTGCTCGCGCGGCACGACGTACAGGTGGTCCAATACAGTCCCTCGCGCTTCACGGATCGCCAGCCGCTCGACCAGCTCGCGATTTGCGCCCCCGGCGAGCCCGTCGGCGATGAGCGCCGCTCCTTGCGCGCCTTCTTTCGCCGTATGAGCGAAGCCCTCGAGCAAGCGCGTCGGCGCGAACACCTCGAGCCGCTCGCGGATCGCGTTCCGCAGCGGCTCGACGTGCGCGAGTCGGCCCGAGAGGACGAATGCTTTGGGCGAGGGGACGGCGGCGGCGAGCCCCACGGCCGTCTTCACGGTGCTTTCGACCAGCGCGTCGCGGGCGACCTGCTCCGCGGGCGTCGTCGGATGGGCAAGGCGCTCGGGCGAGGCGGTCGTCTCGTCCCAACCGGCGATGCTGGCCGCGCCGCCCCGGAACAGCAGCGCCTTGGGCACCTCGCCCGCGAGATAGGCGACCTCGCCGTCGAGCGCCCCCGCAGCGCGAAACCCGAGCGGCCCGGCCGAGCCCCCCACCCCGTCCACGATCCGGCCCGCTGCCACCGCTACGGCGGCCGTGAACGCGCCACCAAGTTCGAGCAGCACGAGCGATACGCTCGACAGGGGGGACCCGAGCTTGCGGGCCTGGTCGGACACCGCGAGCGCCACCGCGCACACCTTCTCCGCCGTGCCCATGTCCACGCGGTTCACCTTGCGATGCGCGGGCACGGTGGGGAGATGCACTACGCCGGGCGTGAGCACGACCGGTAGAGCGGTGCGCGCCAGGGCGCGAACCAGGTTGCGGAGCCCGCCGATGCCCCCGGTCTCTCCCGGTGCCGCGAGGAAAGCAAGGCGCAGCGCTTCCTCGGTGACGTCCTGGACCCGGGTGATCGGCACCCCGTACCCCGACGGGCCGACGACGAGATCGAGCGGGCCCGCCGCTTCGAGCTCGGCAACGAAGCGCGCCGGGTCGGCCAGCGCCTCCGCGGTGGGCCAGGAGCGGTCGAGAAACAGGCGGCCGTTGTCGAGCCCACAGAGATCGATACTCACCGTCCCCGGGTCGATGCCGATGACGCGGGGCATCGGCTCACGACTTCGGCGCCATCAACTCCCGCGCGACGTCGGCGATGGTCTCGGCGTCCAGCACGAGGTCGTTGCGCTCGAACAGGCGCGCAATGCACGCCTTGTGCACCTTCATCTTGAGGTTTCCGATAGCGAGTGCGCCGAAGCACACCACGCCTTCCTTCGTCACGCCGTCGTCCATCACATCGACTCCCTCGATGCCGAGC
>Ga0209470_1002008_pt1 | contig 14643 bp, 10 predicted proteins | sample GraSoiAngelo_125_FD_185882 | JGI IMG/M metagenome (GOLD analysis project Ga0209470, IMG submission 185882) | Grasslands soil microbial communities from the Angelo Coastal Reserve, California, USA - 14_0927_05_40cm (SPAdes) (version 2) | ecosystem: Environmental > Terrestrial > Soil > Grasslands ... | reverse complement strand
CGACGTCGACCTGCCCCGCGGCGAGGCCGGCGAGCGTCTGCTTGCTCTCGGCCGCGGAGTGGAAGCGGGAGAGCATCTCGACCCCGACCGGATGGCCCGCGAAGCGGGTGCGGAAGGTCTCCAGGTGCTGCTGGGCGAGGATCGTGGTCGGCACCAGCACGGCGACCTGCTTGCCGCCGAGCACGGCGACCCAGGCAGCGCGCATCGCGACCTCGGTCTTGCCGTAGCCGACGTCGCCGCAGATGAGGCGGTCCATCGGCTTCTCGCGCCCGAGGTCGGCGAGCACGTCGTCGATCGCGTGCTGCTGGTCCGGGGTCTCCTCGAAGGCGAAGCGCGCCGCGAACTCGGCGTAGAGGCCGTCGGACTCCCGGTAGGGCGCCCGGCCGTGCGCCTCGCGCGCGGCGTAGACCCGGACCAGCTCGTGCGCCATGGCGAGGAGCGACTCGCGCGTCTTCGCCTTGACGCGCTCCCACGAGGTGCCACCCAGCTTGTCGAGCGGCGGCGCGGCGCTGTCGGCGCTCACGTAGCGCTGCACCAGGTTGATGCGGTCGACGGGCAGGTAGAGGCGGTCGCCGCCCGCGTACTCGAGGTGGAGGTAGTCGCCCTCGGTGTCCGCCACCTGCATGTGGCGGAGCCCGCGGTAGACGCCGATGCCGTGGTCGACGTGGACCACGTAGTCATTGGGCTTGAGCTCGGCGAGGGTGGAGAGGAAGTCCGCCGGCCGCGCCCGCGGCCCGCGCCGCACCTGCCGCCGCTCGCCGAGGATCTCCGCCTCGGTCGCGAGCGCGAGGCGGTCGGCAGGGAGCCAGACGCCGCGCGTGAGCTCGCCTACCAGCGCGAGCACCGCGCGGCCGGGAGCCGAGAGCGCCTGGGGGAAGGCCGCGCGGGTCGGCGTCAGGCTGAGCCCGTGTCCGGCGAGGAGCGCCACCATGCGGTCGCGCTGCGACTCGGTGGTGGCGACGAGCACCGGCCGGACGTCCTCCCGCTGCCAGTCGCCGAGCCGCGCCGCGACCGCCCCGAGCGGCCCCTCGGCGCCCGGCGCCGTGCGCAGCGCGAGGCCCTCCGTCGCGTAGGTGGTGGCCTGGAGGGCGTCGCCGTCGAGCACCTCGAGCCCCTCCACCTCGACCCGCGGGCGGCCGCCGAGCAGGGCCCGCCACGCCGCGGCGGGCAGGTACAGGCGCTCGGGGGGCGGGTGAAAGCGCGCTTCGCGGACGGCCTCGGCCGCATGCGCCTCGATCTGCACCCAGGCCGTCTCGACCGCCGCCTCGACCGCACCCGCCCCCTGCATCCAGAGGAGCGTCCCCGCGGGCAGGTAGTCGGCGAGCGTGCCCGGCTCCTCGTAGAGATAGGGAAGGAGCTGCTCGGTGCCCGGGAGGACGAGCTGGCTCCGAACCGCCTCGACCATGTCGCGCCGCTCCTGACGGGCGAGGCCGAGCTCGGCGGCGCGCGCGTCGACCAGACGCGCCGCCGCCGCGCCGAGGCGCGAGAGCCCAAGCTCCCGAATCGGCAGGAGCAGCACGTCCTCCACACGCTCGAGCGAGCGCTGCGAGGACGGGTCGAAGGCGCGGATGCTCTCGACCGTGTCGCCTGCGAACTCGAGCCGCACCGGCCGCTCGTACCCGGCGGGGAAGGCGTCGAGCAGGCCGCCCCGCACGGCGAGGTCGCCCGGGTCCTGGACGAGCGGCACGCGGTGGTAGCCCCACTCGACCAGGCCCGCCGCGAGGCCGTCGGGCGTGAGCGGCTCGCCGGCCACCACGTAGGTCACCGCGCCCGCGAACGTGGCACGAGGCAGGCAGCGTTCGATCCACGCCTCGGCCGACGTGACCACGATCGGGGCGGGGGTGTGCACGAGGTGGTAGAAGCCCTCCAGGCGGGCGGCGACGGCCTCGCGCGCGGGGGAGAGAGCCTCGAAGGGCGGCACCTCGCGCGCCGGCAGGTGGTGGACGCGGCGGCCGAGAGGCCCCGCGCCCGGCGGCTCACCCAGGAAGAAGCGCAGGTCGGCGGCGAAGGCCTCCGCCTCACCCCCGCTCGCGCACGTCACCACGACCGGCCGCGGCCGCCGCTCGAGCAGGCGCGCGAGGCAGAGCGCCGGCGCGCTGCCGCGCAGCCCCCCGACGCGCACCCGGCCCGCGGGCTCGGCGTCGAGCCGCTCGGCCATTCGTCCGACGAGATCGGTGAGCGACGTCTGCATGGAACCCGTCGGCGCCCGATCCGCGCTGCGCAGCCGCGCGGGAGCGCTAAGATGACCCACGAAGCGTTGCGCAAGGGCCGGCGGGGTGCCGCCGCCGTGACCTCCGCAGGGCCCGCGCGCGCCCGCAGCCTGCGGGGGGACGCCGCGGCCGACGCGGCGCGCGTGGACCGAGGACCGGGAGCGCCGGCGGCACCCCGCCGACCCCCCGCCGCACCCTGGGTTCCGGCATCATCCCCGCCTCCCCCCCGCGCGCACGATCGCGTAGAGCGGGATGACCAGGCGCTTCTCGTCGGGATGGTCGGTGAATATCTCCACCCTGGACTCCACCTTGCCGGGCTTGAGGCCGTCGCGCAGGCGCAGGGTCAGGCGATACTCCTGCCCCTCCTGCACGGCGGCCAGGGTGTAGGTCACGACGTCGTCGGGCACCGTGACGCTGGTCACCGTGAGCGGGCGGGCACCGCGGTTGCGGATGTAGAGGTCGCGCTCGGGGGCGGCGCCGCCGCGCAAGACGCCGAAGGTGACCTGGGGCGGGAGCACGACCACGTCGCCCTCGACGCTGCCGAAGACGGGGAGCGTCAGCACCGGCTCGCGCGGGCTCGTGGTGTGGAGCGTGAGCTGTTCGTTGAAGTGGCCCAGCGCCATGTCGCGGTCGATCTCGACCAGCAGGCGCTGCCCGGGGCCATCGGGGCGCGGCTCGAGCCGGGCGTGCACGTGCGGGCTCGTGGGCTCGACCCGCTCGACCGCATAGCGCTCGCCGGGCCGCCCGGACGTGACGATCACCTCCCGCCGGGTCGCCTCGCCCCGGCGAATGTGCCCGAGGTAGAGCGGCTGCGGCGCGAGGACCAGGTCGGCGACCACCTGGCCGGCGAGCGAGAGCCCGACCACGGGTGCCTCGGGGTCGTTGGTGTAGACGTTGACGGTCTTGGTCGTCCGCCCCGCCAGCCGCGCGGTGTCGAGGCTCACGGCGACACGCGCCTCGCCGCCCGGCGGGACCTCGCGCTCCGAGAGGACGGCGACCGTGCAGCCGCACGAGCTCTTCACGTGGTCGATGCGCAGCGTGGCGCCGCCCCGGTTCGGCACCCGGAAGGTGTGATCGACGCGCGCGCCCCGATCGACCGTGCCGAAGTCGAAGACCGGCTCGTCGAGCGCGATGCGCGGCCGGCCCTCCTCGGCCGCTCCCAGCCCGGCCGCCACGACGAGCGCCAGGCCGGCACCCCATCCTCCCCTCATGCGCCCTCCTCCGGCACGAGCAGCCCCAGGTACACCGCCGTCATCCGCCTCGGGAACTCCATCGTACCCAGGTTCTCATAGCGTAGCGCGCACGCGCCGGCGAGCGCGGCCCCGGCCAGCGCGCGGGCCGGGCGCGGGCGCCTTTTCCTCCGGGGAGAGATGCGGCGCCGCGCCTACCGCTTCGCCTCTTCCGGCTTCTCCCGCGCGGCGAGGGCGACGGCGAGCTCGCGCGCGGCCTCCGCGAAGTCGGGCTTCGAGCGCAGGGCCTCGCGATAGTGGGCAATGGCCTCGTCGGCCTGGCCCCCCCGGGCGAGCGCGAGCCCCAGGTTGAAGTGCGCGACCGCGTCGGGGCGGAGCCGGACCCCCTGCTCGAGCTCCCCGACGGCCCCGCCGACGTCGCCGGTCGCGAGCAGCGCGAGCCCGAGGTTGTTGTGCAGGTTCGGGTACTCGGGTTTCAAGAGCAGCGCCGCCCGGTAGGGGGCGATCGCCTCCTCGGCGCGGCCCTTCCGCTGGAGGACCACACCCAGGTTGTAGTACGCGTCGGGATTCGAGGGCTCGAGGGCGACCGAGGCGGAGAAGTGCAGGGTCGCCTCGTCGAGCCTGCCCTGGCGCGCGAGCGCGTCGCCCAGGTTGTTGTGGGCGAGCCAGTTGTCGCTAGTCACCTCGAGCGCGTGCGTGAAGAGCGCGACCGAGTTCTGCCAGTAATGGACCTGGCTCCAGGTGAGGCAGCCGAGCGCCCCCAGGAGCGCGGCGGCCCCGGCAGCGATGAGCGGCGGGCGGATCGGCCAGCGGCGGAGCAGATCGTGGGCGCCCCACGCGACGACGAGGAACGGGCCCACGAGCGGAACGTACACGAATCGGTCCGCCATCGCCTGGCTCCCGGCCTGCACGATGCCGATCACGGGTACGAGCGTGACCAGGAACCAGAGCCATCCCACCAGCAGGTAGGAACGCCGCCGGAGCGCGAAGGCGGTCGTTGTCAGGAGAAGGAAGGCAGCCCCGGCGAGGTCCCACGCCGGCCACGCCGAGGGGTAGGGATAGAAGACCGCCAGGTCGGTCGGCCACACGGTCTTTCCGAGGTAACGGGCGTACGAGACCGCCGCATTCGCGAGGCGGGCCGCCACGGGAAAGCGGTCGAGGTGCCCCACCGCGCCGGACCGCCCGGCTGCGATCAGCTCCATGACGCCCGCGCCCGCGGCCAGGACGAGCAGCGGAACCTTTTCCAGGACGAGGCGCGCCGACATCCCGCGCCCGAGCGGCCAGACGTCGAGGAGCAGAAGCACGAACGGCAGCGTGACGAGCATGGGCTTCGCCATGAGCCCGAGCGCCAGCGCCAGCGCGACCGCGGCATATCGTCCCGGGCCCGGTCGCTCGGCGTAGCGCCCGTAGGCGCCGATGGCGAGGAAGGCGAAGAGCGCGCTCAGCAGGTCCTTGCGCTCCGCCACCCAGGCGACGGACTCGACGTGCAGCGGGTGGAGGGCGAAGAGCGCCGCCACCACCGCGCTTCGCCACCGCGCGCGGGTGAGGCGCACGAGGACGAGGAGCAGGAGCACCGTGTTGACCACATGCAGGAAGAGGTTCGTCGCGTGGTGACCCGCCGGGTTCGATCCCCACAGCTCCACGTCGAGCATGTGCGAGAGCCAGGTGAGGGGATGCCAGAGGGCGGCGTGCGTGGCGGTGAACGCCCAGTGGACGCCAGCGAGCGTGAGCCCGCCCCGGACCGCGGGGTTGGCGGTCACGTAGAGGTCGTCGTCCAGGTTGAGGTAGCCGCAGTGGAGGACCGGCCAGTAGGCGGCAGCGGTGGCGAGAGCGAGAAGCGCGGCGAGCCACGCCACGCTCCATCTCGACCCCGTCGGCAGCCCTGGGCGGAGCGCGGCGGCCGTGTCGGCCACGGGCGTCAACGTCCTCCCGCCCTCTCCGCGAGCCTCCGCTGCGCCCCGACGAGCTGCTCACCCAGCGCCGGATCGGGCCCGGCTGCGGCCGCGGTCAGGGCCAGGGGAGCGCGCGCTGCGCCCTCGTCGTCGAAATCGTCGAACGCAAAGTCGGTCCGCAGGCCGTTCAGGTAGGGCAGGAGCGCGAACACCGCGACCAAGACGAGGGCGAGGCGGGCGCGCGGCGGACCTGTGCTCGTCTCGGCCATCCCCGCTCTCAATCGAGCGGGAGGAACCGCTCGCCCCGGTAGAGATACGCGGGCAGCTCCGGGTATCGGGCGCGCAGCACCGCGTTCCGCTCGCGCAGGTCCGTCGCCACCACCCAGGGTCCGTCGAGCGTCGGCCGGTTGACGTTCAGGTGGGGCAGGAAGAGCGTGAACCCCTCCCGGTCGTAGGCGATCTCGTCCGTGCAGGCGGGCGTGAGCCTGCTCCCCGGCTCCAGCCGGAGCGTCGCATCGCCGTTCAGGTTGACGGCCGCGAGCGGAGTCGGCGACGCGGCCTGCCGGACGCGCTCCTCGAGCCGCGCTCCCGACCATCCTTCCGCACGCGCCTGGCGCAGGAGCTCCTCGAGCACGCAGTGGTCCGCCCGCCGGTACGCCTTCTCGGTGGCCGAGGCGGACAGACCGGCCGCGCGCAGCCCGTTGATCAGCCGGTTGCCCCAGGCGACGGCGACGAACACGAGGCCCGAGCGGAGGCCTTGCGCGCGCGCCTTCGCGACGAGGTCGACTTTCATGCTCGGGACGCCGGTCTGGTAGATCCGGAAACGACTCGGCATCCCGACGAGGAGCGAGTAGAGGAGGCAGGCCGTCACCAGGATCGTCAGCCCGTCGATCAGCCTGACGGGACGGCCAAAGTCGCCGAACTGGAATCGCCGCCGCCGCGCGGCCCCGTACAACCCGACGACCGCGCGGGCCGTGAGCGGCAGGAGGAACGCGAGCCCCGTGTGGACGAAGCGCGGCCCGAGATAGGAATCGCGGTGCCAGTAGAAGAAGTAGGCGGCGGGCAGCGACAGGAAGAGGAGCAGCAGGCGGCGGTCCCACCGCCGCTCACCCAGACCGAGCGCGAAGAAGGCGCCGACCGCGGCCAGGCCCGGGACCGGGGTTTCGAAGAGATACTCGTTCAGCATGCTCAGGTTCAAGAGCTGATCGCCGAGACCCGTCCAGGGCGTGTGGCGCTCCCCCCACGGCGACTCGTGGAAGCCGAGGCCGTGGCTCGCTCCCCAGAGCTTGATGTACCCCGGCAGGAAGGGGTGGCCCGTGGTCGCCCAGTTGAAGGCGAGGAGCGAGCCGGCGAGCGCCCCGAAGGCGGCCGCAGCGAGCCCGACATCGGCCCAGCGGCGACGGCGCAGGACCTCGGGAAGGGCGAAGCAGGCCATCGTCCCGCCGGTCGCGAAGGCACACACCGGCCGGCAGAGAAAGCCGGCGCCGAGGGCGGCGCCCCAGAGGAGGGGCCAGCGGCCACCGCCGGTCTCCTCCCAGCGGACGAACGCGAGCATGGCGAGCGACACGAAGAAGAGCGTCGGCGCATGATTCATGAAGCTCGCGCCCATGAACAGGAAGAAGGGCGAGAGGAGGAAGAGCGCCGCCGTGAGCTGCGCCACCGCCTCGTCATAGATCCGGCGGGTGAAGGCCACCGCGACGGCGATCGTCCCGAGCGAGAGGACGATCGGCACGGCCCAGGGCGCCCCGGCCCACAGCCCGAGCGCCAGGAGGGCGGAGTGGCCGGGGGGATACTGCGCGTACCATCCGTGCTCGTCGACGATCAGGTGCTGCGTGGTGAAGAACTCGGGGAGCGCGGGCGGTAGGCTCTTGACCAAACCCGCAGCGAAGATGCGCGCCTGGAAGAACTGCGCGATCTCGTCGACCATGACCGGCCGGCAGTGGAAGACGACCACCGCGATCGTGACCAGCACGGTGCCCGTCGCCGCGAGAACGAGTGGAAGCGCGGCGGGACGGAGCCACACCGCCAGCGCGCCTCCGCCCCGCCGCAGCGCGCGCAGGAGCCGCGGCGGCGCCAGCATGCCGGCGAGCCACGCGCCGGTCGCGAAGATGGTGCTCCCGAGGACCCAGCCCGCGGGGCCGAAGAGCCCCCGCGTGTCCGCATACGGACCGAAGATGGTCGCGACCGGGAGGAACGGGAGCGCGAGCAGCAGAACGCCCGCCGCCCGGAACCCCGCCCCGCCCGGACGCATGCCGATCGCGACCGGCCGGTCCCACACCCCGGCCATCAGCCTCGCCATGGTGCTGACTCGAAGGCCGGCCGCCTGGTCCGACGAACGGGGCTCGAACGCGTCAGCGGTAGACGCAGACGCACTCAGTCGGGTTGTTGGGCGGGGAGCAGATGCCCACGCAATCGCTGTCCACCTGGCAGAGGTGGTCCTTGTTGGTGGAGCAGGCGCCGCTCGTCTGCCCCTGCTGGATCACGCAGAACCCGACGCAGGTCGACGGCGCGTTCGGATCGCAATTCTCGCCGTCGTCGATCCGGCCGTTGCCGCAGGTGTGGCGGAGGTTCAGCGTGTAGCTGATCGGGTTCGCCCGGAACGTGTCGCCCGCGTCGCCTTGCCCAAAGACAGTGGCCCTGATGACGAGCGAGAGGGAGGTGTACAGGTCGGTCGCGAGCGGCGCGTACTGCCCGCGCAGGCAGTTGATCATCTGGGGGGTGACGAACGGGAACAGCTGCACGAAGGTCGTGTTGGGCGCGCCGCTGCCCGATTGGTCGATCGTGCTGTTGATCGGGTTGATGACCGCTCCGATGAAGAGCTGGTCATTGCGCAGCCCGCGGCACGCGATCGGGAATCCGTTGCGGGACGGGACGAACTGGCGGAAGCGGCGCGCTCCCCGGATCTTGTAGTGCAAGGCGATGTGGTCGATCTGGATCGCCTGGTCGATGAGGTTGTTCTGCAGCTGGATGTAGACCCCGCAGGGATTGGCGAAAGGGTTGTTGCGGTCGGGGAAGAAGAGGGTCTGGGCGCCGTAGGTGTTCCAGAGCCCCATCTCGTACACGCCGTCGGCGATCTGCGAGTCCAGCTTCGGGATCTCGCACGTGATCATGGTGCTGCTCGTGCTCTCCTGACCCCTGAACCACCCGACCGCCCGGAAGACCGACCCGTTCGGGTTGTTGTCGGCCCGGGCGACGCCCGTGGCCAAGAGCGCGGCAAGGGCCGCCGCGACCAGTATCCCTCGTTCCACGATCCGCATGACTCTCCTCCCCGCCCCTCCAGCCCCGACGCCCGCACGCATCAGAGATGGCTCACGATCTCCTCACCCGAAAGCTCCACGAACGCCGTCCGGCCGATCTCCTCGAGGCACACGTAGCGGATGTGCCTCCCGGCCGACTTCTTGTCGGACCGCATGGCGAGCGCGAGGGCCGCGGGCGTGAGGCCCGACGGCATATCGGTCGGAAGCCCCGCCCGCTTGAGCAGCGCGGCCAGACGCCGGGCGGTCTCTGCCTGGCAGCGGCCGAGCGCCACCGACACGCGTGCGGCCGCGACCATGCCGATCGCCACCGCCTCTCCGTGGAGCAGCCCGCGGTAGCCCGTGAGCGCCTCGAGGGCATGGCCGACCGTGTGCCCGAAGTTGAGCACGGAGCGGCTGCCGTGGATCTCCTGCTCGTCCTCGGCCACCACGCGCGCCTTGTAGCGCACGCAGGCGGCGACCACCGAGACGATCGCGTCGCGCTCGAGGCCGATCACGCGTTCGAGCCCCTCCTCGAGTTCGCCGAAGAGGGCCGCATCGCCGATCGCCGCCGTCTTGATGACCTCGGCCACCCCGGCGAGCAGCTCGCGTCGCGGCAGCGTCGCAAGCGTGTCGACGTCGGCCAGCACCAGGCGCGGCTGATGGAAGGCGCCGATCAGGTTCTTGCCGAGCGCGTGGTTGACGCCGGTCTTGCCGCCGATGGCCGCGTCGATCTGCGCGAGCAGCGTGGTCGGCAGGAGCACGGTCGGCAGGCCGCGCAGGAGGGTCGCGGCCGCGAAGCCGGCCAGGTCGGTCACCACCCCGCCGCCGAGCGCGACCAGCGGCGAGCGGCGCTCGATCCCCGCCTCGAGCAGGCGATCGTAGAGGACCGCGAGCGAGGCGAGGTTCTTCTGCTCCTCGCCGTCGGGGATCGCGACCGCAGCCGGCGCGAAGCCGGCGGCGCGGAGCGAGTCGAGCACCGGCTCGCGGTAGAGCGCGCCGACGCGCTCGCTGGTGACCAGCGCGCAGCGCCCCCCGAAGCCGGCCGCCGCGAGCCGCGCCCCGATCTCCGCCAGCACGCCGGGGGCGACCACCACCGGGTAGGAGCGCTGTCCGAGCTCCACCCGCACCTCCTCGCCCGTCTGCCCGCGGATCACCCGCACCTCCGCCCCTCGCGCCACCGCCGCCTCACCGTCCCGCCACGAGCGCCCGGACGCGCTCCACCACCTCGTCCACGCCGAGCCCCGAGGTGTCGATCGCGTGCGTCGCGAGCGCGTAGGCTGGCGCGCGCTCGGCGAGCAGCTCCCGGATGCGCGTCAGGCGATCGCCCCCGGCGCTTCCATCGGCCAGGAGCGGTCGGTTCCCGGGATCGCCCACGCGGCGCAGGATCTCCTCGGGCGAGGCGGCGAGGCAGACGATCGGCCCGGAGGCCGCGAGCCGGCGGCGGTTTTCCGGATCGAGCAGCGTGCCGCCGCCGGTGGCGATCACCGCCTCGGGCACCAGGCACGCCTCGGCGACGGCGGCGCGCTCGAGCTGGCGAAAACGCGCCTCGCCGTCACTGGCGAAGAGGTCCGCCACCTTCTTCCCGCTGGCGGCCTCGACCAGCCCGTCGATGTCGACGAAGGGGCGCCCGAGGCGCCGCGCCAGGCGGCGGCCGACCTCGGTCTTCCCGGTGGCCATGAAGCCGGTCAAGATCACCTGCGGCACCTCTAGAAGCTCCGCACGTGCTCGAGGTAGCCGTCCAGGTTGCGGCGGATCTCGGCCAGCGAGTCGCCGCCGAACTTCTCGAGGAAGGCGTCCGCGATCACGAAGGCCACCACCGCCTCGGCGATCACCGCCGCGGCGGGGATGGCGACCACGTCGGAGCGCTCGATGGCGGCCCTGGCCTCGTCCTTCGTCTCGATGTCGACGGAGTGGAGCGGGCTCATGAGGGTCGAGAGCGGCTTGAAGGCGGTGCGCACCACCACCGGCTCCCCGCTCGACATGCCGCCCTCGGTGCCGCCCGCGTTGTTGGTGCGGCGCTCGAAGCCGCGCGTGCCCTCGTTGAAGTAGATCTCGTCGTGCACCTGCGAGCCGGGACGGCGCGCGGTCTCGAACCCGAGGCCGATCTCGACCCCCTTGGCCGCCTGCACGCTCATGAGCGCCTGCGCCAGGCGCCCGTCGAGCTTGCGATCCCACTGCGCGTGGCTGCCGAGGCCGGGCGGGAGGCCGATCGCGACCGTCTCCACCACGCCCCCCAGCGTGTCGCCCGCCGCCTTGCACTCGTCGATGCGCGCCATGATCCGCCGCTCGGCCTCCGGGTCGGCCATGCGCACGGGCGACTCCTCGGCGCGCGCGAAGACCTCCTGGGCCGTGAGCGCACGGTGCTGGGCCGCGATGCCGCCGATCTCCGCCACCCACCCGAAGACCCGGATGCCGAAGGGGGCGAGCAGGCACTTCGCGACCCCGCCCACCGCGACTCGCGCCGCGGTCTCGCGCGCGCTCGCGCGCTCGAGCACGTTGCGCACGTCGCGGTGGTTGTACTTGAGCGCGCCGGCCAGGTCCGCATGGCCGGGCCGCGGCCGCGTGACCGCGAGATTCGGATCCCGGTCCTCGGGCCGGGGCGACATCTTCTTCTCCCAGTTGCGCCAGTCCCGGTTCTCGATCCAGAGTGTGATGGGCGACCCGAGCGACTCGCCCCAGCGTACGCCGGAGCGGATCTCGACCTGGTCCTGCTCGATCTTCATGCGGCCGCCGCGCCCGTAGCCTTGCATGCGGCGGGCCAGATCTCTGTTGATGGCCGCGATGTCGATCGGCACCCCCGCCGGGAACCCCTCGACGACGGCGGTCAGTCCGGGCCCGTGCGACTCCCCGGCGGTCAGGTAGCGCAGCGGCATCTCATCCGCCTTGCCGACGCCCCTGCCACAGCCGTTCGGCGGACGGCAGCGCTGCCGTGCCCGCGGCCACGATCCGCGGCGTGACGAAGACGAGCAGCTCCTCGAAGTGCGAGGTGCGTTGCAGGCGCTTGAAGAGCCAGCCCAGCACGGGAACGCCGCGCAGGTACGGCAGGCCCGTCTCGGCCTGGTCGGCCGTGTTGCGGAAGATGCCGCCCAGCACCACGGTCTCGCCGTCCTTGATGAGGACGTTGGAGTTCGCCTCACGGCTGATCTCGTTCGGGATGCCGTCGACGGACCGCCCCTGCGTGAAGTCGGGCTGGCTCGACTTGGCGTAGATGCTCATCAGGATGTAGCCGTCCGCGGACACCTGCGGGGTGACCACGAGCGTGATGCCGGTGTTGATCTTCTCCGTCGCCGTGCTGGCGCTCCCCGCCGCCCCGCCCGTACCGGTGTTGATGACCGTGCCGGTGGAAGGCAGCTTGACGCGCAGGATCGTGAGGCTCTGGATGGTCGCCGCGACATTGTTCAGCGTGATGACCCGCGGGCGGCTGATCACCTTAGCCTTGCCCAGCTGCTCCAGGGCGGTCAAGCGGGCCGCGAGCGCGTGCACCCCGTCGAGCGAGCCGAGCGCCAGGTCGATGGCGGACCCGCTCCCGGGCCCGAACCCGCCGAAGCCGTTGCTCACCGGGAAGTCGAACAGGAAGGGGACCGGCGGGCGCGCGACGCCGCCCGTGCCCACGGGCGCCGAGCCCTGGTTCAGCCCCGCGCCGCCGATGCCGACCGTGCCCGGGAAGTTGAGGCCGGTCGGGTTCCCGGTCTGCGGACCCGCCTGGAAGCTGTAGCCCCACTGCACGCCGAGCGCGCGCGCCAGGTCGCGCGTCGCCTCGACGATGTTGGCTTCGATCAGCACCTGCGGGCTCTGCACGTCGAGCTCGTGAACGAGCGTCTGCGCGTCGTCGATGCCACGCGGGATGTCGCGCACGATGATGGTGTTGGTGCGATCGTCGAAGGTGACGCTGCCGCGGTCGGTGAGCACGCCCTTCACCTTCTCGATGAGCGCCTCGTCGGCCTTGGCGTAGTTGACGCGGACGTACCTGACGCGCAGCGGCTCGAGCTCGGTTGCGGCCTCCTGCGCCGCCCGCAGCGCCTCGCGCTCCTCCTTCAGACGGGAGACGGTCGAGATGCGGACGACGTTCCCCTCCTGCGTCTTCTCGAGCCGGTTCGAGCGCAGCACGAGATCGAGCGCCTGATCCCAGGGGACGTCGGTCAGGTGCAGCGTGACCTTCCCCTTCACATCGTCGGTCGCGATGATGTTGAGCCCGCTCACGTCGGCGAGCACGCGGAGCACGTTCTGGATGTCGGCGTCCTTGAAGTCGAGCGAGATGCGCTGGCCGGTGAAGCTCGACTCGCGACGCACGGCCTGCGCCGGCGGCTGCGGGTGCGGAACCGCGGCGGCGCGCTTGGGCGGCGCTGGCGGCGCCTCGGGGGCCGGGGCAGGCTCCACCGCAGCGGCGCGCTTGGGCGGCGCCTCGGGGGGCGGGGCAGGCTCTGCCTCGGCGGCGGGCGGCGCTGGCGGCGCCTTGGGGGGCGGGGGAGGCTCCGCCTCGGCGGCGGGCGGCGCCGTCTCGCCCTTGGGAGCGGCCGCGGCCCTGGGCTCCGCCTCGGCAGCCGCCACCCGCTCGGGCGGCGTGGCGGCGGGCGGAGCGACCGCGTCGAACTCGGTCCCCGCGGCCGGGCCGCTCTCGGCCGCAGCGACGAGGATCAAGTGCGCGGGGTCGCGATCGGCCATCCCGGTCTCGCCCAGCTCGGCCACCAGCCGGTTGCCCTCCCGATGCACGGCGTGCGTGCCCACCGGGCGGTTCAGGTCGGCGACGACGCGGAGCGCGTCACCGTTCCGGGCGACGCGGACGCCCGCCACGACGTCGTCGGTGAGCGGGAAGCGCGTGAGCCCCGTCGGCTTGGCGGGCTGCGGGCCGTGCAGGTCCATGACCAGCCGCGGCGGCACCGAGAGTACGAAATCGCGCACGTGGTCCGGCGCGCGCGTGAGCCCGATGACGAGGCGCCGGCCCGCGCCCCTCACCTCGACCTTGACGTCGCGCACGGCGAGCGGGGCGGCATCGCGCCCCTCCGGGGCGCCCGGCGTCTCGACCGACCCGGGCGCCTCGGCGACGGCCAGCGCCGCGGCCGGCTCGCTCGGGGCCGTCGCCGCGGGCGCAGCCGCGATGACGCTCGCGTCGCCCAGGTCGACGATCACCCTGGCGCCCTCGCGGCGCACGACGTGTGTGCCCGGCGCACGGGACAGGTCCACGACCGCGCGCAGCTGCCCGCCGAAGGAGCCGACGCGCACCCGCGAGACCAGCTCGTCGGAGAGCGGCAGGGTGGTCACCTGTCGCGGCTCGGCCGGACGCGGCCCGACCAGGTCGAGCACGAGCCGCGGCGGCGAGCCGATCTCCTGGTCACGGACCGCCTCGGGCGCGTGCGTGAGCGTCAGCGTGAGCCGTCGGCCCGCGCCCACCTCCGCCACCTCGGCATTCGTCACGTCGATCCAGGCGGCCTCGGCACCCGCCGCCTCGGCCCCGGTCGTCGCTGCCTGGGCACCCTCCGGTGCAGGCGCCGTCTTGATCGGCGAGCACGCGAGGCCGCTCACGAGCAGGACAACCGCACCACCCGACCTCCTCATCACTTCCCCCTCTCGGCCATCCGCAGCTCCATCGTCACGTGGTTCTCGCGGTGCTCGCCGTAGTAGTCGACAGCGTCCTCCGTGATGAGCACGCGCCCCCGCTCGATGCTGCGCACCTGGCCCCCGTTCGGACCTATGGGCGTGCCGACGTGGATGATGTAGCCGAGACCCTGATCGTCCTCGACGACCGCACGCGGGTCCCTGGTGTCGTAGATGACCGCCACCAGACGGAGCTGCGCGACCTCGTAGCGCTGAAGCGGGGTGCGCTGCTCGCCCGTGTGCTGGGGTGCCCCCACACGCGGCGGCCGGAACGGATCGCGCCGCCCGGCTGGGTCGTACGGGATGTCCCCCATGGGCTCGGTCGTACGGGCCATCTCCACGTCCGCCGGCGCCTCCCCCGCGGGTGGCGCCCCGATCTCCGCGCGGGCGGTGGCCGCGGCCAGCGCCGCCGCCACCGCGAGCCCGAGCCCCGACCCCGTCCAGGTCATGCGGACTTCCACGCCTGCTTCTGCTGGTCGTTCTTCTTCTTCTCCTCGTGGACCTTCTGCCGCTCGGTCTCGTC
>Ga0209470_1002000_pt1 | contig 14675 bp, 9 predicted proteins | sample GraSoiAngelo_125_FD_185882 | JGI IMG/M metagenome (GOLD analysis project Ga0209470, IMG submission 185882) | Grasslands soil microbial communities from the Angelo Coastal Reserve, California, USA - 14_0927_05_40cm (SPAdes) (version 2) | ecosystem: Environmental > Terrestrial > Soil > Grasslands ... | reverse complement strand
AAGCGATCCGTTGGGTCTTTACCTGTTCAGCCGGCCCGACAAAAAAAACACGAAGTGAATGGAGTTTTCCTCAGCCTCCGCCCGCCGACCTTGTGAAAGATTTCTCCCCGGCAAAGACTTTCCCGAGCAATGTTGTGAAAAAAAGGTATTTGTGGGCAGCCGGGGAGGAATTGCTGGCTGTGGAAAAGTTGTGCAGAGCATGTGCAACACCGCCAAGACCTTCGCACACTTTTCGCTTGCCCTGGGCAAGTCAATCGGCGACAATCCGCGCGGTCTCAAGCGGCGGTAGGTGGGCCGGCAAATCCTAACAAGTCGCATACGGATCCCAGGGGCATGAGGTATCCGCCGCGGCCAGGAATCCCGAAGCCTGAAGAAGAGTAAGCGAGGAACTGCTTTCCACAGGTTTTACACATTCTGTGGAAATAGCCAAGGGGCTTTGTTTTGTCTTTAGCGATGACGACGGCAACCCAAGTTGGGCGTGAGCGTGAAGCGGGAAATCCCTGGGACCAGTTTCTCGACCACGTCAAGGCCCGCGTGAGCATCAACACCTTTACGACGTGGTTCCAGCCAACACGGCTGAGCCGGGCCGAAGGCGAAATCCTGTACATTCAGATTCCCAGCGCCGTTTTCCGCCAGGTGCTCACCCGCACGTACGGGGACATCATCACGGCGGTGTTCCATGAGCTCGGAACCCCCAACAAAAAGGTCCAATACGTGTGCAGCGAGGAGGAACCGGTGCCGGCCTCGCCCGCGGCTTTGCCCAAGGCGGGACAAGCCAAGCTGGATTTTGAGTCGAGCGACCACCAGCTCAATCCCCGCTACAGCTTCGACACGTTCGTGGTGGGCAAGTCCAACGAATTTGCGCATGCGGCGTCCCGCGCGGTGGCCGAACACCCTTCGAAAGCCTACAACCCGCTGTTCCTTTACGGCGGGGTGGGCATGGGCAAGACGCATTTGATGCACGCTATCGGGCACACCATCAAGAAGCGCAACCCGGCCATGCGGCTGAGCTACGTGAGCGCGGAGAAATTCACCATCGAGGTGATCAACTCGCTGCGCTTTGACCGCATGATCAGCTTCCGCGAGCGTTTTCACACCGTGGATGTGCTGCTGGTGGACGATATTCAATTCATCGCCGGGAAAGAAAGAACGCAGGAAGAGTTTTTTCACACTTTCAATGCCCTGTACGAGCAGCAAAAGCAGATCGTCATTTCCTCGGACTGCTTGCCGAAGGACATCAACTCCATCGAGGAACGCCTGCGCTCGCGGTTCGAATGGGGATTGATTGCGGACATCCAGCCGCCCGACCTCGAAACAAAGATCGCCATTCTGCAGAAGAAGGCGGAGAACGAGCGCTTCAGCCTGCCCGACGACGTGGCGGAATACATCGCGCGCGCCATCAAGTCCAACGTGCGCGAGCTCGAAGGCGCGCTGACCCGCCTGATGGCTTATGCTTCACTGACCGGTGCCGCGGTTTCGCTGTCCACGGCGCAGCAGGTGTTGCGGAACATCATCGCCTCGCAGGAAAAGCGCGTGACCATCGACCTGATCCAGAAACGCGTGAGCGAACACTTCGATTTGCGCGAGCAGGACCTCAAGATACGCAGCAATACGCGCGCGATCGCTTTTCCGCGGCAGGTGGCCATGTACATCGTGAAGCAGCTCACCACGGCCTCGCTGCCGGAGATTGGCCGTCAGTTCGGCGGCAAGCATCACACCACGGTGCTGCATTCGATCAACAAGATCGAGGAGCTGCGCCGGTCGGACAAAGATCTCAACCGAACCATCACTCGGTTGATGGACGCCCTGCAGTAAGACCCTCAATCCCGCTACATGTGGAACGCGGCCCAAGCGAAACGGGCCGCGTTTCCACATGTGATCCCCGACCTTAGCGGACCATCTTCTGGCTTGCCCCGAGCCTCCTCTGCCATCGCTTCGACCCCACCTCGGAGAAGAATTGGTTTGCAAGGAGACCTTCTTCGATAAAAGCTGTGACTGCTGTCGATGCGCGCGAATTCGGGATCGATGAAGCGGCGATCCGGGAGCAGCGAGCGGCAATTTCCACAGTGCCGCGGTCGGGATAGGCTTTATACTTTTCGAAAAAACGAGTACAGTACGGCAGCGGTAGAATACGCGGGCGCCGTCCCGCCCGAGCCGAGGGTAGACTTCGACATGACCGCACCTGGAACGGCACGCGAGGAATATCAGCCGATGGAATTCAGCGTAACAAAGTCCGCGCTGTTGACCGAACTGAGCATGACCCAAGGAGTGGTGGAACGCAAAACCACGATCCCCATTCTCTCGAACCTGCTTGTCGAAGCCAGCCACAGCCAGCTTACGATTACGGCGACGGACTTGGAGCTGAGCATCCGCACCTTGTGCGATGCGAAAGTCAAGCAGGAAGGCGCCGGAACCATACCCGCGAAGAAGCTGCTGGAGCTCGTGCGTCTGCTGCCGGAAGGCGAGATCAAGGTCAAGCTGCTCGAGAATCACTGGGTTGAAATCACCAGTGACCGCAAGAAGTACAAGCTGGTGGGCATGGCAAAAGAAAATTTTCCAGCGTTGCCGGCGATGCCGCACACGCTGGTAAAGATTCCGGCAGCCATTCTGCAAAGCCTGATCTCCAAGACGAAGTTTGCCATTTCCATGGAAGAGTCGCGCTATACGCTGAACGGCGGATTGCTGATTTTGCGGCCGGACACACTGGCCATGGTGGCGACCGACGGCCATCGACTCGCCTTAGCCGAAACGGACCACAAACTCTCGGGCATGAATGGCGAGCTGAAAGTGCTGGTCCCCAAGAAAGCGATGGATGAGGTCGAAAAACTCTCGGGCGCCGCCGAGTCGGACGCGCAATTTGATTTTGCGAAAGACGAAAGCCATCTCTTTTTCCAAGTCCACCATCGCCTGCTGATTTCACGGATTCTGACCGGGCAATTCCCGAATTACGAAGCGGTCCTGCCGCGGGACAACAACAAGCACGTGGTGATCGAGAGGGGCGAGTTGACCGATGCGGTGCGCCGCGTTTCGCAGCTTGCCGATCAGCGCTCGCATGCGGTCAAACTCTCGATTTCGGGCGAAGGCGTCGAGATTTCCGCATCCAGCCCGGAATACGGCGAAGCCAAGGAAAGCATTGAGAAGGAATACCAGGGCGACCCCATCTCGATCGGCTTCAATTCGAGCTACATGCTGGATTTTCTAGGCGCGGCCGCCGACGGGCCAGTCAGCATTGAGCTAAAAGACGAGCAGTCGGCCGGGCAAATGCGCCCGCTTGCCGACGAGTCTTACCGCTACCGCTACATCATCATGCCGATGCGAATTTGAGAGGGACGGGCCCGAAAAACGAAGCGCAGGAAATGGCGCTTTTTCTTCTCGCTTGCCTCGCTTTAAACTACTATAAGTTTGTGAAAATAAGCCGCTTATCCGCTGTGAATCGGGGCAAATAGCCTTGAGAAAAAGGTCTTGGCGGAGTATAATTCTTGGTTGTCGATTCCTAGTGGGGGATCTTCGACACGTCCGCCAAGCGAAAAGTGACCCGGGCTCTCGGCCTCCAGAGCGCCTGATGAGGCCGCCGCCCGGCTAGCCACCTAGCTTGGAGAGAGTCCCTTCGGGACCTACGGTCCGCGCAAACCCTTGCGGACGCGGGTTCCCCGGGGTGCATGAGTCTTCGCCACGTCCCGCTGCGCGGGACGGGATGGAGCAGGAACCCTACGAGTTCCGGAGTTGCCCAGCAAAGCCGGGATCAAAGGGTAAGGCGACGCACGGCGAAATTCCGCAAACACGCCTTTCTTGCTTCACGGGAAAATTTTGAACTCGCGGAGGATGGCGCCACGTTGCTCGGGGTGCGTTCCGCGACGCAGATGGTCAATGAGAGGCTGCCGCCTGGGGAGAAACCATGGGTGACAAAGAAAACGTAAGCGCTCCGGTGCAACCCGCGGGTCACAAGTACGACGCGAAGTCGATCAAAGTTCTTGGAGGTTTGGAAGCGGTGCGGCTGCGTCCCGCCATGTACATCGGCTCGACCGGAGAAATGGGCTTGCACCATCTGGTCTGGGAAGTGGTGGACAACTCGGTCGACGAGGCCCTGGCCGGTTTCTCGGACGAAATCAACGTGACCGTGCATGCCGACGACTCCGTCACCGTGGTCGACAACGGCCGCGGCATACCCGTCGACATGCATCAGACGGAAAAGCGTCCCGCTGCGGAAGTGGTTATGACCGTGCTGCACGCCGGCGGGAAATTCGACAGCGAAACGTACAAAGTTTCCGGCGGCTTGCACGGCGTGGGCGTTTCCGTGGTCAACGCGCTTTCCGATTGGCTGGAGCTGGAAATCTCGCGCGAGGGTTCGGTGTGGGAGCAGAGCTACGAGAAGGGCAAGCCCACTTCCAAGCTGAAGCAGACCGGCAAAACGCGCAAGACCGGGACGAAAGTTACGTTCCACCCCGATCCCGGCATCTTTGAAAAGACCACCTACAGCTTCGACACGCTCGCACAGCGGTTGCGCGAGCTGGCCTTCTTGAACAAGGGATTGAAGATCACCTTGAACGACGAGCGCACGGAGAAGACTGCGGAGTTCCGGTTTACCGGCGGTATCGCCGAATTCGTGAAGCATCTGAACCGCGGCAAGACCACGCTGCACGACTCGCCGATCTACATGGAAGGCAAGCGCGGCAACGTCGAGATCGAAATCGCCCTACAATACAACGACACCTATGGCGAAAACGTGTTCGCGTTCGCGAACACCATCAATACCGTGGACGGCGGCACGCATCTTTCCGGGTTCCGCTCGGCGCTTACGCGGTCGATCAACAATTTCGCTTCGCAAGCCGGCATGCTCAAGGATCCCAAGGACGAAGTCGCCATCACCGGCGACGACGTGCGGGAAGGATTGGTTGCCGTGGTCAGCGTGCGGCTGCCGCAGCCGCAGTTTGAAGGGCAGACCAAGGGCAAGCTCAACAGCGACATCAAGGGCGATGTCGAGCAACTCGTGAACGAAAAGCTCGGCGAGTGGTTTGACAAGCATTCGACCGTGGCCCGGCGCATCATCAGCAAGTGCATTGACGCGGCGCGCGCGCGCGAGGCGGCACGCAAGGCCCGGGAACTGACGCGGCGCAAGTCCGCGATGGATTCGAGCGGGTTGCCGGGAAAGCTGGCGGACTGCCAGGAACGCGATCCGGCGCGCTGCGAACTGTTTGTGGTCGAGGGCGAATCGGCGGGCGGCTCGGCGAAGCAAGGCCGCGACCGCAAATACCAAGCCATCCTGCCGCTCAAAGGAAAAATCCTCAACGTCGAGAAAGCGCGCTACGACAAGATGCTGGGGCACGAAGAAATTCGCGCCATCATCACCGCGCTCGGCACCGGCATCGGCAAGGACGATTTTGACGCCGGCAAGCTGCGCTACCACAAAATCATCCTGATGACCGACGCGGACGTCGACGGGTCGCACATCCGCACGCTGCTGCTGACGTTTTTCTTCCGCCACATGAAGGAGCTGATCGACCGCGAGCACATCTTCATCGCCCAACCGCCTCTCTATCGCGTGAAGCGCGGGAAAAGCGAGAAATACATTCGCGACGAGCGTGATTTCGCCCGTGAATTGATGAAACGCGCAACCGAAGATCACGTCGTGAAGGCCAAAGAAGGCGTGACTCTCGAGGGAGCGGGGCTGACGACGTTCCTGCTGAACGTGCAGGAGTACGACGCGCTCGCCGCTAAGCTCGGCCGGCGGCTGCGCGATGCCGGCCTTGTCGCAGTGCTGGCGGAGAGCGGGCTCGACAAAAAGGCGGAATTCGAGGAGAAAAAATCGCTCGAAAAGCTTTTGAAGGGGATCGACAAGGCCAAGCTCAAGCTTGAAGGCAAGATCGCTTTTGACGAAGAGCACAGCCTTTACGAAATCCAGTTCGGCGCGCCGCACAACCAGAAAATCAATTGGGCGCTCGCCTCCACCCCGGAATACAAGCGCCTGCGCGTGCTGGCAAAGCAGGTCGAAGAATTCAACAAGCCGCCCTTTGTCATTTCGCGCAACGGCGACAAGACCACCAAGGAAAGAGCGCAGGACGTGCTTAGCTACGTGATGGAAGACGCGAAAAAAGATTTCACCATCACGCGGTTTAAGGGCTTGGGCGAGATGAATCCCACGCAGCTCTGGGAAACCACCATGAACGCGGAGACGCGCACGCTGCTCAAGGTGAAACTGGAAGACGCCGTCGCGGCAGAAGACATTTTCTCGACGCTGATGGGCGAAAACGTGGAAGCGCGCCGCAAATTCATCGAGGACAATGCGCTCGAAGTCGTGAACCTGGACATCTGATTTCGCTCTCGAGGAGCGCCGATGGCAGAAATCGCTCCGAGATCCGCTCGCGACGCCATCCGCTGGGGTTTGCTCCTGTCCGCGGTTGCCGTTGCGGGATTCCGCTTGCCGCGCACCTGCGGCGCTTTTCGAGACTGGCACGAGGTTCGCCTTTCCGACCCTTCGGCCGCGGAGCTCGACCGGCTCACTTTCGCGGCCAACGCCGTGGCCATTGCCATCATTCTGGTGGTGGCCATGGGAGTGTTTTATCTCCTGCGGCCCCGACGATCGAAGCAGCCATGAGGTATCAACTGGGCTGGAGCACGCTGCCCGGGCTCAAGGGCATAAGCGTCAGCGAGTTTCGCCTAACGCCGACCGATGCGCCTGACAACGAGCGGGGGGTGGCCATGGAGTTTGCCGACCAGCGCGAGTGCGAGGCGTTTTTGCGCGAAATCGAAAGCGCCTTTGCTCGGCGCTGGTTTACCAATGCCGCGGACGCCTTCGATACCGTGAAGGCTTGGGCGCTCGAGCGCCTCGGCAAGAAGCGCGACGGGCTGGTTTCCTGACCATCGAGGAGCTCCGGCAATAAAACGAGCCGAGCATGGAAAGCCGGGCCTAACAGCGAGGACACATGCCAGACGAACAGAATCTCTCGGTGACGATTCCGGTCGACATCGAAGCCGAGATGAAGAAGTCCTATCTCGACTACTCGATGAGTGTGATCATCGGCCGGGCGCTGCCGGAAGTGCGCGACGGCTTAAAGCCGGTGCACCGCCGGATTCTCTACGGCATGTATGAACTGGGCCTCACCTCTACCCGGCCCTACCGCAAATGCGCGAAGATCGTGGGCGAAGTCCTCGGCAAATATCACCCGCACGGCGACACCCCCGTCTACGACGCACTGGTGCGCATGGCGCAGGATTTCAACATGCGCTATCCGCTCGTCGACGGCCAGGGCAACTTCGGCTCGGTGGACGGCGACATGCCCGCGGCGATGCGGTATACCGAAGCCCGCCTGGCGCGAATCGCCGAAGAGCTGCTGGCGGACATTGAAAGAGAAACGGTCGATTTCGTTCCCAACTTCGACGAGACGGAAAAAGAGCCGGTCGTTCTCCCGACGCGGATTCCGAATCTCCTGGTCAACGGCGCAAGCGGCATCGCCGTGGGCATGGCCACCAACATTCCGCCGCACAATTTACGCGAAATCATCGACGCCACCTTGCTGATGGTCGAGAAGCCGGAAACGACCCTCAAGGAAGTGATGAAGCTCGTGCCCGGGCCGGACTTCCCAACCGGCGGCTACATTGCCGGCCGCGAAGGCATCGAAGCGGCGTACAAGAGCGGGCGCGGCAGCTTCACCATGCGCGCCAAAGCGGCCATTGAAGAGGTCGCCAAGGATCGCGAAAACATCGTCATCACCGAGATTCCCTACCAGGTGAACAAGGCCACGCTCATCAAACGCATCGCCGAGCTGGCGCAGAACAAGAAAATCGAGGGCATCTCCGATGTGCGCGACGAGAGCGACCGCGAAGGCATGCGCATCGTCGTCGAGCTCAAGCGCGGCGAAGAATCGCAGCTCATCCTCAACAACCTCTACAAGCACACGCAGATGCAGGAATCGTTCGGCATGATCCTGCTGGCCATCGCCGGCGGGCAGCCGAAAGAGATGGGGCTGGTGGAATTCATCCGCCTGTTCATCGAGCACCGCCGCGACGTGGTGCTGCGCCGTACCCGCTACGACCTGCGGAAAGCGCGCGAACGCGAGCATATTTTGGTGGGCTACCAGGTGGCCCTCGACCACCTCGACGATGTGATCCGCATCATCCGCGGATCGGAGGGCCGCGCGGAGGCCAAGCAAAACCTGCTGAACTTCTTCTCCGAGCAAGACGTCACCATCACGGAAAACGGGAAATCCCGGAAAATCAGCGGGGTCAAGCTGGATGGCCGGAAGTACAAGCTCGGCGGCGTGGAAGGCGAAACGGCGCGCACCGTCACCGGCGGACTCACCCCTGTTCAGGTGGACGCCATACTCGAACTGCAGTTGCACCGCCTGACGCAGCTCTCCGTCGATGAAATCATCAAGGAATTGAAGACCATCCGCGAGCGCATCGTTGAGCTCGAAGAAGTCCTATCCAGTGAGAAAAGGCTGAAGTCGGTGATCTCGAGCGAGCTGAAGGAGGTGCAGAAGCAGTACGGCGACGACCGCCGCACGCAGATCGTGGACAAAGTCGACGAGATCAAACTCGAAGACCTGATCGCCGACACGGACATGCTCATCACCGTCAGTCACGCCGGCTACGTCAAGCGCACCCCGGTCGAGATTTACCGCCACCAGTCGCGCGGAGGAAAAGGCCGCATTGGCGCGCGCACCAAGGAAGAGGACTTTGTCGAGCACCTTTTCATCGCCTCGGCGCACAGCTACATCCTTCTGTTCACCACCAAGGGCCGCGTTTACTGGCTAAAGGTGTACGAAATTCCCGAAGCGGCGGCGGCCACCCGCGGCAAAGCGATTTCCAGCCTGGTGCGCTTCCAGGAAGACGAAAAACTCAGCGCCATTGTCGCCGCGCACAGCCTCGAGGACGAAGGCAAGTACGTCTTTTTTGCCACGCGCAACGGCACGGTGAAGAAGTCCGCGCTCAAGGAATTCTCGAACCCGCGGCCGAGCGGCATCATTGCCATCAACCTGGAAGCCAAGGACGAAATGATTGGCGCCAAGCTCAGCGACGGCAAAAAGATGATTTTTCTCGCGAGCCACGAGGGCCAAGCGATTCTCTTCCGCGAAACCGAAGTGCGCCCGATGGGGCGCAACGCCGGCGGGGTGATCGGCATGGATCTCGCCAAGGGCGATTACGTCGTCAGCATGGATGCGGTGCAACCCGACTTCGAAATCCTTGCCAAAGAGCACAAAACCACGACGCAAGACCTCGAGGAACTCGAGAACGAGCAGATCAAGGATTCGCTCACGTCGCTGATGCTCACCGTGTCCGAAAAGGGCTACGGAAAGCGCACGCCGCTGGCCGAGTACCGCATCACCTCGCGCGGCGGCAAGGGCGTGGTCAACATGAAGACGACTGACCGCAACGGCTCGGTGGTGGCGGCCCTGCAGGTCACCGAAGAGTCCGACGTGATGATTATTACCCACAACGGAAAAGTGATCCGCGTGCACGCGAACGAGATCCGCGAAGCCGGGCGATCCACGCAGGGCGTGCACCTGCTGCGCCTCGACGCGGACGATTCCGTGGCCGCGGCCGTCGTGCTCCAGGAAGAAAACGAAGAGGAAAAGAAGTAAGCAAAGACCGGCGGGATGCCGCTCGGGACACCTTGATTTGACTTGCGCTGGTTCGAGGCAAACATTAGCCTAGGGCTCGCGGGAGAATTCTTCTCAGGTTCCACCGAATCATGAAAATGACGCGATGGCTTTTGGCATTTCCGCTCGGCCCCCTTCTTCTGTTTGCCTCGAGAGAAGCGCAGGAGAAGCATGCGGCAGGGAATCACTATCTGGCCTACGTGGGCACCTATACGACCAAGACGGCGAGCAAGGGCATTTACGCCTTTCGCTATGACGCGAGTTCGGGGAAGCTCGAGCCGCTCGGCGTTGCCGCGGAAACGCAGGACCCTTCCTGGGTCGCGATTCATCCCAACGGCAAATTTCTTTATGCGGCGAATGAAGCCGGAAAAAACAGCATGGTCAGCGGATTTTCGCTGGATTCGAAGACGGGCAAGCTCACGCTGCTAAACGCGTTACCGGCGCTCGGCGAAGATCCCTGCTACATCTCGCTCGACAAAACAGGCAAATACCTCCTGGTGGCAAACTACACCTCCGGCAACGTCGTCGTCTTTAGAATCGGTGCCGACGGCAAGCTCGGCCCGGCCACCGCGAATGTTCGCGACGAGGGCACGCTCGGCCCCAACAAGGAGCGCCAGGACACTGCGCACGCGCATTGGGTTGAAACGTCGGCCGGCAACCGCTTCGCCTACGTAGCCGATCTCGGCCTGGACCGAGTCCTGATTTACAAGTTCGACGCAGACCTCGGCCAGCTCTCGAACCCCGATGCAACTCAACCGGACGCGTTTCGCGCCGCGCTCCCGCCCGGTTCCGGGCCGCGTCATCTCGCGTTTTCTCGCGACGGCAACTTTATGTATGTCCTCGGGGAATTGCAGTCCACGGTGACGACCTTCGCGAACGAAGCTCGCGAAAGATACCATGCCCTGCAAACCGTCTCGGCACTGCCGGCGGCGTTCTCTGGCCGCAACGACGCTGCGGAAATCGCTTTGCATCCGAGTGGCAAATTCATCTACACCTCAAACCGCGGTCTTGACAGCATCGCCGTGTTCCAAGTCGACAGTGGCGGCCTGCTGCGCCTGGCGGCGAATGTGCGAACCGGCGGCAAAGAACCTCGGCACTTCTCGATCGATCCCTCCGGCAACTATCTGCTCGCTGAGAACCAACTCTCCGACAAAATCGTCACGTTTCGCATCGACCAAAAGACCGGCGCGCTCACGCCGACAGGGGCGAGCCTGGAAGTGCCTTCGCCGGTCTGCATCGCCTTCCTTCCGCTTGATTAGCTTGCGCCCCTCGCAAAGTGTTTTTGCGCGCCTCCAAGTGAGTTAGAATCTCGATTCTTTCAAAATGACATACAGGAGACGCGTCATGAGGAGTCGGTGCTGGTCCAAGCTTGTTTTGTTCGTCGCGCTGGGCGGCGCGGTCGCGCCGCGCGCCTGGGCAGACGGAGAAACGCCGCCGGGGCGCGACCCGAAGCAGCCCGTGGACGAGGCCTACACCGAGAAAATCCGCAAGTACACCACCAAGCCTTACTTCAGCTCGCCGCTCGTGGACTATTTGCCGGCGTCCAAAAACGTCCCGACGCCGCAGGCGGTGCTTGGCGATGTGGCCGGCGCGCCGGGAATCCTTCCCTACGCCGAAGATGTCTACCGCTACATGCGTCTGCTTGAGAAAGCCAGTCCGCGTGTGAAAGTCTTTTCCATTGGCAAGACCGAAGAAGGCCGCGAGATGATCGCCGTCGCGGTTTCTTCGGAAGAAAATCTGAAAAATCTGGAGGAAAACCGCGCCCGGCTGGGCAAGCTCGGTGATCCCCGCTCGATCAAGCTCGATGACGCGGAAGCCGACAAGCTCGTCGCCGAAGCGGTGCCCGTCTACTACATCACCGGCACGATTCACTCGCCCGAGACCGGCGCGCCCACCGCGCTCATGGAGCTGGCCTATCGCCTCGCCGTCGATGAGAGCCCGTACATCAAGGAAATTCGCGACGGCACCGTTACGCTGATCACTCCGGTCGTCGAAGTCGACGGACGCGACCGCATGGTCGATCTTTACAAATGGCACCTTGCGCATGCGAAGCAGTTTTATCCGTGGCTCGTCTATTGGGGCAAATACGTGGCGCACGACAACAACCGCGACGCCATGGGCGTGACGCTAAAGCTCACCGAAAACGTTTTGAACACCTACGTCGGCTGGAAAGCCCAGGTGCTGCATGATCTGCACGAGTCCGTGCCGTATCTCTACGACAACACCATCGGCGACGAGCCGTACAACGCCTGGATTGACCCGATTCTGGCCGACGAGTGGCAAGTCATTGGTTGGAACAACGTCTCAGCGATGACCAAGTTCGGCATGCCCGGCGTCTTCGCGCACGGCGATTTCGACACCTGGTCGCCGGGCTACCTGATGTTCATCGCCGCCCTACATAACGGCATCAGCCGCCTCTATGAAACGTTTGGAAACGGCGGCGCCGACACCGAGGAGCGCACCCTCCAGCCCGAGGAGTACGCGCGCACGTGGTATCGCCAGAATCCCCCTCTCCCCAAGGTGCTCTGGTCGCAGCGCGACAATAACAACTACGAAGAGACCGGATTGCTCACATCGCTGCACTTCTTCACGGAGAACAAGCAGCGCTTCCTGAAAAACTTCTATTTGAAAGCCAAGCGCTCCACGACCAAGCCTTCCGAGGAAGGGCCCGCCGCCTACGTTCTCCCAGGTGATGATCCGCGGCCAGGCTTGCAGGCAGAGCTGTTACAGGTCTTGGAAAAGCAGGCCGTAGAAATCTCGCGCGCCAAGTCCGCCTTCACCGTAACGCTGCCCGCGAAAAAGCCCAAAGAGCCCGGCAAAGGGAAAGACAGGAAAGAAGAAAAGTCCGAAGCGCCCGCCCGAACCACGCGTGAGTTCCCCGCAGGAAGCTACATCATTCGCATGGACCAGCCGTATTCCCGGATCGCGGACGCGCTGCTCGATCGTCAATACTGGAGCCCGGACGATCCGCAGAAGACTCCTTACGACGATACCGGCTGGACCTTCGGCGAACTCTTCGGCGTGCAGGTGACGCGCGTGACCGACATCAAAGTCCTCGATGTGCCGATGGACCGCGTGACGGGAATTCGCGCTCCGGGCGGCGTGAAAGGCCAAGGCACGGTGTTCGCCATAAACAACAGCGCCGAGCCGGCCCTTGCGACGCTGCGCTACAAGCTTCATGACGCTTCGATCGAAGCGGCCGAGGAGCCCTTCGAAAGCGCCGGGAAGAAATTCAACCGTGGTTCCTACATCGTGCGCAACACGAGCCGCGCCGACCTCGACCGCGCGGCGGCCGAACTCGGCGTCGAAGTTACCGCGCTCGGCGCCCCGCCCGGGGTGAAAACGCATCCGGTGCGCGCCGCGCGCATCGTTTTGGTGCATACCTGGCTCAGCACGCAGACCGAAGGCTGGTGGCGTCTGGCGCTTGACAAGCTCGGGATTCCCTACGATTACCGGAGCACACAAGCGATCGCGAAAATCCCCGACCTGAACGCCAAATACGACGTGATTCTGTTTCCGCCCGTCGGCTACAACGCCGGCGTGAATGCCGTCGTCAACGGCATTCCGACCGCCTGGGGCAATCCCCTGCCCTGGAAAAATACGCCCGAAACGCCAAATCTTGTCGGCAAGAACGACTCAACCGACGATCTGCGCCCCGGCCTCGGCTGGGACGGCGTCGCGCACTTGCAGGAATTCGTCGAGCGCGGCGGGGTGCTCCTGACCGCCATGGACACCTCGTCGCTCGCGCTTTCCCTCGGCTTCGCCGACGGCATCGGCACGCAAAATGCGAGCAAAATGAAGATTGTCGGCTCGGTCGTCGGAACGCGTCTCGTGGATGAGGCTAGCCCCATCGCCTATGGCTATGAAGAAAAGGGTGCGGCCTATTGCGACAACGGGCCGATCTTTTCGCTCAGCAGCATCGCGGGACAACGCGGCCGTCGCCGCCTGGGCCCGGAAGTGCGCGCCCGCCCCACCGGCCGCGGCAGTTTGGACGACCCCGACTTCGCCGTCGGCCGCCCTGGAGTCGAGGTCCCGGAAGAGCGCAAGTCCGAAACCTGGGAGTCGCCGCCGGTGTTGGACGAACAGAAACGCAACGGTTTCCGCGTGATTCCTCCATCCCTCCGGCCGCGCGTGATTTTCCGCTACGCCGACAGCAAGGACTTGCTCGTCTCCGGCTTGGTCGAGGGCGGCGACGAGATCGCCCAGCGCCCCGCCGTGGTGGACGCGCCCTCGGGCAAAGGCCACGTCGTGTTGTTCTCCATTAACCCGGTCTATCGCGGCGAAACCTGGGGAAGCTATGCGATGGTGCTGAACACCATCCTGAACTTCGACAGCCTCAACGCCGGGCGCAGAGACCCCTCTGAGTAGGGCAGGATACCTGCATTGTCGGTCAGGGCTCGGCCTTTGGCCGTGCCGCGTCCCGCAGACCACCCTTCTGTTGCCCCTTCCCTGCGCCTCGAGGCGCAGCATCCCGTCATCCTCTCGCGAGCGCTCCAGCGCTTCACCTCTCCCTTGCGCGGCGAGCGTTTTGCGCTACAATCCCCGGCACTATGGTGAAGCGCAAAACCAAGGCCCGGCGGCCGGCCCGACCGAAAGCCCACAAAACATCGGCGTCGGGCGGAAAACTGCCAAAAGACGCGGTCACTCGAATGGTCATTTTGCGCGCCCGCGAGGGCCAGGAACTTCTGCTGGAGGCGGAACTGCGCGCTCTGATCGGGCCTTCACGAAAGGAGGAGGGCTGCCTCGGTTTCGACCTGCACGGTTCGGTCGATCCGCCAGGCAGCTATCTGCTCCACGAAGTCTGGGCCAGCCGCGCTGCGCACACCGAGCACATGCACACGTCCCATTTTTTGCGTTGGGATGCCCGCAAAGACGCTCTCCTCACCTCTCGCGACGGCACCTTCTGGAGGCAAATCGCCTAGCTAGGTCTCCCGTGGCCATTTCAGAACGACAGAGTCGTGGCGGCAGCCATGACGTCCACTGCCCAATGTCCGACAATCACGGGAGCAAGGTTCTTCCGGGTACAGCACCATCAAGGCCAGGACACACCGGGCAGGAAAGCGAGAAACCGCCAGAGCA
>Ga0209470_1001992_pt1 | contig 14706 bp, 16 predicted proteins | sample GraSoiAngelo_125_FD_185882 | JGI IMG/M metagenome (GOLD analysis project Ga0209470, IMG submission 185882) | Grasslands soil microbial communities from the Angelo Coastal Reserve, California, USA - 14_0927_05_40cm (SPAdes) (version 2) | ecosystem: Environmental > Terrestrial > Soil > Grasslands ... | reverse complement strand
GCGCGGAACTCGTCGTCCGTTGCGAGCTTGCCGAGCGTGCGTTCGACTGCGTTCTGACTCACCGGTCCACCTCGCTTGTCCAACTGATGCCTGCAAGGGCAAAGACCGAGCCAGATTCACAGATGGTCGGCAAACATCGTCGCGTCGCCCACTTCCGTAACGCTCGTTCGTCATCGGGTCCGGCGCTGTGCGATACCGCACGGGAAGTCGTGCGTTTCCGCACGGACGAGGTCCAAAGCGCACAGGGCTCGCCGAACTTCACGCAACGAGAGGAACCATCGTGCGATGAGCGCTCGATTTCCATCTCACGACGGTGCGACCGGTCGGGGAGGGCGAAACACTCGAGAACCCGCTCATGCCGAGGCCGAATCCAAGCGCGCCGACGCGCGCTGGAGCGAAAACCGAGGCGACGAGGCGGTCAGTGGTCCAGTCGCGCGACCGCGCGGGCCGTCGCCGGTTTTCTAGGTGTGACCACGCGTGCTCACGAACGCCGGGGCTGCCGCGACGGGGGGACGCGGGCACCCCTGCCGTCTTCGCGAACGCCTCAGTGCTTCGGTGTGATCTTCCCTCGTGAGACGATGCCATCTCTAAGCGCATCAATTGCGCCGTTGTGCGACCCCGACCAGTGATCGGGGTCGCATGGTTATGGGTGCTCAGTCATCGGCCGCGGGGAAGCGGGCGATTGCGCGGTAGAGCCTGAGCCAGTCCTCGAAGTTCGAGCGATCCTGCCACGTCGAGATGATTTGCCTTGCTGCGTCGCGGCGCTTCGGAGCGGCTTCACGGTCGGCGAGACCGAGGGCCTCGCGGAGCTGGTCGGCGGTGAGTTCGGTGCACCAGGCCGGAGTTCCCATTTGCTGACGCCACGACTCGGCAATCGTGCCCGCGTCCACAGCGTCGAAACCGGTGTCCTCGACCAGCCGCATGACGAGCTGCTTGCTTTCGGCAGAGTCTCCTGACACCGGCAGGGCGAGCCGGCCAGGCTCACCGTGCGCCTTCCCCTTGTTTGCAAGCGTGGGGGCAAAGAGCGGGTTCCAGGCGCGAATGACAGGCCGGCCCCACTGCTCCTGCAGCCAGGCGGTCTCCGGCTGGCCGGCGTCGATCGCTTCAACCGGGCTAGCCTCATACTGTTCGGGTTGGCCGGATGCCGGGAGGTAATTCGACGTGTCCACAACGGTGATGTCGCTCGCGACTTCACTGATGAGAGGCTTCAACGCGGTCAGCTGCTGGAAGCGCACAGAAACGATGAGAACGTCGACACCAGCGGCAACTTCCGCCGCGGTGACCGCCGTGGCCCCCGTCTCGGCCGCCAAGCCGCTGAGGGACTCCGGTCCACGCGAGTTCGCGACGCGGACCCCGTGCCCGGACGCACGAAGCTTGCGGACGAGCGTACCGCCGATAATCCCCGCCCCAACGATTCCGATCTTCATCGACATTCCCTCTCTTCGCGGTTCACGTGTGCGTAGGCCGAATAAACGCCCAGTTGACGGAACCTTTACGTGGCCTCGCCGACTCGGCGCGGCCGCCGAAGGCCGGGGCTGCCACAAAGACGGCAGGGGACGCGGGCCGCCCCCCGCCGTCTTTGCGAACGCCTCAGTGCTTCGGTGTGATCTTCCCCGCGAAGGTCTGGGTGACGATCTTCCCATCCTTCACCACGAAGGTATCCGTCCCGATCTCGTAGCGGTTGTCCGCCGTCTCGGCCTTCCACAGGATGTAGGCGGTGTCCCCGTCGACGTCCTGCCTCAGCATCTGGAACGACGCTCCGGGCTTGGCGAACTCCTTGAACTGCGTGGTGAACAGCTGCCGAATGGCCTCGGGCCCACTCAGCATCCCGTTCGGAGTGAACAGCCGCGACTCGGGTGAGTAGTCGGCCATGACTCCGGCGAGATCGCCCTTGCCGAAGGTGTCGAGGTGGTGGGTCAGCACTTCCTGAGTCGTCGCAGCCATCGTTTGTCCCTCCTACTGCTTCCTTGTTAGACGTCCGTCGTGGCCCCGGCGGTCACGCGGGTACAGCCCCTCGGTACAGGTACAGCCGTGCGTGGGAGCATGCGACACTCACCGCGGCGTGTTGCTCTAACGTGCGAGCGGCGCAGGCGCTGGATCAAGTCGATATTGGGTCCATCGAACGTCGATTTGCTCTGATCCGCATGCAGCGCTTGAATGCAGATGTGATCCGCGCCCGCCTGCCAGCGCTCGCGGATGCGCCCGACGAGCGCATCTTCATCGCCCCACGCGACCAGCGTGCCGACGAGTCGATTCGACCCATTGTCGGCGAAATCGCCGTCGTCGAAGCCCGCGCGCCGCCAACTGTTCACGTAGTTGCTCAGGCGGAGATACGGGCGTAGATAGGCGCGCGCGACCTCGCGGGCGCTCGCGGCGTTCGTTTCCAACAGAACTTTCTGTTCTACACAGAGGAGTTTGTTTGGCCCGAGAACTGCGCGCGCTGCGGCCGTTTGCGCAACGGTCGTGTCATAGGGATGAGCGCCATCGGCGAAATCGCGCGCAAGTGCCAACATCTTTGGGCCGAGTGCGGCGATGACCGTCAGCGTCGAATCGGACGGTCGTGGCGAGCTGTACTCCGCATGCGCCATTGCTTCGACGTAGGTGCGCATGGTCGTCACTGGTTTTTCATAGATGTGACCGCGTATCGCGCTCACAATCGGTGCGTGCGAAATGCCCATGCCGAGCAAAAGTCTTCCGCCCGATTGCTCGTTGAGCTGCACGCGCGCCGCAGCCATGGCCATTGCGTCCCGTGCAAAGATGTTTGCAATCCCGGAGGCAATGACCAACTTGCGGGTGTTCGCGAGCAACCATCCGGAATTGACGAGGACGTCACGGCCCATCGCTTCTGGCGTCCAGAGTGCCGAGTAGCCCCACTGTTCCACGTCGCGCGCGAATTCCGCTTCGGCGCTTGCAGTCATACAATCCACTTGCGCCCATACACCCAGTCGTCCCATCTTCATGTGAGTCCTCATGAGTTAGAGCGTTCCAGCTAGGTCGTCGTCTCGGCGGCGGGCTCCGGCGCCTGCTCGGGAGCGAGCGCAGCGGGTGCCGGGATGTTGTGTGGACGAATCTCCAGCCCGTCTCGTCACCTCGCATGTGCATCTGGCGCATGCGGGAGCAAACGGCACGCCAGATTCGATCGACGGTCGACAACGCCGTCACGTCGCGGATTTCCTGCGAGGATCGTTCGGTGTAAGGCCGGGTGCTGTGCGGTATCGCACGACCGACCGCGCGCTTTCGCACGGAGCGGGATCGAAAGCGTACAGAGCTCGCGGTGCGACGCGCGACGCCAGGAGAAGTCAGAGCGGACCGTTACGAGTGCCCGGCACGACGACAACGAGCCCGCACATCGCTTGGTGTGCGTGATGCAACGGAACCGATGCGGGACGGTTCATGCGACCTCCGACTGATCCGGATCTGATCACGCTGCACGCCGCCGCCGTGGCGCTTGCCCGGTCGATGCGGGGCGAGCCCGACGCACGGCGGTTCGTCGAAGGCCTGTCTCCGCACCTCCGCGATGTGATTCCGCACGACCGGTTGCTGCTGATTCGAGAGGACGAGACGCCGGTCCCTTCGCCGGCGTCCTGGCTCACCCTCCCGCTCGAGGGTGTCGATCGGGCGATCGGAAGCCTCGCCATCGCGGCGAGCGCGCCTGCTACCTACACGGAGGCTCACGCCACTACCGCACGGCGGATCGCCGAAATGCTCGGCCCGCTCGTCGAGAACATGGTGCTGCTGCAGAAGGAACGTGATCGCCGCCGGCGAATGGCCGTGCTCCCCGAGGTGTCGCGGGTCATCGCGGGCAGCCTCGACGTCCGGAACATCTTCCAGGAGCTCGGCGCGGCCGTGCGGACCGTACTCGATTTCGACCTCATGCTCGTGCGACCGATCGGGGCGAGCGGAACACTCCAGCGGAGCGTGCTGCTGGTCGGCGACGTGCCGGCAGACCTCCAGCCCGAGCGCCGACTCGAGGACTACTCGTTCGGCGCACGGCTCGCCGCGAAAGAGATCGTGCTACTCGGCGACGCCCGTCGCGAGCTCGACCAATCCTTTCCAGGCGATCGGGCGGCGCTCGAACGCGGCGTGCGGTCGGTGATCGTCGCCCCGCTCGTCTTTGGAGATACGCTCGGCGGAGTGCTCGCGTTTGCCAAACACGACCCCGACTGGTTCGACGAGGGTGACGCCGAGGTGGTCTCCGGGATCGCGGCTCAGGTGGTGGTCGCGCTCCAGCACCAGCGCCTGTCCGAGGAACAACAGCGAGTGGCCGCGGCCGAGCAGCACAGCCGCTGGCTCGAACGCCGGGTGGAACGTCTGCGGGGAGCGCTCGCCGAACGGTACGGATTCGATAGCATCATGGGGCGCTCCGGAGCCCTTCGCGAGGCCTTGGACCAGGCAGCCCTGGTCGCCGGGCAGGAGACAACGGTCCTGCTCACGGGCGAAAGCGGGACCGGGAAGGAGCTGGTCGCTCGCGCCATCCACTACGCCAGCCGACGTTCCGACGGGCCGTTCGTGGCGGTCAACTGCGCCGCACTGCCCGAAACGCTGGCGGAGTCCGAGCTCTTCGGACATGAGCGAGGAGCGTTCACCGGCGCCGATCGTCTCAAGCGCGGTCGCTTCGAGGTCGCCGCCGGCGGCACGCTCTTCCTCGATGAGATCGGCGATCTCACCCCGTCGGTCCAGGCGAAGCTGCTCCGCGTGCTGCAAGAACGGCAGTACGAACGGGTCGGCGGCACGACGTCGCTGCGGGCCGATATCCGGCTGGTCACAGCCACGAACCGTGATCTCGAGCATCTGGTCGAGGCCGGGACGTTCCGCGCGGACCTGTATTACCGGCTCGCGGTGTTCGGGATTCATCTTCCCGCGTTGCGGGAACGTGAAGGAGACGTCCTCGTCCTCGCCGAATACTTCTTACGCACACTAGGCGAACGGATGGGGCGGCGCCAGTCACGCCTCAACGACCAGGCTCGTCAGCTGTTGCTCGCCCACACCTGGCCCGGCAACATACGGGAGCTGCAAAATGCCATCGAGCGCGCTTTGATTGCCGCCGACGGGCGCGTCATCTCCCCTGCCCATCTCGGCATCGCTGAACATGTTCCTCTCGCCACTGGTCTTTCCTCGGGGGCGCCGATCGCAGCCGGCTCCGTTCTAACGTCCCAGCCGCTTGCTGTAGTCGAGAAGCAGGCGGTCGCGGACGCCCTGCGGCGCGCAAAGGGCAACAAGACGCAAGCCGCGGCTGCGCTCGGCCTCAGCCGTGGCGCCTTCTACCGGCGTTTGGAGCGCTTCGGTTTCGTTGCGTGAGGGGATCGACTAGGAGTAAGCATGCGCTGCGCGGCCGCCTTGCTGGCGGCCGCATCCAGGGCGGCCGGATTGAGACGCGTCACTGTCGTCCAGAACAAACCAGCGGCGACGACTACGACGATACCGGCCAGCAGCCATTGTCAGATCGCGGATCTCCGGATCATCGAGCGTCTCCTTGTCGCTACTCCCGGTGGAGTCGCGTCAGACCCCTCATCGTTAGGAGCACGCCGCGCCCCGAAAGATTCAGCCGGGATGGGTAAGTCTTCCTCGGCCCGCAGCATCCAGCTGTGCCCTGAGTAACCAATTGGCCGCGATAGGCGTCGGAAGGGCATGAGACTCAGTGGGGCGATTCTCGACAGGAGGCATGATCCATGACCAATTTCTCGGAGGCTGTTCGGCTTCCTTCGGGCGACGAATCCATCGCGCCCGTGACGATTCTCGACGCGCAGGGCCGAGTGGTGCGAGTCGTCTCCGCAGAGGACTTTCGACGCGCTCGATCCGCGGCAACGATTGCAACCCTTGATGATCAGCGCCCGGTGGTCCTCATGCGCGCCAACCGGGGGCAACGTCGCACGCGCGGTGACAGTCGGTTGGTCTCGGGGGCGGCCCGGGCATCACAACGCGCCTTAGCGTCCTGATCCCGCGGCCGCAAGGCTTCGACCACCGACCTCGTCACGATCGATTTCCAAGCTCTGCCCCGTGCGTGAGCACGCTGGAAGAGCGGCGACGATCCGATGGCGCCGGTCCGTGGCAAGTGGCTCGCGTGCAAGCCATGCACAGAAGTCCCCTGGTCGGTTGACGGCCCATTCGGCGACCTCCGCCGTGATGCGAAGCCCCCTGGTCAGTTTTCGGTCGGCGAGGAACCCCAGCGTCCCGGCGAACAATCGGGTGAGGCCCGCCGTCAGGTGGTCTTCGACGTACAGGTAGGCCGCTAGGTTCGGCTCGATCGAATCGCCGCGCGGCTCGAGATCGAGAACCATCAGGGCACTCCCGCGGACGGTGCCGAAAATCGGTCGGGTGTATTCGCCCTGTGAAAAGATCACGCGCCGCTGGCGGTCGCGTCGAAGGACCTGAGAAAACCCCCGTGCGCCTTCGCCGTCGTCACCCTCATACCGGTCGTCGTCGAGAACGTGCACGTCGTAGCTCGCCAGTTTGAGGAAGCGTGCGGCGGCGGCGGTCACCTCCGGTGTGTCCAGGAACGCCAGATAAACCTCGAGCGGGGCGCGCGCCGATCCTGCGTGCACTCGGCGACGGAGCGTGGGCGTCGTCCAGACGCACTCCAGCGCCGCGGATACTTCAGGCGTGAGGACCGCCGTCGATTCGACAAGGGGTGGCGGCCATGGTCGTGACGGGGCGGTGCCGGCGCTGGTGACGATGAGACCTGCGGCGACCACGAGGATCGCCCCGTTGCGAGTCATATTGAGCTCTCAGTGCTTCGATCCGACCGAGACGAGAATCGAACGAGGTCACCGTGATCCGATAACGTGACGGCTCCATCCATCGCCTCGGTGACGAATGACGACTCACCACCCGGCTCGATGTCCCCGAGCGCCCACACGACGCGCCGGCCGGCGGAACGTTCGTCGGGGGTGAGCCCTTCCACCTCGAGCTGAACGTCGGTTACGCGGTACGGCGAATCGTTCCGCACCGAGGCCTGTATCCTCGGCTTAGGCGTATTGCTGTGAGGCGCTGGTCCCCAGCTCACGTGAAACCATCGGTCCAGATCCGCACCCCACGCGGGCGCGGCCAGAACGACTAGGGCCAGTACGAGCGCCAGGTGGATGATTCTCATCAATCTCTCCTGTTCGCAGCAAGGAGCAGGGCCAGTGGTTGCGTGACGGACTCCTCAGAGCTCGTCAGCACTGCCGTCGGTCAAGCGCTGCACGATCGCCGCGCCATCATCGTCCGCGAGCAGCAGCAGGATGTAGATGCGATCGCCCACGACGCGCGCGTCGCGCACGTCGACCAGGGTGGGCACGACGGCGATCGCGTGCTCGAGCACGTTATTGATGGCGGTTCTCACCGCGTCTTCGAGCTCGCGCCCCTCGCTACTCGCGACCGGGATCGAGGTGAGGACGTGGGCGACGTAAGCCGAGGCCGGCTTTCCCAACGCGGTGAGGCCGCCGACGACCATCATGATCAAGAAGCTCTTCTCCAGAACACGTCTCATACGATCTCCTTCCGGCGCCATCGCCTCCAGCCCGTGTGTCCTTGAGATGACCAGATCGGGTAGCCCAGTTTCACGAGCTGACGGGAAAGCAGACCCTGACCGCCACGGCCCTCCCCAGATATCCCCGTCGATCTGCGAGGCCTTCAACCGTTGGAATTTCGAGTATTCCTTGGATCCGCCGACGTAGAGGCAGTGGCACCCGTCTGGATCCGCGTAGATATAGACCACCTTGCCATCCGTGCTGTGACTCTCGAGCCGGAAGGGTGGCAACGCCGCCAGGTGCTGCTGCTGTTCAGCCGTATCCGCCGGCCGCAGCTCGAATCCGGCCGCAGCCAGCAGGTGCTCGGTCGAGCGCGTCTCCGAGCGCTGGATTGCGGCGCAGCCTGTGAGCATCACCGCCGTTGCGACCGCGACTGACAAAGCGAGTCCTGCGACGAACGCTCGGTCGTTCATCCCCGACGCTCCTTTCGAGTCGTCGGCTTCTTGCCGAGATTCATGAGTCGACTTCCGCGGCGATACTGTCGAGAGCCGTCATGGCACTGCCCAGCTGCTTGCGGACGAACAAACGGGCGCGGTGCACACGAATCTTCACGGCCGTAAGGCTGAGGTGGAGGAGCTCGGCGATCTCGGCATTCGAGTGGCCCTCGGCGTCACGCAACACCAGGACCATCCGGTACGCGGGCGGCAATTCGTCGATCGCGGCCTCCACGGGCGCGGAGTTTCTGATAGGCGGCGTTCGCCACGATCCGGTAGAGCCACGAGCCGAAGGGCCGACTCGCCCCTGAAGGTGTCGATCTTCTGGATCACGGCGTAGAACGCGTCCTGCACGACCTCTTCCGCGTCCTGCTCATTGCGCGTGATGCGCGCCGCGAGGCGATAGGCTCGCTCACCATATGCCCTCACCAGGCTGTCGGCTGCGGCGGGCTCGTGGTCGCGGAGCGCTTCGACAAGCTCGCAATCCTGGCCCGGACCCGGCGTATGAACGACAGTCGTCAGCTCGGGTTCGGGCGCCATTTGAGGGCTCATGTCTCTGTCCTTCCCCGCCTGGTTCTTGACGATCGCCACATCTGCTCGCATATCTGGCTGGCCATGCGAGGGGCAAAGAGCGCGCCAGATCCACACACAGCCGGCAAACGCCGTCACGTCGCGGACTTCCCGTGAAGCGCGTTCGTCGTCGGATCGCGCACTGTGCGCTATCGCACGAGAGACTGCACGTTTCCGCACGGACCAGACCGAAAGCGCACAGCGGTGGCGCCTCCTTGCCTGAGCTGTCCGATGCCGGTCACCTCGTCCGGAGCCGGCCGGCTCCGTGACCGCTTCCGGACGACTCGCGCTTCGCTCGTCTCCAGCCGCGGCGCGCAACATCGCGCGAAGCTGATCGTTCTTCACTCTCCACCGGTTTGGTCCGCGTTGTGCCCTTGTTCCGCCTTCAGGAAGCGCCCGCGAAGGCGCTTCCGGAGGAGGCAATCAACATGGTGAAGCGCGGAATCTTGTTCGTTGCGAGCGCCGCGTTGATCGCGCTCTCGGGTTGTGCCACGCACTCGCAGAGCTACGGCGTCGCCCAGTCGACGGAATCGGATGTGCGCCCGTCCGCCCTGCCGAGCGATCTGGTCGGGACATGGCACGTGGCGTACGCCCCAGTCGGCTCCGATGCCAGTGGCGGTAATGCGTTTGGTAGCGCGACCCTCGTCATCAAGGACGACGGCACGTACACAGCGATCGACCGACGAAAGGGATCGACGCGAACCTTCTCGGGCGTCGTCGTGGCGAACGGTCGCACGATCACATTGCAAACCTCGACGGGCAGGTGGGTCTCGCTCATGCGCCGAGGCGACATGCTGTACGGCGTGGCTCTCGATCAGGTGAGTGGTTACCGGATTCTGATCTCCGTCGAGAAGGACACCGGTGTGCTGGCAAACCCGCCATCTGCACAGAGCGGTCAGTGAGACACGTGCCGAGGCAAGCGATGCATCCGAATCCACTGCTCGATCCGCTGTTCAGGGAGCACGCCGTCGCACGTCAGCGGCAGCTGCTCTGCGCAGCACTTCGGTGCCGCGCAGGGCGGCGTGACGGCGTTGCCTGCGTGGGCGCGGAGCCTGACAGCGGGAGACTAGGCGTCGAGCCCGAACCGGCGTACACGCCGGAGAAGCTGCGTGCGGCTTAGACCCAGTGCGGCAGCTGCTCGGGATTTGTTGCCATTCGCGCGGCGGAGCGCCTCCACGATCATCTGCTTTTCCATGTCGGCGAGGGCGGGCGCGGCGGTGCGGCGCTCGCCTTCCGGGCTCGTCGTCGTAGGGGGCGCCGCGCCGCGCGAGAGGCGCGGGGCGATTCCGAGCTGCCCGGCCGAGATCAGCTCACCCTGGGCGAGGATGAGCGCCCGCTCGATGGCGTTCTGTAGCTCGCGGATGTTACCGGGCCACGAGTGCGCCACGAGCAGATCGCGCGCCTCCCGGCTGAGGCCGGGCTCGGGCTTGCCCATGTTGCCGCCCAGTTGACGCACGAAGTGATCCGCGAGGAGCAGGACGTCGTCGCCTCGTTCGCGCAGAGCTGGCAGATGGATGCGGAACACCGCGAGTCGGTAGTAGAGATCTTCGCGGAACCGCGCGTCGGCCACCCCACGCTCGAGGTCCCGATTGGTGGCCGCGATGAGACGGATGTCGGCCTCCAGCGTCGTCGTGCCGCCGACTCGCTCGTACCGTCGTTCCTGGAGCACGCGTAAGAGCTTTGCCTGCGCGGCCGGGGCGAGCTCGCCGATCTCGTCGAGAAACAGTGTGCCGGCGGCTGCCAGTTCGAACCGGCCACGCTTGAGCTTATCGGCGCCGGTGAAGGCCCCGCGCTCGTGGCCGAACAGCTCGGACTCGATCAAAGTTTCCGGCAACGCCGCGCAGTTGAGGGCGACGAATGGTCCCTCGGTTCGCGGACTCGCGTGATGGATCGCCCGGGCCAGGACCTCCTTGCCGGTCCCGCTCTCGCCGGTGAGCAGCACCGTCGTACCGGTGGGGGCCACCTTGCGTGCGTCGTCGAGAGCTGCGATGAAATTCGATGCCCGACCGATGATCGCGTCGAACCCGAATCGGTCGTCGAGAGCGGTTCGCAGCGACGCCACCTGTCGCTCGAGCTTCTGTGCCTTGGCCTCGGCAGCCCCCAGCTGTTGCTGGTGTTCGGCGAGCCGCTGATGCTGGATCGCAAGGGCGAGTGCGGCGGCGAGCGCAGCGGCGACCTCCACGTCGCCCTCGTCGTACCAGCGCTCACGCCGCGTGACGAAAAAGAGGCCACCGCCGACCTGCTCACCGAACCGCAATGGCACGCCGAGCAGCGATCGGTGGCCCGCCTCGATGATGAGCTGGTCACCCCGGCGCCCGAGATCCAGCTCACGCGGAGCGTCTCGGACGAGAAAGACGTCGCCGCGACTGACGCGCTCCAGAACGGAATAATCCTGGATGGTCGGTGTCGCGGAGCCGCCGGGAAGAGGAGTGCCGATGATGCCCATGCGGTCGAATCCCTGTCCGTCAGCGGCCAGGAGGTAGAGGCCCATCACGTCGAAATCGATCAGTGGCCGCATGGCCTCGCCAAGCCGCTCCAGAACGTCTCCCACCTTGAGGCTGGCTCCGAGGATCGGCGCCAGTGCCGTGGCGGCCGCCAGGCGTTCACGGCGGCGGCGCTCCCTGTGTAGTGCCACAACGCTGTCCACGAGCGGGGCGATGAGGTCGGCAACCTGACGACAGGCCGATGCGTGCGCCTCGGTATACAACCCGGCGGTCGTGCTCATGACGACGAGCGCACCGCCGACCCGGCCACCGGCGAATAGTGGTACGGCGAGTGTCGCTCGTAGCCCCGCCTCGTCCAGCGCTTCCCGGCAAGCGGTCGCTTCCCTGAACCGGTCGTCGGTCGTTATGTCGCCGATGAGCTGCAGTTCTCCCCCGAAGACGGGCGCCAGCGGGAAGCTCTCAGCCGCCTCTCGAGCACCGCGCTCGAAGGCCGTGGTGTATCGTCTGCCGTCGCCGCGCACGCTGACACCTACGGCGTGCTCGGCGAACAGCGAGTAGGTCTGCCCGCGGTCCTCCAGGAGCGCGATGATCATGTAGTCGTGAGGGGCCAGGCGCTGGGTGCGGGCCGAGAACTCCACCAGAAATCGGGCCGGATCGAATTTCTCGTCGAGCGACCGTCCAAAGGCCGCGACGCACGCGAGGAGATCGGAGGGGCTATCGACCGGCGTCATCGCGCTCATTGTACGGCGCGCGACGACTCCGGAGGCGGTGGGCCGTTCGGCGCATCCTAAGGCGTGGATCTGAATCCGTGCGGCGCCGATCCGTTGGACCTACGGGCCCACAGAGAGGAGATCCCGGTGCACGGTCGCCACCCGGCCCGATAGACAAACCACCGCTCGTCGGATTACAGGCCCTCCGGAAGCGCGAGGCTCAACTTCCTCGCAACCGTGCAGAAGCATTGAGAGAGTGCGACGACGGGACAGAACCCGGCTTATCGTACCAGGTGAAACGGTGTGATCCGGTATCACTCGGTATCAAGACGTCGCGTGGCTCACCTCCTGATGAGATCGGAGAACGCCCGCGACTGGCCGGACGCAATCGAGAACGCGCCAAACGAATCCCCGCTTCGGCACCAACCGGCTGTAGCCAGATCAGTACTTCCCTGTGGCGTGCGAGATCGCGCGGCTTCTACTGGCGAGAATCGAGGGAATTGCCCATATGCACTGTTAGCGGCGATGGGGTTTAGTACGGGCTACTGAAACGACACGATGGTGATCGCGTCGGCGTGAGTGGCATTGCAGCTCGTTGAAGTGGGCCCTCCATCGCTTCGGGCCGATGTCCGGCTGATCGCGGCCACCAACCGTGATCTCGGCCATAGGGTCGAGGCCGGCACGTTCCGCGATGATCTCTTCTACCGACTTGCGGTGTTCGGCATTCATCTTCCTTTGTTGCGGGAGCGCGAAGGAGACGTCCTCGTCCTCGCCGAATACTTCTTGCGCACACTGGGCGAACGGATGGGGCGGCGCCAGTCACGCCTCAGCGACGAAGCTCGTCAGCTCTTGCTCGCCCACACCTGGCCTGGCAACATCCGCGAGCTGCAGAACGCAATCGAGCGCGCCCTGATTGCGGCCGACGGCCACGTCATCTCCGCCGCCCATCTCGGCATCGGTGGACATCGTTCTCTCGTGGCTGGTCGTCGCTCCGAAGCACTGATCGCAGCCGGCTCCTTTCCAACGGCCCAGCCGCTCCTCGAGGTCGAGAAGCAGGCAGTCGTAGACGCCGTGCGGCGTGCGAAGGGCAACAAGACGCAAGCCGCGGCTGCGCTCGGGCTCAGCCGCGGCGCCTTCTATCGGCGTTTGGAGCGCTTCGGTCTCGTTGCCTGAGCCGTCCGATTCCGGTCACTGCGTCCGGAGTCGGCCGGCTTCGTGACCGATTGCGGACGACTCGCACTCCGTTCGTTCCCAGCTCTGGCGCGCAACATCGCACGAGGCTGATCGTTCTTGGGTGCCTGATGGTTTGGTCCGCGTTGTGCCCTTGTATCGCGTGCAGGAAGCGCCGGCAAAGATGCTTCCGGAAAGAGGAGACATCAACATGGGCAAGCGTGGAATCGTATTCGTTGCAACCGTCGCATTGATGGTGCTCGGAGGTTGTGCCACAGACACACAGAGCAACGCGGTCGCGCGACTGACCGACTCGGATGTGCGTCCATCCGTTCTGCCAAGCGATCTCGTCGGTACGTGGAATGGCTCGTTCGGGCCGGTCGGCGCCGATGCCGGCGGCCGTGGCGCTGTCGGGAACTTCACTCTGGTGATCAAGGACGACGGCACATACACAGTGACCGAACGACGAGGAGCATCGTCGTGGAACCACTCTGGCGTCGTTGTCGCGAACGGTCACACGATCACGTTGCGAAACTCGTCGGGCCGGTGGTCCTCGCTCGTACATCGCGGCGACGCGCTATACGGCGTGGTGCCTGATCGGATGACCGGGTATACGCTTCAGGTCTCCGTCGAGAAGGATTCGGGGGCTCTCGCAAGTCCGCCATCAGCACCGCGCGGTGGACAGTGAAGCAGACTCTGAGGCAAGCGCCGATGCACCCGAATCCGCTTCTCGATCCTCGGTTCTGGAACGACGTCGGCGCGCGTCAGCGGGAGCTGCTCTCCGCGGCACTTCGGTGCCGCGGAGAGTGGCATGGCAACTATCAGTGCGTGCGTACGGCGGCGGGCAGCGTCGGACTAGCCATCGAGTCCGAAGCGGCGTACACGCCGGAGAAGCTGCGTGCGGCTTAGACCCAGTGCGGCGGCGGCCCGGGATTTGTTCCCGTTCGCGCGCCGGAGCGCATCGGCGATCATCTGCTTTTCCACCTCGGCGATGGCGCGCACATCGACGCGGCGGTCGCTGTCCGGCACCGGCGCCGCGGCAGTCGTAACGTCGCGCGATGGGCGCGGCACGATGCCGAGCTGCCCGGCCGAGATCAGCTCACCCTCGGCGAGGATGAGCGCCCGCTCGATGGCGTTCTGCAGCTCGCGGATGTTGCCGGGCCACGAGTGCGCCGCGAGCAGATCGCGCGCCTCGTGGCTGAGGCCGGGGTTTGGCTTGCCCATCTCACTGCCCAGCTGACGCACGAAGTGATCAGCGAGGAGCAGGACATCGTTGCCCCGTTCGCGCAAGGGCGGCAGATGGACGCGAAACACCGCAAGTCGGTAGTAAAGATCCTCGCGGAACCGGCCATCGGCCACGGCACGTTCAAGGTCGCGATTGGTGGCCGCAATGAGACGGACGTCGGCCTCCAGCGTCGTCGTGCCGCCGACACGCTCGTACCGCCGCTCCTGCAGCACGCGCAGGAGCTTCGCTTGCGCCGTCGGGGCAAGCTCGCCGACCTCGTCGAGAAACAGCGTGCCACCCGCTGCGGTCTCGAAGCGGCCACGCTTCAGCTTGTCAGCACCGGTAAAGGCACCACGTTCGTGACCGAACAGCTCGGACTCGATGAGCGTTTCCGGCAGCGCCGCGCAGTTGAGCGCGACGAATGGCCCGTCCGCCCTCGAGCTCGCGTGATGGATCGCCCGCGCCAAGACCTCCTTGCCGGTCCCGCTCTCGCCGGTGAGCAGCACGGTCGTGCCGGTGGGCGCCACCTTTCGCGCGTCGTCGACAGCTGCGATGAACTTCGGTGCCCGACCGCTGATCGCATCGAACCCGAACCGGTCATCGAGCGCGGTCCGCAGCGACGCCACCTGTCGCTCGAGCTTCTGC
>Ga0209470_1001988_pt1 | contig 14719 bp, 13 predicted proteins | sample GraSoiAngelo_125_FD_185882 | JGI IMG/M metagenome (GOLD analysis project Ga0209470, IMG submission 185882) | Grasslands soil microbial communities from the Angelo Coastal Reserve, California, USA - 14_0927_05_40cm (SPAdes) (version 2) | ecosystem: Environmental > Terrestrial > Soil > Grasslands ... | reverse complement strand
CGGCGCTCGCGATCACCGGCTGGTGGGGCTTCGGCCGCGCGACGCGGTCCGCCGTGGTCGCGCTCCGCGGACGGCCGTTCCTCGAGGCCGCGCGCTCGCTGGGCCTGTCCGAGTTCGCGGTCTTCGCGCGTCACGTGCTCCCGAACCTGCTGCCGATGCTCGCGGTCGCCGCGGCGCTCGAGGCCAGCGCGATCCTGCTCGTGCTCGGCGAGCTCGGATTCCTCGGCATCGTCGTCGGCGGTGGACAGAACGTGTCGACCGACGTGACCGGTCGCGGCGGCGGTACCGAGTTCATCTTCGCGACGACCGAGTGGGGCGCGATCCTCGCACAGGGCAAATTCGAGATCTATCGCGCCCAGTGGATCGCGCTCGTCCCGGCGACCGCGTTCGCGAGCGCCATCCTCGGCTTCAACCTCGTCGGCCACGGCCTGCGGACCTTCTTCGAGCGCGCACCCGTCGCACTCGGCAAGCTCCTGACGCTGCGCACCGCGGTCGCGGTGCTCGCGGTCTTCGTCGCCCTCCGGCTCGCGAGCCCGTACTTCGGACCCGCCGGGAGCTTCGTCGCGGCCGCGCGCGAATTCGACGCGGCGCGCGCTCGGGCGCACGTTGACTGGCTGTCCGATCCTTCGCGCGCCGGTCGCTACACCGGCTCCGCCGGGTTCAACGACTCGGCGCGTTACGTTGCCGACCAGTTCAAGTCCATCGGACTCGAGCCGCTGGGCAGCGACGGCACGTACTTCCAGAACTGGGGGACGAACATCGTCAAGCTGACCTCGATGCCCGTGCTGGAGCGCGTCGGCGAGGATCCCAAGACGTATCAGCCGCGTGCGGACTTCAGCGAGCGCGTCGGCGGTCGCGCCGGCAGCGGAACGGCCGAAGGCAACGTCGTGTATGTCGGTGGCGGTATCCGCACGCAGGAGTACAGCGACTATCAGGGCACGCATCCCGAGGGGAACATCGTCATGATCGCCGGTCCGACGCAGGGCGACCCCATCGATGCCGCGATCCGCTCCGGCGCGAAGGCGGTCATCTTCGTCTCGCCGGCCGATCGCGGCATCATCCGACCGTCTTACGTCGCGTTCTTCGAGAAGGACACGCTGCCGGTCATCACCGTCAGCGAAGCCGTTGCGGACGAGCTCATCGCGCCGTCCGGAAAGCACATCGCCGATCTGCGTAAGACGCTCGAAGAGCGACGGCGCCGCTCGGACCAGCGTCCGAGCCTGATCCGTACGGCGCCGGAGCCGCTCTCGTTCGACACGCCGACGCGGGTGCGCGTCGAGGTCTCGCTCGCGCCGCTCGAGCCGATCCGGACGATGAACGTCGTTGGCATGCTGCGCGGGAGCGATCCGGAGCGCGCGAAGAAGTTCGTCATCATCGGCGGGCATCTCGACGGCGTCGGCAGCGATCCCGACGGGTCGGTGTTCCCCGCGGCGAACGACAACGCCTCGGGGCCGGCCGTCACGATCGAGGTCGCGCGCGTGCTCGCCGCGAAGAAAGCGATGCTCAAGAACTCGGTGATCTTCGTGGCCTTCGCCGGCGAGGAGGAGGGACTCGTTGGCTCGGAAGCGTTCATGGCGAATTCCGTCACGACGCCGTACCGCGCCGACAACGTCGTCGCCTTCATCGACCTCGACATGGAGGGCTGCTGCGGTGGTCTCGCGGCCTCCGACGAGAATTTCGAGCTCCATCAACGCGTGAAGTCCGCCGCGGATCGACTCGGCTACGACCTCGACTACACGTCCGGCATCGGCGGCAGCGACCACGTCACGTTCCTGCGTCGGCGCGTGCCCGCGGTGATGATCTCGGGCACGGACCTCGGGCCCTTCCACACCGTCGGCGACACCCCCGCGACGGTCGATCCCGCGCGGCTGCGCGCGTCAGGCGAGGTCGTGCTCCAGTCGGTGCTCGAGTTGGCGGCGGCGGGATGAGGCGTCTCGTCGTGGCTGCGCTGCTCGTCGCGTCATGCGGACCCGCGACCGGAGGCGCGTCGCCCACGCCACGCGTATCCACCGCGGCCTCGCCGTCGTCGGCCGCAGCTGTCGCGGGGACCGGCGTCTTCGACGGCACGCGGGCGCGGGAACACATCGCCTACCTCGCCGACCCGGCGCGTGGCGGCCGGTACAGCGGATCGCCCGGCTATCGCGACGCGGCGCAGTACGTCGCGGACCAGTTCAAGGCGATCGGCCTCGAGCCGCTCGGCGACGGTGGCACGTACTTCCAGCGTTTCCCGATGCCGCTCGTGGACCTCACCGCGACGCCGGCGCTCACGCGCACCGGTGCCGAGCGAAGTCGTGGACGCACCGCGTCGACTTCACCGAGAGCGTTGGCGGGCGTTCCGGGAACGGGACCGCCGAGGCGCCGGTCGTGGTGGTCGGCGGAGCGGCGAAGGGCGCTGGCCAGGATGACTTCGCCGGTGTGACGACCCGCGGACGCATCGCGCTCATCACGGGGCCGACAGCCGGCAGCGCGGTCGAGACCTCGTTCGCCGAGGGCGCGGTCGGCGGTCCTGGTGATCGGCGACACCTCGATCCGCTATTCATTCATCCCGCACTTCTTCGCGGATACGATTCCGGTGCTCGTCATCACCGAGAGCGTTGCCAACGAGCTGCTGGCCCCCGCGTCGAAGACCGTCGCGCAGGTCCAGAACGCCGTTCGCGCGCGTCGGTCGAATCCCGCGGCGCCATCGCCCGCGTTCGAGACGAGCGTCAGCGTGCGCATGACGCTCCCACTCACTCCGGTGCACGAGGTCGAGGGCGTGAACGTGATCGGTCTGCTCCGCGCGAGCGATCCCGATCTGTCGAAGCGCGCCGTGCTCGTGGGCGGACACCTCGATGGCGTCGGCACCGACCCGAGTGGCATGGTCTTCACCGCAGCGAACGACAACGCATCCGGACCCGCGGTCACGATCGAGGTCGCGCGCGCGCTCGCGCCCAGGCGCGCCGAGCTGCGACGCTCGGTCGTCTTCGTCGCGTGGGCCGGCGAAGAGGAGGGCCTGCTCGGCTCCGAGGCCTACGCCGGCCGGATGGCCAGCTCCCCGGGACGCGTCGAGAGTCTCGTCGCGTACCTCAACCTCGATGTCATCGGCTGCTGCGGCAACACGCTCGAGGCATCGGACGAGAGCGCGGCGCTCGCGGACCGGATCCGCGCGGCCGCCGCGCGCCTGGGCATCCCGTTCCAATCGATCCGCGGCGGTGGCAGCGATCAAACGACGTTCGCGAAACGCGGCGTTCCATCGTCGCTGATCCTCTGGAGCGACATCATCCTGCACACTCCGCGCGACACGATCGCGCTCATCGAGACACCTCGGCTGCAGAAAGCCGGCGATGTCGTGATGGCAGTGACGCTCGAGTTAGCCCGAGGCGACGGCCCTTAGACGCTGCGACGTTGGTCATGCGACTCGCACTTCATACTCATCCGATGGGTAACGACTGGAAGCTGAAGACGACGGAAGAGAAGGTCGAGGCGTACTTCGAAGGTTACCGGAAGATTCCCGACGGCGACGATCCAGACTTCCTCGCAATGGAGTCGGCAGGTCTTGAGGACCTGCCCTACAAAGACGAGGAGTGGCCAGAAGCGCCCGAGGACGATAGCGCGACCAACCAACTCGATCCGTGATACAGCCGTCAACTGCGACGAAGCGGCCCCATAGTGCAAGCGAGTACTCGGTGCGATCATCCGCTCGACTAACGTGCTGCGTCAATGCGGACAGCGCTACGCCATCTATTGCGCCTTCGGTCGTCACAAAGAGATCGCCGTTCAGCAGCATGAGAAGCTTCTGAGGCGACGCGAGGATCGCCCCGGAAGGCACCCGTATTGCACCGATGGATCGGTCGAGGTGATGAAGAAGGATCACGTTCAACGCGCCGGCCCGTGCGCGTGCGGCCTCGAGAGGCGAAAGAATGTCATCGAAGGTGGTCGCATCGGCGGTGACTACCTGGCGGCCACTGCGGAGCCTCGCTAAGAAGGCATCCCGTAGCAAGGTGGTCTGAGACAGCGAGAGCCGGTCTTCGGGGACGTCGTGACCTACCGCGGCCTCCAACGACCCTTTGAAGCCCGGCCAGAGCCGCAGTCCCTCGTTCTCGCGACGCTTGCGGTCCATGTCCGATACCAGTGCGGCCTCCTAGTGGGAAACGGCGATCGCCGCCGCTCGCTCTGAAATCATGTCCGCGGTGGCCGAGCGGAGATCCTCTGCCCGCTCGATGGCACTCTCGATGTCCGCCAGCGCGTTGTAGACGTTGCGCACCAGGCGTTGCGCCTCCGTCGGCGGCCGGATCGCGGCGAGCGTCTTGTCGAGCTGGATCGTGTGCTGGCGAAGGTGTTCCTCGATGCGATGCATCCGAAAGCGGATCGGCATGGGCTCGGACTCCCAGAACCACGAGCGAATGTCCAACTGGGCGTCGCTCACGTCGGCGAGCTCGGTGAGGACGCGCCGGTGGGTGTCGAAGAAGCGATCGCGGATGGACTCAATCGGCCCAGCTGTGGCGTCCTCGGGCAGCTCATAGCCGTCCTTCCGGAACGTTAGGAACTTCGCCTCGCCCTCCGCGTCGCGCTGGGGGGCCGGGGGGTGCTCGAGCGCGAACCGAATTCGTGCGAGGAAACCATGCTCGGCACGGAGCATGTGCTTGAGGGTCTCGCGGAGCGGCCATTCGCCTTCCGCCGGTGCGCGGTCGAGGTCCTCGGTGCGGGCTCCCGCGAGTACGCCGGTGAGATCACGGTACGCCTGGTGGCATTGCGCGAGGATCCGTTCCGCCTGCGTCGGCGTGGTGCGACCGCGAGCGGCGAGCCGCACGCCGAGGTCGCGGAGCTCGTGATGCGTCATCAGCAGCGCGAAGCGCAGACCCTCTTCGTCGTAGTCGCGCCATTTCCAGTCGCGGCCCATGTCCTCGTCCGACAAGTGGACTGTCGCGCGCACCAGCTCCTCGACCGCTTGGGTGACGGTCTTCGTCACAGCGCCAGGACGGGCACGCCGGCGATCGTCTCCTCGGCAATGTGATCGACGACCTGGTGCAGATGGCCGGTCGCGGCGAACGCCCGCAGCTGCCGGTCCGCGCTGGTCCCCTCGCGGATGATCGTCTGTAGGTACTCGACCTCGCGGCGCGAGCCAAGCGCGTCCACCACGTCATCGACGAACTCGAGCAGCTCGACGGCGAGGTCGCGCATCGGCACCTCGATCTCCTTGCCGAAGTCGATGAGATTCGCGTCCATGCCACCGCGCACCGCGCGCCACTTGTTCTCCTGGATCAGGCTCGGCGCGTAGCGGCGGAAGCCCTGGTTGCGGGCGCGTAGCACGAGGAGCTTCGCGCAGATGGCCTGGATGAGCGCGGCGATGCAGAGCGTCTCCTCCACCCGCGTCGCGGCGTCGCACACGCGGAATTCGATCGTCGGGAACGTCGCGTGCGGTCGCAGATCCCACCAGATCTTCCTGCCGTCATCGATGCACTTCGTCTTGACCAGGAGCTCGACGAAGTTCTCGTACTCGTCGTACGAGCTGAACTCCGGCGGCACGCCGGTGCGCGGGAAGCGCTGCCAGATGATCTGGCGGTACGACTTGAGACCCGTGATTCGCGTGAGCCAGAACGGGCTCGAGGTCGAGATCGCGAGCAGGTGCGGGAGGAAGTAGCGCGCTTCGTTCATGACCTCGATGCGCTGCTCGCGGTCTGGGATGCCGACGTGCACGTGCAGGCCGAAGATGAGGAGCTCGCGGATGACGTCCTGCAGCTCCTCCTCGAGGATCTTGTAGCGCTCGGCCTCGGTGACCTCCTGATCCTGCCAGTGCGAGAACGGGTGGGTGCCGGCCGACGCGATGCGCAGACCCGCCGGACGCAGAAGTGCCGCGATCGAGCCGCGCAGCGTCACGATCTCTTCGCGCGCCTCGCCGATGTCGGCACAGATCTTCGTGCCGGCCTCGACGACGGACTGCATCATCTCGCGCTTGAGCTGGTCCCCGAAGCGCCCACCGGCGGCCGCGAGCAGCGTCTCGATGTGGCTCTTGAGCTGGCCCTGCGCGTCGACGATCTGGAACTCCTCCTCGATGCCGATGGTGAGGCGCGGGACGTCGTGGACCCTCATGCCGCACCGTCGACGACGTATGTCGGAACGACGCTTCCGGCGCCCGCGGTGACGTTGAGCAGCGCGCTCGACGAAAGACGCGTCAGCACGCCGCCGACGCGGCCCCAGAAGAGATACGGATCGCAGTCGACGCTGAGGTCGAGGAAGTGGACGCGGTCGAGCAGGACCGGGAACGGCTCTTTCGGCACGTCCACCTTCTCCTGCACCACGAACGACGACGTCAGCGCGCCGATGAGCGTCTGCTCCCACTCGTGGCGGTCGACGGTCCATCCGAGGACCACGCCCTTCCCGCCGTACTCGTCGTTCGGCTTGAGCACGAGCCGCTCGCGGTTGCGGACGACGAACTCGGTGAGATCGACCACCTTTCCACCGTAGGTCGTGTGGCCTTCTCGAACCTTGCGCGTCCACGGCACGTGCTTCGCGATCGCGCGACGCTGCACGGGCGTATACAGGCCGGCGTACCGGTCGTCGGAGAGGAGCGCGAGGCTCATCTTCTTATGGAGCAGCTTCGCGCGCAGGCTGTTCACCACCGTCACGTCGCCCGCGAGGTACGCCTGCACGAGTGGTCGGGCGACCTCCGGCTTCGCGAGGAGCTCCGACAGCAGCACCCGCCGGTAGACGACGTCGATCGGGACACCTTTCGCGCGTAGCCGTCCGCTGCGGTGCGTGAGGTCCTCCGGTGCGCAGATCAGCGTCTTCACACCGGACTCCGTGAAGGCGCGCTGGAACATCTTGAATTCCGTGAGCGTCGGCAGGCCGGTCCAGTCGACGATCGCGACCGTGCCGACCTTCCGCCCGTGCGCGCGGCGCATCACGGTGAGCTGCTTGCTGGCCGCGCGTAGCGGCCGCGCGCGATAGCGCTTGCGGAAGGCTCGCATCGCCGGCAGACGTTCGAAGATCCGCACCAGCACGTCGTTGTAGGCCATCCCCGCCGGCGACTCGGCGTTGTACTCGACGTAGCGGATGACACCGTCGGACACGAAGCCATCGAGCCGCGACGACGGCGACGCCGCGGAAAAACCAGGGTCCGCGAGCGCAAGGCGATCTTCGGTAGACGACAGGTCGAGCTCGCGACGCAGCTCGTCATCGCGCAGGAGCGCGCGCTCGAGTCGCGCGAGCGCGCCGTACAACGACTCGGACGCCGTGGCGTTCGCGGTGTACTGCCGCTTGGTGACGAGATTCGGTCGCAATGACACGCACAGCGGCCGGTCGCCCCACATCGCGCCGCCTTGACGCTGGCCCTCGGCGAGCGTTTCGGCACAGGCCGCCGCCGTCGCCGCGTCCGACAGGAGCGCGTTGTACGCGACGACGTAGGCCGGCTCGGTGGTCACGAGCGCACGTGCCTCCACCAGCGGTGCTCGCCGCGCCACGGCGGCAGCTCGGTCCCGTCCGCGTAGGCGATGACGAGATCGCTCATCTTCTCGAGCACCCAGTTGAAGTTGTCCTCCTTGATGGAGAACGAGTCGAAGTCGGGCGCCGGGTTCAGGAAGTCGATCGCGTAGAGCGTCCCATCGCGCACCGCGAACTCGACCGTGTCCATGTCGTACCCGAGCGCGTCCACGAGCGCGCGCGCGTCGTGCACGGCGCGATCGCGCAGCTCGCCGTCCACCGGTCGGTTCACGACGTATCGGTCGGCGAAGGGCGCCGTCGGGTCGTAGCGGATCGGCAGGATGTTCGAGCGCCCGATGCAGATGCACCGGACGTAGTCCTCCCACTTGATGAACTCCTGCAGGATCATCGTCTTCGGTCGATGACCCGGGCTCAAGCCGCCTGACTGGTCGTACGCCCACAGCAGATCCTGCTTGGAGTCGACGCGATACACGTCTTTCCACCCGCCGCCGGTGTTCGGCTTGAGGATCGCGGGGAGGCCGACGTATGACAAGATGTCGTCCCAATCGAGCGGATACTTGAGGTTCCGGAGCGATTGATCGCTGATGTCGGAGATGTACGACTTGTTTGGCAGGACGACGGTCTTCGGCACGGCGACGCCGAGCATCCGGGCGAGCGTGCACTCGAAGAACTTCTCGTCGGCCTCCCACCAGAACGGGTCGTTCACGACGACCGTGCCCATGAGCGCTGCGCTCTTCAGGTGCGCGCGGTAATACGGCACCTCGTGGCTTATGCGATCCACGATGACGCGGTACCGCGGCATCTCGAGCTCGCGCGTGCCGCCGAGCACCGCGAGCTCCGCGCTCACACCGTGCGCCGCGCCCTTGCGGTTCACCGTCTCGATGAACGGCCCCGGAAACGTGTTCTCGCGCCCGACCAGGAGTCCGACAACTTTGCTCACAGGAACACGTCCACCATCTCTTTCCAATAGGGCCAGTCATGCGCCCAGCCATCCCAGACGTGCAGACTCGCCGGCACACCTTTGTCCTGCAGCTCCGTCGCCATGCGCCGCGACTCTTCGACGTTGGGGTCGTCGCGCCCGGTCGCGATGACGATCTCGGTGGCCCGCAGCGGCTCGAGATAGCGCTCGTCATTCAGGTTCGGTAAGAAGGTCAGCGGATTCACGTAATACGCCTCGCCTTCGCGCGAGCCGCCCAGCCAGCGCGCTGCGTCGTACGCGCCCGAGAGACCGATCGCCTTCCGCGCGAGGCCCGGGCGGCGCGTCGCGAACGCGAGCGCGTGGAAGGCGCCGAACGATGCGCCCGCGACGACGAGGAAGTCGACGGGATTCTCCGCGCGGATATTCGGCAGCACCTCGTCGACGAGGTAGCGCTCGTACGCGAGGTGACGCTGCGCGCGCTCCTGCGGCGCCTTCTTCTTGTCATAAAAGGATTCGCCATCGACGCTGTCGACGCACCAGAGCTGCAGCCAACCGGCGTCGATGCGCTCCGCCATGTGGGCGATCATGCCGAAGTCCTCCCACTGGTAGAAGCGACCCATCGAGGTCGGGAAGACGATCACCGGAGTGCCACCGTCGCCGAAGACGAGGAGCTCCATGTCGCGCTCCAGGGCGGGACTGTTCCACTTGCGGTAGTCGCGCTTCACGGATCGGCTCCCCCTTCGGCCATCCGAGGATAGTCGGGCTGGGGCTTACCGGAACCAGACCTCCTCCAGGACGCGCATCACGTTGCCGCCGACGGCCTTGGCGATGTCGCCGTCCGAGTAGTCGTGCTTCACGAGCCAGCGAACGATGTTCGGGAACGCCTCCGCCGGATTCTCGATGCCATCGACGTACTCGACCTCCTCGAACTCCTGGGCGCCGTGCGCGGCCTTGATCGAGAGCTGCTTCGCGAAGTAGTGGTGGAGACCGACGTGATCGCCGAACAGCGTGTCCGGCCCGAAGGAAACGTGATCGATGCCCACGAGATCGGCGCAGTACTCGAAATGCTCCATGAAGCTCTCGATCGAGTGCTTCGGGTGTTCCTTGGTCAGCGTCGTGTGCGGGGCGGCCTCGATGCCGATCACGCCGCCCTTCGCCGCCATGGCCTTCAGGACCTCGTCGGGCTTCATGCGCTTCGTGTTCCAGAGGCCGCGCGCACCGGCGTGGGTGATGAAGATCGGCTTCTCGCTGGCCTGGATCGTGTCCATCGACGTCTGATCGCCCGAGTGCGAGATGTCGATCGCGATCCCGAGCTTGTTCATCCGTCGCACGGCCTGACGTCCAAATTCGGTGAGGCCGCCGTCCCTCGCTTCCTTCAGGCCACTGCCGAGTGTGTTCGCCTCGCTGTAGGCGATGCCCGACGAACGGATCCCCAGCCCGTAGAGGATGTCGAGCCGGTCGACCTCGTTCTCGATCGCGGTGGCGGCTTCGAGTGAGGCGATGAACGCGATCTGCCCGTTCTCTTTGGCGCGCCGGATGTCGTCCAGCGTCTCGCCACGGACGATGAAGTCCTGGTGCGCGATGTCCGAGAGACGCATGCCGAGGTCGTAAATGATGTCGTCCCATTTCCAGCCGGCCTTCGACGTGATCGTGGCCGTGCCGTCCATGAGGCAGTCGAACACCGCGTCGAGCCCGGACTGTGCCATCCCCGCGTAGCCCGTGACATCGCGACCCTGGCGACGGTACTCGGCGAGATCGTCGAAGTCGGCGGGAACGACGAAGCAGTGATCGTGCAGCGAGACCGCGAGGTTCTCGGCCAGCAGACGCTGGACGCGGTCTTCCTGCGTGCCGCTGACCTCCACCTTGCGCGACGGAACTCGGCCGAGCTCCTTCGCGAGCTTGAACTCGCGATAGTCGGTGCCCGCCTCGAGGTACTGGAAGCTCTTAAAGCCGGAGTAGCGCGTGGCCTTGCCGACGTCGGCTGTCTTCATATCGTCCTCCCCTACGTGTGGCTTGCCGATACTAGCGACGGCGGCGGGGGTCCAGCGCGTCGCGCAGACCGTCCCCGAGGAAGTTGAATGCGAGCACGACGACTGTGATCGCGAGGCCGGGGTAAAGGGCGAGCGCCGGCGCGGTGAATACGTACTGCTGCGCGCGCTGCAGCATGTTGCCCCACGACGGCAGCGGCGGCTGAACGCCGAACGCAAGGTAGCTGAGGGCCGATTCAGTGAGGATGGCGAACGCGACACCGAGCGTCGCCGACACGACAAGCGACGGGATCGCCTGCGGAAGGATGTGCCGCACCAGTAGGCGCGGCGGTGGCACGCCGAGCGAGGTCGCGGCGACCACGAATTCGGCGGTCTTCCACCGCAGCGTCTCGCCGTAGACGACGCGCGCGACCGGCATCCACGAGAGCGCGCCGATCACCAACACGAGCGTTCCTACGCTCGTACCGACGAGCGTGATAACAACGAGGATGAAGAAGAACGCCGGCACAGCGAGCATCCCATCGGTGAAGCGCATCAGGAGCGCATCCAGCCAGCCGCCATTGAAACCCGCGATCGCGCCCACGACGACACCGATGAGAAGCGAAGCGAGCATGGCGGCGACGCCAACGAGGAGCGTGACGCGGCCGCCGTGAAGAAGGCGGCTCAGCACATCCCGCCCGAGCTCGTCGGCGCCCAGCGGATGTACGAGGCTCGGCCCAGCGAGCCCCTGCGCGGGATTGGTCGTCTCGGGCGCGATGGTCCAGAAGAGCGGCCCGGCCACGACCAGCACGGCGATCACGCCGAGGGTCGCCAAGGCGAACAGTCCGAGACGCGTCACGACGCCCGCAGCCTTGGATCGATTCGCGTGTACGCGAGGTCGACGAGCAGGGTCGTCGCGACCGCGATCCCGGCGACGACGACGGTGATGCCGGTGATCAGCGGGTAGTCGCGTCCCTGCGCGGCTTCCAGCGCGAGGCGACCCATGCCCGGCCAGCTGAAGACCGACTCCGTCACCACCGTGCCGCCGAGGAGCCGCGGCACGAGGGCCCCGACAGCGCTCACCACGGGGATGAGCGCGTTGCGGAGGGCGTGCCGCGTCACCACCACGCGCGGCGCGAGTCCTTTCGATGCCGCGGTCCGGATGTAATCCTCATCGAGCACCTCGAGCGCCGCCGAGCGCATGAAGCGCACGATCGTCGGAAGGGTCGTCGTGGCGAGCGCGACCGTCGGCAGCGCGAGGTGGCGCAGCCGCTCGACGAGCGTGTCCTCGGAGATCGTCGTCACGCCCGCGGAAGGGAGCCACCCAAGCGAGACGGCGAAGACCAGGATGAGCACGATCCCAAGCCAGAAGACCGGCACCGCGAGCCCGATCGCGCTGTAGAAGCTGAGAAGGTGATCGAGAGCGCTCCCGCGACGCAGCGCCTGGATGAGGCCGATGGGAATGCCGATCAGTATCGACACGACCAGCGCGGCGCCGGCGAGCATGAGAGTGTTCGGCAGACGCTCGCCGATGCGCTGTGTCACCGGCTCATCCGAAAGGAGCGAGGTGCCGAGGTCGCCGCGGATCGCGCCGGCCGCCCAATCCGCGTAGCGCTCGACCACCGGCTTGTCGAGGCCCATGCGCTTGATCAAGGCCTCGCGCTGCTCGGCGCTCACGTCGAACCGCATGATGGAGCTCGGGCCGCCAGGCGCGAGGTTGACGAAGAAGAAGGTGAGGGCGCTCGCGAAAACGATCACGAGCGCCCCCGACGCGATGCGCTGGAAAAGGAAGCGAGCTACTTCTTGGCCAACCACCATTCGCCGGCGTAATGCATGGCGTCGCGGAGGCCGAGCTCCGGCACGCCCTTGAGTGACGTGCTCAGCACGTCGATCTCCTGCGGGTACCAGAGGAAGAGGTACGGCAGCACCTCGGACGTGTACTGCTGGAGCTGCTTGTACACGGCCTTGCGGGCTTCGAGATCACTCGTGCTCTGCCCCTGCACGAGCAGGTCATCGAGCTTGGGGTCCTGGTAGCCCGGGATGTTGAAGCCCTTCCCGGCAGCGCTCGAGTGGTAGTACGGGAAGACGTCCGGGTCGCTCGGGTACGTCCACCAGTTCACGGTCGCCGTGTACTCGCGACGCACGACGTCCTTCTGGATGTAGGAGTTCCACTCCATCGTGTTGAGGTCGACGATCACGCCGACCTTCTTGAGGTCTTGCTGGATCAGCGCGTTGACGGGCTCGAGAACGCCGCGCTGCCCGACGTCCATGGTGAACTGGAAGGGCTTGCCATCCTTCTGGAGGACGCCGTTCGCGCCCGGGGTCCAGCCCGCGGCCTTCAGCAGATCGGTGGCCTTCGCGGGGTCATACGGGTACTTCGATGCGAGCGACGGGTCGTAGTACGCCGCGAGGGCCGGCGTGATCGGGCTGTTCGCGATCGAGCCGTACCCGAGCTCGACGGACTTGATGATCGCGGCGCGATCGATCGCGGTCACGAAGGCCTGGCGGACGCGCACGTCGGTGAAGCGGCTATCGGTCTGATTCAGCGATAGCCAGTAGTACTGCACGAGCGGGCGTGCCACGACGCTCAGGCCCGCCGCGCTCTTCATGCGATCGACGGCCGCCTTGTTGTCCAAGATCATGATCTGCAGGTCACCGGAGAGCGCCTGCGCGACCTGCGTGTTCGGATCCGCCACGACGGTGAACACGAGCTTGTCGAGGAACGCCTTCGCCCCGAAGTAATTCTCGTTGCGGACCAACGAAACGCTTTGACCAGACGTGTACTTGTCGACCTTGAAGGGACCGGTGCTGACCGGGGTGCCCTTGTTGAAGGTGGTGGTGGTCAGCGGGTTGGCCGACAGCACGTGCTTCGGCAAGATGCCCGCGTTATACGCGAGGAACGATGGGAGGGCCGCGAACTTACGGCTGAGATCGAAGCGCACCGTCGTCGCATCGACCACGGTGACGCTCTTCACCGCCGCGTAACTGGCACGGTTCTGCGCACCGAGATCGGGCTTGAGGACGATGTCATTGAAGGTGAATGCCACGTCGTCGGCGGTGAACGGAGTCCCGTCGCTCCACTTCACACCGCTGCGGAGCTTGAACGTCCAGCTCAGGCCGTCGGACGCCGTGGTCCAGCTCTCGGCGAGATCCGGCGCGGGCGCGAGGTCTTTCCCCGGCTTCGTCAGACCGTCGAAGAGCACGCGATTGATGAACAACGATTCGATGAAGGCGTTCGGGCTCCACGGGTTGAGCGTCGGATCCGCGCCGATCGGCATCGTTACCGTCCCGCCGGACACCGGCCCGGCCTGCGCGGAGGGAGCCGTGGATGCTCCAGGCTGTGTCGGGCTTGCACACGCGGACACCGCGAGCGCGGCGACGACCAACACTGATGTCGTGCGGAATAGGAACGAAGACAGGTCGAGCTTCATAGCACCCTCCCCGCGCCGTTGATGGGCCGGAGTTTAGGACTACCGCCTACGCCGTGGGCGGGGTCAGCCGGCCTGTGCCCGGTGCGAACACGACCGTTACTTCGCCCTTCGGCGCTTTCTCAGCGAAGCGCGCCGCCAGCTCCGATGCGGTGCCGCGCACGAGCTCCTCGTGGATCTTCGTCAGCTCGCGCGCGACGACGACCGGCGCGTCCGGCGACACCGACGCGAGATCGGCGAGGAGATCGGCCACGCGGTAGGGGCTCTCGTAGATCACGACGGTGCGTCCTTCTCCGACGAGACGCTCGAGCAGGCGGCGACGTGGCCCGCTCTTCTTCTCGAGGAAGCCCACGAAGGTGAACTCGCGCGTCGGCAAGCCCGACGCCACGAGCGCCGCGATGGCCGCGGCGGGCCCCGGTATCGCAACGACCTCGTGGCCCGCCGTGACCGCCGCGCGCACGAGCTGCTCGCCGGGGTCAGAGAGCGCCGGCGTGCCAGCGTCCGAGACGAGCGCTACGTCCCAGCCGCGGTCGAGCTGGCCGATGAGCTCGGCGACCTTCCGCTTGTGATTGAACTCGGTGTACGCGGTCAGGTGCTTGGCGCGGATGTCGTGCTTGCGCAGCAGGATCTGTGTGTGACGCGTGTCTTCGCACGCGACCATGTGCACGTCCTGGAGGATGCGCAGTGCGCGCTGCGAGACGTCCTCGAGATTGCCGATCGGAGTCGCGACGAGATAGAGCCTTCCCACCTTTTACCTGAGCTGCTCTACCAGCGCCCGATATTCGGCCGGAAACGTAACCAAAAGATCTCGATCGGCGACCACCCATCGTGCGACCGCATCGTTAATGATCGAGACGTATGTGCTCTGGTTGCTGTGGTCGCCGGCGAGAGGCACGTCGGAGTGCGCCAGCACGACCTGGCCTGGCGGGAGCCAGGAGAGGTCGTTAATGCACTCGTCCAGAGCGTCCCAGTTCCGAAATAGTCCG
>Ga0209470_1001986_pt1 | contig 14726 bp, 12 predicted proteins | sample GraSoiAngelo_125_FD_185882 | JGI IMG/M metagenome (GOLD analysis project Ga0209470, IMG submission 185882) | Grasslands soil microbial communities from the Angelo Coastal Reserve, California, USA - 14_0927_05_40cm (SPAdes) (version 2) | ecosystem: Environmental > Terrestrial > Soil > Grasslands ... | reverse complement strand
GATCTTTGCGTGACACTTGAGGCCGCGTCGCCCGGTGAAATGAAAAACGAAGGCGCCGGAATGCAGATCGAGTACGGTTTTGGCGAGACCCCATTCGGGCAAGCGCTCATCGCCGAAACGAAGCGCGGAATTTGCCATCTCTCTTTTGTCGACGGCCACAGCCGCAATAGCGCGCGAGATCTTCTAACGTCGCAATGGCCGAACGCAAAATTGAATCGCGCCGATCAACGTGCCGAAGAATTATCGGGCAAAATTTTTGCACAACCGCGGGAAAATCAATCCCGTCGGCCCTTGCGGGCATTCGTCCGCGGGACACCGTTCCAGCTGCGAGTTTGGCGTGCGCTCTTGAGGGTGCCAACCGGGTCGCTTACGACCTACGGGCGTCTTTCCGCCGCAATCGGTCAGCCCCGGGCTGCCCGCGCCGTCGGCAGTGCGGTCGGTGCCAATCCGATCTCCTTCGTCATCCCGTGCCACCGCGTCATTCGTGAGACTGGAGCGCTGGGAAATTACGGCGGCGGTCGGGTTCGGAAACGCGCCATCGTCGGATGGGAACTTTCATCACAAGACTCGATCGGCGGGGAAGAAACCGATCGAATCAGGGCCACGGCGGCTTAACAACCAACCTAAGATCGACATCGTCGCCGTCCCGAAATATCGTAAGCGATCGCTGCTTGCGTATGGACAAAATTTCTCTCGATTACGCCGGTTTTCGCCACGAATACATCGGAGGCGGATTGCGGCGGGCCGATCTCGATCCCGACCCGATCAAACAGTTTCACGCCTGGTTTGCCGCAGCCATCAAAGCCGGGATTCACGATGCCAACGCGATGACTCTGGCCACGTGCCTAGACAATAAACCGTCCGCCCGCGTGGTGTTACTCAAGGATTTTGACGAGGGCGGCTTTGTTTTCTTCACGAATTATTCCAGCGACAAAGGTCGGCAGCTTGAGAAAAATCCAAATGCCGCGCTGGTGATGTATTGGATGGAAGTGGAGCGTCAGATCCGAATCGAGGGGAAAGTGGAAAAAACTTCGCGCGAAGAATCCGAGGAATATTTCCACACCCGGCCTTTCGGCGCACAACTTGGAGCGTGGACTTCGCACCAAAGCGCGGTGATTGATGCGCGGCGAGTTCTCGATGCTCGTCTCGAAGAAATGAAACAACGTTTCGCCGAAGGACAGATTCCACTTCCGCCGCACTGGGGTGGATTTCGTCTCAAACCCGACCGGATGGAGTTTTGGCAGGGGCGCCCGGACCGTTTGCACGATCGATTTCGTTACACGTTGCAATCGAGTGGTTCTTGGTCGATAGACCGGCTCGCGCCGTGATGTCCGACCAGCGCGGTCGTCGTGGCAGTTGCGAATCAATTGATGATGGATCCGATCGAAGACGATTTTGTGAATGACGAGCCTCTCGGCGCTGAGCAAAAGGCGTCGGCACGAAAACGCCGCCGCCGCCCGCCCAGCGTCCTGGAGCCGCCCCCTCGTCGCCGGGAACAAATTGGCGGGAGAACGAGTCGGGAACGGACCGAGCTGTTTCTTCGCGAAAATCCGGTGCCGATGATTCTTGGCGCCCTCGTGGCCGGACTCGCCATCGGTCTGGCCATTCATTACACATCGCGCACCGAAAAAGAAGTGGAAGTGAAAACGCCGCTCGGGCGCATCAACTGGAGCGTGCTTTCGCTGCCGTTTCTCTGGCCGCTCTTCCACGGAATGAAAGAGAGTCTCGAAGGCTCCACGGATTCAATCAGGGAGGGCGTGAAGAATATCGATCTCGATCGCTACACCAAGCCGATCCGCAAACGCTGGAAATCCTGGACCGATTGAGTTTTGTCATTTCGAGCGAAAAGGCTGGTCCGGCTGGGACCGAGAAATCTCTTACTGTTTCTGAAATCAGAGTGCTAATCTCGCGGCGTGCTGCGCTTCATTGCGTTTTTGGCAATCGCCGTCGTTAGCGTTTCGGCTAAAGAACCATCTCAAACTCCTGAAGCCGGCGCCAAGTTCGTCGGCGCGGTTGGATGTCGATCTTCCAGTTGTCACGGCGGCGCCGGCGAAAAACGCAGCCAATATATCACGTGGTCGCAAAAAGATTTTCACACGCGCGCGTATGCCATTCTCCTGGATGCGCGTTCGGCTCGGATCGGTGAAGCGGTCGGCGTCTCGCAACCGCAGTCGAGCGCACGCTGCACCGTTTGTCATTCTCCTTTTCAACCTGTTGCTCCAAGTCGGCTCACATCGAGCGCACGCCCCGATGAAGGCGTGTCGTGTGAAAGTTGCCACGGCGCGGCCGAATCGTGGCTGCGCGGACATACCCGCAGCGATTGGACTTACGCAACGCGCGTGGCCGCCGGCATGCATGACTTGCGAAATCTCTATGTGCGCGCGAACGCGTGCGTCGCCTGCCACCAAAATGTCGACGCTGACATTTTGAAAGCGGGTCACCCTGAACTCGTTTTTGAGCTCGATAGTCAATCGGTCAACGAACCAAAGCACTGGCGCGACGAAGATCCGGCGAGTGGGCCGCGCAGTTGGCTGACAGGCCAGGCGATCGCGCTCCGCGAAATAACCTGGGCCCTCATCAAGTCTCCCCCGGATGAGCGATCTCAACTGCTCGATCAAGAAAATGCGTTGGTTTGGCTGCTCGACAAAACCGGTTTCGGAAATGACTTGACTAAATTCAGCGCGTTTCCAGGGGTCCAACAGAGCGCTGACGAAATCGCAGAACGTGCCGCAAAATGGAGCCCAACCAGCGATTCGCTAATGGCAATCTTGCAAACGCTTGCGGCCAGCGATTCGGAATTCCGATCGAGTAACATATCGCGCCAAAATGTTTTTTATCGCGCTCTCCGGCTCACACTCGCGCTCGAGCGCCTTGCGCTCGCGCTCGATCTCTCACCAAAAATCGAGAAAGAGTTGAGTGCGTTACGCTCAGACGTCCAGCGACACTACGATTTCGATGTCGCCGCGTTCGCCGAGCATCTCCGGGCGTTGCGGACCAAACTGTAGCTACCATTCGTATCAGTTGAAGGGGCGCGTCTCCTCGCGGAAGATGTCGATCTTCGCATGGCCAAACTGAATCGACCCGACCAGCCCGCGTGGCAGCAGAACACGATCTTCGAGTTTTTCTCATCGCTCAAGCTCGCCGTTGTGCTTTTGGCCGTGCTCATCGCCGGCGCAATCGTCGGTACGCTCTACGAATCGAGTTTCGACGCCAAAGTCGCGCGCACTTATGTCTACGGTGCGCCCTGGTTCAACGCTTGGCTCGTTTTACTCGGCGCGAATTTGACCGCGTCCGCGTTCTCGCGTTGGCCCTGGAAAAAATATCACACCGCGTTTCTTATTACTCATCTCGGCATCATCACGCTTCTGATTGGGTCGCTCATCGGCCGGATCTTTGGCGTCGAAGGCACAATCACGCTCTTCAAAGACGAAGCGCCGACGAACCGATTGCTGGTCGATCAGCATCAGCTTCGCGTCCATGATCTCGACGGGATCATCAAAGGTTATCCCGCGGAATTTCTGCACCATCCGCCTGATCCGGAGCATCCAAGAAATCTCGGCCAGCTCGCAAGCGGCGCGCGTTTGCAAATCGTCGATTACGCTCCGGCAATCGAAGGCAAACTCAATCCGAGACCACTCAAAGACGGCGGCGCGCCAGCGGTGCATTTCAAAATCGAAACGGCAATGATGAACCAGCGCCTCGAAACCTGGTTACTGGCGGACGATCCGCAGCATGGAAGTTTTTCGATGGGACTGGCGAACATCGAACTTAAACGCGGCGCCGCTTCTTCGGTAGTGGCCGGTCCGAGCCGGACTGGCGTTCTCCCCGGCGCCAAGAATGAAGCGGTTGATCTCGAGGAATCGATTTTCGCTTTCAGCAAAGCGCCGGACGAACAGATCGGTCACGTCAACAAAGGCGGCAGCACCGGCGCAAAGGTCTGGCTCGAACCACCAGAGAATGGAAACAAAGGCCGTGTCCTGATTTCGTTGAGTGGAAAAGAAACAAGTTTTGATGTTGCGGAGAATGTTGGCCGCGAAACGAAAATCGAGAAAACGCCCTTCACACTTAAGATCGACAATTACTGGGCCGACTTTCGGATCGAGAATGGCAAACCGAATTCGATCAGCGATCAACCGAACAATCCGGCGGTCCTGATTACGATTCGCGGCAAAGGCGTTCCCCAAACGGCATCGGAAACGAAGAATCCACATAGCACAGGCGAAATGCCGACGACGGGCGGTCCGCCCACAATGCCATCCGCTGGCGAAGCAGCGCCGAATCATCTGAGCCTGTTTGTTGCAAACGACGGCGCTCTCTCCTACGAATTGCTCTCGCGCAAGAACGGTAAATCATCCGGCAAGATCGACCTGGACAAGCCGCTCATTACCGGCTGGGCGGATTGGCAACTCGTGGTGGACAAGACTTTGCCGCACGCCGAGCAATGGATGGATTTCAGGCCGGCGAAGTCGGAGACCGCAACATCGGTATCGGGGGCGGCCGAACTGCCCGACGGCGTGCGTGTTCGGGTGGAACAAAATGGCGAGACATTGGAGCAATGGGTGCCAGCCGGCTGGCAGGTCACGGTGCCCACTTCGCCGAACGAAACGATGATTGCCTACGGTTGGAAAACGCTTGGGCTGCCGATTGGGCTCGAGCTGCTCGACTTCGAAGTGAAACGGAACGAAGGCAGCGACAGCCCTGCTGGATTCAAGAGCACATTGCGTGTAACGAATTCAGACGGCCAAAGCGCCGCCGGTTCCTGTTGGATGAATCATCCGTTCAGTTATCCGAGCGGCTGGTTGCGGACTTGGACCGGATTAACCTACAAAATTTCGCAAGCATCCTGGAACCCGGATAATCTCCAACAAAGCAGCGTCCAAATTTTGCGCGACCCCGGGTGGCTCTTGAAATGGATTGGCTCGCTCCTTGTTGTCGTCGGCGTGTTCATGATGTTTTATCTTCAGCCCTATCGGAAACAAACTGAAGGCGAACCAATCACGCCGATGGGTCCGAAACCGGCGAAGGGAGTGCAAGAAGTGCATCCGGTCGCGCGCTGAGTCAGATTTATGATCGTGAATTCAAAATTCGTGAGGTGGATTGGATCTTCCATTATGATCGCGGCCCTGATTGGCTGCGCTTCAGACAAAAAACCCGCCTGGGTTCGTTTCGCCGAAAAACAGCCGAACAAATGGGGGCATTACAGCGGGTATGTCGAAGCGCGTTGGGAAAACGACGGGCGCACCATGACTTTGCTAAGCGAACTTCGCTATTCTGATCCGGAGGGCGTCGTTTGGATCGCGCCAGCTGGATCAGTTGTAGACGGCGCATCGATTCCTCGATCGCTCTGGTCGCTCATGGGCGGGCCGTTTGAAGGCAAATATCGGAACGCTTCGGTGTTGCATGACGTCGCTTACGACCAGAAGAACCGCCCTCACGAAGTTTGCGACCGGATGTTTTACCACGCGATGCGATGCAGCGGAGTGAGCGCGGTGGAGGCAGGAACAATGTACTACGCGCTCCGCAAGTTCGGCCGCCATTGGAAGGCGCCAAAAGCCGAGCCGGTAAAAGTGGGCGACGAAATCGTCGCTCGGCCAGAGGAAGTGCGTCGGGCGATGCCGGTGAACCGGGGCGATATCAATGCCACTCGCGATTGGATTCGCAATTCAGAGCCGACCCTGCTGCAAATCGAGCAACGCGCGGACGCCGAAGGACGCTGAATTAGTCTTGCCCTTTTCCGTCTGCTCCATCCGCGCTCGCTCGTTTTGCGGCGCCATCCTTTTCCAACGCGACGGCGAGGACTTCATCGACATTTTCGACCGGAACGAATTTCAGTTTTTGTTTCGCCTCTTCCGGAACATCGATCAGATCTTTTTCGTTCAGTTTCGGAATGATCACGGTGGAGATGCCGGCGCGCATCGCGGCCAGACTTTTTTCTTTGAGTCCGCCGATTGGCAAAACCAACCCCCGCAAAGTGATTTCGCCTGTCATCGCGACGTCCGGTCGCACCGGCGTATTGGTGAAGAGCGAAGCAAGCGCGGTGAACATAGCGATGCCGGCGGACGGTCCATCTTTCGGCACTGCGCCGGCGGGAACGTGCACGTGAATGTCCATGTCCCGAAAGTCTTCCGGTTTTACGCCGATCTCGCCGTCACGGCTGCGGAGAAGGCTGAGTGCGGCTTGGACCGATTCTTTCATCACTTCGCCAATGTGACCGGTGAGGGTGACGTTTCCCTTGCCCGGATAACGAGTCGCTTCAATGTGCAACACTTCGCCACCGGCCGGTGTGTAAGCGAGGCCGGTGACGACACCCGGTTTGCTCGTTTTCAATTTCGTTTCGCGGACGTACTTGGCGGGTCCCAGCATTTGCGCGACTAATTGCGGCGTGACCGTCATGCGCTCGGTCTTGCCGCGGGCAACGCGCGAGGCGATTCCACGGCAAATCGCTCCGATCTGGCGCTCGAGTTCCCGCACGCCGGCTTCGTGGGTGTAATCGTTGATGATTTGCCGAAGCGCGTCGTCCTGCCACTCGCACTGTTCCGGCTTCAATCCATTTTCTTCCATCTGCCTCCGGACCAAATAGCGTTTCGCGATCTCAAGTTTTTCGCGCTCGGTGTAACCCGGCAGCGAAATCACTTCCATCCGGTCGCGCATCGGTTCGGGCACGCCCTCGATGTAATTCGCCGTCGCGATGAAGATGATTTGCGACAAATCGAACGGCACATCGAGGTAGCGATCGACAAAAGTGTTGTTTTGTCGCGGATCGAGAACTTCGAGCAGGGCGCTCGCCGGATCGCCGCGAAAATCGGCGCCGATTTTGTCGATCTCGTCGAGCATGAAAACCGGATTGCGTGTTCCAGCGCGGCGCAGCTCCTGAATAATGCGTCCCGGCATTGAGCCGATGTAGGTTCGCCGATGTCCGCGAATTTCCGCTTCGTCCCGCATTCCACCCAGACTGATCCGGACAAATTTGCGTCCAAGCGCGTCGGCGATCGATTGCCCGAGACTTGTTTTGCCGACGCCGGGCGGCCCGAGGAAACACAAGATCGGGCCGTGTCCGGTTGGATTCAGTTTGCGCACGGCCAGATATTCGATCAGCCGCTTTTTCACTTTCTCCAGATCGTAATGGTCGCGATCGAGAATTTGCTGGGCTTGATCGAGATCGAGATTGTCCTGGCTTGATTTGTTCCAGGGAAGGTCGGCGACGATCTCGATGTAACTGACGATGACGGAAAATTCGGGACTGGCCGGCGGAATGAAATCGAGCCGCTTCAATTCGCGCTCCGCTTGCTTCATCACTTCGGGCGGCGGCTTGGCCTCCTCGAGTCGCTGCCGCAATTGTTCCATTTGCTCTTCGCTACCGGTTTCGGCTTCACCGAGCTCGTGCTGGATCGCCTTGATCTGCGAACGCAAATAGGCGCGACGTTGCGCATCGGAAAATTGAGATGCCACGTCCTTCTGCAGTTTTTCCTGGATCTGCGCGATCTCGAGTTGCGCCGAGATGTGCTTCTGGACTGCGCGTACTCGTTTCTCGACGTCGGCTTCTTCGAGCAATGCCTGCTTTTGCGCGACATCGGCATTCAAATTCGGCGCCAGAAAATCCGCGAGTTGTTCCGGAGTGGCGATGTTCAGAATCATCAAGCGCGCTTGCTCTGGCGCTTCCGGCGTCAGCTCAAACAATCTCGCAGCCGAATCGCGCAGATTTCGAAACGTCGCTTTCCATTCCTTGCTCTCAGGTGGCGAAATGGATTTCACCAGGTCGACTTCCGCGCGAATAAACGGCGAAGTTGCAACGATTTTTCGCAATGTAAATCGGCTGAGGCCCTGGGCGATGATGAGCAAATGATCGTCGGCCTGGCGGATCATTTTGAGCACCAGCGCCGCAGTGCCGACGTGGTAAAGATCCTCAGGTTCCGGGTCTTCCTTTGCCTCGTCGCGCTGCGTCAAAACACCGATCACTTTTGTGCGCGGCAACGTTTCGTCGAGCAATTGAATCGACGCTGGTCGCCGGACATTGAGCGGCACGATCGTTCCCGGAAAAACAACGAACCCCCGCACCGGCAAGATCGACAATTCCTCCGGAATCTGTGGGACACGGCTTTCGTCGGTCATGTCCGCGGCAATTGTCGGACCGATGCTGGATTTCATTTCCAGTTCGGCCGGCACAGCGATTTGTTCTTCGTTCATCATTGTTTTAGCGGCAGCGAAATCCAGAGCAATCCGTTGCGTTGTTCGGCACTGGCTTGATCGATCTCCACTTCGGCTGGCAACGCGACCTCGCGCTCGAACGGTCCGTAATCGATTTCCATCGCCAGCAAACGCACCGCTCGGCCTTCGGCGTGCGTTGGTTCCGGCAACTCCCGCGCCCCGCGAATCAGGACGCGTTGCGGCTCGACCGTGAGATCGATTTGCGATCGTTCGACCCCGGCGAGATCGACACATATGCGGACGCATTTTTCGCAGCGGTAAGCGTTGATCGCCGGCTCCCAGGCATGGGGCGCAAATTGAAATTGTGAGCGGGCCAGCTCGTAAGTGACGTCATGTAACGCGCCGTGGAGCCAGCGCAATTTAATACTGCCGATCGGGTCCATTTCAAAAGTGATCTGCCTCTAAATAAACTACGCGGAAGGCGCGCTCCGCGCGTGCCTCTTTCGAGGTAGCGCAGGGCAAACCGTTCGCAGACACGCGGCTACACCCCCAATTGTCCGATGTCGATTTTGCGCTTGCGGCTTAGCGCACTTTGCCCGGACCCCACAACGCACGTCCAGGTTTCGCACCGGTGTGTTCGCCGTCCTTGATCACTTGGGTGCCGTTCACGAAAACGTGTTTCACGCCAGTCGCGTATTGTTGCGGCTTTTCGAACGTCGCGTGATCGGCGATGGTCGCCGGATCAAACACGACCACGTCGGCGAACATTCCTTCTTTCAAAAATCCGCGATGATCGAGCCCGAGATTGGTCGCGGGTAACGCGCTCAATCTTCGAATCGCTTCTGGTAGCGCGATCGCTTTTTCGTCGCGGACATATTTGCCGAGGACGCGCGCGAAATTTCCGTAGGCCCGCGGATGCGGATTCGATTTCAGGAAAACGCCTTCCGGCGCTTGTGACGCTTCATCGGAGCCGAACGAAATCCACGGCTTCGCTATTTCCTTCTTCACGTTTTCTTCCGACATCATGAAATAAACGGCGCCGATGCGCGATTCGTCTTCAGCGACAAGGTCCATTGCCGTGTCGATCGGATCTTTGCCGCGGATCTTCGCGACTTCGGCGAGCGATTTGCCAGTGAGCGGTTTTAGTTTTTCCGATTTGAAGCCAACGAGGATGATGCGATCCGGCGAACCGGCGGAGAGATAAAGATTTTCCCATTTGTCGCTGTCGATTTTCACTTCGGCTTTGATTTTTTCGCGCGTAGCCGGATCGCGCAGCCGTTTGAAGAGGGCTGGATAGCCGCCGTCCTCGGTCCATGGCGGGAAACAGGCATCGAGTCCGGTTCCGCCCGCGGTATATGTGTACATGTTCGCGCGAATGTTGAGCCCTTCCTTCTGCACTGACTCGATCCGTGAAAGGAGATTGTCGATTTTGCCCCAGTTTTTCTGGCCGGCGGCTTTGATGTGATAAACCTCCGCCGGAATTCCGGCTTCGCGACTGATCCGGAGCAACTCGTCGAATGCTTCGAGCAGCTGGTTTCCTTCGCTCCGCATGTGCGAGATGTATTTGCCTTTGTATTTGGCGGCGACTTTGCAGAGTTCGATCAATTCATCCGTCTTGGCGTAAAACGCCGGTGGATAAATCAGCGACGTGCCGATGCCGAGCGCGCCTGCTTCCATTTCTTTGCGCACGAGCTCACGCATTTGATCAAGCTCCTGCGGTGTCGGCGGGCGATCGTCAAAGCCGATGACATTCTGGCGAATGGTGGTTGCGCCGATAAATGAAGCGACGTTGCAGGAAATACCGCGCTTTTCGAGAAACTGCAGATACTCAGCCAGCGTCTTCCATGTAATGTCGTATTTAATGTCGGCCTGCTGCTTGAGCATGAATTCACGAACACGATCGTTCAGCGGCCCCATCGATTCGCCTTCGCCCATGATCTCGGTGGTCACGCCCTGACGAATTTCGCTTTGCGAGCGACCATCCTGGATCAGCGATTCGGTCGACCAGGACAGCATATTGATAAAACCGGGCGCGACCGCCAGCCCGCGCGCATCGATAACCGTTTTCGCCGTTGCGTTTTTGTAATCGCCCACCCCCGCGATGCGATCGCCGCGAATGGCAAGATCGACATGTTGCGCTTCGCTGCCGGTGCCATTGTAAACGGCGCCGTTCTTAATAATGACATCGAAGTCGGCGGCAATGATAGAGACGCTTGTCGCCGCCAGGAGTAAGCTGAAACAGAAAATTGCGCGCTTCATTGCGCGATTGAAAAAGCGCGATCAGTCGATGTCGATCTCAAAACTTGAGTTTAGCTCAAGTCGAACAGCATGGCGCAGTCGCATTTGCACAGCATGGGTCTGTTTTTAAAAGCGCAATTCTACGGTCGCGCGCTTTGCAGGTGGTCTCCGGCGGTACAAGCGACACGCGGGTGACGCCTTGCTCTTGGGCGACCCCTTGGACGCGATATGTCGATGGAAAGAAATTATCGTCGCCGTATTCGATTCGAATTTCCGTGTCCAGATTGAGTGGGATCATGCCGCTGACTTTGTTGAAAATTTTCAGGAACTTCCCGACGGTCATGTAATCGCGATCCGGATCGGAAGGCACCCAGAGTTGCGCGATCGTTTCCTGCCACTGATTCGTCTGACCGCCGCAATCAACTGTGTGCAACGACACCGCTTTCAATTCCGTCAGATGATAGCCGCGGTGAACTGTGCGGCCGTAAAGATTGACAAAGATCAACTGATTGCTTGGCGCGCGACACAGTTCCGAAATGAATTCGCCGGTTTTCATTTACTGAAGGTTGCCTTCCTTCGGCCGATTCGGCAGCAAACTTCCCCGCGCCGGCGTCGCTCCCCGTTCATGGCGTTGTCTTTCGCCATCCACTGTCGCAGGCCCAGCAGAACATGGCGTGCCAGCGGATCGGCCTGTTCCGTCCAGCGATAATGCGTCCACTTGCCGTTACGGCGCGCCTCTACCAATCCGGCCCGCTTCAAGTGGGCAAGATGTCGCGACACTTTAGGCTGCACCACGCGGAGAGTACCGGTTAGTTCACAAACACAGGTTTCCCCACAGGCGAGGAGATTGAGCAAACGCAGCCGGGTGGGATCGGCGAGCGTTTTGAAAAGAAAAGGCGGCCCGCTCTTACTCTTTCGTTTCATCGTTCATAACATATACGTCTATCCGTATATATGTCAATCGGCAACAAACTCACCAGGCTTTCTCTAGCGAATCGATTTTACGGTAAGGCAGCGACTATTTCGCCGAGTCCTTGAGCAGCTGCACCAATTCATCCTTCCAGAGCGCCGCAATCGTGTGGCTGCCGTGGCCGCGCGTTTTGTCGCTGAGTGGAATGACCTTCGCGCGACCGTGCGGAACGCGTTTAATTTCCCGCTCGAGAATTCCAAGCTCTGGTGGATTGATCAGATCGTCGGCCGAATTGATTGCGAGCAACGGTGCCCGAATTTTTTCGAGGTTCGGGCCGGGATCGTAATCGCGGGATGCTTCCAGCGCGTAAAGAACATCGTTCGCGTCGTCTGTTTTCACGATTTGTTCGACGAATTTGTCGAGCACTTCGTCGGTCTTCGCGAGTGTGAACGCTTCTTTTTGGCGCAGGACCGGATTGCTGCTCATGAACCAGAGCATTTCCGCAGCGGTGCGCAGACTCGGCGGTTGCGTTTTATATTCGCCGCCGGTCCAAGCCGGATCGTTCCGAATCGCGTCAATAATGATGCGCCGCCAGGCGCGATTGCGACCGGAAATTTGGGTCGGCAAACTGGCCAGCGGCATGAGAGCATCCATGAAATCGGGATGCGATTCACCCCAAAGCCAGGTGTGCATTCCGCCCATCGATGTGCCCATGACCAGTCGGGCGTGATTGACACCGAGGCCGTCGGTCAACAGTCGATACTGCGCCTCCACCATGTCGACGTAACCGTAACGCGGAAACTTCGCATGCAGAGCGTCGCTCGGCTTACTCGATTTGCCGTGGCCGATTCCATCGGGGAGCACGATGAAGAATTTAGTCGCATCGAGCGGCTGATCTTTTCCGAAAAGTTCGCCCGCGAATTCCGGACGAATAAATTGCACACCGCTGCCGGTGGTTCCGTGCATGATCAAAATCGCATTGCGCGTCTTGCCTTGGTCGTCTTTGTCGATCTTGCCGAGCGTCCGATAATGAATCCGCAGCTCCGGCAAGCTTTCACCGGAAGCGAATTTGAAATCGCGGATCGTGTAATCGCCTTCGGTCGGAGGCGGATAATCGGCGGCTCTCGCGTTAGCAGCGAGAAACAGTAACAAGAAGCAAGAGACTCGAGTAATTGAAATCATCTTAATGGCGTTGCCGCTCGGCCTGAATTCGTTTGAGCAGCTCGGTGTGGGTTTTTTCGAGGTCGTGAGCAAATTTCACCGTTGTCTGGAGAGCTTCGGGATACATCTCGAAGCGTTTTCGCAATTTCTTGGCGGCCGGATCGTAAAAGAAGGAAATGTCTTCGTCGAGATTCGGTACGATTAGCTCGTCGCTGAGTTTCTGATAATGCGCCATGCGGCTCAGCCCCCAGCGGATAACCGATTCGTCGTTGCGCAACGCGGTGAGCGTCTCGACATCGAGGAGCTCGATGCCGCCGGATTGAAGCAGGGTGGCGAGGTCGATCGGAGTGTAGTCGGTCGTGAAAACAAACGGATGCAACCGGGGCATCTCGCCGGCGTCGAGCGCTTGCTGAAATTCCGCGGCTTGTCGTTCTTCTTGTGCCCCGTTAATTTTCCCGCTCTCAATTCCATCGCGCAGCGTTTGCTCGATCGATGCCAAAATCTGGTCGCGCCGTTTCGCCTCCTGGAGATGCTGCTGATAATTGTTCAGCCAGAAAGCGGCATAAACGCCGACGAAAACGAGGACCAATTCAGCCATCCAACGGCCAAGCCTCCAGAGATACGAAGCCTTTTCGTTCGTCTCGCTCATGATTCAATTTGGATGGTGCAATCGTCTAACATTATCCGCACGCCGATTCCAGCGACTTGACAGGATTCGTCTATTGGGATGAATGATTGCCGCTCCAAACAAGGAACCCGTGCAAAATTCATGGTCGCTTTCAAGCTTAACTGAGTTCGTCGCCGACTCGGTGCGAAACGCGCGCGAGGGCGGCGTTCCGTTTTATCATTTAGAGTTCGATCGTGTTTTCCCGGCCGACTTTTATGCGGAAATGTTGCGCACGATGCCGGACGAGAACGATTACCGGCCGATGTCGGGCAAAAGCAAGGTGGGAAGCAGCCGGCCGGATGGAAAACCGACCCGGACCAAGATTGATTTGTTTCCGGAATACATTCGCCATTTGCCGCCGGAAAAATTTGCAGTTTGGGACTTGGTTGGTCGCGTCCTTCGTTCAGACGAGGTAAAAGCTGCGTTAATCCAGCACCTCGGGCCGGGTTTGAAACGGCGTTTCGGAGAGAATTTCGTGGCCGTTGGAATGTACCCAGTGCCGATTCTGACCCGCGACATTCCTGGCTACCGCGTTTTCAAGCACACCGACAGTCTTTGGAAAGGAATCACAGTTCAGCTTTACTTACCGTCCGACAATTCCCATACGCATATCGGCACGATTTTTCACGAAGAATTGCCGGATGGGAGTAAACCGAAAAGAACGCAAATGCCATTCGCGCCAAACACCGGCTATGCCTTTGCCGTCTGGAATGACACCTGGCATTCGGCGAAGCCGGTCGGACCAGAGGTGAAAACGCGCGACAGCATTCTTCTGACCTATTTCGTAGATCGCGGCGTTTGGAGAACTTTGCGGAACCGCGGGCGGCGGGTTGGCAACTTTTTGCTGAACGAGCTGCGCAGTCTAAAGCGCAGTTGACTTACCAGGTCAAGGTGGCGTTGCCCGCAGAATCGGTGGTCGCGTTGCGCCCGACGAGACGCAGAAAACGGAACTTGGATGGGCCATCGTATTGAACGGCGTTTACAGGAATTCGTGTTGATTGAAAAGTCGCGAAACGTTTCGGCTGGACGCAAACACGATCCGCCCGGAGGACGGATTCGGTCGGGCGAACAATCAGGGGGCCGTTGGGTTCAGCGGCGACGGAGTGGTGAGGCGGGCGCTGAACATTTTCTTTCCGTCGGAGAGATTGATCGAACCATCACCGATTCTGACAACGCGCAGAGTAACGCCGATAGATGATTCCGGGGGCCTGCAATGTGACTGCATCGCCTTCGGTGACTGCCTTGCCGTTGATTATCGCGAGTCGTGGATGACCGAGTGAGATCGCGCTCGCGCGCACCAGTCATTGCTTAGTTCGATCATGATCGGCGCCGGAGAAGCAGCCGAAGCTGGTCCGGCCGCTAAATCGCGTGTTCTCGCCTTAATGAAGGTAGGAAAATCGAAACGGTTGCTTTGGTTACCAGCGTGCTGAGCGAAAGTAAGGGCGAAGATGAACAGCGCCGCGGCGCCCATGAAGATCCCAATGTAAAACCGACGACGATTGCTGGATGGGGCGGCTGTTCCTTTTGAAAGAGAAACGGAACCGCAGCTACCAGCGCCTGACACGGTCTCGTCCGGATCGATAGAGCTGATCAGACGCGGCTTCA
>Ga0209470_1001984_pt1 | contig 14749 bp, 12 predicted proteins | sample GraSoiAngelo_125_FD_185882 | JGI IMG/M metagenome (GOLD analysis project Ga0209470, IMG submission 185882) | Grasslands soil microbial communities from the Angelo Coastal Reserve, California, USA - 14_0927_05_40cm (SPAdes) (version 2) | ecosystem: Environmental > Terrestrial > Soil > Grasslands ... | reverse complement strand
CTATTCGGAAACTGCTCCTCATAGAGAGGAGAAGAAATGATTGGGAGTTCGAAGTAGAAAGCAGGTAAAAGACTCGGTTCTACTTCTTACTCTTCTTTTTCGGCTTATTTTGCGTCCTGAATTCACCATGTATAACGTATTGCACGTCCTGATATAAATTTATTGTATTCTACAGAGCGTTTCGAAACGCACAACTATTTTGGGGTTCTACACCCGAAATTACCGTATTTCTCTGGCTTTCTTACCGATCCTACACATCTGTACGGATTCCGGAGAATAAGTTACTCGAAGGGTGGACCCTGAGTTTCTTCACCGACGGCATTTTCGGCATTCACATTTCAGTGTTAATCGAACAATTGGACTTTGTTCGATTTTCAGATCTGTGCCCCGCAGTTGCTGCATCGCTGACTCGTCTCAAGGTTTAGCGCACCGCAGTATTTGCATCGGACCTTCACGATCTCTCTAACAATTTCAGTATGCGTCTGATCAGGGGCCTTCTTCTTGCTGTCCATGTCGACGACGGCTCCGACCATGACAAGCATGATGCCGATCATTAGGACGAAGAATGCGAGCCCGATCGCAAGGAAGTTTGAAGCGTCAAGCACGACGACCATTATTGAGAAGATGAGGAGGAAGATCCCAGTGCCCATGCTTAGGAGTTTGTTGTGCATAGCCTTGGGATCGGTCGACAATGTCGGACGAAAGGCTAGCATGGGCCGTTGCCGAAACGGTGTCGTAACTGGTCGACATTTTATCTAGTAACAATGAGTTGGAACCCAGACACCGGCTAAACCACATGTGACTTGACCTCCACCAGGCCCGAAGTGCAAGAGAGAGTTCTGAGGCTTTGCGAATATTCCGGACATCTAGCTGATCGCGTTAGACCTCTGCCATAGATCGAGGGAACCGGGCATGAGAGAGGCTCACGGCTCCTTCTGGGACCACCCAATCTAGGAGCTGGTGTCTGTATCGTCCTTCACGGACTCCCGGGTCCTGGTCCGCCAGTGCCTTCACTTCATCCGGGGAGCCTCTGTAGATGCTCAGTCCCCTTATCTCACGGTCTTCGGCCCCAAGGATAGGACCTGCGGCCAATATGTGTCCCTCTTCGTGAAGCTTGGCGAGATGAGCCATATGGGCGTCTTGAAGCCCATTCTCTTCCTGCTCACTCAGCTTCGGGGCATCCTCACGGAGAATCAATAATGCGACAGTAAATCTATCAAACTTCATGGGAAGGTCGCATTCCCTTGTCTCAGGATATGACTATAAGCTGACCGGGAATTGAGAGTTTGGAGGCCCGAATTGCCAGAGGGCGAGCGTAGACTCGGCGCCATCATGTTCACCGACCTGGTAGGATATTCTTCGATGACCTCGCTCAACGAAGGGTTCGCGCTGAAGCTACTCGAAGATCACAGGAGTCTCCTACAACCGATCTTCGGAAAGCATGGAGGGACGGTCGTCAAAACGGTGGGGGACGGCTTCCTAGTCGAGTTCCCGAGTGCAGTGGAGTCGGTAAACTGTGCAGTCGAAGTTCAAAGAGAAATGCAGAGGTTCAACGAGCAGCGAATGCGAAATGAAAGGGTACTTCTCAGAATTGGAATACATGTGGGCGATGTTGTTCATTCGGGTGGAGATATTTTGGGAGATGCGGTCAATGTGGCTGCCCGAATTCAGTCGATGGCGGTGGCGGGCGGAATATGCATTACAAGGCAGGTGGTCGACCAGTTGGAGGGAAAATCGGACTACAAAATGATCGGGTTAGGACCCCGTGAGCTTAAGAACATCCGACACCCGGTCGAACTCTACACTGTGGAAGTGCCCAAAGGGTTGACAGGGTCCGAACAAACAGCTCTCGACCCGCGTCGCATAGCGATCCTACCCCTGACGAACCTTAGCGCAGATCCCAACGACAAGTACTTTGCTGACGGGATGACGGAAGAGTTGATTTCTTCCATTTCCAGAATCAGCGAACTCAGCGTCATCTCTCGCACCTCAGTTATGCGCTACAAGGATACGACGATGCAGGTAGGAGACATCGGCAGAGAACTATCCGCCGGAACGCTCCTAGAAGGAAGTGTTAGGAAAGCGGGCAACAAAGTTAGGATAAACACACAACTGATAGACACCAAGAACGATAAGCATCTATGGGTACAGAGCTACGACAGAGACCTGACGGACATCTTCGCCATCCAAGGCGACATTGCGGAACAAGTCGCTGGAGCCCTAAAGGTAAAACTCCTCTCACAAGAGAAGGAGCGACTAGAACAAAAGCCAACGGAAAGCCCTGAATCATACTCACTCTATCTCAAAGGACGCTACTTCTGGAACGAGAGGACGAATGAGAGCGTGAATAAAGCCATCCGGTATTTCAAAGAAGCAGCACGATTAGACCCTAGCTTTGCCCTAGCATATTCGGGGCTTGCTGACTGCTACCTCATCCTTGAGGACCGGGGGTGGGCGTCCCATAACAAGTCATGGCCTCTCGCCAAGGGACACGCGGAGAATGCGGTTAGACTAGACGTCAACTTGGCTGAAGCACACGCCTCGCTAGGCCTAGCTCTGTACCATCAGTGGGACCTCGCAGGAGCCGAGAGAGAATTCAAGCAAGCGATCGGGCTTAAGCCCAACTATTCCACTGCATATCACTGGTATGCCACCCTGCTCTATAATGATACGGGAAGGCAGCGAGAAGCCCTCGAGTTTGAAAAGCGTGCTCTCGAACTCGACCCCTATTCGAGTACGTTCAGTCAGGGAATCGGAATAGTACTCCTAATCATGGGCAAGGTTCGAGAAGCTATAGCTCAATTCGAACAGGTAGAACAAAGAGATCCTGACTTCGCGTCTGTCCACTTTTGGAAAGCCTGGGCACATGAACGTAGCGGGGAGTTTGACGAAGCGATCAAGGAGGCGACGAGAGGCGCCGAAGCACCTGGAGCTCCCAGCGTGGCAAGGCTTGGCCTAGCCACAATTTACGCCAGAGCGGGAAAGCGAGAGCAAGCTGTCAAATTGTTAAAGGAAATCGAGATCACCGAGTCCGGAGAATACTTGTCGCCGGCCGTTATTGGAATGGTTAAGTTTGGCCTTGGCAAGAATGACGAAGCGTTTGACTGCCTTGAAAAGGCGTACGAAGAACACGACGGATTTCTGTTCTATTTTAGGGGTTTCCCCTGGTACGCAGAGTATCGCTCTGACCCCAGATGGTTGGAGATAGAGCGAAAGATGGGGCTGTCAAAAAGAGATAACATAAAACCAGGAAACGAAAGACATGAGCAACTTGGGGGACGATAGACTGTCTTGCTTTGATTATTGAACAGTTTTTAGCTTCGGAATCGCTCGGGTACCGAGGACCTAATTGTCAAACTGCGATCGCCGACTCGCCGCAATCATGTTCACCGACCTAGTCGGTTTCACGGCCCTCAGCCAAAGGAACGAATCAGTAGCGCTCTCAGTATTGAGTGAACAAAGAGAGCTGCTCCGCCCCGTGTTCATCAGGCATGACGGTAGGGAGGTCAAGACAATAGGTGACGCGTTCCTGGTCGAATTTCCTAGTGCGCTTAGCGCGGTGAAATGCGCCTACGAGATCCAGAAGATTACGAGGGAGTTTAACAATTCTCTGCCTGAAGAACGAAGAGTTCACCTCCGGATCGGGATTCACCTAGGCGACGTCGTGGAGTCTCAGGGTGATATTTCGGGCGACGCCGTCAACGTTGCCTCGAGAATTGAATCACTCGCAGATAGTGGAGGGGTTTGTCTTACTCGTCAGGTCTACGACCAAGTCCAGAACAAGTTTGAGTTGCCACTGATAAGCCTCGGAACTAGGTTGTTGAAGAATGTAAGCTCGTCGATGGAGGTGTACAAGATGGTGATGCCATGGGATGCGACAGTGGCAGCCTTGTCGGGCAGACGCGACGCAAGTAGAATAGCAATTCTGCCCTTCGCTAATATCAGCCCTGACCCGGCAGACGAGTACTTCTCGGATGGGATGACAGACGAGCTGATCGCAGTTCTGTCCAAGATCGGCGGTCTCAGGGTTGTCGCAAGGACTTCTGTAATGCGATTCAAAGGCGAGAAGGCCACTGCAAACAGGATAGGCCAGGAGTTGAAGGTCGGTTCCCTCATTGAAGGCAGTGTCAGAAAGTCGAAGGATCAGGTTCGAATTACAGTCCAGCTGGTCGATACGGAAAGCGAAGAACAACTCTGGACCGAGACGTACAATCGAAACCTCCAAGACATTTTCTCCGTTCAAAGCGATATTGCACAACAAGTAGCAAAGGCTCTAGAAGTCCGGCTTGGGGTTCGAGAAAACTCAGCCCTCCGACGAGAACAGACTCAGAACCCAGAAGCGTACTCCTTCTACCTCAAGGGGAGACATCGCTGGAACTTGAGATCTGAGAACGAGATCAACCGGGCTATCAAATACTTCGAAGAGGCAATAGGGAGGGATCCGGGCTATGCGCTTGCATACGCGGGACTCGCCGACTGCTATAGCATACTCGGATACTACGCCTTTCGACGCCCCGTTGCTGTGTACCCGCGAGCCAAGGAACTAGCGGAGAAAGCTCTGTCGCTCAACGAGAGCATTGCTGAACCGCATGCTTCTCTGGGCGAAGTATTGATGCAGTACTTTTTTGACTGGAAGAAGGCAGGTTCGGAGCTCGACCGTGCCCTTGAACTGAACCCTAGTTATGCGACCGCGCACTTCTGGCGTGCCACTCACCACATGGCACTCGGGCGCACCGACGACTCTCTTACCCAAGTGCGGAAAGCCGTGGAACTTGATCCGTTGTCAATGATCATCTTAACAGATGCGGCGAGGAACTTATACCTCGCACGGCGATATGATGAGGCAATCAACCAGTACCAGAGGTCGCTCGACGTTGACCCGAATTTTCCGATCGCCCATAAGGGTCTGGCCGAGGTCTACGCGCAGATTGGTAAGTACGATGAAGCCGTTTCTGAGATTGAACGGGCGATAGCCCTGTCTGGGAGAAGCATCTTCATTCTTGATGACCTTGGGTACATTTACGCGCGTGCTGGAAAGAGGGAGGACGCGAGGAAGGTACTGGAGGACCTAGACAAGCTGGCGAACGACGAGTATGTTCCTAGTTATGGGAGAGCAGTAATTTGCGCGGCACTTGGCAACAAGGAAGATGCGATGAATTGGCTAGAGAAGGCATACGATGAGAGAAACTTCCTGGTGTACCTCAAGGTCGACCCCGCCTTCGATACGCTCCGAAAAGAGGAAAGATTTCTCTCACTCCTGGACAAAATGGGACTTTAGGTAATCCGGCCTGGTAGCGCTCTTGAGCGTATCCAGTCGGCATCAGAGCCAATCTCTCGAAGACTTAGAACCAATATCTGAGCAGCCCAGTTTCTGATAAGGGATTTATCGCCGACTCACAGAAGCAGCCCGCGACCGTATTGTCCCAGGCTCAACGGAGGCTCGCCGCAATAATGTTCACAGACATGGTGGACTACACAAGCATGTCAGAAAAGAATGAGGAACTCGCGCTCACACTACTTGAAGATCACAGACAATTGCTGCGTCCGGTCTTTGCGAGACACGGAGGTCGCGAGGTCAAGACTGTCGGCGATGGGTTTCTGGTTGAATTTCCAAGTGCTCTCGAAGCAGTGAGATGTGGCCTAGAAATCCAACAACTGATGTACAGACGGAATCAAGGCGTCACTTCCGAAAAGAAGATTTTGCTGAGGGTCGCCGTTCACCTCGGAGATGTTGAACACCGGGACGGAGATGTCTATGGGGATGCGGTGAACATCGCTTCGAGAATCCAATCTCTTACTGACCCGGGCGGAATCTGCATAACTCAGCAGGTCTATGATCACGTGCGGAAGAACGAAGAATTCCGCATGGTGGCCCTTGGACAAAACCGGTTGAAGAACGTGCAGACCCCCACAGAAGTCTACCGAGTTCTGCCTGCCTCGGAGAGGGGCGAGCCCACCAAGACTGACGCTCTCGAGCCGCGAAGGGTCGCCGCTCTTCCGCTGGCGATCATTAGTTCGGACCAGCAGGACGAGTATTTTGCAGACGGCCTTACCGAGGAGATCATCAACACCCTTTCCTCGATCCCCGGCCTGAAGGTGATCGCGAGAACATCTGTGATGAAGTACAAAGAGACAAGCAAGAGCGTAGGGGAGATCGGACGAGAACTCAGAGTCGGAACTATTCTCGAGGGAAGCGTGAGAAAGGCCGGAGGCAGATTGCGTATCACCATCCAGCTGATCGACGTCGGGAGCGAGTCACCAATCTGGTCTCAGAAGTACGACAGAGAGCTGGAGGACGTTTTCAAGATACAGACTGACATCGCGGAGCGAGTCGCGGAGGCGCTGAAGGTTCAGCTTCTCACAGAGAACAGAACACTCATTCAACAGAAAGCTCCAGAGGATATTGGAGCCTATGTCCTCTACCTCAGAGGACGATACCATTGGAGCAGGAGGAACAAGGAAGACCTCGAGAAGGCAATAGCATATTTTGGGGAAGCAATAGAGAAGGATCCAAACTACGCCCTAGCTCACGCAGGTATGGCGGATTGCTATACTCTGATGGGACGCCATCTCTACCTCCCTGCAAAGGAGGCCTTCTCGAAAGCCCGGGACTTTGCGAACAGGGCATTGGAACTCAACAATGACCTCGCAGAAGCACACACTTCACTTGCCGCTGTTCTACTCATTTACGACTGGGAGTGGGACGAAGCCGAAGATCAGTTCAAGCGTGCGATCCTACTGAACCCCAACTACGCAACTGCGCACTACTGGCATTCGGTGCTCCTGCAAACTACGGGTAGACTTCAAGAATCGGTTACAGCAGCCGAGAAAGCACAGGTTCTGGACCCTCTCTCTCCAGTAATCGGGATGGGTGTCGTGCAGGCCTACTTCTTCTCGGGACAATATGACAAAGCCGTTGAAGAATGCCACAGGTATCTCGACATGAATCCCAGCTTCGTCGTGGCCCGTGACTTTCTAGTCCACCTACATGTGCAGAACGGACTGTTCGAGGAAGCAGCCGAGGAGGCGAAGAGATTGCTTCACCTTAGTGAGAGAAAGTCGGAGGCCATGGCGCATTTGGCATATGTCTACGCGGCGTCAGGAAAGACCGAGGAGGCTAAGAAGCAATTCGAGGCGTCGGTCGCAGACGCAAAATTTGCTTATTCAAATCCGACAATCTTCATCATCGTATCCTCGATTCTGGGAGATCTGGATAACGCGTTTCGATGGGCCGAAAAAGCTCGCGAATCCGGTAGGATTGCTTTGCCCTCCCTGAGGTTTAGTCCGGATCTGCAGAGGTTCAGAACCGACCCTAGGTACAATCTGCTGTTGGCAAAGGCCCATCTACAATAGATGGACGGGCTCATCAATTTCCCCATGCCCCCATGATTCCCTACACGGTCAGAGTTTGAAGATCCTTTGCCAAAACTATTCGGCCATCAAAAACCGCAGAGGCCTGAGTAAGATACCTCTTCTCAGCGCCCTCGTTCCCCGGGGAAATGTGAGTTAGAACCAGCCTTCTTGCCCTCGCAACCTTCGCCGTGCTTCCCGCGTCCGTCGCGGTAGAATGGTGAGTGACAGCCGCTAGCGATTCTTGACCATCGAGAAACATAGCATCGTGAATCATCAAGTCGCATCCCTTGGCGAATTCCGCAATCTTCTCGGATCGCGCAGTGTCACCCACATAGACAAAGCCGCCTCGCTCGGTTTCGAAGCGATAAGCGAGATTCTCAGGCTCATGCATCGTCGTGACATGCTTAACACCAACATCTTCAGGTCTCACAAAAACTATGTCGAATTTCAACCAAGAGCGGGGAGTCGACTGAAGCTCAAGGATGTTTTTCAGGACATTTGCTGTACTTGCTGAACTTACCACTCGGACCCGCTTGGTTCTGTTATCCATCGCCATTGCCCAGACGAGCGCTGTGAAATCCCCGATGTGATCGGAATGGGTGTGTGAAACGTAGATTTCGTTGATCGAGTCGAGCTTTTTTCCGGACCTCATCAAATTGGTCAGCACTCCGAATCCCACGTCGAGCAACTTGTCTTTGAACAAGAGCCCCGCGCACATCCTTTCCTTGGTTAAAACCGAACCGCTCGTTCCAAGGAAAGTGAGCGTCGCCATGGACGCGGTCCACATGGGAGCGGGTATTTGGATTTGTGCTGGATCGACTTCCCTCTGGACCAAACAAGCAATGTGACGACTATGGAGGGTTCCGACAGAAGGTCGTCCCGAAGACCCCGCGGGGGCTAACGCTTTAAGTAAGCGGACAAAAACGGTTTTGCTGCCGGTCGGGGTTAGCACTGGACAAGAAAGCAAATCCGCAAGTCGCCAAGATGTTGGCAGGGGTTCCTCTCTTTGCTGGGTTGAAGGGAAAGCAGATCAAGTCAGTTGCGAGTGCTTTCGCAAGGGAACGTTCCTACGAGACGGGAGAAGTCATAGAGAAAGAAGGCGGGTCTGCTGTTGCCTTCTACCTCATAACCGGTGGGTCGGTCGAGGTCCGTAAGGGGGAGAAGCTGGTTTCGAAGCTTGGTCGCGGGCAGTTTTTTGGTGAGATGGCTCTTATTGACAAGCAACCGAGGTCCGCCACGGTGGTCTCTGCGGAACCTGGTACGAGATGTCTGGTAATGCCAGTCTGGAGCTTCCGGGCGGCTATTGAAACGGATCCGAAGATTGCCATGGGCGTTATGAAAGAACTTGCAAGGCGTCTGCGCGAGACGACGAACGCCCTTATTGAATAGCTAAGTCCCCGATTCAACAAGTTCCTACGAACTAGAGGCTGGGGTCCTCTGCGAGGACACGGCAAACGGCCTCTCCCTTCTCCCGGCTGAGATGGTTCGGGCCCTAGGACTTGAAAGATGTCTCAACCTGTCAGGGTTCAGGCCCTGCTGAGAAGATTTGAGAGCCTAGATAATTTTGGCCGATTGGCGGCGCCAACTCCCCTTCGGCCGAACTGCCGGGCTGTAGCCGGATCCCTTGGGACGTGATTACTTCCGCTATTTCTCGTGACCAAATACCCGTCACGGTCGCGGATGGGAAGTCGCCAATGTAATCGATTCCAGCGGGTGGCGGCCACCGCATCTTAATCGGCCAAGTGGTATGGTATTACTTTGTTTGACGTTTCAGCTCGGCTAAACTGAATAACCTAACCACGGGATCACCCTTCGGGGGTGATCATCGCTGAGCGTTAGTGCGGATGGCGACGGGGGTCCACCATTACCACACGTCCCATGGCCAATAGGGCCCTGCTGAGTGAGACAGGAAGCTTAATGAAACGACGACTTCCCCTATTTCTTTTTGATAATCATTTGAGTGTTTTCAGTACGAGTGATTGGTACGCGAGGTGGCACCGTGTCATGTCCTTACTTGACGAGGAAAACATCAAGATTTTGGAGACCATGAAGCAGTATGGGCCGAGAAATCTCCAACAGATCGCTCGTAAATCAAAGCTTCCATACACTACCGTCTATGGGAGGGTGGGTAAGCTTCAAAGCCTCAGCGCGCTCACCACCGTTGTTCACCCGTCGTATTCTAGGATTGGACTTGTCCGGGCCACTGTCTTGGCCAGGCCTTTCCCAGGAAAGGAACTCTTGGTCAGAGACGCGCTGAAGGTGCCTGGGTACTGGCTGAGGATAATACGGTGTACAGGAGAACCGAATGGGTACTACTCAATGCATGCCATCCCTGCCTCCAATCAGCAAGACTTTCGTCTCTATCTTGACCAGCTGATGACACGCGGCGTGATCAAGGACTATCACCTATTCTGGCTAGGAGAAAGCTACTCTCCACTTCCAAATTTCGAATATTACGATCCCAAAGAGAGAAGCTGGAAGTTCGAATGGAAGGAGTGGGCTCACGCAATAGAATCTGGCAAAGCCACCGACGGCAAGAAAACCTCTGTAACCGGTGGCAATTTTGACAAGAAGGATCTGATCATTCTAAAGGAGCTCGTCAAGAACGCGAGAGTGACACTTGCAGACCTGTCAAAACTGCTTGGTATGACGCTTCCGGCGACAAAGTATAGATTTGATCGTCTCGTCGAGGAGGGGTTTGTCGAAGACTATGTGATCAGTGTTCTGCCCTTCATTCCCGAGGTCTCTGACCTCTGCGAGGTGCGTCTCGACTTCGCTAGTGAGAGCTTCATGAAAAATGCGGAGAGAGTGTTCTCCAAGACACCGTTCGTCTTGACAATTACCCCCATAGTCGGCTTGCACTCACTTGCAGTGAGAATCTATCTTCCTAGGCAGGAGATGGGTAACCTGATGAGCTTCCTCTCGTCTCTAGCCAGGGACGAGGTCCTCGCTGGCTACTCATACATCCAACTGGACCCCTCAACGCAGCTAACTCAGACCTTCTCCTACAAGACTTACACGGATGAAGCAGGCTGGCACTACGATAACAGAGAGTATTTGCAGTCGGTGACCAATCTCGTGTCGAAATGGTCTAAGCTAGAAGCCGAGCAGAGCACCGCCCAGCCGACGGCCACAATCGCTGTTCAATAGAAGCAACGCGAATCCTCCAGAGAGGCTTGAAGCGGGTGAAGATATGGGAGAGATGGCCAATCTAAGGTAACACCACGCATTTCACTATCTATACTTGTTAGCTCTCAGCATCACCTTTGGCCCCCCGCCTCCGATGGTTGAGTAACCGTAAGGCTCTCCTTCTCGTTCTGGGACTGTTTCTGGGTAGCTTCGCGGCCATTCACGCACCGCCCGTGTTTGCGTCGAACAACCCAGGGATTCCGCTCTATCTACATCATCTTCCGGGAAACGTGACAGTCTCCGGGGTGCAGACCAGCCAGATCCTGAACACCACGAGTCTCTGGGGCGGGACGAGCGAGGGGCCGAACCTCAGGTACAACGTGTTCAACTTCACACTCTACCCTGCCCTTACCTCGGCTCTGACCTCGATAGGACCGGCCTCTATTGTCCTCTGGATCACTGTGTCAGGCGCTCCGGGATCGCTGAATGCTACGGTCTACGATGCGAACGCCGCGGGCCAGCTTGCCGTAGTGACCACTTCCCAAGTCATCACGCTCAACTCCAGCCCTAACGTCCCGTACCAGGTGACGCTGGGGTTCAACATCAACCACACCTTCTCACAATCTTCTACCATCAAACTCTCCATGACCGTGTTCAGGGTCTCCCAGCTCTATGTCTGGTATGACAGCGCCAACTACCCGTCCGCCCTCACAATACCCGTCGCGAACATTCCCACTGTCAATCTCATCGACACGTTCGATGCAAACTTCACGTCACAGACCAGTTTCAGCCTCAACTGGACGACCCCTGAGAGAATCGTCTACATCATAATACACGTAGCTGACCCGTTCGGAGCCTACCACGTAGCCAACGCCACAGTAACCATAACCGGGCCGGGGTCCACGACCGTCTTTACCGGAGTCGGCAGTTCGCTTACTACCAACCCCGCAGCGCCGAGCAAACTGTTCGCGGTAAGCTGGCCCTACAACACGGATCTTCCAAACGGCACCTATGTCGTCAGCACGGCCGCAAACGATACGGCCGGAGACCAAGCTTCGAATACGGGCAACATATACCTCACCTCGATTTCCGGCTCTCCTCAACCATCGAACCCCCCGCCAACAAATCCACCCAATCCGCCCAACAGCTCATTCCCATCCATTTACTGGTTGATAGCCGGAGCTCTCATCACCGCCCTTCTCGGCGCTCTCCTCGCATTCCTCCTCCTTACCAAGAGGCGTCGGGTCCTCTGTTCAAAGTGCCGCGCCAAGTTGGACCCGAAGGTTGAGAAATGTCCGCACTGCGGAAACATCCTCGAACATCCAAAGGCACCAACGGAACAGCTGACCTCGCAAACCGCGCAACAACAAACTCTAAACTTGGCCAGCAGCAGTGCCCAGAACGCAAATTCAAGCATCTCTCCTGCATCTCCATCTACTCAGGATAAACCCCAGAACCCAGTCGCGACCCACGACGAAGCTGGGTCAGGCAAAGAGAAAGCGACTTAGTAATCCTCAGAACCACGCCACGTCACTACTAGGGTTATTCCGGGGTTACGCATCTCTTATTGGAATAGTCGCTTTTCCGCCTTGGGCAGGCGTCGCAGAGTGGACCTGGCAACCGGCGGCATAGTTCTCTTCGCAATATTGGTTGCAGCGGGGATTATCCCGTTGGTAATGGCGGCCAGGGTGAAGGTTCGCAGTCTGAGAATCCTCTCCCTGCTACTTGGACTGTTTGCCGTAGTCCACGGTTTCTACCATCTCGCCTCGGGTTTTCAGCAAGATCTCCTTGCCGACGCGGTCTTCGAGCCTATCTCCCTCTTACTCCTGATAGGGCTCGGCGCCTACTATTCCAAGGTGGGAGTAGTATAGATGACAGTGGACGTCCTCGCAATATTCGAAACCTTCAACCTCATCCTCATCCTGGTCGCTTTTGCAATATTCATCCGGCTCGCGTTCAAGGGCAAGAGCCTGGGCAACTTCCGATTCCAACTATCACTATTTCTTCTAATCTGGGTCATATCTGAAATACCCCATATTGCGGAATCTCTCGGACTCATTGCGATAGCTGGCTACGAGGATGCGGGGCTCTATCTTCACGCCTTTTCCATGGTAGTCTTCGCGCTATTCGTAGGCTGGAGATCTCTCAAGTTCGCAACTTTCCATCCACCCCCTGCCACTGGCGCACTGTCGGTTCCTACCGAGCGGCCTAAGGTGCTCAAGGGGTGAGTGTCATGAGCTTTGACGATTTGGTCAGCCAGTCGGTTGTTGAGACTATGTCCAAGATTCTCGGCACCGACACATGGAAAGCTATCAACTTCTTCTTCGACATGAAAACCATAGCCCGCGAACCTGAAGTCTTTGCGGCTCTGCTGGTCAAAGTGTTCGGGTCCACCTCCAAAGTTCTTGAGAAGAAGATAGGAGAGACAGTGCTAGGCAAAGTCGGCGCAGTCCAACAAATGCCGGGCAACGTGGATTTTCGGCAGATCCTCCGGCTCGCAAAGGCGAAGTTTCCTAGGCAGTCACTTCCCGACCAGCTAGGACCCTAAACAAACTATCAATTCTGACACTCTAGCATAGCGATAGATTCGAGCATTGGAAGCCAAGCCTAGACCTGACGATTCCATCACACTGGTGGGGTCGAGTCGCGGCAGAGCGATCCTTTTTGGCTTAAGACGTGGCCATTATGCTGCGCGCTAGTCTGTCGTAGATTCTGAGCCTTTCCAGAGTAGCATCAGCCGCCGGCACCGGATACTGGTTAAACAACGACTCTGCTTCGTCAACGCGTCCTACGCCCGCGATGGAGATGTAGGCGCGCATTATGCTTGACAGCTGGGCCGTCCCCGCATACATCTCTTCGAGCTTCTCGATGTTCGACTTGAACCATTCCCATGTGATAGTCCTCGCATCCGCATTCGCGGTCGCATACGCGACCATGTTCCTAACATCCTGTTTCTTCACCTGGCCGCTCAACGAGAACTCTAGCGCTTTCGCGACGAGATCTGGCTTGTTGAAGCTGGCTAATCCTTCCAGGTATCGCAACCGCTCCTCGTCGGTAGCGCTCTTCTTGAACCGGTCGATAAGCCCGTTGTAGTCGTTGCTCGACCGGGCATATCCCATAACCACCGGCCGCTTCATATCCGGGTCCACGCTTGCTAGGTCCTTGATTTTCGAGCCCTGCTCTTTAGCGTAAGCATCGTCTATCAGCGTGAGGCGTCCTGCGACGATGCCCTTGAGCATCATGCTGTTCTCATCCGTCTTAGCTTGGAGGGTCTTCAGCTGGTCCGTGTCGAATCTTCGTGAATTATCTCTCATCTTTTCCGGGGCGAGGACATGGAGGAGCTCGAGTTGGTCTGAGATCTCGAACATTGGAAGATACTCTTCATCCTTCCGGAATCTTTCCAAGAGGCTGAGATATTCTCTGATAGGCATGCGTCCAGAGAGGAGGAGGGCTTTCGCATCGCTGATCAGGCCCCATTTGTCAAGGGGCGAGAGCCTGCTCTTCCAGACAAGATCCTGTAGTTCGCGGCCCTGGTAGTGGACGATGTAGAAGCCAGTCTGATCGACATTCAACTTTAGAGACTTTGGACTGGGGCCGATATTGACCTGGGCCTCTTCCTTGTCGAGCAACAAGCTCTGCGGCTTGCCATCAACCATCATCGTCACGGGCACAGGCCAACTCTGCTTCTCAATTCCGCCGGCCATGACGAATCTCTCCTGCTCTAGGAGCAGCTTCTTTTCTGAGAGTGTGGCGGTTATGATGGGGAAGCCGGGTTTGCTGATCCAAGCCTCCATAATCCGATTCACATCGGTCCCAGACGCTTCTTGGAGGTGGTTCCAGAGGTCCTGGCCGGCAGCGTTCGAGTATCGGAATTTTTCGAGGTATTTCGCGACTCCCTTCTGGAATTTGTCGGGTCCGATGTATGCTTCGATCATCCGGAGGATGCTCGCGCCCTTGCCGTAGCTGATCTCGTCGAACAGCTCCTCGATCTCTTCGGGGTTCTTTACGCGCGCCTCGATCGGATGTGTGCTTCTCAATCCATCTCGTCCCATTGCTCCCGAGGTCTGGGTCCGGACGAAGTCTTGCCAGACATTCCACTGCGGGTAGCCCTGGTCGACGGCGTGGTGGCCCATGAAAGTGGCAAAGCTCTCGTTGAGCCAGATGTCGTCCCACCACTTCATCGTGACCAGGTCGCCGAACCACATGTGAGCAATCTCATGTGCGATGACCCCGGCCACCGCCTTCTTCGCCCTGACGCTGGTATTCT
>Ga0209470_1001979_pt1 | contig 14771 bp, 15 predicted proteins | sample GraSoiAngelo_125_FD_185882 | JGI IMG/M metagenome (GOLD analysis project Ga0209470, IMG submission 185882) | Grasslands soil microbial communities from the Angelo Coastal Reserve, California, USA - 14_0927_05_40cm (SPAdes) (version 2) | ecosystem: Environmental > Terrestrial > Soil > Grasslands ... | reverse complement strand
AGGGAGACGGCGGGGACCGCGCACGCTGGGGCTCGTGCTCTCGGGCGGGGGCGCGCGCGGCGCGTTCCAGGTCGGCGCCTACGAGCGCCTGCTCGAGGACCCGCGCTTCGCAACCGGGCCCGCGGTACTGTCCGGCACCTCGGCCGGCGGCATCAACGCCGCCCTCATAGCCGCCGGCAAGTCGCCGCGCGAGATGCTCCAGTTCTGGAAGAGCATCGCCGACGATCCGCCCGTCACCACCAGCGCCGCCTTCTGCTCGGGCGCGTTACGCACGCTCGCGCGGCTCTCGCTCGAGGAGGCCGTGCGCTGGATCGGCACGACGCAGCCGCTGCGCGGCTTCCTCCACCGCCTGCAGAACCACCGTTCGCTCCGTCCGGGGAGCGTGCTCGCGCTGTGGGTCGAGTTCCTGCTGACCGCGCGCTTCGAGCTGGTGAGCCGCTTTCTCGAGGGCATCCGCGAGCCGTTCGTGGTCGACACGGCGCCGCTGCGCGCGCGCCTGATCGACACCTTCGGAGGCGAGCGGGTGCCGAACCGCGGCGTCCGCCTCGCGCTCAACACGGTCGATGCCCACTCCGGGCGCGTGGTGCGCTTCGTGACCGCGCCCGCGCCGGTCACGCGCTCGGGCGACTACGTGGTGGTGGACGCCATCACCGTCGACATGGTGCTCGCGAGCGCGAGCATCCCGCTCCTCTTCCCGCCCGTGCGCATCGGGCACCACCTCCTGTGGGACGGCGGGCTGCTCGTCAACACGCCGCTCGCGCCCGCGGTCGCGCTCGGCGCGGAGGAGATCGTGACCGTGCTCGTGACCGAGCCGGCCGAGCCCCATCCCGGGCCGTTCGCGCACTTCGGTCGCGCCGTCGAGCGCACCGTCGACAGCTTCCTCGAGAACGCCTACAACATCGATCGTAAGCTCCTCCTCGAGCGCAACCGGGTGACGCGCCTCCAGCGCGGCCGCTACCGCGAGGTGATCCTCTACGAGGCGGTGCGCCCGGTGCGCGCGGCGTTCTTCAACGCCGGCTCCTACCTCTACTTCGAGCGCCGCATCCTCGGCGCGTTGTACGACGCGGGCCGGCGCGCCGCCGGCGCGTGGCTCGCGGCCGGACCGCGCGTCGATCACCTCGACGAGCCCGCGGCGGCGCTCGCCCTGCCCGTCGAGTAGCGGGCCGGACGGGCGCCTCCCCGGGTTGACGCTCGTCTCGGAGTTGCACTAGACGGGGCGCGCCTCGCTCGCCGGAGGAGGACGATATGCTCACGCTGAAGGCGCTGGCGCTGACTCCGCTCGCTCTCGTGGCCCTCGCGGGCACCGTCCATGGCGCGCAGGCCAGGACCTACCAGGTGACGGGGCCCGTCACGGCGCTCACCAACGACACCATCACGGTGCAGAAGGGCAAGGACCTCTGGGAGATCGGCCGCGACGGCGGCACCAAGGTGGCGGGCGATCTCAGGGTCGGCGAGAAGGTGACCGTGCAGTACCGGATCATCGCCACGCAGATCGACGTGAAGCCGGCGGGCACGAAGGGCACGAAGTCGCCGTCGAAGAAGAAGTAAGCTCGAGATCACCCGGTCTCACGCTGCGCGATGCGGCTCGTGGTCGACCGCTTCCGCGATGCCAGGAGCGACGACCGCCGCCACTCACCTCGGGTCTGCGCCGACCCCCCGAATCTCGGAACTGCACCTCCATGGTCACCGACCGTCACCGCATGGACGGCCCCGGCACCGCCCGTGTCCCCCCGGAGCCCCCCGCCAATCGCTAACCCCCTGAATGTAGGGGGGTCTCGGCCGACCGCAAGGCGCGTGACGGGGCGTTGGTATCGCCCTTGCTGTGCCCCTCCAGGCAAACCGCAGGTTCCTGGCTGGAGGTGGACTGGATCATGTGGGGAAATCGCAAGGGCAGGGCGCGAGGCAGGCGCGGTCGTCTCGGCGCCTTTCTGGACGAGGGCTCGGAGATCGAGGGAAAGTACACGTGCACCGGGACCGTGATGCTGGACGCGAAGCTCCGCGGTGAGATCACGGCCAAGGACACCCTCATCATCGGGGACCGGGGTGTCGTCCACGCGACCGTGCAGGCGGCAACCGTGGTGGTGCACGGCGAAGTGGTCGGCAACGTGACGGCAAGCGAGCGCGTGGAGCTGAAGGGTAGCGCGCGGGTCACCGGGGACGTCGAGGCACCCGTCATCAGCGTGGAAGCGGGCGCGGTGCTCGAGGGCCATTGCCGGATGGCAAAGCCCAAGGCCGACGCTCCCCTCGCCGTGGTCATCCCGCTCAAGGGATGAAGCCTGCGTTCAGCATCGTCCTCGTCAACGGCGGTGGCTCGCGCGTGCTGCGCTTCTGCGTCCCGCGCTGGATCACCTACGGGACCCTTGGATCGGTCGCGGCGGTGGTTGCTGCCGCGGTCGGCGTCTCGGGCTACTACGCGTTCCTCAGGCAGGAGGACGGCCAGATGGTGGCGCTTCGCCGGCGCGTGGACGATCAGCGTGAGCTCATCGATTCGTTCCAGACGCAGGTCACCGCGGTCCGCAGCGAGATCATGGTGTGGAAGGCACTGCACTCCCAGATGTGGGAGGCGTTGGGTCCCGAACCGGGCCCCGAGCAGACGGGAACCGGGGTGGGCGGGGGCACCCCCGATGCCGAGGCCCCTACCGCAAGCGTCGAGGCGGAGCTGGAACTCCTGGCGACCAGCGTCGCCGAGGAAGGGCCGCGGCTGCGGGAGCTGGAGCGCGTGATCAGCCGCACGGGCAGACTCATGAGCGCCCTCCCGCTACGCTGGCCGGTCCGCGGACCGGTCAAGTCGGAGTACGGGCTGCGCCATTCTCCCTGGAATGGCGCGTGGGAGCGTCACCCCGGGATCGACATCGGCAGTCCGCGGGGGACACCGGTCACGTCTCCAGCGCCGGGTAGGGTCGTCGCCGCGAGCTCCCAGGGAGGCTATGGCAAGCACGTCACGCTGGCCCACGGTAACGGCGTGAAGTCGCGCTACGCCCACCTGAAGCAGCTCGATGTGAAGCTCGGCCAGCGGATCGAGAAGGGGCAGGTCATTGGGCTGGTCGGGAGCACCGGCCGGAGCACGGGGCCCCACCTCCACTACGAGGTCCTCGTGGAGGGCAAGCGGGTCGACCCCCGGGGGTTCCTCTGGGAACAGTGAGCCCTCGCGTTCCTACAACTTACCAGCCCGACCGTGGGCGCGAGGCCACACCCGCCCGGGCCTGCGCGCGGCGGGCCTCACCGGTGACTGTTTGAGACACAGCCCGCCCGCGGGTATCCGAGAGAGCGGGGTTGGTTGTGGGGAAAGGGTCTCTCGCCTCGCTGCAGTCGGTTGTGAGCTTCCTCGTCGGGCTCGTGTCGCTCACCGGTGCGCTGTACTCCGCCGTGCGATTCGTCAAGCCTGCGCCGGCTACCGGCGAGGTCTTGGCCGTGGTCCGCGCCGCGAAGACCGACAGGGCGCTCCCCGGCAGCGCGATCGAGGTCCTGACGCCGCAGGATACCCTGGTCGCCACGCTCACGGCCAGCGACGACGGCTCCGCCCGCCGTGCGCTGGCGGAGGGTTCGTACCGCGTCCGCGTGACCGCACCACGCTTCCGCGCGCAGACGCGCGACGTGCAGGTGCAGCGCGGCGCGACGGCCGAGGTGAGGTTCGAGCTCGCCCAGGTGTCGGACGGCGGAGGACATCCGGTGAGCAGGACGGTCGGTGCCGCATTCCTTCACGGGCTCGGGCTCTGAGCCACGCCTCGCCTACATACCGGCGGAAATGCCGACAAACCGCGCCCTGCCCGTCGCTCCTCGGCACTTCCGGCGCCGAGCGTTCTTCGCCTTCGCGGTGCTGCCGGAGAGGGTTCCCAGCAACGACAGCCGGGGCCCTGATCTACCCGGGACGCTCAGACCATCGCCTTGAGCGCCCGGAGCGGCCGCACCCGCACCACGTTCCGGGCTGGCTTGGCCTTGAAGACCATGGGTTCCTTCGTGAAGGGGTTGATCCCTTGCCGCTCCTTGGTGGCCGGCTTCCGCTTGACCGTGATGCGCATCAAGCCGGGTACCTTGAAGACGCCCGAGCCACTCCTGGAGAGGTCGGCCTTGATCAGGGAACCCATGACGTGAAACACGGCGGCCACATCGCGACGATGAATGCCGACATGCTGGGCGATGGTGCGTAAGACCTCGCTCTGGCTGCGAGGCTTGGCTGACGCGCCGAGTTTCACCGGCCTCTTGAGGTCGAGCTTCGAGACAGAGCGTGCAGCTGCCTTCTTCACCGGTTTGGTCGCCATTCCACAGTCCCTCCTCTGCGGGTCGAGGTGATCGCCACTCGATAGAGGGGGCATGGGAAGAAAGCAAACGGAGGGGCGCCGAACGGGGTGAGCCCCCGAGAGCGCCGTTCGGGTGATGCGGGTCGGACGCGCGGGCGCGGCGGTCCCATCGGGAGCAGGCTGCCGCCCGGCCCGAATGCCACTACGCGGAAGGAGTTCCGCCTTGCGATCCATGTCGCCGCGTCACTCCGGCTGGGGGCTCGACCTGCGGACATTCCCCGCTGCGGGCGGAAACGAGCACGAAGCGCAGTCCGCCTGCCATGCCGAACGTACTCGGTAACTCCCGAACGGAAGGGCCGAGACGGGCATAGGCGTCCCTCCGGACGAGGACGCAGACGGCGCCCTTTGCCAGCAGTGCCTCCACTTCACGCCCGGGGTTCACCGCGAGGATGCGCTGACCGGCATAGAACATGAACGGGCTCAGGGTCTCGGGCTTCGGAAAGCCGAACGCGACCAGACGGACGCCGTTGCGAGCCGCGCGCCCCAGTCCTTCACCCCATGGGCGCGTGCTGGAGAACAGGTTGAACTGGGGGAGCACCCCAATCACGATGATGATGTGAAGTGCGGTCGCGCACGCCGCAGCGGCCACAGCGGCCTGAGCCGGTTTCCGAGCCCGCCGCGCGGCAAAGAAGCCCCACCCGAGCAGCGCGAGGAGAAGCGCCGCTCCCCACGACGCGGCGCCGGTCGGCACCTGGACCAACTCCCCCGCGAGCGCCATCGGATGGTGGCTCCCGGTCTCGACCATGCGCATGACGACGTTCGGTTCGAGGGAGAGCAGGACGAGGCCGAGACCCGGGCATGCCAAGAGCAGCACGACGGCGAGCAACGACCATGTCGTGCGATCGAGGAGCCGCTCGCCCGCACGCACCCACCACCCCGCGACCAGCACCGCGAGCGCGGGGTAGGCCGGAAGGAGGTAGTGGGCGCTCTTGCTGGCCGAGGCCGTCAGGGCGAGGGTCATCAGGCCCGCCCACAGGAGGACGAAGAACCTGGCCGGGTCGCCGCGCTCCTGCCAGGCCGAGGCCACGGCGGCGGGCAGCGCGATCGACCACGAGAAGAGGTCGAGCGCTAGGTTGGGCACATAATAGAGCGCCGAACGGAGGTGGCCTTCCTCCGGAGCGCCCACGAGTCGACCGAGGTGATTCTTCAGGACGAAGAAAGCGACCGCCCCGCCACCCTCGGCGCGCCAGAGGAGCACGAGCCAGAGCGCTGCTCCCGACCCGGTCGCGACCGCTGCCCAGACGACATCGCGTGTCCGAAGCCGGCCCCTTCCGACCCACGCCAGGAAAGCGGCGATCGTGATCGACGCCAGCCCGACTCCGAGAAGGCTCTTCAACCAGAAGGCTGTTCCGGCGGTGACAGCGGCTGCCACCAGGAGAGAACGCCGGCCAGAACGCCAAGCGAGGAAGAAGAGCGTCAGCGCGAGGGCGGTCGCGCTGGCGGCGGCCGTGTCGGGTGTTCCGGAGCGCGCCATCCACCAGTATTCCGGCGCCGTGGCGAGGATGAGCGCGGCGATCCCGGCGCTCGCGCCCACCGCCCGAGCGAGCGCCATCGTCACCAGCACGCCCAGCACCGCCGCCACGGTTGCGGGCCATCGCGCCGCGGCTGCCGAGGGTCCGCCCGCCAGCCGATAGGCGCCCGCCTGGAGCCAGTAGAACAGCGGAGGTTCCTCCAGGAACGGCGTGCCGTTCAATCGCGGCAAGAGCCAGGTCCGCTCCGCGCGCATCTCGCGCGAGATCTCCGCCACCCGGGTCTCGTCGGGCGGCCAGAGGTCGGTGCGCCCGATCCCGACCGCAAGGGCAGCCGTGGCGAGCGCGGCTGCCACCGCGAGGAGTCGCCGGTCCGAGCGACTCATTCGCGCGCTTGCGATTCCTGGCCCTGCAGCGCGACCGGCATCGCCCGCCCGGGCACGCGCCCCTCGCGGACCGCGCAGATCGGGAGTCTCGTGGTGGCCAGCGAGGCGGCCTCGTCACACAGGCGAACGAAGCAGGCCCGGTGCCGCAGGCGTGCCAGCAGCGTGTCGAGCACACCGACGTATGGACCTCCCTCGAGCTCGGCGTGAATGGTGTGCACGTTCAACGCGTCCGGTCGCAACAGTCCGACGTAGTAGTCGGCGAGGTCGGCAGAGCGCCGCGCCGCGCGGCCGTACACTTCATCGAGCGTCGGCAACGTGGTGGGGATCTCGGGTGTCCGGAACACCTGTCCCGCTGCGGCGGGCAGGTACGGATACGACCCGCGCGTGTCACTGCGGTAGGCGAACCCCGCGGCGTCGACCGCGGCCAGGCTGGCCGAGGTGCAGCGCCAGCCCGGCGCGGCGAAGCCCCGCGGGTCCGTGCCGAGGATACCGCGGAACACGGTGGCGGCGCGCGTGACCTCGGCGCGCACCTGCGCTTCGCTCAGCCGAGGGAGCCGATCCTGCCAGCGTGCGTGATCGAAGCCGTGCACGGCGACCTCGTGTCCCGCGGCGGCGAGCCGGCGAAGGGCGTCGGGGAATGCCGTCGCGACGGGGCGCGACGGCAAGAGGGTGCCCGACAGCAGGGTCCGCCATCCGTAGACGGCGAGCGCGCGGGTGCGCAGGAGCTTGGCGCCGAAGCGCGGGTCGAGGAGTCGGGCGATACGCCGACCCATCCGATCGGGACCGCAGGCGACGAAGAACGAGGCCGGCACCCCGCACCTGGCCAGCAGCTCGGCGATCGCGGGCACCCCTCGGGCAAGGCCGTCATGCGTGTCGACGTCGACCTTGAGCGCGATGCGGACGTTGCCCCGGTCGCTCATTAGGGCTGCGCGGCTCGTGCCCTGCCGCCGCGAAACCAGGCGATCGTCCGGACGAGTCCCTCCGTGAGGGGCGTGGTGGCGCGCACGCCGAGGATGCGCTCCATGCGGCTCACATCCGGCACCCGACGCGGCACGTCCTCGTAGCTCTCGCCGTAGACGGTCTCCTGGGGCACGAACCGGAGCGTCGACGTCCCGCCGCCGAGCGCGATCATGATCTCGGCGAGGCGGACCATCGACGTCTCCTCCTGCGTGCCGATGTTGATGAGCTGTCCCTCTGCGCCGCTCAACAGTCCGGCCGCCACCGTCGCACGCACGGCGTCGTCGATGAACGTGAAGCAGCGGGTCTGGCTCCCGTCACCGATCACGGTGAGCGGCTCCCCGCGCAGGAGCTGCCCCAGGAAGATCGTGATCACGCGTCCGACGTCCAGGCGATCGAGCCGCGGCCCATAGACGTTGAAATAGCGGAGGATCGTGATGGGCAGGCCGAGCCGGCGGTACGCCAGGCAGAAGTGCTCGGCGGCCGCCTTGGACGTCGCGTAGCACCAGCGGTCGATGCTCGTCGGGCCGAGCACCCGGTCGGCGTCCTCCGCCCAGGGCACCGCGGGGTTGCGGCCGTAGACCTCGGAGGTCGAGCTGAAGACCATGCGCCGACCGTGCTTGTACGCGGCGCGCAGGACGTTCTGGGTGCCGTTCACATTCACGTTGAGCACGTGGTACGGGTCCGCGACGTAGTGCTCGACGCCGACCACCCCGGCGAGGTGGTAGATCACGTCGGCCTGCGCCGCCACCCCATCGACGATCTCCGGGTTCATGACCGAGTCGACGACGAGGTGAAAGCGCGGGTGCCCCAGCAGGGGGCGGATCTTCGCCTGCGAGCCCGAGTCGAGGACGATCACCTCGTCGCCCCGGGCGATGAAGGCATCGGCGAGGTGTGAGCCCACGAAGCCTGCGCCACCCGTAATGAGGACTCTCATGCCCGCTCCCGCGCCGCATCGTCGCCGCCGAGTCGCTCGCCCCTGACGAGGCCCGTTCGCACCGCGAGCTCGTCCGCGCGCTCCTCGTCGCGGCCGGCGACCTGCACGCGGCCCAGCAGCAGGGCCCCGCTCCCGGTCGCCACGACCACGCCCGCGCCCGGCCGGATCTCCACCACTTCCCCTGGGGCACCGAGGCGAGGACCGAGGTCCAGCGGACGCGCCCACCACACGAAGAGCCGCGCGCCCCGGTAGATCGTGAACGCCCCCGGATAGGGAGCCGTGACCGCCCGGATCAGGTCGTAGAGTCGCCGCGCGGGCTGGTCCCACGCGATCCGACCGTCCTCCGGGCGGCGCCCACCGAAGTATGTGGCCCGCGCGTCGTCCTGCGGGATGCGGGGGGCGGTGCCGGCCGCCAGCAGCGGGTAGGTCTCGCGGAGGAGGGAGCGAGCAACGTCGCCAAGCTTGCGGTTGAGGCTGAGCGCCGTGTCGTCCTCGGCGATCGGTACGGCCCGCTGCGCCACGATGTCGCCCCGGTCGGGCTTGGCCTCCATGTAGTGGAGCGTCACCCCGGTCTCCCGCTCGCCGTTGATCAGCACCCAGTTGACCGGACAGCGACCCCGGTAGCGCGGCAGAAGCGAGCCATGCAGATTGAGCGCTCCCCGCCGCGCCAGAGCGAGCACATCCGGCCCGACGATCTCGCGGAAGTAGAAGGAGAAGAGAAAGTCGGGGGCCAGCCGCGCGATCTCCGCGACCACGTCGGGCGCGTTCACGGACGGCGGGAGGAGAACGGGCAGACTCGCTTGCCGGGCGCGCTCGGCGACCGAGCGGAACCAGATGTTCTCGGTTGCAGGGTCGGGATGCGTCACGACCAGCGCGACCTCGGCGCCGAGCGCCAGGAGCTCGTCGAGGCAGACGTAGCCGATGTCCTGGTATGCCATCACGACGACGCGCACGGCTCCTCCGGGTCGGCCGGGTAGACGGCACGGACGATGTAGGGCGGCCGGCGGCGCACCTCGACGTAGATGCGGCCCACGTATTCGCCGACGAGCCCCACGGCGAAGATGAGGATCCCCACGAACACGAACAGGATGGCAAAGAGGGTGAAGAGGCCCTCACTCTCCGGGCCGAGGACCAGCCGCCGGATCAGGAGAAAGGCGCCGAAGGCGATCCCGAGCAGCGACACCCCGAGACCCGCAAGCGACACGAGCTGGATCGGGACGAGCGAGAAGCCGGTCACGAGGTCGAAGCCGAGCTGCATGAACCGGAGCGGCGAGTAGCGCGAGCGCCCCGCCATGCGGGCCTCGTGCCGGATCGAGATCTCGGTTGGCCGCCGCGCCAGCCAGGCGCCGAGTGCCGGAATGAAGAGCGCGCGCTCGGCGAGGTGGAGGATCTCCTCGACCACCGGGCGCCGATAGGCCCGCAACATGGAGCCGCAGTCGGTCATGGGTACCCCGACGGCCAGGGAAGCGAGACGGCTCACGAGCGCAGAGATCGCGCGGCGTAGGAACGGGTCGTTGCGGCCCTCGCGGCGCGTACCGACCGCGTCGTAGCCCGCGTCGATCTCTGCCAGGAGCCGTGGGATCTCCTCGGGCGGGTTCTGCAGGTCCGCGTCGAGCGTGACCACCACCTCGCCGCGGGCGTGGGCGAAGCCGGCCAGCACTGCTGCATGCTGCCCGGCATTGCGCGCAAGCGCCACCACCTTCACGGACGGATCCCATCCCTGGATGAGCAGCAACTCCTCGAGCGAACGGTCCCTGCTGCCGTCGTCGACGTAGACGACCTCGAACGAGCGGGCGAGCTGCTGGAGGACCTGGTGGAGCCGGGTGTGCAGGCGCGGGATGCTCGCGGACTCGTTGAAGACAGGGATGACGACCGAGACCGCCGGCTGCGGGAGGGTGTCCGCCGGCAGTGACTGCGCCCCGGCCCGCTCAAGCTGCATGGCGCCGCAGGATCTCTTCGAGCGCACTGGCCACGTCCTCTACATCCGCGCGCGTCATGCCGGGAAACAGCGGCAGGGACAGGATGCGCTCGGAGGCGCGCGTCGCATGCGGCAGGGCATCGGGCCGCAGCGCGAGCTGCTCGCGGTAGAGGCGGTGGAGGTGGAGGGCCTTGAAGTGCAGGCCGACCCCGATGTTCGCGGCGAGGAGGGCGTCCATCACCTCGTCCCGCCCGACCCGGAGCGCCTCGAGCTGGAGACGGACCACGAGCAGGTGCCAGGCGTGTCGCGCGGGGTAGGGCACGGGCGCCAGCATCTCGACCGCGGGGACGTGCGCGAGGGCTTGCCGATACCAGCAAGCGATGCGCGTTCGGGCCTCGATGAACTCCTGCAGTCGCGTGAGCTGAGCCAGCCCGAGCGCCGCTTGCAGGTCCGTCATGTTGTACTTGAAGCCGAGCGCGACGATGTCGTAGCCGGGGTTGCCGCGCCGCCCGTATCGGCTCCAGGCGTCGCGGGCGATCCCGTGGAAACGCAACAGCCGCAGGCGCTCGGCCAGGTCGGCATCGTCCGTGACGACCATGCCCCCTTCACCGGTCGTGATTGCCTTGATCGGATGGAAGCTGAAGACCGCTGCCGCGCTCCCGCTGCCGATCGGCCGCCCGCGGTATGTCGTCCCGAGCGCGTGGGCCGCGTCCTCGATCACCGCGAGGCCATGATCGGCGGCGATCGCCCGGAGTCGGTCGAGGTCGGCGGGTTGCCCGGCGAAATGCACCGGCAGGACCGCGCGGGTGCGCGACGTGAGCGCGCGAGCGACGGCCGCCGGGTCGATGTTGAGCGTTCCGGGATCGACGTCGACGAAGACCGGCCGCGCCCCGACCGCGAGGATCATGTTCCCGGTCGCGGCCCACGTCATGGGGGTGGTGACGACCTCGTCGCTGGGCCCGACGCCTGCCGCCAGGAGGGCGAGGTGGAGGCCGGCGGTGGCGGAGCTGGTCGCGACCCCGTGCGCAGCGCCGACGGTCTCGGCGAATGCCTCCTCGAAGCGCGCGACGCGCGGGCCGCTGGTCAACCATCCCGAACGGAGGCAGGCGGTCACTTCTTCGATTTCCTGCGACCCGATCGACGGGCGGGACAGTGGGAGAAAGTCGGGGCGCACGCGGCTCCTTTCTCCGACGCCAGTCCTGTGCGTCGGAGCAGCAGTGCCAGGCCCCCCCCGAACCCGCCAGCGCGCTCGTCCATAGCAGGGCGTCGAGCCGAAGCCAAGGAGCCCGCAGGCGTTGCGGCAGCCGTCCGGGACTTGCTAGGTATCCGCCGCACGCCGCCCGGCATGACGATTGGAGCGCTGCTCGATGATCCCCCTTCTGATCCTGCTCGAAAATATCCTCGCGGTTGCTGCCCAACTCTCCCTGCGCCACGGGGCGGCGAGATTCGCCGATCAGCCGTTGGCGCCGTCGATCCTTCTGGAGCCGGTCAGGAACCCCTACATCCTGTGCGGCCTGCTCCTGCACGGCATGAGCTTCTTCCTCTACATCTTCATCCTATCGAGGCTCCGGCTGAACGTGCTCTACCCGGTCGCGACCGGTCTCTCGATCGTGCTCATCACGATCCTGTCCGTCGTCCTCCTCGGCGAGCGCCTGAGCGCTGCGCAGGGGGTCGGCATCGCCGCGATCGCGGGCGGGATCGCCCTGGTATTCACGACCTGAAGTCCGAGGCGATCAGAAATACGATTGCAGCGTGCCCCTGCGCCGAACGTCGAGCGTGGCGCAGTGGAACGATCCGCCGAAGGGCTTGTAGTGCATGAAAGGGCACGGAATGGGCTCGAGGCCGTGGTCCTTCAGCAACTCGATCATCGACACCTGCGACCGCTCCACCACCACCCGCTTCGGGTCCAGCATCAGGACGTTCAGGCTGATCCACTTACTCACCATCGAGAGATGGAGGTTACGCAGGCCCCGGATGGGATCGGGCTCCGGCGCAACGAGGATGTCCCACGACTTGAGGATGGGTGGGAGTTCCTTGGGATCGACGTATTCTGGATTGATCAGCACCTTTCCCGGCGCGAGCGGCACGAAGGTGGTATCGATGTGGAGCGGCTGCGGGCAGTGGCTCTTGATCTCGTGAATGCGGAACTGGGGGCCCAGGTGGCGACGCAGCCACTCGATGCCCGACGCATTGGTGGCGTTGCTGCGGGTGACGAACAGGTCGGTACCGCAGCGGACGAAATCGGCGGCATCGAACAGCGGCTCGAACTCGTTGATGATGTAACGGACCGGCTCACCCTTGGCCGGCGGCCTGAAATGATCGTCGTACAGACGATCGAGCAACTGCGGCTTCGGCGCGGATATCCAGCGCGCCCCCTGCGACCAGTACTCTTTGAGCAGCGTGCGGTAGGCGTGGGTCTCGAAATAGCGCGAGCGCCACGCCATCGGTGTCTCTATGATCTGGTCGCCGATCACCAAGATGCCGTCGCGCGGGCTCGCGGTGCAGAAGCCGCTGGAGGTCCAGTTCGGTGAGCTGAAGCGAATGGAGAAGTCGACGATGTCCGGCCGGCGGACCTTGATACCCTCCGATTCGAGCAGGCGAACGAAGCCCCCGAGCTCCTTCTGCGCCGGCTGGACGAGGAGCCTCGGGTATCGCCGACCGGCGAGCAGCGGATAGAGACGGGCCGCCCTAGCCGGAAGGTTGCCGACCATCGTGACGTGGCCGGGTGGTGCGGCGGCGCCCTCGAGGCGACCGACGACGACCTCCTCCAGCGGATCCCACTCGTTCCAGGAGTTGACCACGCAGGCATGTGCGGTCTCGGCTGACCGCTCGGGTTCTGGTGCGATGGCCCGCGACATGAAGCCTCCCAAAGGCAAACGGCGAGGGCCCTCCGATAATCGTCTGGCGAGAACGAGTCAACGAGAGGGCCGCGGCGTAGCGCGCCGGGATGCGAACCGGCTCACCGGCACCGCCAGTCCCCGATGGCCTCGCCTCTCAGCTCGACGGCGGGCGGCTTCCTTCGCAGCGCCTGTTCACCGGCCCGTTTGTTCATCCGTCTGGGCGGTGCGCGCGGCCTCTACGCGCCGCCGTCCGGCGCCGCAGTTCGAGGCGGCCGGCGCCTATCCCTGGGCCCTGCTCTCGGCGAGCCGCTCGCCACGAGCGAGCAGGCGGTCGAGGGCGAGCTCGGCGTAGTCGTGCGCGCCGTCGAAGGGCACCCGGCCGCGCTCGGCCGCCGAGAGGTGTGCGCAGGACAGGACGAGCGCCATGTGCGTGAAGGCCTGCGGGAAGTTCCCGAGCGCCGCGCCGCTCGCGGGGTCGGCCTCCTCGGCGTAGAGGCCAACGTCGTTCGCGAATCCGAGGAGCCGGTCCGTCACCAGCACGTTCGTGTCGTCGAGGTAGGCGCGCCGCGACCCGCGCACACCGGCGGGTTCGATCTCGAAGGCGCCGCCGCAGGCGGGATCGAGGATCCGGCAGAAGACCGCGGGCGAATCGAAGCGCGGGAAGCAGGCCCAGTCGATCGACCCGTCGCGTCCGACCAGCGCCGCCGAGTGGCAGTCGCCGATCAGCGCGTAGTCCCCGATGCGGTTCATCGCACTCGCGGAACCGACCCAGACGGGACGCGATGCCCGCCGGGTCGTCGCGGCGGGGATTACTCCGTGTCGCGGATCTGCGTCAACCCGGCGATCACCATCAGCGTCACGGTGCCCGCGGGGTCATGATCCATCCCGCCGGCGGGCCCATTCAGGCCCACACCTCGCCGCGCGGCCGCCACACTGCGCACAAGGGATCGGGGAGGCCTCGCTCGAGAGTCACCGGGAGCCCGTGGCGGCTCTCAAGGCCGCCCGGGCACTGATTGCGGACCCAGCGCATTGGACCCGCAGCGCGTTTGCCAGGCGGTGGAAGGCGCCTCATGGGAACGCCGAGGGGGAATGGGTACCTAGCGCACGCTACAGATCCCCATGCCCGGAGATTTTGCGCAGCAGGGGCACTCTGTGCGGTGTCCGGGATGCGCAGTGGCCCGCCCGGGATCGCCTTCCTGGAAGCCGCTTCGCGCCAGCTGTTCGGCACGGGGATGCCGCGATCGCCATGGCCGAGGCGGCCGAGTGGCGACGCGACGTGGACCGCGCCTCGAGCGCCGACAAGCTCCGACCGGCAGGCATGAGGTCGCGCAAGCTGATGCGCGGTCGGACGCCGGCCGTGCTCGCAGCTCACCCACGCCCCCGGCGGTCCGCGACGTCGAACGCGGCCAGCACATCCCGGCAGCGGGCCTCGGCGACCGCACGCACCTCGGGGTGGCTCATGATGAAGAAGTCCCGGCCTCGATCCCGGCGACCGCGATCCGCCCGACCTCGTCCGGATCCATCCCCGACTCGAGGAAGGCCGCGAACTCCGCCGGCGACTCCTGCCGCCCGCCGAATCGGTGGGCGTGGACACGCGCGACCTCGTCGAGGCGAAGGCGCTTCGCTTCTAGAAGGAGCTCCACCTGAGGCCCGGGCAGATTCCGACTTCTCCGGTCACTGCCTGATGGATCGAGCACAGGATTTCACACCTATCGGCAGGAGTGCCGTGGCGAGCAGGTGCTGCCCGAGGGGCAGTCCGCGGGGTCCCCGACACACACGAGCTCGTGCAGCGGCGCACCCCGCTCCCGCCGCTCGACCACCCTGAGGCCCCACTCGCCTGGTGCCGCCGCCATGACGCGACATGGGCCGCCGCCGGCGAACGGCTTGAGCGCCGTGCAGGTCGCCTGCACCGCGGCGGCCGTCGGCTCCACGCCCTCCTCGACCCAGCGCGTGAGGGCGAAGAACG
>Ga0209470_1001977_pt1 | contig 14778 bp, 11 predicted proteins | sample GraSoiAngelo_125_FD_185882 | JGI IMG/M metagenome (GOLD analysis project Ga0209470, IMG submission 185882) | Grasslands soil microbial communities from the Angelo Coastal Reserve, California, USA - 14_0927_05_40cm (SPAdes) (version 2) | ecosystem: Environmental > Terrestrial > Soil > Grasslands ... | reverse complement strand
CGCGTTGCCATCGTGATGGACAGCGACAAATTTCTCGGACTGATCACGCGCACCGATTTACTTTCCTATTTGCGATTGAACATGCCGAAATCCTCGGTTCCGCCGCAGCGCGAATACAATTAAGCGCGCATCAATTAGACCGACATGAAGAGACAACACGACTTTGCCACGCGGGCGATTCACGCCGGTCAGGAACCTGATCCGACCACCGGCGCGATCATGACGCCGATTTACGCGACGTCCACCTACGTCCAGGAAAGTCCGGGCAAACACAAAGGCTTCGATTATTCGCGCTCGATCAATCCAACGCGACTGGCTTACGAAAAATGCATTGCCGATCTGGAGAGCGGGACCCGCGGATTCGCATTCGCCTCCGGGCTGGCGGCAATGTCCACCGCACTCGATTTGCTCGAAAGCGGTTCGCACGTCGTTGTCAGTGACGATCTCTACGGCGGGACGTTTCGCCTTTTCGAAAAAGTTCGGCGTGGTTCCGCGAACCTCCATTTTACTTATGTCGATCTTACCGACGCGTCGCGCTTTGAAGACGCGATCAAAGAGAACACGCGAATGGTTTGGATCGAAACGCCGAGCAATCCGTTGCTCAAAATCATTGATCTCGAAGCGATCGCGAAGGTCGCGCGCGAGCACAAAATTATTTCGGTCTCCGACAACACCTTCGCCACGCCTTGGATCCAGCGGCCGATCGAATTCGGTTTCGATATCGTCGTCCATTCGGCGACCAAATATTTGAACGGCCATTCGGACCTGATCGGTGGAGTCGCAGTGGTCGGAGATACCAAGGAACTTGCCGATCGAATGTGGTTTTTGCAGAATTCGGTCGGCGCGATCGCGGGCGCATTCGATAGTTTTCTGGTGTTGCGAAGTTTGAAAACGCTCGCGTTGCGAATGGAGCGCCATTGCGCGAACGCATTGGAGATTGCGCGCTGGCTCGAAGAACAGCCGCAGGTCGAGTCGGTCAGTTATCCCGGATTGAAATCCCACCCGCAGCATGATCTCGCCCGCACCCAAATGCGAGCGTTCGGCGGAATGGTCACCATCGTTTTAAAGACCGATCTCGAGGGAACGCGTCGGTTTCTCGAAAATACCCACCTCTTCGCGCTGGCGGAAAGTTTGGGCGGCGTTGAGAGCCTGATAAATCACCCCGCACTGATGACCCACGCCTCAGTGCCGAAAGAAAAACGCGAAGAACTCGGCGTAACCGATTCGCTCGTCAGGCTATCGGTCGGAGTCGAAGATCTGCGCGATTTAATTGACGACCTGCAGTTCGCTTTCGCTGCGATTTAACTTGTAGGGCGGCTTTGTCAGCCCCGAAAGCTTTCGGGGTTCACACAAACGCCCTACAATTCTTGCTCATTTCGTTTAAACTGCCCGCTCAATGGGTAACACTTTCGGACAACTCTTTCGCGTCACGACCTTCGGTGAGTCGCACGGCGGCGGCATCGGCGTTGTGATCGATGGTTGCCCACCAAAAATCGAGATCTCGCAAGCCGACATTCAACGCGAGCTCGATCGACGCCGGCCCGGTCAAAGCAAAATCACCACCCAGCGGCAGGAGGAAGATCGTTGCGAAATTCTTTCTGGCGTGTTCGAGGGCAAGACACTCGGCACGCCGATTGGCATTCTTGTTCGCAATAAAGACGCGCGGCCGCAGGATTACGCCGAGGTCGCAAAAAAATTCCGGCCGTCGCACGCTGACTTCACCTACGAAGCGAAATACGGAATTCGGAATTGGCAGGGCGGGGGACGCGCTTCCGCGCGCGAGACGATCGGGCGCGTAGCCGCGGGTGTTGTCGCGCAAAGAGTTTTGCGCTCATTTTATCCGAAGATCGACATCGTCGCCTACGTGATGCAGGTCCACGAGCTCGCCGCGAAGATCGATCGATCGAAAGTGAAGACGAGCGATGTCGGTGCAAACATCGTCCGCTGTCCGGACCAGACGGCGGCCAAGAAAATGATTTCATTGATCGAGAAAACCCGGGCCGAAGGCGATTCGTTAGGCGGAGTGATCGAATGTGTCGTGTGGAATGCACCAGTCGGCCTGGGTGAACCGGTTTTCGACAAACTCGAGGCCGATCTTGCAAAAGCGATGCTCAGTTTACCGGCGACCAAAGGTTTCGAGATCGGGTCTGGTTTTTCTTCCACCCGCATGCGCGGCTCGGAGCACAACGATCCGTTTGAAATGCGCGCCGGCAAGATTCGAACATCGACAAATTACTCCGGTGGCATCCAGGGCGGAATCTCGAACGGCGAAGAAATTTATTTTCGAGTGGCATTCAAACCGACGGCGACGATCGCTCGCGAACAAAAAACTGTCAGCGCATCTCGCGAACAAACCAACCTTGCCGCCCGCGGTCGCCATGATCCGTGCGTCTTGCCGCGGGCGGTGCCGATGGTCGAGGCGATGGCCGCGCTTGTCCTGTGCGATCACGCCCTCCGCCAGCGCGCGATTAGGTTTTCGAGCGAATGAACTCGCAACTTCAAGCCGCCGCCGGCTCGCCGCTTTGGCAGCTCGTCTTCGTTACCTTCGCGCTTGCGTTGATTGTGTTCGAAGTCTTGCGCGGCTGGCGGCGCGGTCTGCCGCGACAAGTGGCGCGCTTGGGGGCGCTTATCGCCGCTTATTTCGCCGCCTATTTTGGCGGTAAATTTCTTGCCCCACTTCTCGGGATGTTTTTCAGAATGCCGGACGTGTTATTGTCGATTTTCGCGGGTGCCATCTTCGCGCTGATCATTTACGTGGTCATCAGCGGGATCGGTTCGGCTCTTTTTCGGCGAACGAATCAACACGATTCCTTAATTGTCCGATTGCTCTATGGATCGACCGGCGCGTTGCTCGGAATGTTCTTCGGGCTGTTCCTGGTTTGGCTGATCGTCGTCGCCGTCCGATCGATCGGTTCGGTGGCTGACGCCCAAGTGCGCGAACAAGCGAGCGATTCCAGTGTCCTTCATGCGGTGGACGTTCGTCGACGTTTTTTGGGAGAAGCGAATGAAGACCAGGCGCCTTTGACCACGTCTTTGGCCCGTCTCAAAAACTCGCTTGAGATGGGAGTGATCGGTAACGCGGTCAAGAAAATCGATGTCGTTCCACAACAAACCTACGATGTAATCGAAAAGGTCGGGGCAGTAGCGGCAAATCCTCAAAATGCGGAGCGCTTTTTGTCGTTTCCCGGTGCGCACGAACTCAGCGAGCACCCAAAAATCATCGCGCTCCGCAATGACCAGGAAATCTCGCAAATGCTTGGGCAAGGGCGATTGCTCGAGCTTATTCAAGATCCGCGCATCATCGATGCCGCGAACGACCCGGATCTTAGAGCGCGACTGAGAAAATTCGATTTGAACGCAGCGCTCACTTACGCGACCCAAAAACAGCAATGAATTATGTCGCGACAATTGGACTGGAGGTTCACGTCCAGTTGAAGACGCGCTCGAAGATGTTTTGCGCGTGCCCGGTGGAATTTGGCGCGGTGCCGAACGCACACACTTGTCCGGTCTGTCTTGGTCTGCCGGGCGCGTTGCCGGTAATGAATCACGAAGCGTTGCGCATGACGGTGCTGACCGGACTGATGCTCGACTGCGACATTGCGTCAATCTCGAAGTTCGACCGGAAAAATTATTTCTATCCGGATATGCCGAAGAATTATCAGATCTCGCAATACGACATGCCGCTTTGCGCAAACGGCCGTGTCCCGTTGCACGATCTCGCTTATCCGAAGGATGCGCAGAAAAACATCGCGACTCCGAATAAGGAAGTGCACCTCGTCCGCATTCACCTTGAGGAGGATGTGGCCAAGAGTTTCCATTTTGAGACGAGCACCGGCATCGATTTCAACCGCGCCGGCACGCCGTTGATGGAAATCGTGACGCAACCAGAGATCAATTCGCCGGAGGAGGCGTTCGCCTTTCTCACGTCGCTCAAACAAATTTTGATTTACGGCGGAGTCAGCGATGCCGATATGGAGAAAGGGCAACTGCGCTGCGACTGCAACGTTTCGGTGCGGCCGGAAAAGCAGGCGGAGCTCGGCGCGAAAATCGAGATCAAGAACATGAACTCGATTAGTGGAGTTCGACGCGCGCTTGCGTTTGAAATTCAGCGACAAACCGAAGCGCTCGAACGCGGCGAAAAACTGCAACAGGAGACCCGTGGCTGGGACGACGCCGCTGGTGAAACATTTCTCATGCGGACCAAGGAATCGGCCCATGATTATCGATATTTTCCTGATCCGGATTTGGTCCCGGTAAAGAGCGAAGTGCTGCTGGCGGAGGCGCGCGCGCGCATTCCGGAATTGCCGAAGGCGAAACGCGCGCGTTTCATCGAGCAATATCAAATCACCCCGTATGACGCGGGCGTCCTGGCGGACGATGTCGATCTTGCGCGTTATTTCGAAACCGCCGCCAAAGGTGCGAAAAAACCAAAGAACGTCGCCAACTGGATCCTGAACGATTTGCAAAGCGCGCTGAGCGCGGCAGGCAAGACAATCAATGACTGTCCAATTCCGCCGGAAGCACTCGACGAGCTGGTCAACTTGATCGAGAGCGGAAAGATTAGCGGCAAACAGGGCAAGGAAGTTTTCGCGGATATGTTTTCCAGCAGCAAAGGTGCGGCCGCGATTGTAAAAGAAAAAGGGATCGAGCAATTGAGCGACACGAGCGCAATCGAAAAATTGTGCGACGAAGTGATCGCGGCCAACCCCAAACCGGCGGCGGATTTTAAGGCGGGCAATGCGGCTTCTCTCAATTTCCTCAAAGGCCAGGTGATGAAATTGTCGAAAGGCAAAGCCAATCCGCAGCTGGCCGGCGAAATTTTGGAGCGAAAGTTAGAATCATAAAGCAGTGCGCATTCTAATTGCGCCGGACAAATTCAAAGGCGCGCTAAATGCGCGTGAGGTTGCCGAGAGCATCGCAGCTGGCCTGCGCGAAGTTTTACCGGATGCCGAGATCGACATCGCGCCAATGGCGGACGGCGGCGAGGGAACCGCGGAAGCGATTTCCGATGGACTCGGCGGTTCGTGGTTGAAATGTAAAGCGCACGATCCGCTCGGTCGCGAGATCGAGGCGCATTACGCTTGGATCGACCAAGACAAACTCGCGGTGATGGAGATGAGCGAAGCGGCCGGCATGAGACGTTTACGGGCGAACGAGTTCGATGTCGATCTTGCGAGCACCTTCGGCGTTGGCGAAATGATTTTGGATGCCGCCGAGCGAGGCGCGCGACAAATCATCATTGGACTTGGCGGCAGCGCCACCAACGATGGCGGGTTCGGCATGGCCCGCGCCATCGGGTTTCAGTTTTTTGCGGATGCGAAACAATTAAACGGTCCAATCCACGAGTTGGAAAAGCTTACGCGTGTTGTGGCACCCTCACCGGCCGCTTCGCGACTTCCTCTCCCTGAGGGACAGGATGGAGGTGAGGGCAAAGCGCTGGCAAAAATTATCGCGGCCGTGGATGTGCGAAATCCGTTGCTCGGCGTAAATGGAGCGACCCGAGTGTTCGGTCCGCAGAAGGGCGCGACCCCGAACCAAATCGACGAATTGGAACGCGCTCTGACGAGACTGGCGGATGTCGTGGCCGAGCAATTCGGATTTGATTATCGAGATAAACCGGGCGCAGGCGCGGCGGGCGGCATCGGCTTTGGACTAATGAGTTTTTGCGGCGCAACAATTCGGCCGGGCTTCGATGTCGTTGCCGAATCAATCGGCCTCGAAGCGAAAATGAAAGATGTCGATCTAGTCATTACCGGCGAGGGAAGTTTGGATCGGCAAACACTGGAAGGAAAAACGCCGGCGGGCGTGGCGCGATGCGCGCGCAAACTGGGGAAGCGGGTTTACGCGATAGTCGGGCGTGCGACCGACGAAGAGGAATCGCGAAAACTTTTTGACGGCGTTTATCAAAACGCGCGGCCCGGGATCAGCGATGAACAGAACATGAAACGCGCGGCGGAATTCTTGCGCGAGAATGCGCGCGAACTGGCGAACAGTTTGTAGGGCGAAATTCTACTTTTTGTTGCGGCTCACCCCGATCGAAACGAACGGATCTTTCACTGCCAGAAATATTTAGAGATGTCTCGGTCCTAGCCGGACCGGGATTCGCTCGACGTCACAGGTCAGGCAGGCGAAGCGCCTGCCCTACAATTTTTGATCCAACCGGCTTTCATTTCGCACGCGGTGGGCGAAAATAGCCGACTCATGCAGGATGTTCCTCCGGGCGCGCTGACGCCGTTTGTCTTTTCCGATCCGGCCGGTAAACGCTGGCCGCGGTTGCGTCTTATTTTGCTCATCTTCGGCGTATTCGCCTTTCTGAGCACGGTGCTCTTTGTCCAGACCCTGTTTGTCGCGCCCCAGATGCGGGTGCCGTTTTCGTTGCGCCAATTAAAGGGACAATTGAAGGCGCTCCAAAGAGCGAACCCGGCGGGCCAGCTTGCGTCTAGCTCATTGCTTTGGCAGAAATTCGGCGCGGCCAAACAAGCAACGAAAAAGTTGGCCGGCGCAGCTGCGACCCCTAGTCCGCCGGCAAAATCTCGCAAAAAAGCGCCGCCGAATGAAGTCCGGCTCGCGTTCTACACTAATGGCGATCCCTATAGTTATTCATCGCTGGAAGAGCATGCGTCGCTAATTACGCATTTGTGTCCGGAATGGATCACCGTCATAAACGGTCTCGGCGACATTCAGATCGACCCCGACATTCGGCTGCCAAAATTTTGCGCGAACAAAGGAATCAAGCTGATGCCGTTGCTGACAAATTTGGTCGGGGACGCGTGGCAACCTGAAGCGATCGAAAATCTGGCGCATGGGCCGGCGGATCGACAGGAACGCTTTTTCGCGAAAGTAATCGCAGCGTTACGCGACGCGAAAGCTGCCGGGGTCATAATCGATTGGGAACAAATCGATCCAGTTTACAAAAAAGACGTGACCACGTTCATCGACAAGTTTTGCGACGCGCTTCATAACGACGGCAAGGAACTTTGGCTCACGGTTCAACCGGGTCAGGAGCTCGAGTACATCGATTTCGACGAACTTTCGGATAACGTCGATCGGTTTGTCGCTTCGCTTTTCGACGAGACCTCGGACATCGATCCGCCGGGGCCGCTCGGATCACGCCCATGGTTTGAAGGGTGGCTGCATGTCTTGCTCGAAGGCACGGATACGAAGCAGTGGATCATCACGCTCGGGAGTTACGGCTACGATTGGACGGTCGGCGGCAAAAAAGCGGAGCTGATCAGCTTCGCCGAGGCAATGAGTCGCGCGAACAACGCTGAAATCCAGGGGGCCGAGGTCAGCGGTCCCAGTTACAATCCGTATTTTTATTTCGAGGACGGCGACAAGGAACACGCCGTCTGGTTTCTCGACGTGGTCACGTTCTTAAATGAGCTACGCGAGGTGCGCGGTCAAAAAGCGGGCGGCTTCGCGCTCTATCGCCTTGGCACCGACGATCCCGCGATTTGGGACGCGCTGGCTGTCCCTCGCGATTTCAAGATCGAGAATCAGACGCGCGACGCACTCGAAGTGTTGAAAGGCACCGACACAATCACTGACGTCGGCGAAGGCGAAATCGTGACGGTGGACGAAAGTCGCGCCGACGGGATGCGCAAACTCGCCGTCGATTCAGAAGGCTATCTCACCGCCAAATACACAAAGTTCCCCGAGTTTCCGACCCTGTATCATCAGGGCGCGGGTGGGGAGCATCAGGTTGCGATCACGTTTGACGATGGTCCCGACCCGCAATGGACGCCAAAGATTCTGGACATTTTGAAAACGGCAAACGCGAAGGCCGCGTTCTTTTTGGTCGGAGTGAACGCCGAGAAATATCCCGGGCTGGTCCGGCGAATTGTCAACGAAGGGCACGAGATTGGGAACCACACTTATTATCATCCGAATCTGGCGCTGGCCTGGCCCGAGCATGTGCGGCTTGAATTGAATGCGACCCAGCTTCTGATCGAAACAATTACCGGCCGCGCGACCACGCTGTTTCGTCCGCCTTATGCCGCCGACACCCAGCCATCACAGATGAGCGAGCTGATGCCGTTGCAAATTGCGCAGGACTTGAGCTATCTCGTCGTTCTCGAAAACATCGATCCGCAGGATTGGGCGAAGCCGGGCGCGGACATTATTTTGCAGCGGATAAAGCAGCAACGGCGCGACGGCAGTATCATTTTGTTGCATGACGCCGGCGGCGATCGTTCCCAAACTGTGGCCGCGCTGCCGCGCATTCTCGATTGGCTGCACACACGCGGCGATACGATTGTGCCCCTGAGCACTTTGTTGGGAACATCGCGCGATGCGGTGATGCCGCCATTGCAAACAACGAATCGGTCGTTGGCGCGGCTGGTCAGCGGCGCCGGGTTCCGCGTTTATCACGCGCTCGAAGAATTTCTCTGGGCTTTCATGATCGTCGCCACCGCGCTGGTGGTCGCACGCACTTTGGTAGTGATTTGGCTCGCTTATCGTTTTCGGCGCTTACCCCAACACGATTTCGTAGCGCCGATCAGCATAGTGATCGCCGCTTACAACGAAGAAAAAGTAATCGCCGGCACTTTGCGTTCGCTGTTTTCAACCGATTACAGCGGCGAACTTGAGATCATCGTAGTGGACGATGGTTCGCGCGACCAAACCGCTGCGGAAGTCGAAGGCGTGGCCGATGTCGATCCACGCGTGCGTTTGCTGCGTCAGGAAAATCGAGGGAAAGCGCGCGCGCTACAACGCGCGCTGGCCGCGGCGCGCCACGGAATCATTGTGTTCGTCGACGCGGATACGCATTTTCAACGCGACACGCTGCCGCTGTTACTCGAGCCATTCGGCGACGAAACGATCGGCGCGGTTTCGGGCCACGCGAAAGTTGGCAATCTGCGGACGTTCATCGCGAGATGCCAATCGCTCGAGTACACTTGCGGATTCAATCTTGATCGCCGCGCCTACACGCGGTGGAATTGCATCACCGTTGTGCCCGGGGCAATCAGCGCGATCCGGAAAGCAGCGATCGATCGAGCCGGCGGTTTAAGTTTGCAGACCCTGGCCGAAGACACCGATCTCACATTGAGTCTGCATAAAGATCGGCAACGCATCGTCTACGTGCCGCAAGCGATCGGTTGGACGGAAGCGCCGGAATCGGTGCGCACTTTGGCGCGTCAGCGTTTTCGCTGGGCCTACGGCACGTTGCAATGTCTTTGGAAACATCGCGACATGATTTTCAATTGGAACTATCGCGCTCTCGGCTGGTTCAGTTTGCCGAGTGTTTGGTTTTTCCAAATAATTCTCGTGGCGGTCACGCCGGTGGTGGATTTGCTCTTGCTCGCATCGCTTCCGTTCGGTGCCTGGAGCGCAGTGCTCCCATTTGTGATCACATTTCTTTCGATGGATGTCATCCTCGCGACGCTCGCTTGCATCTTAGAACGCGAACCGATCACGCGCGCGTGGCGGATTTTGCCGATGCGATTGATCTATCGGCCGATGCTGAGTTATTGCATTTGGAAAGCGATTTTCCGCGCGATCAAAGGCGCATGGGTTAGCTGGGGCAAACTCGAACGCACCGCTAGCGTTCCCGTGCGAGCGTGATCTGAATTCGATGTTGAAAGTTGGACGTTGGACGTTGGGCGTTTGCTTGGCGATGATGTCGATCTTGGCGCTGACGTCATGCCGGAAAAATGATCAGCGCCAAAACGCCCAGATCGATCCGAACGGCCCGGTCGAAGTCGCGGTTCCCGAGCATGGCGCTTACACCGGAGCGTTCATGGATTTCGGGGACGAAGAAGACGACGTCACCCTGGAGATGATCGAGGACTTCGAACAGATGATCGGGAAACATCAGGCGATCATCGCGTCGTCGAGCTATTGGGGTGAGCAAACTTTTCCAACGGCGAATTTAAATGTGGTCTGGCGACACGGTTCGCTGCCGCTCGTTTTTTGGTCGCCGTGGGACAAACCGTACGTGCAAAATCGCGGTCCCGACAAATTCAATCTCATCGATATCATCGCTGGAAAATGGGACGCCTACATCGACAAGTGGGCCGATGGCGCGAGAGAGTTCGGCCATCCAATGATTGTCGCTTTCGGGGTGGAGATGAACGGCGATTGGTTTCCCTGGTCGGGAACATTTTATGGCGGTGAAGATTGGGATGATAGTGCCGATAACTGGAAAGGCCCCGAAACTTTCAGGCGCGCATATCGCCACGTGGTCGATCGCGTTCGTGCGCGGGGCGCGACCAACATCAAATGGATGTTTCACGCCAATAACTATTCCTATCCGCTCGATACCTGGAATTTCGCGCCGGCTTATTATCCGGGCCCGGATTATGTCGATTGGTTGGGTCTAAGCGTTTACGGCCAGCAATTCAAAGACGAACCGAATCCGGATATTACTTCATTGGTTGACTGGCCGTATCAGGAATTAAGTGGCCTCGATCCGAACAAGCCGATCATGATTGCGGAATGGGCGACTGGCGAATTTCCCTACGAGCCCGGTGAACCCGGAATCCATAAACCGGAATGGATCAAACAAGCTTTGGACCTTTTTCGGACACGCTATCCGCGGGTGAAGGCAGCAGTCTATTGGCACGAGCGTTGGCAAAATGTTGATCAAACCTACAGCAATCTGCGGGTTAATTCGTCGGTCGAATCGCTGCAAGCATACCGCGAGGGCGTGGCAAATCCGGATTGGTTGGGTAACCTGGTTCTGCGCGCGCTGCCGAAATCTGAACCGAAGTGACGATGTCGATCTAATCGACGAAGCGGTGCTGCTATTTGTCATGTCGAGCGAAGTCGAGACATCTCTAGATATTTCCGGTTCTCAGAAACAGTAAGAGATTCCTCGACTCCGCTCGGAATGACAGTTATCGCCAGACAGCTAGAATCCCACCAAGCGCGATACATCCAAAAAAATGGTGACTCGCGTCGATTAACCAGACCTTAAACGGTTTCGATTCCCACAGATATTGGATCGTCAAGGCCGTTCCGGAAAATCCAAGGCCGACACCGGCGCCGAGCTTTAGTCCGTGGCCGGCATCGACGATGCCTGTCCTCGCGATTAAACGCGCCATGATCGCGGCCGCGACAAGGTTGCAGATGAAATTACCGATCATCTTCGCGCCCATGCCGCTGCGTTCGAGCTTGACCCCGTGCTCCTGAATGCCGGCCGCCCAAATTTTCCCGAACAAGGCCATGTACCAGATGGCGCCGATGACCCAGTAAACTGCCGCCGCACAAATTATTGCTATCCAGTTCATACCGGCGGTTGTCTCAACGCCCGGTGTCCAAAGCAAGACAAAATCCGGCAGAGTTAGACAAAAACAGAATTTGGCGGCGTCTCAATTATAAAAGACCGTGAAAAGGTCATGGAGAATGTCGCCACTGATGAAAATTGGAAGACTTGCTTTTCCCAGCTCGCACCCGGCCTCGTGCTATTCGCGCGGCAATGGGCGCGATCGCCGGCCGACGCCGAAGACATTGTCCAGGAAGCTTTCGTCCGCTTTTGGCGAAAACAACATGACATCGCGAACCGTGGCCTCCTCTACGCGGCGGTGCGATCTATTGCGCTCGACTTTCTCCGGCGCGACGGCCGGCGCGCTCGCCGCGAATCCACTGCCGCTTCCGAAACTGATCAAACTGTCCAGCCAATGTTCGAGATTGAGGATGAGTCGCAACGCGCGCTTGTGGCCGCGCTCGATCTTTTGCCTAACGAGCAAAGGGAGGTGTTGGTCATGAAAATCTGGAACGACCTCACTTTTGCCGAAATCGCGAGCGCTCTTGAAATTTCGCAGAACACAGCCGCGTCCCGGTATCGATACGCGCTCGCTACGCTGAAAAAGAATTTGGCCCCGGTATGAACGATTTTTCCGAGATCGAAGACAAACTCCGCAAACTTCGGCCGGTTCCGCCGTCCGCAGATTTAATGACACGAGTCGAGCGGGCCCTGGCCGAAGCTCGCCCTGGCGAGTCTCTCCATCGGGAGAAAGGATCGACATCTACTGCCGGCGTGCTTCCGCGCGAACGCCGGTTTCATTTCAGCTGGGTGTCGCTTGGTCTTGGGTTAGCGGCTGCGGCTGCTCTGGTGTTGTTCGCGCGTTTCCAACTTGAGCGACCGGTGAAAAAAACGCCGGCACTGGCGTCGATTACACCAATGCCGCAATTTTCGTCGACAAATTCAACTGCGCAGTTTGTTCCTGCTGGTTTAACCCAGGTTGTTTATCACACCCGCGACGAAGGACTTCATTTCCCGAACAATTCCGAACAACCGATGCGCCGGGTTCGCTCGCACACCCGCGAGACGTTGCGGTGGCGAAATCCAACCACCGGCGCGTCTCTGCGCATTTCTTATCCAAGCGAAGAGGTTTCGCTCGTTCCAGTTACCGGCCAATGAACACCGCCTGTCCGACCCAGACTTTCAAAACACAAACTATGAAACTAAAATCGATTATCACCATCGCCGCGATCGCGCTTCTGCCGATCGCTGGATTCACACAAACGCCGCCTAATCCTCCGCCTCCTCCGGGTCAGCCAGGTCAACCCGGCGGTCCACCTCCAGGCACGCCACCTGAGCGGCACGAGAGAATGCCGAAGGTGCCGGTTACATATCTCGGCGTCGAGACTTCTGATGTGCCCAGAGTTGTGAGCGAGCAGCTCGGCCTCGCCAAAGGTTTTGGACTGGTCGTTGATTATGTCGTTCCGGATGGTCCGGCCGCCGCTGCCGGCGTTCAGCAGAATGACATCATCAAAATGCTGAACGACCAGATCCTGACCGAGCCGGACCAACTTTCAAAACTCGTGCGCAGTTACTCCGAAGGGACCACCGTCACGCTCACGGTCTTGCGCAAGGGCAAGGAGGAAAAGATCAGCGTGAAGTTGTCGAAAAAGGAAGTCCCACAGGAACGAGAGTTTGGTCCGGGCCGCCATCGCCACAATTTCAACTTCAATGGAATGGATATGGGCGATTTCGGAATGAACGACCTGCAAGAGGAGATGAATCATTTGAAAGAACAACTCGGAAATGGAGAGCAGGGAATGATCCACGACGCCGTAGTGACGGCGCAGGCGGAGGCCCAGCGCGTCCGTGAGGAAGCGCAACGCCGTCGTGACCTCGCGCAACGAATGCGCGATCAAGCCCAGCGCATCCGTGACCAGGCACAACGCGCGCGGGATGAAGCACGGCGGGCCGCCGGAAATATCACCGTCACGAAGGATCAAGACGGTGGGTTGAAGACAACCAGGATCGACATCGGTAAAGCGCAGATTGTTTACTCGGACGACAAAGGCGAACTGCGGGTCGAGAAAGTTGACGGAAAAAAAGTCCTGACCGCAAAAGATCCGCAAGGATTGCTTTTATTCAGCGGCCCGGTCGAAACCAAAGAAGAGTTGGACAAAGTTCCGGCCGAAGTGCGCCAGCGTTACGAGAAATTGCAGCAAAACGATTTGCCGGCGGTCATCTCCGCGCAGCAATCCGAGCTCGATAACGACACTGACATCGATGAAGAGGACAGCGACGAGTCCGAGATTCAATCAATGAATCAGATTTCGGTCAAACCGTCCGCCAAGAATATTAATTCTTCGTTCGTTAAGATTTGATTTTATTGGGAGAGAGAGACTCCGCCGAGCGTTAACCTTGTGTTCTAAATGACTCAGTAGGGGCGTTCCAATTCTTCGTCGCGGGCAAGCCAGACAATGCCCATGCCGCCGCGTCCAAGGGTTCGCTTTAGGGTAAAGCGGTTGAATAGCTTCTGACCAGCGGTCAAGTCACGCGTGGTTGCGTCCAAACCATTACCGGAACCCTCGTTACTCACAGCGAATCAGGCTAACAAATCTCACAAACGAAATTAAAGTAAATAGTCCCGTGGCTCAGCGGAGTTTTCCTTGTCGATCTTGGACGGTCGGCTCTATTTAACGCTGGGCGGGCTCGCCACATGACGAGTCCGTCCGAGGCGGACAAGATCGACATGTCGATTCGTTTTTTTATCCTGGGAACGGTTTTGCTACTCGCCAACGCGGCGCCGGCGCAAACTCCGAGCGCGTCTCCATCGCTCGAGCAGCGAGTGGCTGATCTCGAAGCTTACGTTAACAACGCAGCTCGGGGTTCCGATTCGGCGAACGCGAAAACTGCTTCCAACATTTCCGGCTCCGGTCCCGGTCACAACGGCTGGATGATGACCGCGTCCGCGCTGGTTCTATTTATGACGCTTCCCGGACTGGCGCTGTTTTACGGTGGGCTGGTTCGGCAGAAAAATGTGCTCTCGGTCCTGGCGCAATGTCTCGGCATCGCGGGATTGGTGGCAATTCTTTGGTGGGCCGTCGGCTATTCGCTCGTTTTTTCGCGCGGTTCGCCGTTCATCGGCGGGTTGAAGTTTGCATTTCTTCGCGGAGTCGACGCGCAGCCCAACGGCGATTACTCCTTTTGGGTTTCGCAGAACATTTTCGCGATGTATCAGCTGATGTTTGCAATCATCACGCCGGCTCTGATTATCGGCGCGGTCGCCGAACGAATCAGATTCACCGCCGTCCTTGTCTTCGTCGGCGTTTGGATGTTCGTCGTTTATTTTCCGCTCGCCCACATGGTCTGGGGGATCGACGGACTCATGAACGGCGTTTGGAATCCGCGCGCGAAAATTACGGCGATCGATTTTGCGGGCGGCACAGTGGTGCACATGTCTTCCGGCTGGTCGGCACTTGTTCTTTGCGCTCTGCTCGGACCGCGGCTCGGTTTCCGTAAAGAAATCATGGCGCCGCATAGCATGGTGCTTTGCATGGTCGGAGCCGGAATGCTTTGGGTTGGTTGGTACGGTT
>Ga0209470_1001974_pt1 | contig 14783 bp, 13 predicted proteins | sample GraSoiAngelo_125_FD_185882 | JGI IMG/M metagenome (GOLD analysis project Ga0209470, IMG submission 185882) | Grasslands soil microbial communities from the Angelo Coastal Reserve, California, USA - 14_0927_05_40cm (SPAdes) (version 2) | ecosystem: Environmental > Terrestrial > Soil > Grasslands ... | reverse complement strand
GGGTCGATCCCCGCGAGGATCTGCTGCCGCAGGACGATCGCGTTGCCGACGATCGTCGCGAGCGCCATCGGCCGCCACGCGAGACGAAGCCGCGAGGTCGCGACGAGCCCGAGGATGAGCACCTCCGCGAGGAACACCCAGCGAACATCGCCGAGGCCGAGTGCGACGAATGGCGCGACGACCAGGAACGAGAGCGCCGGGTAGTTGTAGGTGTGGAGGACCGTGCCGTCGACGAGATGTGTCGCGAGCTGCGGGTCCATGTGAAAACGCGCGAGCGCTTCCGGTAGATCGAAGACGGCATACGGATCCTGGCCGTTCAGGAAGAGCTCCGCCGCACGGTGGAGCGCGGCGACCGCGTCGGCGTGATACGGGACCGCGATGATGCACGCAAGTCCCACCAGGGCGAAGGTCGTCAGCACGACGAGCGTCGCGATGAGGTCGCGCACCGTCGGCCGCCAGCGCACGTATGCCAGCAGCGGCAGCGCGAACGCGACGACGATCGCGAACATATCGTCCGGCGCGAGACCCGACGATCCGACCGCGAGATGGCGATCGAAGAGCGCGGCCATGATCGCGATCGCGACGAGCCCGAAGCCGACGCGTCGCAGGCGATCCGACGGATGCACGCGGGACGGGTCGACGAGGACGAGAACGGTGTAGGCGAGCGCGAACATCGCCGCGATGAGGACGGGCGTCGGAAGCACGGCAATAGCGGGCGACGCGAAGACATCGAGGGCCGGCGTCCACAGCGCGAACGCCGCAACGGTGAATGGGCGCAGGTGCGTCGCCGTCCGCCACGTCGCCAGCGCCGCGGCAGCGAGATAGAGCGTCATCCCGAGCGGCGTGTCCGCGAGCGCGTTCGCGGTGGCGACATACACGCCGGCGGTCAGCGCCAGAGCGATCCAGACCGACGCGCGTGGGGGCCGCTGAAGCGTCGCGAGCAGAAGCACGATGACGAAACAGCCGAAGGCTGACGCGAGCGGTACGTCCGCGCCGGATCCGGACAGCGCACGGCGCCCGAGGCCCGCCGACGCGATGCCGGTGGCGGTGAGCGCGAGGCCGACGCGCATCGCGACGCCTAGGCGCGGATCGAAGCGGCGCTCGACCGTCACTTCGGGATTCCGGCGGAGCGCCTCGGCCAGCTTTGGCTCGCGCATGCGCTGCGGAGGCTAACAAGGGGCGCCCATAGACTCGCAGGGCGTGAAGTCCGAGGCCGCTCATCGCCCCCGTCTGGTGTGGGCCGCTGGCGTCATCGTCATGGTCTTGGCCGGGCTCGCCGGGCTCGGGATCTTCATCGCTAAGGAGCCCTACGGCTACGACCTCTGGGCCTACGTTCTGGCCGCACGCCACCTCCTCGCCGGCGAGCCCCTGTACGCAGCCCGGCCGGAGGTACCGTTCGGGCCGTTCGGCGAATACCACTACGCGCCGCCGGCGGCGGTGCCGTTCGTGCTCCTTGCTCCACTGCCGTTCTGGCTCGCGACGGTGATCTGGATCGGCGTCAACACCGGAATGGCACTGGCGATCGGCTGGTACCTCATCCGGCCGCTGCCGCGCGACGCTCGGCCGTGGGCTGCGGCGGCCTTCGTACTCTTCCTCCCCACGATCCTCGAGATCGCGCTCGGCAACCTCAACCTGCTCACGCTCGCGCTCTGCCTCCTCGCGTGGGAGCTGCGCGGACGGTCGGCGGCGGCGGGTGCGGTCCTCGCCGTCGCGATCGGGCTCAAGCTGCTGCCGCTCACGCTCGTCCTCTTCTATCTCGCATCGGGCCGTTGGCGCGTCGTCGGTTGGACGATCGCCGTCGGGATGGTCGGCCTCGTCGTCACCGCGGTCGTATTCGCGAGCGACTTCCCGGCGTACGTCGCGCTGCTGCTCGCGCTGAAGGACAGCCACTGGGCCGCGGATCTGATCGCGAGCACGCCGCCCGCGGAGGTCGCGGCGGTCCTCGGATCACCGATCGGCCGCTGGCTGCTGCCGGTCGCCTCGCTCGCGACGGCGATCCTCGGCGGACTCGCGGCTCGCCGCTACACGCGCGACGAGACACATCTCCACCACCTCGCTCTGGCGTTCGCTCCGTACCTCGCGTCGTTCGGTCTCTTGTGGTTCCCCTACCTCGTCACCGCGCTCCCACTCATGGCGAGCACGCTCCATCGCGCGCTCCACCTGCCGCGAGCGCAGACACGTAGCGCGCTCGTCGTCGCGCTCGGGCTCAGCTGGCTGTTGCTTCAGGTCGTCGGAGAGAGGGACGACCTCGTCCCGATCCTCGCGCACTTCATCGGGCTCGTCGTTCTGCTCGCCGTCGCGCTCGCGGTGCTGGCGCTCGCACGCTCGCACGACATCCCAGAGAGCATCGGGGCGCGTGTGGCAGCATGACCGACCGCACGATCGCTACGGCGCTCGCAGCCTTGGTGCTCGTCGTGCGCGTGGCCTTCGCCGCGCAGACGCTTTGGGCGTGGGATTCGGTCCTGTACGCGCGGGCGCTCGAGCAGGGCTTTCATGTCGGCGCCGATCTGGCCGATCAGCGCCCGCATCCGCCGGGCTACGTCTTCTACATCGGCGTCGCGGCACTGATCCGCTTCGTCACGCGGGATAGCAACACCGCGCTCGTCGTCGTGAGCGTGATCGCGTCCGCGCTCACCGCCGCTGCGGTCTATCTGCTGTGCCGCCGATACGCGGACCGCGCGCTCGCCGCCGTCATCGCGCTTGGCGCGGCGTCGGCGCCGCTGGTGTGGACATACGGCGAAGTGGCGATGCCGTACGCGCTCCTCGGTCTCCTCAGCGTCGTCCTCGCCGTGTCACTGCGCGATGCGCGCTCGCGGCCGTGGCCAGCAGCGCTCATCGCGTCAGTCGCGTTCGGCCTCGCGGCGGGATTCCGGCAGGACCTGTTGCTGCTGCTCGGCCCGTTGTGGCTCTGGATGGTCGCCGGTCATTCGTGGCGCGAGCGCGTCCTCTGCGCGGCGGCGGTCGGCGTTGCCGCGCTGGCCTGGTTCGTACCGAGCGCGTTGCTATCGGGCGGACCGGCGGCCTACCTTGCGACGCTCGGGGCGCAGGCCTCGCGGGTGAGCGAGCTGTCGCCGGCTGCGGGCAGCGACGCGCTGCTGCGCAACACCCTTCTCACGGTGTATGCCCTGTGGTGGGGGTTGCTGGGCTTCGCGCTGCTGCTCGTCGCCGCGATCGTCACGCGGCTCCGTGTACGAGGGCCGTTCAACGAGGAAACGGTCTTCTTCGCTTTGTGGCTCGTCCCGGCGGGCCTGGTGTACGTCACGATCCACATCGGCGACCCCGGGTATCTCATGTCGGTCCTTCCCGGTCTCTACGTCGCATGTGCCGCGCTCCTCGCGCCGATCGCGCGTACCACACCACGCGTGGTGCTCAGCGCGACCGCGCTGCTCGTCGCGCTCAACATCGGCACGTTCGTCTTTGCCGAAACGCCGTTCTCCGTAACCGCGATCGCACTTCACGACGCCTCAGTTGACTTCCGCGTTTTCTCCGTGCGAGTCGGTTTCGCGCCCGCGTCAACGGTGATCCTCGCACAGTCGGAGTACCTGATTACGCGCTACTACTTGCCTGAGTACCGTGTCCTCTTCTACGGATCCGAGCCCGAGGTGCTGTCGCGCGCCGTCCAGGAGGTGCGCGTCACGGCGTCCGTGACAGTCCTGGTCGTCGGCGCGCTCTCCGCGCCGCTGCCGGATTCGCTTCACCTAGACAACAATCTTGACGTCCGCTCGGGCCGCCTAGACGTCGGCGCCACGCTTGTCGCATACGACCTCGAGCCGCGCTGAGGCGCGACGGTCAGCGCGACGCGGCGGGAAGCTCGAACACGAAGAGATGATTCAGGCCGAGCTCGAACCGCTCGTGCGTGACGAGGCGCATGCCCGCCGCCGCGAAATAGCGGGGCGTTTCCTCGGGCCGGTACCCGTGGTGCGCCTCGATGTCCATGCCGTGCAGCAAGCGCAGCCGCCGCAGCGTGTCGACGATGCGGTCCACCAGCGGCGCGGGAACCGTGATGACGACACGGCCACCCGGACGCAGCAAGTCGCGACAGGCCGCCACGAACGCGGGTCGCTCGCCGTCCGGGACGTGCTCGAAGACGGCGAGCAGCGCCAGAACGTCGTACGGCCCGCGGTCGCGCAGGTCCTGCGGGAAGCTGCCGCGGATCAGGCCCGAGCCTGCGGGCGCGTCGGGGTCGATGCCGACCGCATCGCGCACGCTGCCGCCGGCCGCGCGTATGAGCGCGCCGTCCGCGCACCCGATGTCGAGGAGCCGGCCGCCGGCGGGGATGTGCGGCAGCGCTTTGCGGATCCGCAGGCGCTGGATAAGCCGGTCGAGCGGCGTCACGCGGCGGCGGGCTCGGCGTGGGCGACGGTCGCGGTCTGGCCGGCCGGCTCCCGCCACAGGAGCAGCACGATCGCGACGAAGAACCCGAGCGGCACGAGCACGCTGAACGTCTCGTCGTGCCGGAGCACGGCGACGCCGTAGAAGACGGGCGACACGATCAGCAGCGTGCCGGCGGCGGCGAGGGCGAAGCGCCGGCCCACGCGCTCGGAGCGGCGCGTGAGGATCCCCGCGGTGATCACGGCGGGAACGAAGAGCAGGACCTGGTCATAGGACCAGCTGTAGATCGCGCCCGCGTTGGACAGCGAAAGCCAGGCCGCGAGCGACGCGTCGCTGCCCGGGCCGAAGCGGGCGGCGATCACCGCTCCGAGGGCGATGAGCGCGTACGCGACGTAGCGGCCGCTCGGACCGATGAGCTGGTTGAGGGCCGACGGCAGGACGGCCGAGCGGATCGTCCGCCTCGGCGGGATGTCATCGAGCCACGCCGGGAACCAATCGGGCGGCGCGGCGAGCCAGGCGATGACGACGACCACGCCGGCGAGTACGAGGGCGAAGATCACGTAACGACGAAAGACCGATCCACGGAGCGCGCCGTACGCGAGGCCGAGCGCCGTGAATACGACGAGCTGCGGCTTCGCGAGGAACAGCAGCGACGGGACAGCCGCAAGCAGCGGACGGCCGGCGCGCAGCGCGAGCACGGTCGCGCCCACCGCCGACATGAGGAGCAGGCTCCACTGGCCCAGGACGATGGCGTGGAACGACGGCTGCGCGAGGAACAGCGTCAGGCCGAACGCCGCATGCATGACGGGACGCGCGGGAACGAACGCGCGCAGCAGCCCGCGGAGCACGAGCGCCGCGCAGACCATGCTCGCGATCATCCAGATCCAGCCCGCGACCTCGAGCGGCACCATCGCGAGCGGCGCGACCGCGAAGGCCACCCACGGCATGTAGTCGTAGACCAGGGCGTCGGGCGTCTTCGTCCCTACCTCGACCGCGAATCCGTAGTACTTCGTCGGGTCCCAGGGATCCACGCCGAGCACGATCGCGCGCGCGCCCGACCACACGCCTGAGAAGTCGTTCATGTGTACGAGCTCTAACCGACGCGCAAGCGGCCCACCGACCACGATGAACACGACGCCGATGGCGATCGCAGCCCAGTAGAAGATCTCGGCGCGGCGCTCGCTCGTCATGCGGCAGAAGATTACTTGGCCTTATCGTCGCATTCGTGGCCCGCGCGTCGCAAAGCGGACGCCGCTCGTGTTGAGTGTCCCAGCGTGGCTGCGCTGGTGGCTGTTCGGCGCTGTCATCGGGATCGCTCTGTTGTGGGTGATGATCTTCGACTGGGTCGTCTTCCCGCTAGCTTTGGTGGTACTCGTCGTCCTTGTCGTGCGGTCACCCGAGCGCGCCGCGCTGGGCGGTGGCGCGCTGATCCCTACCGGTGCGTGGTTCCTCTATGGACTGCGCGCCGCGGTCGAGCGTTGCGCCGAGATCGACCGCAGTCCGTCTGGCTCCTGTTCTATCTACGGGGTCAACGAGCAGGCGATCGCCATGGGCGTATACGTCGCGGTCGGTATCGGCCTTACTGCGTACGCGGCTTCGCGCCGTCGGTGGCCGCCGGCTTCAGCAGATCCGTCCGCTGCGGTGCCCACACGTCGATGACCTGAGTCGGCTCCTCGAAGACGCGCGCGCCGTGCGCGGCGCCCGGCGGGATCCGATAGGTGTCGCCCGGCGTCAGGATGCGCTGCTCGCCGGAGATGATCATCGCGAGGCTCCCTTTCACGACGACGCCGAACTGCTCCATCTCGTGCTTGTGCGATTCGACGATCGTCTTCGGCGCGAGGTCGTAGATCACCATCGTGGCGTGGTCGGCCTGCACGACGCGGCCCTTCAGGCCGGGCGCGGGCTCGATGAGCGGGAGGTCACGAGGACTGGCGTAGTAGAGCTTCGGCATGGTGAGCGAGGCTAGGCCGTCGCTTCGTCACCCTCGAGCACGAGCTGCTCGTTCTTCGACAAGAGCAGCGGCCGTGCGCTGCCCGCGATCGCCTCGGGAGTCACGACGACACGGCGGACGTCAGTGCGCGACGGGATCTCGTACATGACGTCGAGCAGGACCTCTTCGATGATGGTGCGGAGTCCTCGTGCGCCGGTCTTGCGCTTCGCCGCGCCGGCGGCGGCCGCCTGCAGAGCCTCCTGCGTGAGTTGGAGCTCGACCTTGTCGAGCGCGAGGAACTTCTGGTACTGCTTCACGATCGCGTTCTTCGGCTCGGTGAGGATGCGCATGAGGTCGTTCTCGTCGAGCGCCATCAGCGGGACGATCACCGGGAGACGGCCGACGAACTCGGGAATAAGGCCGTATTTCAGGAGGTCGTCTGGCATGACCTGGCCGAGCACGGCGCTCGTCTCCTTGGTGTTGTCTCGCAGCGACGCGCCGAAGCCCATCGTCTTCTTGCCGACGCGCGCCTCGACGATCTTCTCGAGGCCCTCGAAGGCCCCGCCGCAGATGAACAGGATGTTCGTCGTGTCGATCTGGATGAAGTCCTGGTGCGGGTGTTTGCGGCCGCCCTGCGGCGGCACGTTCGCCACGGTGCCCTCGAGGATCTTCAGCAGCGCCTGCTGGACGCCCTCGCCGGAGACGTCGCGCGTGATCGAGGGGTTGTCGCCCTTGCGCGCGATCTTGTCGATCTCGTCGATGTAGATGATCCCACGCTGCGCGCGGTTGAGATCGAAGTCCGCGGCCTGGATGAGCCGCAGCAGGATGTTCTCGACGTCCTCGCCGACGTAGCCCGCCTCGGTGAGGCTCGTCGCGTCGGCGATCGAGAACGGAACGTCGAGGATGCGCGCGAGCGTTTGCGCGAGCAGCGTCTTGCCGCAACCGGTCGGACCGATGAGCAGCACATTCGATTTGCCGAGCTCGACGTCGTCGACGCGATGCCCGGCCGAGACGCGCTTGTAATGGTTGTAGACGGCGACGGACAGGACGCGCTTCGCCTTGTCCTGGCCGATCACGTACTGGTCGAGGATCTCGTTGATGCGCCGCGGGCTGGGGATCTTCTGTCCGAGGGTCCGCGCCTTCGGCGCCTCCATGAACTCCTCGTCCACGATCTCGCGGCAGAGCGTGATGCACTCATCGCAGATGTAGACGCCCTGTCCGGCGATGAGCTTGCGTACCTGGTCCTGGCTCTTCCCGCAGAAGGAACAGCGGTAGGGCTTGCCGCCCTTTGCGGTGGTCGTCATCGCCTAGCGGGCCGCCACTGGGACGCGTTCCTTGGGTTCCTTTGTTTCCTTCGGCTCCTTCTCCTCGGCCTGCTTGGCGATGGAGATGAGCGAGTCCTTCCCGACGAAGATCTCGTCGATGATCCCGTAGGCCTTCGCCTCTTCCGCGCTCATGAAACGGTCGCGCTCCGAATCGCGGCGGACCTTCTCGACGTCCTGCCCCGAGTGATGCGCAAGGATTCGCGTGAGCTTGTCGACAAGGGTCTCGAGCTCCTTCACCTGGATGAGCACGTCAGGGGTGTTGCCGCGGAATCCGCCGGAGCCCTGGTGGATCATGATCCGTGAGTTCGGCAGCGCGTACCGCTTGCCCTTCGCCCCCGCCGAGACGAGCACCGCGGCCATCGACGCGGCCTGTCCGACGCATATCGTGCTCACCGGCGCCTTGAGGTACTGCATCGTGTCGTAGATCGCGAGGCCGGCGGTCACGACGCCGCCGGGCGAGTTGACGTAGAGGTAGATGTCGCGCTCGGGGTCCTCCGACTCGAGGAACAGCAGCTGGGCGATGATGAGGTTCGCCATTGTGTCCTCGACGGCGTCCCCGATGAAGATGATCCGTTCCTTGAGCAGGCGCGAGAAGATGTCGTAGGCGCGCTCGCCTCGCCCGGATTGCTCGATGACCATCGGCACGAAATTCATCGCCGTCACCGAACGTCACCTTCGCGCATCTTCATCTCCTCGCGCGGTTCTTGTTCCCAGTGTACCCACCACGCGCGGTGTCAAGGGGTCGTGGCGGTGTCGGGCCGTTAAAGTTCCTCCGAGGAAGGGGCGAGATGCGTCGGTTCCCACGGTCGCTGGTCGTGTACATCGCGGCTTCAACGATCTACGCCGCGGTCATCTTCCTCGCTGTCCACGCCCTCTACGGCGTCGAGCTGGGCCGCGCCGGCCTCCGGCTGCCCGATCCCGAGGCCCTCATCGGCTCGATCGACAGCGTCTCGTTCATCGTGTGGCTGGGCATCAGCCTCATCGCCGGTACCGTCCTCTATCGCGTGGCGTCGGCGCTCGAGGCATCGCGTGGCGACAGCGCCGTCCGGGACGCCGAGATCGGCTCGATCTTCGCATTGAGCCAGGCGCTCTCCGGCTCGCTCGACCTCACCGAGATCACCCGTGAGTACCTCCGCAGTGCGCGGCGCGGGCTCGACGCGAGCGCGACGCTCGGTGTCCTCGTCCACGACGACGTCGCAGAGGCGTTCCGTCTCGTCGCCGAAGAGGGACCGCACACCGGCGCGCTGCTCGGCAACGTGTACTCCGTGTCTGGACTCCCGACGGCGATCCGCACGCGCGTCTTCGACCATCGCCAGTCGCTCGTGCTTCCCGACACCACCGGCGGCGGAGAGCAGTGGCGGCTCCTCGCGCGCGACCTGCCGAACGCGCAGTGGATCCACTCGTTCGCCGCGCTCCCGCTGATATCGCAGGATCGCCTGGTCGGCGCGGTCGTCGCCGGCGCGGAGCAGGCCGGCACCCTGACCGCGGATCGCCTGCAGCTCGTCCTCGTGCTCGGCCAATTCGTCGCCGGTGCGATCCGCTCCTCGATGTCGCTCGCCGAAGCGCAGTCTCGTGCCGACCGCGAGGAGCTCGTGAGCCGCATCGCGCGTCGGGCGCGCGCCACGCTCGACCCAGACGAGGTGCTACGCGGTACGGTCGAGGAGCTTGGGAAAGCGCTGCGCGTCGACCGCGTGGTCGCCGCGACCGGCTCGACGCCCGACACGCTGCACGTCACCTACGAGTGGAACGCGCCGGGCATCGCGGCACATCCCGATGCACAGCGCGCCCTGCCCGTCGCGCGGCTCGCGGCCGAGACCGGTCGCCGTGGTACGCGACATCCTCGCGGACGCCCGGCTCGGAACAGCTGCCGGGTCGCGATCGGGTGTTCGCTCGGTCATCGCGACGCCGATCCTCGTCGCGGGCGAGCTCGCGGGAACGCTGTCGCTCAACCAGACGACGGCACCGCGCGACTGGACGACCGACGAGGTGCGGCTCGTCGAGGCGGTCGCGCGCGAGCTGCGGGTCGCGATCGAGACGGCGCGTCTCTTTCAGGCGCGCAAGGGTGAGAACGAGCGGCTCATCGCGTTGCAGCGTGCGGCTGCTACGCTCGCCGCCCGCACTGATCCGAAGGAAGTGTTCGACATGATCCTCCGGAGCGCCGTGCAGCTGCTCGGCTCAGGCAGCGCGTCGCTCTACACCTGGGACGACGAAGCCGGAGTGCTGCGACTTGCGGAGAACTTCGACGCCGCGGGCCGCATGCCCGATGACCCCGTCCTGCGGCCGGGCGAAGGCGTCGTCGGTCGCGTGTTCGTCAGTCGCGAGCCGCTCATCGTCGAGGACTACCAGACATGGGAGGGTCGCACGCAGGTCGGCCAGGAGACCGGCCTGCGCGCCTGCCTCGCCGTGCCGCTGGTGCGCAGCGGCCGCGCCCTCGGAGCCCTCGGCATCCGCTCCTACGAGGCGTCGGTGGCATACACCGAAGACGACGCCCAGATGCTCGCGCTGTTCGCCGACCAGGTCGCCGCCGCCCTCACGACGGTCGAGGCGTTCGGGCGACAGCGTCAGGCGGTCGAGCAATCGGAGCGGCTCAACCGCGCGAAAAGCGAGTTCGTCTCGATCGTCAGCCACGAGTTCCGCACGCCCCTCACGGGCATCCAGGGCTTCAGCGAGATCATGCGCGACGAGGAGCTCACGCTGGAGGAGATGCGGGAGTACGCCGGGGACATCAATAAGGACGCCCAGCGCCTGACCCGCATGATCAACGAGATGCTCGACCTCGATCGCATGGAGTCGGGCCGCATGACGATCCATCCGGAGCGCCTCGACCTCAACGCGGTCGTCGGCGACGTCGCCGATCGTGTACGCCCGAACGCCCCGAACCACACCCTGACCCTCGACCTGCAGTCCGACCTGCCAAAGGTCCACGCCGACCGCGATCGCATCACCCAGGTCGCGTCGAACCTCCTGAGCAACGCTGTCAAGTACTCGCCCACCGGCGGCCGGATCACGGTCACGACGCGTGTCGACGGGGACCAGCTTCGTCTCGACGTGCGCGACGAGGGCCTTGGCATCCCACCCGACGCCCTCGAGACGATCTTCGAGCGCTACTCGCGCGTCGATTCACAGGCGACCAAGGACATCCAGGGCACCGGGCTCGGCCTTCCGATCGTCCGCCAGATCATCCAGCTCCACGGCGGCAAGGTGTGGGCGGAGAGCGAGCTCGGCCGCGGCTCGGTGTTCCACGTCCTGCTGCCCCTTGCAGGCGCGGGCGCGCAGGTGGAGGCTTGAGCGCGCTGATGGCGGTTCCCTTCGTTTGAGCGCCGACCTCATCCTCCTCGTCGATGACGAGGAGCAGATCCGCAAGCTCCTCGAGTCATCGCTCCTGCGACGTGGCTACGAGGTCGCCGTCGCGACCGATGGGATCGAGGCGCTGCGTCAGATCCGTACGAAGCTTCCCGACCTCATCGTCACCGATGTGAACATGCCGAACATGAACGGCTTCGAGCTCACGCGCCGCCTTCGCGCCGATCACCGCACCGCACGCGTGCCGATCGTGATGCTGTCGGCCCGCAAGCAGGCCGACGACATCCTGACCGGCTACGCGGAGGGCGCGGACGAGTACATCGCCAAGCCGGTCGAGATGGCGGTGCTCGCGGCCAAGATCGAGGTCCTTCTCAAGCGCATGAAGGCCACGGCCGGCGAGGTCATCAAGCGCGGGCGCGTCGTGGTGTTCCTGCGCGGCAAAGGGGGCGCCGGCGCGACGACGCTTGCCGTGAACAGCGCGGTCTCCCTCGCCGAGACGAAGATGTACAAGACCGCGGTCCTCGATCTCAACCTCGAGTTCGGGAACGTCGCTTCGCACCTCAACCTGAAGCCGCAGCACACGCTTTCCGATCTCGCCGAGATGCAGCCCGATCAGCTCGACGACGCGACCTTCGCGACCTTCATCGCGCAGGACCGCAGCGGCGTGCAGATCTGTGTCGGCGCGAGCGTGCCCGAGCACGCCGAGCTGGTGACGGTGAGCGCGGTGCAGCAGAGCCTCGACCGCCTCCGGCGAGGTAGCGACTACGTCATGGTCGACACGCAGCCCTCGTTCACGCCGCTGACGCTCGCCGCGATCGACACCTCAGACGGCGCCTGCGTCGTGTGCGAGCCGCACGTCGCGTCGATGAAGACCGGCAGGGCGTGCCTCGACGTCCTCGAGAAGCTCTCGTTCCCCAAGGAGCGGACGCTCTTGGTGATCAACCGCACAACGCAGACGGGTCTCGACACCGACGAGGTCTCGCGCTACTTCAACCGGCGGCCCGACATCGTCGTGCCCTTCACTCCCGCATTCGATGACGCCGCGGACCGTGGCCGGCCGATCGTGGTGCTCCATGCCGACAATGCGGCATCGAAGCAGCTCCGCGATCTTGCCGCGAGGCTCACCGTCCTGGCTCCGGTGGGACGCTGACATCCGCGTCCGGTTCTGGGGAACGCGCGGCTCGATCTCCGCCGCCGGCCCCGAGACGCTTCGCTACGGCGGTAACACGCCCTGCGTCGAGGTCACGACCGACGACGGCACGCTCCTCGTCTTCGACTGCGGCACCGGCGCGCGGAAGCTCGGGCTCGCGCTCGCGAGCAAAGGACCGGTGCGGCTCCATCTGCTGCTCTCCCACACGCACGCGGACCACATCCAGGGTCTCCCGTTCTTCCTCCCCGCGTTCACTCCCGGCAGCCACATCACGGTCTATGGGCCGTCCGGGATGGACCGCGGGCTCACGACGGCGGTCGCCGGAACGATGGACTACGCGTACTTTCCCGTGCCCCTCAAGTCGCTTCCCGCCCAGGTGGACTTCGTCGAGCTCGGCGAGACAGAGTTCTCGATCGGCGGCATCAAGCTCCGCACCCAATTCTTAAATCACACGTCGCCGTGCATCGGCTACCGCGTGACCGCGGGCTCGGCCGCGCTCGTGTATGCGACCGATCACGAGGCCCACAGCACGCCGCACTGGCGGGCCGATCGCGGGCCGGACGTCTTCGATCCGGCGCTCCTCGCGCACAACGGCGACACGCGGCACGCCGCGTTCCTGACCGCCGCGGATGTGGTCATCCACGACGCGCAGTACGGGACCGCCGATTACCCGAACAAGGCGGGCTGGGGCCACAGCACCGTCGAGTACGCCGTCGACATCGCAGTCGCCGCGCGCGCGAAGACCCTCGTGCTGTTCCATCACGACCCAGACCGCGACGACGGTGGTGTCGACGACCTGACCGCGGTGGCCGCGAGCCGCGTCGTGGCGTCGAAGCGACCCCTTCGCGTCGTCGCCGCGGCGGAAGGCGAAGAGCTCGTCCTCGCGGAGGGACCGCATGCGCGTACGACCGACGTCGAGCCCGCCCCAGCTGCGATGCCCGAACGCGCGCGCATCCTCGTCGCCGACGACGATGTCGCGCTCGTGCGCATCCTCGAGGCCGTCCTCCGCGTCGACGGTTATGACGTCGATGTCGCGTTCGACGGTGAGGAGATGCTGAGCAAGGCGGCGCTTGCCGCGTACGACCTCGTCCTCGTCGACATCCAGATGCCGAACTTGGATGGCCTCTCCGCGTGCAGACGACTTCGAGCGCTCGACGGCTACCGCGAGACGCCGTTCGTCGTGCTGACCGCGCGGACGCGGCAGGATGACATGTCCGCGGCCTTCGATGCCGGCATCACCGACTACATCCGCAAACCGTTCGCCTTGCCGCAGGTGCGCGCCCGCGTACGCTCGTGGCTCGCGCGCGGCGCCGCGCGTCAGGTGTGAGCCCGAAGTCGACCTCGACCGTATATCCGTCGAAAAGCGCACAAGGGGAAGACCGTGGGTGAGTTGAACGAGACCCAGCGCTATCTCATCGACGAGCACATCGAGGAATATCAAGAAGGGTTGATCCCGAGGCGCGAGCTGTTGCGCAGGGTGACACTCATCTCCGGCAGCGCCGCGCTTGCGGCCGTGATCGTCGCAGCGTGCGGACCGGTGACACCCGCGAGCTCGGGCCCGGCGACACCGACCGTCGCGACAGCGAGCAGCAGTCCCGCGCCGACGATCGGACCCTACGCCACGCCGCCCGCGCAGGCGACGACCGACGGCGTCACCGTCAGGCCCGATGACCCACGCATCACCGTCTCGAAGCCGGATGTCAAAGGACCGGATGGCGCGTCGCTCCTGGCGTACATGGCGCGTCCGGCGGGCACGGCAAGAGTTCCGGGGGTGATCGTGATCCACGAGAACCGCGGCCAGACGCCGCACATCCAGGATGTCGTGCGCCGCACCGCGACAGCGGGATTCGCCGCGATCAACATCGACCTCGTCGCGCGCGCAGGCGGCTATGAGAAGCTCACCGACCAGGCCGCGTACAACGCGGAGCTCGGCAGGCTCACGCTGGCGGGAAAGCTCGCGGACCACAGCGCCACGCTCAATTACCTCAAAGCGCAGTCGACCGGGGCAGTCGGCGTGGTCGGCTTCTGCTTCGGAGGTGGCGAGGTGTGGAGCATCCTCGCCGGCGGCGTCGACGTGAAGGCCGCGGTGCCGTTCTACGGGCCACAGCCGACGAACTTCGCCGACATCGCGAAGACGAAGGCGGCCACGTCGGCGGTGTACGCCGAGCTCGACACACGTATCACGGCCACGGCGCCGCAGATGGAGGACGCGCTCAAGAAGGCCGGCGTCCCATATCAGATCACCGTCTATCCCGGCGTGAACCATGCGTTCCACAACGACACCGGCGGGACGCGGTACGACGCTGTGCAGGCGGCCAAGGCGTGGGTCGCGACGATCGAGTGGTTCCGGAAGTACCTCGCCTAGACCGCGCCGTTACCGCCAGAGCGTGACGATCGCGGCCATCACGACCTGTATCACAACGTCGTGCACGTTGGTGATGAGCCACGCGTTCCACGGTCGGCCCTGGAAGGCGACCTGCGCTCCACTGAGGGTGGCCATGAAACCGAGCCACGCAACAACGCCGAGCATGATCCCGTCCGTGATCGACGCCGCACCCAGGTTCAGAGACAGCAACGCGAGGACCCAAGCGTTCACCAGCGCGACGACGACACCGATCACCAGCTGAGCGGGGCCCGGACGCCCGACCGGGGTGGATCCCATCAGGCGGGCCAATCGATCGCCCAGCCCGGCGAGCCCGTAGTACACGATCCCGATGACCACCGCCGCGATGGCGGCCACGAT
>Ga0209470_1001969_pt1 | contig 14799 bp, 12 predicted proteins | sample GraSoiAngelo_125_FD_185882 | JGI IMG/M metagenome (GOLD analysis project Ga0209470, IMG submission 185882) | Grasslands soil microbial communities from the Angelo Coastal Reserve, California, USA - 14_0927_05_40cm (SPAdes) (version 2) | ecosystem: Environmental > Terrestrial > Soil > Grasslands ... | reverse complement strand
CCCCGGTCTCTCCCGTCTCCGTATCCAACCAACTCACTTGTTGCCAGCTGGGATGAAAATCACATCCTATAATCATCATGTGCGAAGGCTCTTTCTTTCCGAGAAGCCTTAGTCCTCAAACCAAGACTACCGGACTCGATCGAGCCTTCGCTCTTATCCAATCAATCCTTTCGCGTTCTGTGCGAAAGGGTGGGGACTTTTCATAGATCGCGCCGACCGCCAGCGGGATGACAAAAACTATCCCTCGCCTCCTATCAAGCTAAGCTCGCTATCGGATTTTCAGGAGCAGCAATCCGCTGTTTCAGCCGCGGAGCGCGATGACATCAACCGAAGGTAATGAATCTCAAGCGCCTTCCCGGAGAACTGCTCGCTGGAGGACATCCACTACCATCTTTACGTCCTCATCAGAATAGGAACTGCATTAGCAGAAGCGCGGTGATGGATGAACATCCCCCGCCCTGTTTCTGCGACATCCGCCGATCTCCCTGATGGTCGGAATCAGAGAGAAACTGCCGGTAAACAATTAGGATGGATGCATTTATGACAACCGCGTGGACTCATTCCCCGACCGCCCACAGGATGCTTGAAAAAACACACCAGCGAAACGCCTTAGGTTTGCGATTTGTATCCCATACGCATCAAGGTCCGTTGCGAAAACGGCAGGAAGGCCAAAGCCACTGTCGCTGCGATCGCCAGTCCCATACCGATCTTATAAGCTACCAGAAGAGGCGAAAGGGCCCACAGCTCGTCGACAACCAGGAAGAGCAGAAACATTCGGTGAAAATCCTCCCCTAGCCCTCTGTAGTCGAACGCTAGTGCTGTGAGGAGGTAAAGCCGCACAGCCATTCCGGCAACGGCGGCCACCACGATCAAAGCAACCAGCATCCAGCCTCCGCCTGGCAGAAGCTGGCTGACAACGTATTCCAGCCGGTGCAGCTTCCACAGAGCGAGCAAGTAGAAGACTAGGTAAAGCATTTGGATTAGCGACAGTAACGTGCGCACAAGGTGGCGGGGCGTTGACGGCAGCTCTTGCGGCCCTGCCGTCAAGAAGAATGACCGCCGTGGAGTTTCAACCGGAGGATTTTCGATAACGCCACCCACCGGCAATACGGTGGCGAGGGCAGCGTCCAATTCGTCGACCGCCTGGAAGCGTTGGCCAGGGCTCTTCTCCAGGCACTTCAGAATGGTCTTCTCAAGAGCGGGCGGCAGCGACGGTTCCAATTTCCGAGGCCGCACTGGCATTTCGCGAATTTGCTTGAGAGCGATCGCCACAGGCGTATCCGCAGCGAAAGCCGCAATCCCCGTAAACATCTCGTACATCAGTAGTCCCAATGCATAAATATCCGCACGGTGGTCAACTCGCTTTCCCTCAGCCTGTTCTGGAGCCATATACGCAGGCGTACCCAAAACGGCTCCGGTCAGGGTGCTTCCGGTGTTCATCGAGCGGGCGACACCGAAATCCATAATCTTTATCGTGCCGGACTGGTCCAGCATCACGTTTTCCGGCTTCAAATCTCGATGCACGACGCCTTGGCTTTCGGCTTCGCGCAATGCCGCGCAAATCTGGCGCGCCAAGTCGATTCCCCGCTCCAGCGGCATAGCTCCGCCGACGTTCAACATCTGCCGCAAGCTTTCGCCTTCAATCAACTCCATGGTGATGTAAGCGGAGGATTCGGTGCGGTGGAAATCGTAGATGCGGCAGACATTCTTGTGGGTGATCTTGCGGGCGAGACGCAGTTCATTCTTAAAACGCCCCATCATACTTGAATCCTGGGCAATCTCAGGCCGCAAGACTTTGATCGCCACGACCTCGTCTGTTTCGCGGTCGCGCGCGCGGTAGACGATCCCCATCCCCCCGCGACCCACTTCCGAGAGTAGTTCGTAACGTTCAGAGCCGGCCAAGATAGCTGCGGCAAAGGCATCACCTCCAGCGCTTTGCAACTCTGCAGTGGCGCCTTCGCCTGGAGTTCCGATCACTCTGCCGAGTGGGGTCTTGACCGCGTCGTGGGTCTCGTCGTTTCCGGACATTCGGTTACGTTGCTCTCAATAGTTCGCGTTAATTCGCGTTAAAAAGCTCAATGCATGCGTGTCTGCTGTCAACTTGCAAAGTAATGATTCAGAACGGCCGCCTGCAAGTCCCGAGGAATGTTCTTCAACCGAATTCCGAAACGATAGCTTAATTTATACGCCTTGGTCGTCGGGCCACCGGATCCATTCACCGGACCGCGTGCCGCCAGCCGAGCACCTGGAGCCGATCACTGTCGCGGGTCTGCCCCAGAGTGACTTCTATCGGCAGCGACCACCCCTCACTGCGGCGCTTGGACTCGATCCAGACGCGAGCCAGCAAAAGCCGGCCATACCGGTCCCCCGGCCCGCCGGCCTTCAGATTCAGCTCGGGAAGCTGCACGCTCTGGCCTGTGAACGTGAGCAGTCCCTTTGCACCGTCCACCCGCAAGCGGTATCCCCGCGCGACTTCTTCAGGAGCATAACCGCGCTCGACCGCGATGTCGCGGAAACTGAGGCGTCCCCCCGTCAGGACGACCTCCTCGAGCGGGGCCACGCGATCCAGCCAATATCGGCCGATCGCATCCCGGCGCCGCTTCATCGTGTCCGCAAGGTAAGTGGTAACTTCGCTGCGGCTGTACTCACCGGCTCGAGCGAGTTTTTCGATCACCTCATCCGAGAAGGCGGTAACGATTTTTGCGCCCCAGTATCCATCCGCTTCGTCCATGCGGTTGAAGGCGGGGTTCGGATAGTTCGGCTTCCACCTTTCGGGCTCGAACAGCTCGGAATCGTAGTAGCCGATCTCGGGATGGACAATCCGGCCGTGCTCCTCCCAGGGCCGGTGCCACAGTCCAAACGTGACCAATGAGCGGCTCATGGCGCCGCCGTCGAAGATGTACTCATGTCCGACACGGTAGGGTCCGTTGATGTAATCGCCGCCGCCTAACGTGGAACCAAAATCGAGCAAGTAGTGCTTCAGATAGTTGCGCGCGCCGGCGGTCACGTACGCATCATACGTATTCTTTTCGCCGGCATCCGCGTGATTGATCCATGCTGCAATCACGCGCAGTCCGCGTAGTTCGCGGCGCCTCTCGTGCGGGATGATGTCGTTGGGATCGCCCTTACGTGTCCCGGTGTACTTGAATTTCCCGGCTCCTTTCCCGGGCAGGAACATGCTCGCCATCCCGCGGTAGGTCCCGTCAGATAATGGCTTGATCTTTTTGAGAACCGCCTCCAGGTCACCGCGTGTCAGCGGGCGCCGTTTCCCGACTACGTCCGTGTGGTAGGCGTCTTCGGCGAGCACGAGATCTGATGAGCGGAAGGAGACAATTGTGTTATGAGGGACATTGTACCCGGCGGCGTGAAGCACGAGCGTGGATATGCGCTCGGCTCCCGAGTTCTTCTCGGGAGTGGATGGGTCGAACTTCAGCACGTACGTCCGTCCCGCTTGATCGCGCACTCGAAGCTTGGGAGTGTACCCTTCATCCTCGACGCGCAGCGCCGCCCAGGCTCCCGTTTCTGGTGGTTCGCCTTCCAAACCCGCGCAGATCTCGTCGAAGCTCAGGCTGCGCGGGCCGATGCGATTGGTGAACCAGGAAGAGTCGGGGACTTCATCCCACGCATTGACGTTGAGCGCACCGGCGTCGCGGACAGCGGCGACCCTCTCTGCGGGGCTCAGATGGCGCATCCAGGAGTTGTAGACAATCGCGTACAACTCCGATACACGCTGCTCCCGAGGTTCCGGGATATGACGATCATCGGCGTCCACCGTCAGTGGCGGTGGCAGACGCAGCCAGTCATCTGCACGCGAGACCGGCAGCGTGCACGCCAACAGAAAAACGGCGAGCCGTTTCATCGTTTGTACGCTCCGTACCGAAAGGGACCGAGTAGCGGAGGCCTTTCACGATCGCCGAAAACAATATGAATCTCGGAGCCTTCACTGCTCCGCCCATATTCCACGCGCAAAAAAGTCGCACCCGCCCCGTTGCGAAACCGGAATCCAAGGCCGTAGTTGCGGTGCCAGTTCAGCCACGACAAATCTTCCGTCCGGTCGAAGATCTGCCCCTCATCGAAGAACGGGATCACCTGGACAAACGGGTGAATTCGGTAGCGGTACTCAAGGGAAAGCAACGCGAGGTTACGGCCGTAAAAGCGGTCCAGCGCAAAACCCCGCAGCGTCGAAGAACCGCCGATGTGCGGAAGCATGTAGAACGGAATGGGGCTGCTGTCGTGCCGCTCCCGAGTCAGTTCGAAATTCGCTTGGCCGACGAAGGCGCTGCTTTCCCGGGAGATAGGTAGTCTGCCTTCGAGTTGTGTCTCGTACGAGAAGTAGCTCAGAGAGCTGCTGCCGAGCCCGCGCTGGTATGAAGCGCCAAAATGCGTCGCACCGCCTAACTGATATTCGCTCCGGATGCCGTTCATGTCGAAGTAAATGCCAGCGCTCCTCAGGCGTGTTTGCGTCCCGTAACCACTCAGATTCGAGAAGAAGGCGTCGGGCGGGCTAAAGTGTGGGTTGCCGCCCGGTAGCGCTGAAATCCACGCGGTCCGGTACAGCGCTCCCCAGCTAACCCGTCCTTTTACTTGATATTCCCAGCGCAAGCCTGCCCATGTCTGCCGCAACGCGAACATCGAGTGTTTGTCACGCACCGAGTTATGGCCGAGTCCGTAAAAATTCTCATCGGGCCGCCACTGGTACGACGATTCCGCAATCAGAGAGCCTGCGGGGGTTGCGCTCACCCACTGAATTCCAACTTCTTGATAATCCTTAAAGGTCTCCAGTCCGACGAAGTGCAGTCTATTAGATTTTCCCGCATTGAAGGTGTAGGTCCCACCGCCACCGAAGCCCGCCCCTTCGCCGGATCCGCCAAAGCGCGCTTCGACGCCGTGCCGCCGCAACTCCTCAGTCCACAGGCTCACTCGCTCGCGAATCTTATGACGTTCAAAGGCGATGAACCCCCGTTCCGTGCCGATCGACAGCCTATGAAAGGGCCACGAGAGTACTTCGAGAGGAGCCAGCAGCGGGGGACGCGTTTCCCGGATCTCCTCGGGAGCCCTAATCCGGCCCCCTTCTGCCAATTGCTGGGCCGGAGATATAGGCCCGAGCAGCATGCTGAGTACGGCGACACTTATCGCTCGATCGGCCAGCATGTTTCGACAGATTATACGGCGAGAAAGAATGGGAAGCCCCTTTCCACTTGCTGTGTTCGTTCGTCCAAATATCAACCGCCTGGGCGTTGCTGACCTGGTAGCCGGTTTCGAGCGCACGTCATTTGCTTGGTGCAATAACTCGAAGGCATCCAGGCCAGCGCCCGCATGGCTTGGGAATTCAGGTTTGTCAAATTAGTTCTTAGATCGGGAGAGGCGGTGCGCGATTTGTGCAGGCGCTAGCGTGGAGTCTTGCAGAAGGAACAAATGCGATGGGGCGAAGACGCCCGACTATTCCATCGGGCAGGGGCAAATGTGGTTTGTCGATAGATACTGCTGAGATGTTGGCTGAGGTCCCGTGCGCCGGACGGGCTTTTGCGCAATTAGCAGGAGTCCGCGATGACGTTCCACCACGAATCCATTCATGCTGGAAATCGTCGTCGTCAGGAGAAACTGCCGACAGGACAAACGCGAGTATGCCCAGCCCGCCGAGCAAGATTGCGGCGCGGCCATGCGGCGGTTTTCCACGCCTCCGGATAACAAACGCAACAGCGCCCAGCAGCAGAAAGCACAAGCTCAGAGGTGCGCCCACTCAAAGGCCTTTCTTTCGAATGATCGAAATATTGGGCCCGGATAATCGCGAAGAATTGGGGGAGATCTCACTAGAAACTTTACATCGGCGGTACTTATAGCTGCGCACACTGATAATGTCAAGATAAAAGGGCCGTCGCGGTTTTCGAAGGTTGGGGATTTGCTTTCGTCACCATAGTCAGTCAGTCGAGCGGCAGTGAGTCGAGAGCTTCGATCACGCAGCCTTCTGAGGGCAACCTTCACATCCTTCCGCAAAGAATGCGAAAGGATGCGGCACCGCCCGGTGCCGTGGCGGATCTAAACTGTCGTTGCGACGCATGGACACCGTCCACCCGCTACTTGAGGGTGTAGGTGCCCTCACAATCCCACGTGACGGTCCCGTCGGCATTCCCCTTGCCCTGGCAGCCACCTTCGCCTTTCGCGCTTGCGAACTTCCCAGTTCCGCCTACCATGGACCACTTGTTGCTCCCGGATTGAAATTGTCCGCCCTTCACCATGCCCTTGCCTGCGCTGGCGTAGGTGTAGTGAATCTTGTCACCATTTTCTGCCGTGACCACGAACACACCATGCCACGTGGTCGTGTCTCCCATGGTTTCGTTGAATTGCGTGCCGATACCTTCTTTCTCCTTCACGCCGCCCACTTCGCTCTTGGTGGCGGTGCAAGTCGTTTTGGTGACTGCATAGCTATGATTCGCCTGGTCGCCCACGTCAATACTGTGTGCGTCCGACGGCTGGCCACAATTCCACTGCGACACCAGCTTGTCCTTCGCCAGCAAAAGCGATGACAGCAGCAACACAGAGCACCCGATCAACCATAATTTGCGCATATCCTCATCTCCTGTGAAGTTGTGAACTCAACCTAGGGCCCTAGAGATTCCAAACGCCGGAAATTACTTCATCTCCGCCTTGGTCGCCTTGCCTTTCAGTTCAACTACGATCACATCCATTCCGTTGTCGCCGGTGTTCTCCGGCAAGTGGGTGGTGGCCGCAGCGTATTGTGCATCGCCTGCCTTGCCGGCAAAGCTTTCCGTTTTCCCGTCCGGATAGCTGAACTGCCCCTTGGTGTCGGTGAGGAACACTGCAACCGTGGCCGGATGGCTGTGCATGACCGACTTCTCGTGCGGGCCGTAGTGCACCTTCAAAATCCGTACCTGGTCGTTTTCGCTCACTACCGTGTAATGCTTGGGATCAACGTTGGCCGCGTCTTGGGCCGAGAGGATTGGGGCGAAACAGACGCACAACGCCACCCCATAAAGCGCTAGTCGCACTCGCATGTTTGCTCTCCTTAGTTTGTGGGATCTGTTCGAAAGGCACCCAACCCTACTCCGGCAGCGTCGCTGATGTCAATTGGGCTTTCATTCGGTCGAATCGGTAAGAACCTGAACTTTGATACGCAGAAAGTGCTCGACGGATTGAAGATTGTGAGCCTGAGCCACGGCAGTGGGCGACCTGAGCCCAACCTGAGGCGAAGACGATGGCACTCTTCAGCGGGACAATAGCCCCGCGTCACCGGGAACTGAATTTCCGGGTGTCTCTCCAGCATCTTCCATGCTAGAATTAAAAAAGTTCTTTTCAGACCCTCGCGGTCGCACTGGGGAGTGCGCGCCGTACATGCCTCCGCGCGCCGTTTCGCGGACGGTCGCACCTAAATCTATGCCGCTCGCTGGCCATTGAGCGCGAGTTCGGCTGTTTGGCATTGTTTGTTGGGTTAAAGTTCTTCGCCACTTCGCGCCGGGTTGAGCTTTCTGTGGTTGGTTGCTGTCGGGTCAGGAGCCGGCATGAAGGCACTCGAGCGTCAAATCTCTTACGCGGCTTTTCTGGACCAGCTCCGGTCCGCTTCTACTCGTGTACTCTTGCTCGATTATGACGGCACGCTCGCGCCTTTTACCGTGGATCGCAGCTTGGCATTGCCGTATCCGAATGTGGCCGAGCGGCTGATGCGCATCATGAAAACAGGAACACGCGTTGTTCTCATCAGCGGCCGCCCCGCACGCGAAGTAGTGAGTCTCATTGGGATCGATCCCCATCCGGAAATTTGGGGAAGCCATAGTCTCGAACGTCTCAAAGCCGACGGCAGCTATGAAATCTGCCAGATTCCACTTCAGCAGCAAGCCGGGCTCTCGCTTGCCGCCCAGCTTCTTCAAGCCGTCCAGCTCGATTCGCAAACTGAAGTAAAGCCTGGAAGCGTTGCCGTTCATTGGAGAGGGTTGACGCCGAGCGAAGTGGTCGAGATCAAGACCAAAATCCGCCACCTCTGGTTGCCACTGGTTACGGAATATCCACTTTCTCTGCTTGAATTCGATGGCGGCCTGGAGATCCGGATTCCTGGCCGCAATAAAGGTGATGCCATTCGCGCAATTTTGACGGAAACGAAACCAGACGCCGCTGTCGCCTATCTCGGCGATGACCAAACTGACGAAGACGCATTCCGCGCATTGAAGGGACGAGGCCTGACCGCGCTGGTTCGTCCCGAATCCCGGCCGACCGCCGCCGATATCTGGCTGCAACCACCGCAGGAGCTGATTGAATTCTTCGACGATTGGCTTCATGCTGTAGGAGGTGAGCAATGACACTCATCAAGGGACGTCTAATTAACGTTTCCAATCGTCTGCCGGTCGTTGTCAAGAGATATGCTGGCGGACCGCGAGTGGAGCGCAGCTCTGGAGGCCTTGCCAGCGCACTCAATTCCGCATGGCAGCACCAGCCCGGGATTTGGATAGGATGGGCCGGGACCAGCCAGAATCATGTTGACCACCTGCTGGCCCGCGCCTCACGCCGCCGCTCCTACACCCTCCAGGCAGTTCAGCTATCGAATGATGAAGTAGCAAAGTTCTATTCCGGATTTGCTAATGAGATCATCTGGCCCTTATTTCACGACATGCCCTCGCGCTGCAACTTCGATCCCGATTACTGGGAGACATATCAGCGCGTAAATCAGAAATTCGCGGCCGCGGCGGCGCGCGCGGCCAGAGAAGATGATTTTGTCTGGGTCCATGATTATCATCTGATGCTCACGGCTCGCTATATGCGAGAACAGGGCGTTCGCGCGCGGCTGGGTTTCTTCCTGCATATTCCTTTTCCCGCTCCGGATATGTTTGAAAAGCTTCCGTGGCGGCAGGCCGTACTCCGGTCTTTGCTGGAATTCGACATTATCGGCTTCCAAACCGATCGTGACCGCTCCAATTTCGCAAGCTGCGCACAGCGTTTAATTCCCGAAGTTTCGGTTGGCAGCGCTAATCCGCATCTTGTTCTTACCCACCAGTCTCACCGCAGCATTGTAGGAACCTTTCCCATCAGCATCGATTTCGATGAGTTCGCGAATGAAGCCGCGCGCCCCGAGGTCGCATCGCGTGCCACCGAGATTCGTCGTGAATTGATGGAAAACATTCTCGTGCTCGGCGTTGATCGCATGGATTACACAAAGGGAATTCCAGAGCGGCTCAAATCGTTTCGCATCCTGCTCCGCCGCTACCCCGAACTGCGCCACCAAATCACCTTGGTGCAGGTGGTCGTTCCCAGCCGCGAGGAAATTCCTGATTACAAAGACCTGCGCCTCGATGTGGAACTGCTGGTCAGCCAGATCAACGGCGAGTTTACTCAACCCGGCTGGGTGCCCATCCATTACATGCACCGCAATCTCAGTCGCGATGAGCTTCTCGCCTACTATCGTGCCGCGGACATTGCGCTCATCACCCCTCTTAAGGATGGAATGAATCTTGTAGCTAAAGAATTTTGCGCTGCTCAAACCGATGAGCGCGGAGTTCTGATCGTGAGCGAATTCGCAGGCGCTGGCCCCGAACTTCGCCACGGGGCGATTCTAGTCAATCCCAATGATTTCGCGGGCGTTGCTCAAGCGCTGCGTGACGCATCACAAATGCCCGCGGAAGAAAAGCGCAATCGCATGCGCCTGCTTCGCGACATCATCAAAGATCACAACGTGCAGCGCTGGGCCCGGTCGTTTCTGCAAGCTGCGGCGGCTCTCGATGGAGCCTCGACTTCCGGGAGTGGCGGCGCGTCTTCGCAATCCAATCTCAAAGAACCACCCCAACAAACTCCCGGTGTAGCTCTGGTGGCGGCCGCCTTTTCCCGCCGCCGCCCGCATGACATCACAATCGCACTCCGCAAGACTGGGAGCCTTCAGGGAGCCGATTGAGCATGGCTCTCTCCAGCCCTCGACTTCAAGTCCAGTTCGTTAATATTCTCAACTCCGAATGAGAGCCGCACGAAGGCACTTTCTCATCTTTATTCTTTTGCTGGCGCCCGCGAATCTCTTCGGGTACAGCGTGCTTTCGCACGAAGAACTCATCGACATCTCCTGGGACACCACCATTCGCCCCGCGCTCCTCAAGCGCTTCCCATCTGCTACTGAGGAGGAGGTCCAGAAAGCTCATGCCTACGCTTACGGCGGCTGCGTCATTCAAGACATTGGCTATTACCCGTTTGGCAACCACGAATTCACTAACCTGCTCCATTACGTTCGTAGCGGTGATTTCGTCGCGTGGATGCTACGCGAAGCAAGAGACGTCAACGAATACGCCTTCGCCCTTGGCGCGCTGGCCCACTACGTTGCTGATATTTGGGGGCATCCCGCCGTGAACGCGGGAGTCTCCATCCAATATCCCAAGCTCCGCGCCAAATTTGGCAAGCTGGTTACCTTCGAAGATGATCCGGCAGCCCACTTGAAAACCGAATTCAGTTTCGATGTGCTGCAAGTGGCCAAGCGCCGCTACATTTCTACGCAGTATCACGATTTCATTGGCTTCGAAGTCTCACAGGATCTGCTCGAGCGCGCCTTTCGCGATACTTACGGCATAAGGGTGGATGATCTGCTGAAAGCTGAGGATCTGACCATTGGAAGCTTTCGCTTTGGCGTCAGCCGTGTCATCCCAGAGATGACGCAAGTCGCGCTGGCCACTCGCCAGCACGAAAATATGCCGGAGCTGAACGATCAGGCGCGCAAGAAATTCCTTTACCGTCTCTCTCGCGCTGATTACGAAAAAGAATTTGGAGCGAAATACCGCCGCCCTGGTGTCTTCGCCCGAATCCTTGCGTTTTTTCTGAGAATCATTCCTCGCTTCGGCCCTTTCAAACCTCTCGCCTATCGCGATCCTACTCCGCAAACTGAAGATCTCTACTTCCGTAGCATGAACGACGTCGTCGACAACTACAGCCGGATGGTGAACGAGGCCGCCACGGGCGATCCGAATTTTCCTAACCGCAACCTCGATACCGGCGATGTCACCCGCGCCGGCGATTACAAGCTGACCGACGAAGCCTATGCGAGCCTCGTTCGCCGCCTGGCTAAGCATCACTTTGCCAACGTCACACCCGCGCTACAGGCAAACATCCTGAGATTTTTTTCCAGCGGCCCAGCTAATCGCTCACTGAAAAAGCATAAGTGGCGTGAAACGCAAGCAGCACTCATCGCCTTGAAGGCTGCGAACTTGAACCAATAACTGGGCGGAGGATCGCTTTTTTGTGAAAATTGGAGCGGGAGACGGGGATCGAACCCGCGACATCCAGCTTGGGAAGCTGGCGTTCTACCGCTGAACTACTCCCGCTCGGTAACCCGAGATTACCACTGCGAGGAAAGGCAAAGCAACGTAAGCGCAGCATCCCTCTCGACGAATCCGGTGCGCTCACCCTATGATGGAGCCATCACATCATTATTTCGCGAGGTAGCGCATGGCTGAACCAACCTATGAAGAGCTGAAGGCTCGCCTGTCTGAGCTGGAGAAGCAACAGGGCACCCGTCGCAGCGGCAGTTTGGAATTCCGGGTCGGCGAAAAGGGAGGAGTAAGCGTCTACGGTCTAGGGCGTTTTCCTGTGACACTTTATTATGAACAATGGATCCGTTTGCTGGATTCCGCTGACAAACTCCGCCAATTCCTTGAAGAAAACAAGCCCAAGCTCAAGCTCAAAGACCAGTAGTTTCGAGGGCGAGCAGTATCTGTACCTGACCACCCGCGGCCGTAAATCGGGCACGCCCCGCGAAATCGAAATCTGGTTTACGAACTACAACGGACGTTTTTACCTCATTGCCGAACACGCCTCGTCTCAGTGGGTGCAAAATCTGCAAGCAAATCCGGAAGCTACATTGCGTGTTAAGAATATGACTCTCCCGGTCACGACCAGAGTTCTGTCGCCGGAAGCGGATTCCGATCTCAACCGAACCATCCAGGATCTCTCACGCAAGAAATACGGTTGGGGAGAAGGGCTGGTCGTTGAGTTGGCTCCCAAATCGTCACACGTCAACAGTGGCCGACCGCAGAGGACCGATGGCGACGGCTAAAAGAAAACCGGAGCAGTCCTTGCTGCTCCGGTCGAGCCCGTCTGGCCTGTGCTTCAGGCCGCCAGGGTCTCCACGAACCTCTCGCACAGTGTGGTCTCAACGTTGTAGTGCTTGAAGGTCACTGGGGTCACGAGATACGGCTTCAGGATCTCTTCCACCTTCGGATATACCTCTCTCTCATACTTCTCGACATCCCACTTCTCCATCCAGAGCGTGATCGTAATGACTTTCTCTGCTTTGTTCTCTGGGAAGAACGGCAGAATCTCCAGGAACCCCTTCTGCGTTTTCAGGATGGGCAGAACCTCGTCGCGAACTTTCTTTACGAACTCCTCTTTTTTCTCGGGTTTTGGAATAAATTCAACAATGCGGGCAAACATGAGAGACTCTCCTTTCCAAAATTCATCGGATTGGTGAGACCCGGAAGCTGCCTCGATGAGCAGGGGGAGTTTTCGAGTCAACATCGAGGTAAACGTTACATCGCCAATTCAGCAAATTCAGTGATTGCCCGCACTGTATCGCGTGACCCTGAGCACCACTGCGAGCGACTTTATAATCGTTTTGTACTAAGAGCGTTCTCGCTGAGAACTGGAAACTGAGTACTGGGAACTGGGAACCGAAAGCGAAGGGCGGACTGTCGGAGAAAATAAATGCCATCGAACGACATTCTCACCCTCCCGCCACCACCGGCAGATGCCCGCCTCGCCTACGGGACCGATCCCAATCAATTTGGGGAGCTGCGTCTGCCCAAGAGCGGCGGTCCATTTCCTATTGTTATGAACATCCACGGTGGCTTCTGGCGCGCAAAATACGACCTCAAACATACCGGACATCTTTGCGCGGCTCTGACCGCAAAGGGTGTAGCAACGTGGAACATCGAATATCGCCGGGTAGGGAATAAAGGAGGAGGGTGGCCGGGCACTTTTGAAGATGTTGCCAGCGCTTATCGCTTTCTGCCGCAAATCGCGAAGCGCTACAATCTCGACCCGGCGCGGACAGCAATCATGGGCCACTCTGCTGGCGGTCAGCTCGCGCTTTGCCTCGCGGCTCACGAACCTTCGGTCAAACGGGTGATCTCACTCGCTGGCGTAGTCGATCTACAGCAGGCTTTCGAATTGCACCTCAGCGACGACGCCGTTGTGGAATTTCTTGGAGGGAAGCCCAAAGACGTTCCTGAGCATTATCACGAGGCCGATCCTATGCAACTAAATATCCGCGCCACGCAGTGGCTGATCCATGGCGCAGCCGATGACACAGCGCCTCCGCCGTTCAGCCGGCACTATGCTGAAGAAAAGAAGAAGCGCGGTGAGGACGTGCACTACCTGGAAATTTCAACTGCCGGACATTTCGAGCTGATTGACCCGCGCTCCGCCGCTTGGCCCAAGGTGGAGAACACAGCGCTGCATCTCTTACAATAACCTTACGCTCTTTTAACAATTGTCATCCTGAGGGGAGCGTCTGCACCGTAAAGCCATGCTCAGTCGAAGGCCCCATGTCTCCCGGATTATTACCATGGCTTGGCAGGCTGCGGAAAAACTCTGGTTTGGAACCGATTTGGCGAGGGCATGGTTTACTGGTGCCCGCTAAACCCTGTACTCTTTGTCATTCCGAACCGCTTTAGCGGTGAGGAATCTGCTTTCGCGGGTTTTTCCGCAACCTGTTACCGGAATCCTATTCGGAACTTCGTTCCAGCTCAAAACACAAATACACCATCTGCCCCACGTGATGGTGAAGATGAGTAGCGCAGCGCAAGAAAATGTTGAATCGGTTGCCTGCATCATCTTCGCGAGCAGCGGTATAAGCCTTTGTCAAATCGCCTTCTGACTGTGCACGAATCGCTCGGAGCACCACCTCAATCGCTGCATCGAAACTCTTTAAGACTTCGTTCTTCAGCAAGTGCTTTGGCTCAGTAAACTCGCGGTCACGATCGCGCACGTAGCCGGTCCCAGCGATCTCCGCCCCGATGTAGTAATTCAAGTTACCGGTCAGATGCAGCACCAGATGCCCAAAGCTATTGCCGAACGGAAACGGTTTCTGCCAGAACTGTTCCTCGCTGAGAGGCGCTGCCAGCTCGCGCACTCCGTCTGCAAGATACGTGTACCGCTCTGCTAAACCATTGGCGATGATTGCGTGCAGGCTGTCCATGATGTTTGATCGGTCTTCGAAGCTCCTCTGTGGCCCCTGTGTCCTCTGTGGTTGAACGAACTTGTTCACGCGACTTTCCTCAGCACCACTGCCGAATTCTTCGATCCGAACGCAATGCAGTTACAAACCGCGTGTTCTATTTCTTTCTTCCGCCCGGCCTCCGGCACGTAATCCAAATCACATTCCGGATCGGGTCTCTCCAGGTTAATGGTCGGCGAAATCTGCCCATTCTGCATCGCGATGATCGTTGCCGACACTCCAGCCGCCCCGCATGCGCCCTGCGGATGTCCAATCTGCGATTTCAAGCCCGACATCGGCACCTCACGCGCCCGCTCGCCCAAGACCAACTTCAACGCCCGGGTCTCAATCCGATCATTCAATTGTGTCGAAGTCCCATGCAGATTCACATAATCCACATCGCCAGACCCGATCCCCGCTTGCTTCATTGCAAGTTCAATGGCTCTTGCCGGTTCTTCGCCGCACTCCTGCAAGCGAACGCGATGAAACGCCTCGCATGTCGAGCCATACCCGCAAATTTCTGCCAAAATCTTTGCCCCACGTGCCCGTGCATGCTCGTGCTCCTCGAGCACAAACATCCACGCACCCTCAGCCAGCACGAATCCATC
>Ga0209470_1001950_pt1 | contig 14876 bp, 20 predicted proteins | sample GraSoiAngelo_125_FD_185882 | JGI IMG/M metagenome (GOLD analysis project Ga0209470, IMG submission 185882) | Grasslands soil microbial communities from the Angelo Coastal Reserve, California, USA - 14_0927_05_40cm (SPAdes) (version 2) | ecosystem: Environmental > Terrestrial > Soil > Grasslands ... | reverse complement strand
GTGAAGCTCTCGATGCCAGTCTACTGGTCATTCCGTACTTCGGGTTTCTCCCCGCGACCGACCCACGCATGCGGGGTACAGTAGCGGCGATTGAAAAGGACCTGCTCCAGGACGGCTTGGTGTTTCGTTACGACACCGAGAATGGTACTGACGGTCTCCCCGGATCGGAGGGAGCCTTCCTCCCGTGCAGCTTCTGGCTCGCCGTGAAGCCTCGCTCGAGAATTTCGGCGCTACCGAGGCGGGCAGAAGCGACGTAGGCATCGGCCGGCAGTCCGATCACGCTGAGCGTGTAGCGCACAATGCCGACATCAGGAACGATAAAGTTTCCCTCCTTGTCTACGTCTCCGGTTGTACTGAGAAACGTCGCGTTCGGATCGGCGGTGAGTGCCACGTGCAACTTGCCGGTCTCAACAGCCGCAGGCACCTCGGGCGATGAGTCCTCTACTCGCAGTAGGCCTGTAATTCTCTTGCTGAGTGCGACGCTGAGCGTGACATTTTGTATTGGGTCTTCACCGACATCTAGAATCACTTCACCACTTAAAATTGAACTTGTTCGGGATGCGTAGCGTCGCAAGAATGCGATATCGCCCAGGAATCACGTTCGGCGCGACAAAGGTTTTGTCATAGTCGTTGAATGTCACGGCAGGACGGTCGCCGACGATGGTCTCTTCAGGAGTTGACATATTGACGATGGTTACGCTATCTGCGACATCGATTGGACTCACTAATCGCCCACGAACGGTGCGTACTTCGTATCGCAGGTAGATTACGTTCTCGCCGTATAAGGCGTGGTGCGGCACGCTTGGCGCCGACAGCTCGACGCGCTCAAAACGCGCATTCACTGAAGTCGCCATGACTCCCGGCCAAGCCGCTCATGCGGCGGGCGTCACGTATGCGACGGTGAAGCGGTCGCATTGCCCGTATGCTTGCCATCAACGGGCAGCCGGATGGACGATGCCACAGAATGACGAAACGAATGAGAAGTTCGGAATGTATAAAAGCGTCTGCTCCGGCGCGGCTATGGAAGTTGATCGCGATTTGATTTCGCAAGCCCGCCGCTTCATCAACGGGGCAAATGTTCACTATGTCAAGACGTGGATTTATTGCTATGAACTGTCTCTTCCAAATTCTCCCCGCCGCCAACGGTACGAGGCGCTGCTGCGAGACTTCGTAAAATCGAAGACGCTGTTGAGGTTCTCAAGGGACATTGTCGAGACGCAGAGAAAGGAGCTAAATGCACTGTCAACGACAATGGTCGCGGCTCCATCAAAGGACTGACGGGTAGTCGGTCATCGCGATTTCGTCGTCCATGCTATGCCGGATTTTTGCGATTAACGGCAACGCTCTCGGCTGCCCAAAAAGGGGGGGGCCGCGTTATGCTGGCCGTCATTTCGGGGCAGTGCGACTGTGGCATGCACGTGAAAGCCATGCATGAGACGGACGGCATGAGGACGGTGCGCCCTCAATCATTCTGCAACATTACCCACATCGTTGACGGTAGCGTCACCGAACTTTGGATCAAACCCGAGCCGGCACCGGCAGACTGGCGGCGACATGAAGTCGCCAGCCTCGTCGTGCGTTGAAGCCATCCCGCCTCCGGGGACATTTTCGGGCCGAGTGAATTCCCATTTTTGCGGTACTCGGATTCCGCTGATAAGCCACCGAAAATGCGTTCTTGTCAGTGTTTGTCCTATATGTGCTAGCGTATACGGACGCACGGATGCGGTGATTTAGGGGGCGTTAGAGACCGTGCCGAAGAGTGGCGAAGTGAACGAGAAGTTCGGAGTCTATAAAAGCGTCTGCTGCGGCTTTGAAATTGTCATCACCAAGGGTGCAACCTTTCCTAACTGCCCGGACCATTTCCGGCACCCCGCCACCTGGAACCTGCTCCCAGACGAGGACATGACCCAGTTGACGGATAAAAAAAAATCGGACTCAAAGCCAGCCGCTTAGCCTACGGCCACACCCGACAGGTTGTTCTTAAATTCCTCAACGTTCCGTAGCGGACCGTTGAGGTGGTCATTCCTCGGAAACCATTTCTCCCAATCTATTGCCAACGGAAATACCCGGCATTTATTCGTCCAGCAGACCGGCGTCAAAGATCGAACTTTAGGCCCCTTGAGATATGCCTGGAGGTGTGGCTGCCGTGCATTTTCTTGCATAACGCGAGACAGTTCTATACGGAGGCATGAAAGGGAAGACTGAATTTGAAACCGAGAAGATCATTTCCGGCTCATCGGCAATCCTCGACGAGTTCGACCCCATTTACGCCCCCTCGAGGATCAAGGTTGTAAGCGAGAAGGTTTTCTCCTCGACAGAAATGATCTTCGATGCGACGGTGACGATCTTCTTCGTCGCCAGAACATTGTCTTCAAGACCGAGATGATTGTCTCCGACGTGCCGACGATCATCTCCGATTCGGTGAAGATCATCGTCTTTGCGACGAAGATCTTCTCGGACAACCTGCCTGGTTCGGAGATTCAATGACCTAGAGATTTCGCCCGTCGAGAAGATCTTCTCAGAGAGGCAAATGATCTTCTGTTCGGCCAAAAAGATCTTCTCCGGAACGAACTCCTCTTTCTTTCTTATCGACGCGATCATTTTCGTCGCGGAGAAGATCATTTCCGCGATGACGACACATTTCTCCGGGATGGAGAAGATCTTCCTCGTCCCGGATACGAGTTTCTTTGCGGCAAAAATGATGTTCTCTGTCGCCGAGAAAACCGTCGGCGCGGTGCCGGCGGGTCTGTTTCTAAACCATCAACCATTCAACATTCGCGTGGCTTTCGCCTTTTGGCGCAGTCAGGCCAGGAGGTACAACATGGCTCCACAAGTTACACCTCGTACAACAACCATCTGACAATTGACATGTGGACGCCGGGCCGTGTGTCCATACAACACCTATGGGTAACACCAGGTACCAGGACTTTAGAAATCGGGCTTGTCCGCTTCGGGTATCGGAAACAAGTTCTGGTGAAAATAATCGAAGTTGTCTTCGGCGCAGACTGTTTCCATTAGCGGGTTGTTCACCTTGCGCCATCGCTGCACCATATGCAGCGGTTCATTGAACGTATCGGGATCCTCGACGGTAACGGTTGCTTCAAGCGTCCTTTCGTCAGCCGAAAGCCTGAACCGCTCGACGACATGCAACTTCTCCGTGTGCGGAGTGCGGAAATTATCGATGTAACTATTCTTGGTCGAAAGTCCGAGCGTATCGACGACCAGCGTATCGCCGTTTTCGTAGTGGCCAATGGATTCGCCGAACCATGAGGGTTTCACGTTTGCTGAATGCTTATCGGTCAGATAAATGCGTCGAACCATGTGGTCGCGCTGCCAGATCATCCACACCTGCTTCGGCGTTTGTATGAAATAAAAGGGCTCCGCGGGAAACAGTAATTGTCCTGGAACACCGCCGGGATAACAGCGCGACTGCGCCGCGAACGGAAGACCGCGCTTCCCGCTCAGGACCTCTTCATTCGAGGCGCGCATCTGCTCTGCCGCCCACGGTTTCAACACCGTGTCTTTATAGTTTCCGATTCTCAGCGTCACCTGACCCGGGCCTGCAGTATTGCCATGGAACGGATGATCGGGGTCGTTCTGGATCGGCCCACGGATTCCTGCCGGCGGGCTGATCCAGTCGGCGCCCGCGGAAAGCCACGCAAAACTGCTCGATGCGAGATTAGGAATCTTGTTTGCCGGGGCTTGCCCGAACAACAGACCGCCCATCGCCCAAAAGGCGATCCAAATATACATTGCTAAACGATTCAACATGTCGTTGTCTCCACTATGGCCGACGCACGCCTCGTACCGACGAAATGTCGCGATGCGGATCACCGCAAAGATAGTCATCGATCCGGATGTCATTGCGCTGCGCGTATGCGAAACGCGCCTGCCAATCTCGCGAATAATATTCGGGATCGTGAACTGTAACGACGATCTCGAGCTGATTGGGATTCACCTTGCGAATCCGCTCTACCGTGCGCAGTTGGTCCCCATGCGGCGTGCCGGTTGCATCGATGAATGTCTTCTCATTGAAGCCGGCGGATTCGACCACCAATGTATCACCTTCAAAATGGCCGGCGGAGTGACCGTTATACCAAGGAAAGGAAATCAGTTCTTTCTCGTTGGGCAGCGGTTTGTCCATCTGAATCGTCCGAATCTGGTGGTTGAGTTCGTAAATGATCGTGATCACTCCTGGCGGACCTTGGAAGATTTCGAATGGATAAGGCGTGGCCAAGACCCGGGGCAAACCGTCCGGCACGCAGTACTTGCGGGCCCCATCGACGAGGGAGCCGTCCTTCAGGCCCGCCATATTCTTCTCGTATGCTGTCCGGCCCGCCGGAGTGAGCGGCAGATCGCCGCCCCCGACTAGTTGAATTTTGGCGTTGTATTGCGTTGCCCAGTAGATTCCGGAAAGATCCGGCGTTTTGGCTTGCCCGAAGAGAAGGGAGTAGCCACAAAAAAGCACAAAAGTCACAAAAGGTGTGTGAACTCTCATTTCCCCTACCACATATCATTTGTTGCGGCTTTGAGCAAGCTGTGCGATCCTCGTTTTCAAGTTCACTGGAGGCGGCAATGAAATTTAACGTATTCGCCATCGCGACAATAGCGTTTTTGATGTTTGCGCTTCCTGCAATCGCACATCATTCTTTTGCCATGTTCGATGCCAGCAAAACGGTGACTCTGGAAGGCACGGTCAAAGAGTTCCACTGGACGAATCCCCACAGTTGGATCTTTCTGAATGTTGCCGATGGCGAAGGTCGTCAGGTGGAATGGCCGATCGAGCTGGGCTCTCCCGGCGGTTTGACGCGGCAAGGCTGGGTGCCCAAGACCCTTGTCCCCGGCATGAACGTGAAGATCATGGTCCGTCCGCTGAAGGACGGGAAACCCGGTGGTCAATTCCTCACTGTTTGGCTTCCCGATGGGAAGCAGCTCGGCGACCCCAGCACCAGGGGCGGCGGCAACCGCGGCAGGGAGCCGGTCGATTAGAACTCTACAGCCGCAGCAGCCTTCTCGCATTACCGCGCAGGATGAGATCGAGATCCTTCGCCGGAAGGTTCAACTGTTCGACGAAGGAGTTCGGGTACTCGATATCTCTAGCGGCGAATAGATCTGTCCCGATGACAATTCGATCCGGCCCGACCTCGCTGATCAGGAATCGAAGCGCTTCCGGATAATAGTTCAGATAGTCGTAATGGAATCGGCGGACGTACTCTCTGAACGGACGCTCGACCTTTAACTGCACCGAACCCATATGGTAGAGGCCGTGCTCGACTCGTGCAAAGATGAATGGGAACGCGCCTCCGCCATGCGGTAACACAATCTGCAGTTTCGGAAACTTATCGAGCGTCCCCGTGGTGATGAATTTCGCGGCCGTCGTAGCGTGTTCGAATGTAAAGCCAAGCCAGTTGGTGAGGCTCGGAGGACCAACGAGCCGCTTGCTGTAAATGTTCGCGTCACCATCGAGCGGATGGAATAGCAGCGGATAGCCCAATTCCTGGCATCGCGCCAGGACCGGCTCAAACGAAGCCTCGAATAAATAATCACGCTGTTCCATCGAGTTCGGCAGGTGAACCGCCCTCATGCCCGGCTTGCCCGCGACGCGATTCAGTTCCTTCAAAGCCATGGCGGGATCCTTCACCGGCATGGCTATCCCGGCGACAAAGCGCTCCGGGAACGCGGTGTGCGCTTCGATAGCGGCATCATTGACGATTTGCGCCAGACGCATGCCTTCGTCGGGCGTCGCCCACTGCCACGGCATACCTCCGGATAACGTCAGGACGTGCATTTGAATGCCATGCTCGTCCATCCATTTGCGCCGTTTATCGAGATCGACATCGAGCGGATTGCGATTCGCAGGTGCCGGCCGGCCCATGTCGATCTGCGCTTTCACGTACGCCTCCGGCGCCCAGTGCGTGTGCATATCAATGGAAACCGGACGAACCGTTTTCGGATTGGCCGGACGCGCTTCCCACGCGGGCACAGCCTGTGCGAAAACAGCTCCAGCACTAAATTTCAGAAAATCGCGACGGCGCATCTGTCCATGCTTTCCGTTCATGTCAACTCCTTCACAAGCTATTCCTCTTTCATGGCCTCCTACGACCCAAGGCTTGTGCCTGATGCTAAGGACATTGGAGTTGGATTCTACTCCAGCCCATTCACCTTAGCTTCCTAATTTCAAGTCGCGTTTTCTTTGTGCCAGTGTGTCCCTGTGAAGAGCGGACGGCAACTTGGGCTGATATCGTCATGGCAGTTCTCGCTCTGCCAGTAGACATTATTTTCCTCGCTCGCAGCCTAACTCGATAGTCTGCGAGCCAGCGTAGCGGCTTTCGGATGGGCTCTTCGTCCACTCAGTGACGCTCTTTGCCGGCGCTTTGGCTGTGATGTGAACCGCCCATGCAGGTACGAACAAAATCGCTTAACGCTCACCCCAAGAGAAATTGAGGCCTGCGCTCACTTCAGGCCGGCTTGTCGCATGTCCAAAGAAATTAGGAATTGTGCGACCGCGGATGTCGCCGAAGACGCCCAAGGGACCCCAAAGGCGAATCGCTTTGACACCGCCGCCGTAGCTGAATGTGAAGAACGTGTCGTGATTGACGAAAGCGTCATTGGCAGCAAACAGTGTACCCGACGCCGTTATTTCGACAGGCAAAGCGTTTAGCACAAATGCTTCCGCGTTCTTGACACTTATCGTTAGCCCGCCAGTGCCCCCGACAACATACGGTCTGACGGTGGAACCAAATAAACTCCGCTTTCCGAAGTTATAAGTGAATTCAGCTTCCCACAAATTCCCGCGAACAGCACCTTGAGTGAAGCCAAGTGCCCCTGCGAAGTTCGCAGCGACATTCGAGTGATCGGGTTGAAAGTGATTGCTCCAGCTGTAGTTCCCACCCAACTCCAGTTCAGGGGTGATATAAAAGCCGCCCCGGACACCGAGCAGTTGATTGTTTAGGAATCGGCCAACCCCAGCAGCGTTGGCACCCGACCAATAGTAGCCTGCATAGGGGTTAACCTCGACTGATTGTCCAAACAGCGATAGCGGTACAAAAACACAAGCTAGCAGAAGAACTCCAGCAGATAGCTTCAATTTCATTGGTTCGGCAACTCCTGAAAATGGTCTGGATCAGAATCCGGAGGTAGCGTGATTTCATTTTACAAATTCCAAATGCCTGACTGGCTCCCTCTGGAACTCAGATGCCTTTTGCAATTAAAGGAGCATTGTTGAGGACAAGCAGAGGGACTGGGATTTATTCGGATGCGGCGATCGTGGAAAGAGCGACGTCAACGCTTTCCTCGAACGCCAGCTCAACCGGGAATGATATTTCGCTGACCATCTCCGGTAAGGCGGGTCGACTCGGCCACGCCAATCCTACGCATAAGGGCCCGCACAGCAGAGTCCAGCTCAGGGTAGCTTGTCGAAAAAGAGATAAATTGCAGCAATCCGGCCGTCTCGGGCAATGATGAAATCAGTCCCGGCGTACGCTGGCGGCTCACCAGGGCGGCCCGATACCCATTGGACCCGTCCGCCATTGCCTATTTCCTCAGGCTCGGCAATTGGCTGATATCGAAAGTCCGGGTGAGTGTCCTTGATCGCGCCCGCGACGCGATCGATCTCATTGCGGCCATAATAGACGCCCCTGGGCTCGTAGAACACACAATCTTCGGTGAAGATCTCTTCGATTGCCGCGCGCCGCCGCGCGGGGTCGTTTTCACCGAAGACGTCGCTAAGATTGCGGGTCAGCAAGGTCGATATACTGTAGGACATCGCTGTCTCCTTCCGGCATCAATTGTGTCGCGGCATGGCAAGATCGTAATCCCAACAGCGGTGGGAGTTTGCACAATCCGCGCGACGCCGCTGAACGTTCCGGATTGCGCCAAGATCGGCAGATTGGATCCGAAACACCGCTCGGGTCCGCCACGATCTTCAGGCCCATCGGAACGATTCATACGGTCCAGGTTATAGTCTGGCGGGCGCTCGGATCTTCGAGGTGAAATCGGGCCCGGCCTGCCGCCGGATGTGCCTTGCAACAAGGCCTCAGATATTCCTTCTTGGCGGCTATCGTCTTCTCCGCTTCCGGCGTCAGCGGCGGAATTCTCCCATCCGGCGGGTCAATGATCATCGAGGTGCGCGTGCCCCGGGAGAGTATTAACACCATTTTCCCGTGCCAGATGCGGGTTAATCCACTATATTGCCCCTCAAATGAACCCAAGAATTGTTGCGCTTTGTGGACCCGCGGAAGGATTCATCTTTCCACTCGTCGAATCCGTGGATCTGAACGTCGGCCGGGGGAAAAATAATCACATACGGCTTGACGATCCGCTGGTGGGCCTGCGGCACTGCTGCATCACGTACGAATACGGGCGCTGCATGATATTTGCCCTGGAGAGTGAACGAGGAACCTTCGTCAATGAATTTTTCCGCAGCGGCAAAATTCTGGTGCATGGCGATCGCATTAAGGTCGGGAGGTCCATATTCGTCTTTGTGGATCAAGATGACGTTGATTCCGCGCTCTTGAAGCTTACAGAGGCCGAGAAAAAATGGTATGTCTCTGTCACCTACCCGCGCCTACCCGCTTATGAGGCCGCCAAAGAAACGGTGCTTGATGCGTTCCTTCACGCCATTGCATCTATAAATGATCTGCGCACAGCCGAGGAGATCCTGGAACGGGTATTCGAATTGATTTTCCAGGTCATCCCAGCGGACTCGGTGGCCATTTTATTGGCAGGACATGATCAGGACCGTTTCATCGCCAGGGCGTATCGCCGTCGCGGATCCCAAAACGGCGACGCCTTTCCGATCGATGAGACCATTGCAACTAAAGTCCTGCGCTCGGCTGCTCCTGTCTATCAAGAGAAAATCGTCTGCTGTCCGGTGACTGTCGTCACTGCAAAAGTCGGAGTCATTTATGCGGTGATTGAGAAGGCGGCCTTCGAAGATTTCACAGCCGGACACATCAAACTATTCGATTCCGTCGCCGGATTAACCGCCGTCGCGCTGGAGCATGCACGCTATGTCCACTGGCTTGAAGGCGAGAATCAACGTTTGAACGAGATCATCAATGTCGAACACGGCATGATCGGACGCAGCGAAGCAATGAAAAAGGTGTATGACTTCGTCGGCAGGGCCGGACCTTCCGACCGGACCGTTCTCATCTCCGGCGAGACCGGAACCGGCAAGGAATTGCTGGCTCGTGCCCTCCACCGCAACAGCCCCCGGCGCGACAAGGGCTATTTCGCAATCAATTGCGCCGCTGTACCCGAGTCGCTGCTGGAAAATGAATTGTTCGGACACGAGAAGGAAGCATTCACCGGTGCTGGTGCTCAACGAAAGGGACTGTTCGAGCTTGCCGATGGCGGCACCGTGTTCCTTGACGAAGTCGGAGAGATGGCGCCGTCGATGCAATCCAAGCTGTTACGTGTTCTTCAAGAAGGAGAGTTCAAACGGCTCGGTGGTACGATCGACGTCAAAGTAAACGTCAGAGTCATTGCGGCCACAAATCGCAACCTCAAAGAAGAGGTCGAAGCCGGCCGCTTCCGTCCGGATCTGTACTTTCGGTTAAACGTGCTGTCAGTCGAAATGCCCCGGCTTGCCGACCGGCGAGAAGACATTCCGTTGCTTGCCGCGCACTTCATCAAGAAACATCGGGACGCGCGCACCGGTGATTATCCTGCCGTCTTGGGAATCAGTCCCGAAGCGCATCAGCTCCTGGCTACATATAGCTGGCGTGGAAACGTCCGGGAACTCGAAAATTTCATCGAGCGCGGCATTGCCATGGGAGTCTCACCCTACATTGTTCCGGAAGACCTACCCAAAGAGCTCTGGCGTGAAAGCCCGGGAGTTGGCGAGACCAATATCTACGACCGGGAAAAGCACATCTGGGAAAAATCACTTTTCGCGCGCATCCTTCACGAAACCGGAGGGAATAAGCCTGAAGCCGCTAGGCGCCTCGGTTTTAGTGCGAAGCATTTCTACGCGCGCTGCAAAGATCTGGGAATATAAAGGCTAAAAAAGCAGCTCCCCTCCTCAGCTGAGGAGGGGAGGCGCGCCAGCAGCGCTGGCGCGCGGGGTGGTGCTGGTCAAACAAATCCCCCTACGTGCAAATCCGCGTGATCGGGTCACCCCAGGCCGCGGCACCGGCCTTGGTTATCGAACGCACTTGAAACATGTAGCTCGTGCCCGGAATCAGCCCCGAAATGATCGTCGGAGGCCGGGTCAAGCCGATGTGCTGGCTTGTCCACGTTGGGGTAGCTCCGTTCGCCACGGCCGGCGCCCACTGCAATTGATAAGCGAGCGCATCGGGATCATCTTTAAGCGTGACCTTGAACTGGCCAGGGTTCGGTCCCGGCTCGATCTTCCGAATGGATTCCGTCAACGGTGTAGCTTTCGTCGGAGTAGTAGTAACAGCCTGGAATCCACTGGCGAGGAACGTTTTCATGTCTTCGTTACACGCAGCTTCGGCCCAGTGAGCGAGCTGCTTCAACATCTTGATAACGACCGTACCTTGATGCTTTCGTGCAGCAATCGCTTTTCGACTCCCATCGAGAGCCGCCGTCGAGAGCGACGCGTAGCTGTCGCCAGCCGCTTTGAACGTCGCCTTATCGATCGGCGGATTAAGACTGACCCACGCAGGGTCTGCATACAATCCGTCTAAGACGGCATTGATTCGTTCTTGCAGACCTAACGGAGCCAGCCTTGAGAAGCCAAGAACTGCCTTAATTGGTTTGGGCTTTGTTTCTGTTGTCATATGCTTTTTCTCTTTCTGCGGAATTACATTCCGCGGTTGAATTTTCGAACGCGGCCTATATGGCACAGGCGGTGCCATTTTCAATTTCAGGATGCCAATCTTTTCGAATGAACGACTTATGATTTGAGTACGCGGCTGCGAGCAAATTTCTTTCAAGATTTCTCCGGAACCGCTTCCAGATTTTTCTGGAAAAGCCTCGCAAAACCGAACGCGTCCTTTTGACTTACAGGGATTCATGGACCACTCTTCCCCCAAAAGCGCTGGCTGCTTAATGGCTTATGCGAAAATCGGACGAGGTGTAATTTTTTTGAATAGGGTTGAGGAACCGCGAAGGCGCGATGTTGTAACAAAGATTTTAGTGAAAAGCGCCATCTCAGCGATCTGTCCGAGATGAACATTCCATCTTTTTCTGGAAATCCGCTGAGAACCAAACGAGACAGCCAGGCCGGTCAGCCAAGCGCGGCGTTTCTTGAACTAGCGGGGCCGCAATTGCGGCAAGCGTCCCGCTTCTCTCACTTGACCCTCCTCAATCGAGAGAAACCATCCAGTTGTCTTAATTGATGGCCGGCAATCGCGACAAACCACGCGCTTCTGTCATTTGACGCCCCTCATTCCTGCAAAACTGCCTGCTTCCCTCACTTGACGGCTCGCAATTGGGAGAAGCGGCGCGCCTTTCTCATTTGTTGCGGCTCAATCGTGAGAAGCCGTCCGCTTCTCGCATCTGACGGCCCGCAATCGCGACAAGCCGCCCGCTTCTCGTATTTGACGCGCCTCAATCGCCAGAAACGACCCGCTTGTCGGTTATGACGACGGACAACTGGCATCCGGTATAGAGCCGCCGCATTGACGGCTCGCGTTAGCGGCTGATGGTTGGCGAAAGTCGCCGAATCGATACAAAAGAAAAACTCGTTTTGCACAACAAACCAACAGAGATCAACTTCTGGCCATTAGATAAGGTATTGATATAAGACAACCGTGTTTGGAGACGCGTTTGCCAAAGCCAATCGCGCCGGGATTGACCGGACTTTCGTTAGACGAGTGAGTTTTGCCTTGTCATTCCGGGTTCCCCATCCACCCGGAACGCGGAAGACTGATATGATTATCGAAGAAATCTATGATGCGCTGATTGAAGCAGGAGCCAGCGAAGAAAAGGCGCGGGCGGCGCGAGCAATGACGAACTACGAAACACGCATTTCCAAAATTGAAAGCGATATTAACCTTCTGAAATGGATGGTGGGCTTCAATCTGGCTATGACCGTCGCCATTCTGTTCCGTGTGTTTTCCTCGTAGTGACTCATTTTGAAATGCGCGAGCCTTTAAGAGGAGCAGATGTAACTGTCACGCGAATTTCTTCTCCAGGAGTAAGTTTGCGACACAGGTTCACGCCCGTTATTTCTGTTCCTGATGTAAGCGATGCGATGCCACGAAAGATAACTTCTCCATTTCGTTTTGCAACCGTAAGCGCAACCTCTTTTTGTTTTTTCATCAAGAAGCGAGGCGACCTCTTCCAGACTCCCTAGCAGATCGGTCAAACCGGCTTCCATTGCCGGTGTTACTCGTAGCGTTTTGTGAATCCAGCAGAAATTGTAATGCATATAGTGAAGACTGATCGCTGCCGCATGATTTGCGAGCTTCTTGGAGAAGCCATTCGTGACCCGGGGTAAAGCGGCGCATACCCATACGCACGTCTATATCGAGGATCTTTTCAGCATCTTCTGCATCTTCGGCTCGCACGACAAGCTGGATGCCCTGGAGGGTCAGACCGTAATAATGGCGGCGTCCGGTATCGTTGTTTCGGATCATCGAATCGATTCCCGCGGCTTCCAGTACGCTCTTCGCAAGATCCGCGTCGAGACCATTTTGATATGTGCGAATGACGACGAGATCAGGTTCCGGTGCAAAACGATCTACTTCAAAGTCCCGTAGAGCCTCCGGCGCTCTCGCGGGTTCCTCGACCGGGAGATGGTCTACCAAATCGACATGACAATCCGAGCATTCCTGAAACCGACGCGGTATTCCGCTTTGCACTGGGGACAGAACATCGCGATACCTCAGTTTTCAGGACGTGGAGACAATGCAGGTAAGCATATCGTGACCTTCGGCGTCATCGTGTTATATTCGAGCAGCTCTTTGCTTGCCCCTTCTGGAGAAAAAATGACTCCTGAAGAATTGAATCGGACCATGGAGTTCATTATTGAACATCAAGCAAAGACGTCCGCGAATCTCGACCAGATTTCCGAAGATTTCGTAAAGTTTGAAAAATGGGCCAAGACGATTTTGGCTCGCCTCGCCGCCAATCATCAACGGATGGCGAACCTAATTACCATTCAGTCGAGCCGGCTTGATCGAGCAGAAGCAGAAGACAGAGCGGCGCAAAGACGGCATGAAGCCCTGATTAAGGAAATGCGAGCGGGTTTCGATCGCGTCCTCGAAAGACTTCCCGGAGCATAGGAGATCAAGCGAGGTACCGCAAGTATGGCGGCTCCGTTCCGAGGGTTCCTGGACGTCGCATAACGGGTCTTCTGTAAACTTTCTAGGGGACGGGACGATTTTCTGGGGGGACGGCAGATAGTAAGAATAAGCAGGGGTGTGGCCGCGGGTCAGGCTGCGTCGGTCTCTAGAAATGCTGTTGTGGTAACCAGCGGAGAGCGATGAGGCCGCGCAAGGCCGGGCCCCGGAAAAGTCGCGAATATCGCAAGTAATCGCGGATTTCCCGGAAAACTTCGTGCGGCAGCCTCGTGCTTTCAGTCGGTTGTGGCATGGTCCTAGAGTTGCAGTGTTGGATTTGATGGAGAGCGGCAATGCGACGAGTGAGCCAAAGCCACCGAAGTTGCTGGACCAAGTCCGAAGCGCCGTCCGGCTTCTCCACTATAGTCCCCGCACCGAAGAAGCATACGCCGGCTGGATTCGGCGGTTTGTAATTTTCCATCACAAACGGCATCCGGCCGAAATGGGTGATTCGGAGGTACGGCAGTTTCTGATCGATCTGGCGGAAAAACAGGTCGTCAGCGCATCAACGCAGAATCAAGCGCTAAACGCCCTGGTTTTCCTTTATCGGCAGGTACTCCACTTACCGCTTGGGAAAATGGAGTCTTTCGTCCGGGCGAAGCGTCCGAAAAACCTGCCCATTGTGCTGACAAAGGCGGAAGTCCAATCGGTTTTGAAACACATGAAAGGCGTGCCCTGGCTGGTCGCCGTCCTGTTGTATGGAGCTGGCCTTCGATTGCTGGAGTGTTTGACCCTCCGCGTGAAGGATGTCGATTTCGAAAGGATGGAAATACGCGTTCGCCGCGGCAAGGGCCAAAAAGACAGGGTGACGATGCTGCCCGCCAGCGCGAAGCAGGATCTGATCGAGCATCTGAAGAACACCAGGCGCATTCACGAAAAGGATTTGCGCGAAGGCGCGGGGCGAACGAAACTGCCCGATGCGATTGCTCGCAAGTATCCCAACGCGGATTCCCAGTGGGGATGGCAATTCGTGTTTCCAGCCAGTAGCAAGTATTTTGACCGGGACGCCGGCATCAAGCGCCGCCACCACGTGGATGAGTCGGTGATTCAGAAAGCGATCAAGGTAGCAGTCGAGGCGGCGGGAATCACGAAACATGGAACCGCCCACTCACTCCGGCACAGTTTCGCGACGCAGCTCCTCGAGAGCGGTTACGATATCCGCACGGTTCAGGAACTTCTCGGGCATGCCAACGTTTCTACGACTCAGCGATACACGCACGTTCTTAATCGCGGCCGACTGGGTGTTGTGAGTCCGGCCGACATTGTGTAACTCCGCCCACGCCAGGATAGCCCGCGCACAACCTCCGGGCCGGGTCCCCTTTTGTTACTTTGGTGAACGCGGCCTTCGTGCGGTAAGATCACGCCGTTACAATACCTTGAAAATCGCAGCGGACCGGCCTTGAATTCAGGATAGGCTGCATCCGTTTCGAGATAGGCTGCGGCCACGGTCAGCATAGCATCGAGGGGGACCCGCGGTGACCGCAGCTTACTAATATGTTGGGCAGACAGACACCCCAAGCGTTGCCGTGGCCCGTGGATATCAGTTAAACGGTGAGGTGCGAAGGATGAGAATCAAGAACCATGTCTTTGGCAGCAAGCGCGAAAGAGAGTTATACCGAACTC
>Ga0209470_1001948_pt1 | contig 14881 bp, 13 predicted proteins | sample GraSoiAngelo_125_FD_185882 | JGI IMG/M metagenome (GOLD analysis project Ga0209470, IMG submission 185882) | Grasslands soil microbial communities from the Angelo Coastal Reserve, California, USA - 14_0927_05_40cm (SPAdes) (version 2) | ecosystem: Environmental > Terrestrial > Soil > Grasslands ... | reverse complement strand
CCGCGACCTTCTAGATTTTCGCGAACGCTGTGCACTCGCGAAGATTCAAATCCCTATTGTCGCCGGCATTATGCCGATTACTTCCATCGGCGGATTCAAACGTATCGCCGAGCTAGCTGGCGGGGCGCGGTTCCCTGCAAAGCTTCTGCGCGCCCTGCAACGTTGCCAAAGCGATCCAGAAATGGTCAAGCGCGTCGGCCTTCATTTCGCGATAGAACAATGCCACGATCTTCTGGACAACGCTGTTGCCGGCATTCATTTCTATACACTCAACCGTTCTGACGCCACACGGGTAATCTTTGATAGTCTTGGTATTCCGCGTCGCCGGAATCCAGAGCCCTCGAGCGTCTAGTAAGTGTCTAGCTAGGCAAGACGGACTTCCAGGCTCGAAAACGCAGCCGACGAGATTTGCGCGAAGCCAGTGACGCGAGCAGAATTTCCGCATGCTGAAGGTCAGCCGCGCGATTTGCTGGCAAGTTGGAGCGCTCGTCATTGCGATTGTAATCGCAATCGTGCTTTCGCGCTTCCTTCCGATCGTCAGTTTTATCGAGGCATCGCAACAGCGTGTCATGAGCTGGGGTGCATGGGGAGCCGTTTGCTATCCCCTGCTTTTCGCCGCTTGTAATATCCTTCTGCTTCCCGGTGGCATTCTTGCTGTCGGCGGAGGTTTCTTTTTTGGATTGTGGTGGGGATTTTTAATCGTGCTGGTGGGTAACCTTGTTGCTACAGCAGTTTCCTTTGCGTTAAGCCGATGGATTGCCAGGCGTTGGTTTCAACAGAAACTTTCGCGTAACGCAACGCTGCGCGCATTGGGACCTGCGGTGGAGCGCGAGAGCTGGAAGATTATTCTGTTGAGTCAACTGCATCCACTTTTCCCGACTAGTTTGCTGAATTATTTCTACGGTATAACGCGAATCCCCTTTGGCAGCTACATGCTTTGGGCGTCGATCGGGCGGGCGCCTGGTCTTTTTTTGTACGTTTATGCCGGCACGCTTGGTCAGCTCGCAGTACGCATTATGCGCGGGAAAAGTTATCCTCGTATGATTGAGTATTGGATATGGGGAGGCGCGTTTGTGACGACGGCATTACTTCTGGTAGTACTCGGCCGCATGGCATACGCGGCAATACAGACCTCGCACAATTCGACAGGACCGAGACAGAAAGCGAATGCAAAGCAGCATATAGAACTAAATAGCTAACTATCAAGTCGTTACGTAAATTATGAGTTGTAAGCTATCGACAGAATACGAAGTATTGGTTGTCGGGAGCGGCCATGCCGGAATCGAAGCGGCACTAGCCGCCGCGCGGATCGGATGCCGGACTTTGATGTTAACGCAAAACCTGGACACAATTGGGCAAATGTCCTGTAACCCGGCGATCGGTGGCCTAGCCAAGGGCCATATTGTCCGGGAGATAGACGCCATGGGCGGCGCGATGGGCCTAAATGCCGATGCAACAGGGATTCAGTTTCGAATGCTCAACAGAACGAAAGGACCGTCGGTCCGGGCGCCGCGGGCACAGTGCGACAAGAAGGCTTATCAATTTCGCATGAAGGCCAATTTGGAGTCGGCAGACAATCTTGACCTTAAACAGGGAACTGTCTCACGCATTCTTGTCGAGGATGGCAGGGTCGTCGGGGTGGAAACCGATTTGGGACTGATAATCGCTACCCGAAGCGTCGTGATCACTTCAGGGACATTTTTGCGAGGTCTCCTACATGTTGGTGAAGCTACCAAGCCTGGAGGACGAATGGCCGATGCCAGTTCGAGTCTCAGTGATAATCTTCGACAGTTAGGCTTCCAGGTTGGACGATTCAAGACTGGCACCCCGTGTCGCTTAAATGCGCGCTCGATTGATTTTTCCCGATGCGCAATCCAACTGGGGGACGAGCCACCGCCGACCTTCTCCTTTTATGACGATGAAATTGCCGACTGTGAAGCAGATGTCTTTACGCTGAACCGCGTTTGCAAAGGAAAGTTCCACGTGGAACAAATGCCCTGCTGGATAACTCATACCATCGAGCGGACCCACGAGATCATTCGGGCGAATCTCGATCGGTCCCCACTTTATGCCGGACAGATCAAAGGCACCGGACCCCGCTACTGCCCGTCCATTGAGGATAAGATTGTAAAATTCTCAGATAAGACATCGCACCAACTCTTCCTTGAGCCCGAGGGCCGCCACACGAGGGAATATTACGTAAACGGGATCTCGACGAGTTTGCCATACGACGTTCAACTTGAATTTCTACGTTCGATCCCCGCTTTGGAGCGAGCTGAGATAATGCGTCCGGGCTACGCTGTGGAATACGACTATTTTCCGCCGACCCAGCTTTTCTCGACCCTCGAAACGAAGCTGATCGATGGGTTGTATTTTGCCGGGCAGGTTAATGGAACGTCGGGGTACGAAGAGGCGGCGGCTCAAGGTTTGGTTGCAGGAGCTAACGCTGCACTGAAAATTCAAGGACGTTCTCCGCTGATGCTGGAGCGTAACGAAGCGTACATTGGAGTTCTTATCGATGACCTCGTCACCAAGGGCACAGAAGAGCCTTATCGTATGTTTACAAGCCGGGCCGAGGATCGACTGTTTTTGCGACATGACAACGCCGATCAGCGTTTAACGAGCCTTGCATTCAACTCGGGATTAGTGAACCCGGCACGATGGGTTCGGCATAAGGAAAAAACACGACTTTTGGACCAAGCCCGTCTGTTAGCCACTCAAACCAAGCTCAATGGTGTCTCGATCTCGCAATTGTTCAGGAGACCCGACTTTAATGCCACACTCCTGCCATTCGACCTTCTTTCTCTCGTGCCGATCGCAATCTGGCAGTTGGCCGAAACAGATTTCAAATACCAGGGTTATGCGGCGCGGCAATCAGACCAGAATCGACAGCTTGAACGCAGGCGGCAACAGGTGATTCCAAATTGGCTCGATTATGATGAGATTCCTGGCCTTCGCTCTGAGACGAGGCAAAAACTGGCGGCTGCTCGTCCCAGCTCGCTTGGGCAGGCAGCTCGAATAAGTGGGATCACCCCGGCTGATGTTTCAATAATATCTATATGGTTATCTAAGAATAACTTACGTAGTATGTCAGCTGTGGATACGACCGTTAATTCTGGATAAGGTTTCCATGCTCACGTTCGCCGTTGTAGTGATCGGGAGCTATCTCTTGGGATCGATCCCATTCGGCTATCTCGCAGGTCGGATCGCAGGAATCGACATTCGGAGCTACGGTAGTGGCAACGTCGGCGCGACCAACGTTACGCGAACGCTCGGAAAGGGTTATGGCTATCCCGTTTTCGCCGCTGATTTCTTGAAAGGTTTCACTGCCGTGAAGATGTCGATCTTGATCGCTACACGATTGCAGCCGGAATGGAACTCGCCAGAGATGTTTGGAATCGTCGCTGCGATATCGAGTGTGCTCGGGCATTCTTTTCCCGTGTGGCTACGCTTCAAGGGGGGGAAAGGTGTCGCCACTTCAGCCGGGGCGCTTTTCGGGTTGGCTCCGATCGCCGCGCTGGTTGGTGTTGCGATTTGGATACTAACTTTTTGGCTTACGCGTTATGTTTCGGTGGCCTCAATTACTGCTGCAGCTGCATTACCTCTCATAATTTTGGTAACAACCTGGCTAAGTCGAACCACAGGAAAGTTGTTATTCTATTCGTCGGTTTGTCTCGCGGCAGTTGTGATTTGGCGTCATCGTTCAAATCTTTCGCGGCTTATGCGTGGAACGGAGCCGCGCTTTACTCGAAAGTGAAAATTGGCGAAACAGCAATTCTCGGGGCTGGCAGTTGGGGGACAGCTTTGGCCTGGTTGTGGGGCAAAGATGGGCGTCAGGTTTCGCTTTGGGGCCATGACGGCAATCGCGTGGCGCGCATGCGAGAAACGCGCGAGAACAGTGACTATCTTCCCGGGCTCAAATTACCTGGATCGGTGCGTGTCACGTCCGAGCTCACTGATTGCATCGGCGCGGATTTGATCGTTTTCGCGACGCCATCCACAGCGCTACGAAAGGTTGCAACCCAGCTGCGAGAAGTAATTGGGAATGTTCGCGCGGTCCTACTGAGTTGCGTGAAAGGGATCGAGCACGGTACCGGGATGCGGATGAGTCAGATCCTAAGCGAGCTTTTTCCAGATCAGAAGGTCGCGGTGTTATCGGGTCCGAATCTCGCGGCAGAGGTCGTACAAAACTTCCCGACTGCGACCGTGATTGGCTGCAACAAAGCTGAGTGCGCAACGAGCCTGCAAGGCATCCTGGGGAGTCCGCGCTTCCGTGTTTATACCAGCCAGGAGGTCACTTCCATCGAACTGGGCGGCGCTTTGAAAAATGTGTTCGCTGTCGCGGCGGGGATCAGCGATGGGCTCGGGTTGGGCGACAATTCCAAGGCGGCCTTAGTAACGCGATCGTTGGCCGAGCTGGTGCGCCTGGGAGTTGCCATGGGAGGAACTGCGCAAGCTTTCTATGGATTGAGCGGCGCGGGCGATTTGATTGTGACTTGTTATAGTGAGCGCAGTCGCAACCACACGGTCGGGAAACGTCTCGGGCGAGGCGAATCACTCATGCAGATCACCCAATCCATGAAGATGGTGGCTGAAGGAATTCCCACTGCGCGGAGCGCTTTTGAGTGCGCACGCCAGTTGAAGATCGAGACGCCGATAATTGATCAGGTTTACGCCGTGCTTTATGAGCAGAAAAAACCGACGGGTGCGTTGGAAGAAGTGCTGAGCCGTGAGCAAAAAGCAGAACATGTCTAAGCGGTGGATGAACTGTAGCCCGCGACTGGCACGCTGGATTCGGAAATTATAAGCCTGTTGCTCGATATCTTTCGCAAAATTCCGCGATCACAGCCGGGTATAACTCGCGCTCGGCGATTTGAATTCGCGCATGCAGGCTTTCGGGCGTGTCATCAGGCAGGATCCGCACTTCGTGCTGAGCGATGATCTCACCGTGGTCGATTTTCTCATCCACGTAATGCACCGTGCAGCCGCTTACCTCTTCGCCCGTGGCGAGCGCCTGTTTCCAAGCTTCGAGTCCGGGAAATTTAGGCAGAAGCGATGGATGGATATTGATGATACGTCGTGGGAACGCTTTGAGCATCGGCGCATGCAGCACGCGCATGAACCCGGCGAGAACCACGAGGTCGACACCGGCCTCGCGTAACATATTTACGAGCTCGTTTTCCACGTTCGGCTCTAACCGGGTGCGAAACTGGCCAGACGGCAAGAATGCGTTAGCAACGGAAAACTCCCGCGCTATGTCGAGGATTGGCGCATCCAGGACGTCTGAGATTACAACACGTGCTTCCGCTGCCAGGTCGCCTGAGCGGATACGCTCGAGAATTGCCCGGCAATTGCTTCCTTTTCCTGACCCAAGAATTCCAATTGGCAGCCGTTTCACTGATTCATCCTGCCCCTGGCGATATATGGACATCGATTGCGGGAAGCGCGCCACAACTTTCAAGGCTTGTTCTCACATATTTGTTCGAGCAGGCTCGAAGTCGAATAGCCTGCCTCAAATGGAATGATGCGAATTTCGGCGCCGATCTCCTTCAAAACTGTGCGCTCCTCTTCGTTGAGCGTTTCTGAGGTGTAGTCGCCACCTTTCACATAAATGGCAGGATGGCTTGCAGCAATAAACTGCGTCGCACGCAGTTCGGGAAAAATTGTGACGAGATCCACGCACTGTAGGGCCGCGAGAATTTCCGCGCGATCACGCTCGGCGGTAATGGGACGTCCCTTTCCCTTTAATTCGCGGACCGAGCGATCTCCATTCAAGCCGACCGCTAACAAATCGCCCAGGGCGCGTGCAGCTTGCAAGTAGCGCACGTGTCCGACGTGCAGCAAGTCAAAGCATCCGTTTGTCGCTACCAGTTTTTTCCCGGCAGCCTGCAACTGCTTGCTGCGCTCCGAAAGTTCTTCGAGACCGACGATTTTTGCGCTCATGCCTTTCCCAATTACCCGAGAACTATGCGTTAAACGCGCAAAAAGGCGCGGAAAAGTTCCAAAAAGACCTGGACGGATTGTTGGCAATCGAACTTTTCGCCACGAAATCTGTGGTTGGCCTTTATGGTCGATTTGGGTCAAGTTTATCGGAGATGAAGGCGAGAGAAACATTCCACATTTCAAGGAAACCGGTCGTGCCTCTCGCAGAAACCGAGGAGTCACACGATTTGGGTAATCGCCTGGGACTGCCGCGCTTTCATGATGCACCGCGTCTTCTGGCTATTGCGCGCGATCCTTGGACAATTTTCGCATATTGGAATGTTGATTGGCCATCGATTTTCAAAAAAGCCGCGCCTATTGATCGACAGGTTCATCTCCGAATTCATTGTGCAGACGGTTTGAAGGAGAAAGAAGCGGTTATCGAACCAATGGCGGGAATGCATTATGTTACAATGTCGCAACGGCATCGTGCTTGTCGGATTGAGATTGGATATTACCAGCCCGCTGACGTCTGGAATTCGGTGGCGACGTCGAATGAGATTGTGATCCCGCCCGCGGAAATATCCGAAGCGGAGAATGTGGATCTAGCTACGATTCCGTTCCATCTCAGTTTTCAACAACTTGTTGAGTTGTACGGAGCGAATGACGATGCATTGACCACCGTAATCTCTCGATTTCAAACGCACGCAGTGAGTAGCGGAAGATACGACAAGTTATCTCCCGAAGAGCGCAAAATTCTCCGGGGAGCAGGCGTTGCACTGTCCGAACTCGCCGATGCACGGCGCGGTTTCAATCGGCTCGATAGCGAAAAGCTCCGGAAGGAGGCCGAAGTGCTACTCAAGCCAAGCGCAACCAGTCCATCGCGAGGGTTCAAAGTCGACTGGACCTCAGCTGGATCTTAAAGCCTGTTGTCTCTCTGAGATTTGTCAGCGGGGCATTTCTCAATGCCGATGCGCTACTATCGGGGGATTGCTGCTATTTCCCGCTCTCGCCTGGCGTTTCCATCATCAAGTGCCGAGCATGTGTATGATCGGAAACTTGAGCAACCAAGTTTAGCAACGCGCCCAGACTCCACGCGAGCACGAACCCAGCCGCGCCGATGACAATGCCGAGTGGGCCCGGGATGTATTCCATGCGATAACGCGCCAGCCACAAGATTGAGCCGAGCGAGCCGAATACAATCCAGATCACACCGGCGATTTTCAACGCGCGCGACCAGCCTGTCTCGCCGGCGATCCTGCGCGGACCGAGTTTGGAGTTGTAAACGCTGTAACCGAAGTAAATCACGATACCAAACGCAAACCAGTAAATCAATCGCTCCCAGGTTAGCCACGGCAGCGAGATCATAAGAGCAAGCGCCGACAGCGCACCCATCGGTGCCACCAACCACACGGCCGGAGTCTTGAATGTGCGCGGCAACTCAGGCTCGCGCAGCCGCAGCACAAGAACTCCAATTGAGACGATTACGAACGCCAGCAGTGTGCCGATCGAAACGAGGCTGCCAGCTTCGCGCACAGTGAAGACCGCTGCAAAGCAGGCGACAACGATTCCTGTGGCTATCGTCGTGATCCACGGCGTGCGAAATTTTGGATGAATCCTGCTCACAAACTTCGGAAGCAACCCGTCGTCAGCCATGGTCCAGAAAATCCGCGACTGGCCCAGCAGCATCACCAGAATGACCGAGCTGAGGCCCGCGATGGCCCCCAGCTTGATTAGCGAAGCCATCCAGCCCACCCCTGCGTGGTCGGCGGCTACGGCAATTGGATCCGGGACATCTAATTGCAGGTACGGGACGATGCCAGTCGCCACAGCCGACACCGCGATGTACAGAACGGTGCAGACCAACAGCGAGCCGATGATGCTAATCGGCATATCGCGCTTGGGATTTTTGGCTTCCTGCGCTGCTGTGCTGACAGCATCGAACCCGATGTAGGCGAAAAACACAATCCCAGCTCCCTGCATGACGCCGCTCCAGCCAAAATGTCCGCGCGTACCGGTGCTCGGCGGAATAAACGGATGCCAGTTGGCGGGATTGACCGCGTGAGCCGCGCCGACGATGAACAACAGCACCACCGCCACTTTTACAAACACAATTACGTTGTTGACTGTCGCCGATTCGCGAATGCCGATCACCAGCAGCAGCGTAACGATAGCGATAATGATGACGGCTGGCAGATTGAAGATGGCCGTAACTTGCGTTCCGTCCGCCAAAGTAATGAGCGTTCCGCGCGCCGCCGATAGCTGGGCCGGGATATGAATACCAATGTCGCGCAGAAACGAGACGACGTAGCCTGACCAACCGATAGAGACTGTGACCGCGCCGAGGGCATATTCCAGAACCAAGTCCCAGCCGATGATCCACGCGAAAAGTTCGCCGAGGGTCGCGTAGCCGTAGGTGTACGCGCTGCCGGCCATTGGCACCAGCGACGCAAACTCGCTATAGCACAGCGCTGCAAAGATCGAGGCTACGCCCGCCAGCACGAACGATAGAATTACCGCTGGGCCTGCGTTCTGTGCCGCGACGGTGCCGGTCAGCACAAAAATGCCCGTGCCAATGATTGCACCGATGCCGAGCGCCGTGAGGTTGGTCGCGCCAAGCGCCCTTTTCAGGCGATCGTCGGTCAGTGCGTCAGCTTGAAGTTGCGTAACGCTTTTTCGTCGAAATACGTTCATGGGCGAAGGTGGTTTTGGTTGTGCTACTTGGGATGAGCGAAGCAAGTCAAGCTGGCGATGATTTTTTTCCAAGAAGTTTCCAAAGGAAATAGATCGGCACGCCGCTAATCACGATCAACAATCCCGGCCAGGTCGTCGCGGTTTGATAAATGAAAAGCACGAGAAGAATTGTGGCTGCTCCGACAATGTAGAGAACAGGTACAACTGGATAACCAAACGCCTTGTATGGACGCTCGGCGTGTGGCCGCTTCCACCGCAGCAAAAACAATCCTGCGATTGTGAGAATATAAAAAATTAGTGCGGCCGAAATGACGTAGTCGAGCAAGTTTCCATAAAGATTGCCGTAACTTCCATCCGGTTTCACGGTGCGCGGCAACACCAGTATTCCAGCCCAGATTCCTTGAATAACGAGGCCCCAGGCAGGGACATGGTTTTTGTTCAACTCACTCACGCGCCGGAAAAAAAGACCGTCGCGCGCCATCGCATAATAGGCGCGGGCGCCCGCAAGGATCAGGCCATTATTGCAACCGAACGTCGAAACCATAATTGCGACCGCCATGATCGTCGCTCCGGCGCCGGGAAAAATTACGTTTGCCGTTTCCGATGCGACGCGATCGCTCGGCGCGTTTTGGATCGAGGCGAACGGAAGCGTTGCCAGATAAGCCACATTCGCCAGCAGATAAAGTCCGATAACAAGAAGCGTACCAAACGCGAGTGATAACGGGATGTTGCGCCGCGGTTCCTTCACTTCTCCGGCGATAAAGGTGATGTTGTTCCAAGCGTCCGCCGAGAAAAGGGAATTGGTTTGTGCAACGCAGATGCCGACGAAGAGACCGAATGCGGTGGCAGCGGTGAGTCCGGCTCCCACATCTTGTAACCCGCCTCGTAACGTCCAAAAATCGCGAAAGTTTTCCGTACCCGCTCCGGACTTCACGCCAACGATGATTCCCAGCAGGACCAACGCGATGAGGGCGCCCGTTTTGGCTGTGGTAAAAATATTTTGGACAAGTTTACCGAGATTTAATCCCCGCGTGTTCATGAAGGTCAGCAGCGCAATCATCGCCAGACCGAGAAACTGCGCGGTAGAAAGTGAAACAGCGTATCCGCTAAACCAGCCACCAAAGCGGATCGGCGGGATGAGATAGTTGGATTCAGAAAACCACGGAATAAGTACGCCACTGTAGCGCGCGAATCCAACCGCCACCGCCGCGATTGTGCCGGTTTGAATCACTAAAAACAGCGTCCAGCCGTAGAGAAAACCCCAGAGCGGACTGTAGGCTTCGCGCAAGTAAACGTACTGGCCACCTGCCTTGGGCATCATCGCCGCCAGCTCGCCGTAAGACAGCGCGGCCATCAGCGTCAGCAAACCGGTCACAATCCAAACAACCAGCAGCCAACCGGGCGAACCGACCTGCCGTGCGATGATCGCTGACACAATGAAAATTCCCGAGCCGATCATCGAGCCCGCGACCAGCATCGTTGAATCGAGCAGCCCGAGTCCCCTGACGAATTTTTGATCGGCTACAGGTGTTTCAGTCGCCGTCGTCATTTGGGGCGGTTGCATTCGGCGGAGAGTAAATCATCACTCAGGCGTGCCGCGCAATGATAAAACACTCGGTTTACTATTTGCCAAGCAGTCAATCGTAGAAGCGCGAAATTACTTTCACGTAAAAGGAACCGTGTTAATCTCACGCCCCGTGACGTGTTCAAGCCCGCAGCGATGGAGCCGGACGTTTTTGTCGATTTCGTTCGCTATGGCGGTGCTGGTTGCCGCGTTGGCTGCCATGCCGCAGGTCACTTACGCGCGAGTAGACACGCGCTTCGTAGCAATCCCGCTCGTGCGCTCCCGTCAAAATCATTTGATGGTGCGCGCTTTTATCAACGGCAGAGAGGCCTGGCTCACCATCGATAGTGGTGCGCCGGTGAGCGCAATCGCTGTGAATCGTCGCAATTTTTTTCGGCTCAAGCCAATCACCGCCAAGTCGAATCTGCCGTCGCGCATTCAGATCAACGGCGCATTCAACAACGTGGCCATTGCGCGCGAGCTGCGGCTCGGAGGGCTAACTCTGGTCGATGAGCCACTGGTTACTGTGGATCTGGGCAACTCTGCTCGCGCCGCGCGACTGGTCCACGAAGAGCAAATCGACGGAATCATTGGAGCGGATATCCTTTTTCCAACCCAGGCGGTGCTGGATTGTCAACGGCAGTTGCTCATCTTAAAGACCGACCCCGACGCTTTGGGTGGTGTTCCTGGTTTCGACCGGCGCGGATTGAAAGCTGTTCCGATTCAAGTAAGCGACGGTTTTAATTTGTATGTCAATGGTTCGATCAATGGGAAACCTGCCAAGTTCATGGTCGATACGGGTTCGTTCGCGACGCTCTTGCATCGTTCTTTCGTTAGGCGAATGCGAATTGCCACCCGCGAGACGCAGTATAGTTCTTCGGCCGTGAACCTGAAGGATCGTGGGCTGCGCGTGGCGAAGATTCGCAATCTGTCAGTGGGCTCGGTCAATATCACTGGTAAGGACGTAGGCGTGATCGATATGGAAGGATTAATTCACGACGGGTTGTTGGAAGGTTCTCCGCCGGTTGCCGGGCTGCTTGGTGCGGAAACGCTGCGCCGTCACCACGGCATCATCGATTTTGGCACGCGCACGCTTTATTTACAGCAGCGTGAACTTCCCTGGCAGCGAATCAGTTGGCGGCGTTCCGCTGGCCCTAACTTCACCTACTAGTATTACTGAGTAACCGCGCGGTTGCCCTGTAATTAGTGATGGAAACGGAGCCAAAGACCATTCGCGGCGGTTGCTTGTGCGGCGCTATTCGATACGAAGGCATCGGTGAGCCTTACAACGTCACGCATTGCCATTGCGAAGATTGTCGCAAGAGTGCCGGCGCCGCATTTGCGACATGGGCTTCGTTCCGGCGGGACAATTTTCAATTTACCAAGGGCGAACCGCGCGAAATTGTGTGGGCCGGGCGCGTCCGCTCGTTCTGCGCGACGTGCGGCAGCGCGCTGACTTTCGTGAGCCAGCCCGATGCCGACGAAATCGATGTCACTGCTGCCACTTTCGATCAGCCCAAAATCGTTGCTCCAGCCGACCATATTTGGACGGAGGATCGAATATCGTGGATCAAGCTTGCGGACAATTTACCACAGTATGCACGAGGCAGAACCGAATGATCTCGAGTCAATGCGCATTCGCGCGTTGGCGATCGGGGCGCAGAGCATCGGAGCTTTCGCGCTAGGTGCGCTGGCAGTTGGGGCGCTTGCATTGGGCGTCGTTGCGATTGGTCGCCTTGTCATTGGTCGAGCGAAAATCAAGCAGCTCGAAATCGACGACCTTGTTGTGAATAGATTGCGGGTGACGGATTCGCTGGAAACTCCACGCGATTGAGTTAATCGCGCTTCAAACAGTTTTTCTTCGGCCTTAACCGAGTCTGTCGCGCGATGAACACAATCACTCAAGTTTTCGTTCTCGCTGCCGGCCTCGGCATTCGTTTGCGTCCGCTTTTCTTGTCATTCCGAGCGAAGTCGAGGAATCTCTCGTTTTTCTGCTGATGAAGGAAATCACCCAGGCATTCATTTTGGCCGCCGGACGCGGCACCCGTTTGCGTCCGTTGACAGATGACCTCCCCAAACCGCTCGTACCGATTTTTCAAAAACCGCTGATCACTTTCGCGCTCGATCATTTGATAGACGCCGGAGTGAGCAGGTTCATCATCAACACCCACAGGCTTCCGGAATTGTTTCGGGTTTTTTTTGCCGAGAACAGTTACGCGAGGCATTCAATCACGCTGATTCACGAGCCGGATTTGCTCGAGACGGGCGGCGGAATCAAGAATGTGGAACGCTATCTTGGCAGCGATCCATTCCTGACTTACAGCGGCGACATTTTGACCGATATCAATCTGCAGCCCTTAATCGACGAACATTTCCGCCGTGGGAATGATGTCACGCTCGCGTTGCGTGAAACAGGTTTGGCTTCGGAGGTGGCTCTACGCGATCACCGAGTTGTGGATATCGCAAATCGCTACGGTACCACGGGGGGTCTTGATTTCGCGAACGTCGCTGTTTGGAATCCGAAGATTTTCCAGCGAATCCCGCCGCAACAAAAAATTTCGTTCATTCCAATTGTTGCGGATTGGATAGGCAAAGGTGGTAAGATCGGCGGCCTGGTAATGAACGACGGAAAATGGTTCAATATTGGCTCGCGTGCTGCGTATCTCGACGTGCATCGTGTGATTTTGAGAGAACATTGGATACCTCATTACATCACAACACGGGAGTGGCCGGAGCGCGTCGCGAAGTCAGCTACAGTTGATCCGAGCGCACAGCTCCGCGGCTGCTCAGTCGTTGGAGAAAATTGCCAGGTCGGAGCAGGCGTCGTCCTTGAAGACACAATTTTGTGGCCGGACGCACAAATTGCTTCCAAAAGTCAGCTTCATGGTTGTATTGTCCGCTCCCAAAAAAAGATCAGCGGCATCCATCGTAACAGTGACATCTAGCATGAGGACCGAATTTCTTCTTCGCCGGACGCGGATGCATTTTCCGCTTCTGGACGTGGCCGATGTAAAAATTCGCCCGATTGAAAAAGGCGGGTCCGATCGGAAATTCTACCGAATACGTTGCTCGCCGAACCAAACGTTGATCCTGGTTAAGTACAATCTGGAGCGCGCAGAAAATCGGCATTACGTCGAGATCGCGAAATTTCTGGAGGCCCATGGAATCCGGGCACCAAAAATTTATTTTCACGATGCGGCGGAAGGCCTCATCTGGATCGAGGACTTGGGTGAGCGCGACCTTTACGGTTACCGGCACGACAGTTGGCTCGTCCGCCGCGCGTTTTACGAATCAGCGCTCGATGAAATTATCAAACTTCATCGCCTGCCGGAGTCCGTGTGCGTGGAAATGAAAGAGCATTTGCCCGCCGAGTTTAACGCCACGCTTTACCGCTGGGAACAGCGATACTTTTTCAACAATTGCCTTGGCCGCTATTTCAAGGTTAGCGAGTCAACACGCAAGGACCTGGCAGCCCTTCCCAGTTTGCGCGAAATCGCAAAACGCCTCGCGAGTTTGCCACGGGTTTTGGTTCACCGCGATTTTCAGTCGCAAAATATCATTATCCAGAATGGGCAGGCTAACCTGATTGATTTTCAAGGAATGCGGCCGGGGTTGGCTGAATATGATCTGGCGTCATTGCTTTTTGATCCGTATGTCGACCTTTCAGCCGCAGAGCGATCTGAGTTGATTGGTTATTACCGGCAAAAACAGGCTGACAACGGGCGCAGAGTTAACGGGCAGTTCGACGACACCCTGCAATTATGCGCGATGCAACGCATGATGCAGGCGCTGGGGGCTTATGGGTTTCTGGGCCTGGTCAGGGGACACGAGCATTTTCTGCAATACATTCCGAGAGCTGTGCGCTCGCTGCGCGGGATCGTGGGAAAGATCGACGACCTCAAGCCGCTCGCTTCTCTTCTCGCCGATCCAGGCTCGTCTGATCTAAGCGTGTAACGGGAGAGCGCGGGCACTCTCTGTTTTTTCTCGAGTAAGTTGCCACCCAAATGCTGCAACCCATGGGCACAGCAATGTCATCAAAGCGGAGGTCGAAATTACCATGGCGAAAACAGAGCCGGAAATGGTAAAGATCGTTAGAGCAAAGCCGCTTGCCCAGACTGCCCATGCCAATGCCCGGAGCGCACCGCGCAATGCAGGAGTGCATAGAGTGAGGAGTGCCCCCGCGACACTATAAAGACCATTTGCTGCGCCCCCGGTCAAAACAGAAGCCAACGGCGCGACCGTATCAATTCGATCGGCTAGCCAGCCGATGAGAAGCAAGGCGAGCCGATGTGATGAGATCGACGCGCCCAGTGGTTAGCCTCGAGAGTCTCAGGTTCAGGAGGACGCCAGTGTTGGCGTTACTCCACGCCGACGAAAGGATTGGCGCGACGCTCGGTTCCGATCGTCGTTGGCGGCCCGTGCCCTGGGAGTACTGTGACTTCATCGCCGAGAGGAAATAATTTTCTCCTGATTTCTTGTACTAACAGATCGATATCTCCGCCCGGCAAATCGCCGCGGCCGATGCTGCCGGCAAACAGGACGTCGCCGCCAATAAGCAATCGATCCTTCGGCGAAAAGAAACAAAGGCTGCCCGGGCAATGCCCCGGAACTTCGAGTACTTGGAATTGTGCGCCGAGAAATTCCCGGCTGGGCGTTTCTTCGATCAAAAGATCAGGTTTCGCAGGCTCGATCTCCAGTTCG
>Ga0209470_1001944_pt1 | contig 14903 bp, 11 predicted proteins | sample GraSoiAngelo_125_FD_185882 | JGI IMG/M metagenome (GOLD analysis project Ga0209470, IMG submission 185882) | Grasslands soil microbial communities from the Angelo Coastal Reserve, California, USA - 14_0927_05_40cm (SPAdes) (version 2) | ecosystem: Environmental > Terrestrial > Soil > Grasslands ... | reverse complement strand
GCGGCAAGACCAGCTGGACCGGCGCCAACGATCGCGAGATCGAAGAAGATTTCGTCCTCATCGGACGGCAATGGCCGAAGCAGACCGGCGACACGTGCGACTTCGCGTAACGAGGGGTGCCGCAACGGCATCCCGCTCGGAGTGATGAGCGCCGGCAAGTCACGTGATGCAAGATTCATCCGTTGCGCGAGCGCTTTCCCCTGCTCGCTCGCTGCGTCGATGACTCGGTGTGGATAATGGTTCTTATCGAGAAAATCATCGAGCTGATGTCCTTCGCGCGAATCGCGATTGGCAAGAATGCGCAAGCCAGTAAATTCGCGATCGCGCTGCAGACGTTTGCGTCGCATGATCAGCGCGCTCACGATCGTTTCACTCACGGTCGGAATTTCCGCCAAGGCACGACGGAAGCGAGCCGCGGGAATTTGCAGGAGCTCCGATTCCTGGGCTTTGCCGCGCACAGTGGCAACAACAGCCGTCCCGGTGAGCATCGCGATGTCGCCAACAAAATCCCGCGGGCCGGGCACGCCGAGGATTTGTTCCTCTCCATCGCGTGATTCAAACACTTCGAGCTCTCCGCTCAAGACGAGATGGAAAGGCACGTCACGCTGACCAGTTTTGTAGATAATCTCGCCCCGATTAACTTTTCGGCGCGTGCCTAACGACTCCAATGTTGTTAGCTGCTCGTCGCTGAGCGGGGGAAACGCGATACTCTCGGTATCACGGTAAAATCGCTCATCAGCTTCTTCGGTCGTATGCATGATCCGGCGCTGGACAGTAACACACGAGTCAAAACAACTGCTCGTTTTTATTTCCAGCGCGCGGTCTACATTAGGTCGAAGATTACGTGTAATTGGAAAGATAGAGTTTCCACTGATTCTTCTCGATGCAGCCATTTCAAACGCAGGAAAGGTCATAAATGAGTACGAATTCATCGACAGCATTGATCACAGGTGGCACCAGCGGCATCGGACGTGCCGTAGCCAATAAGCTCGTCGCCGTTGGAATCCATATCATCGTCGTGGGTCGCGATGTTGAACGCGGCAAAAAGACGGTCGCAGAAATCCGCGCGGCAGGAGGCCAAGCGGATTTCATATCCTCCGATCTTCGAGATGCCGAAAGCGCACGCGAATTAGCCAGAAAAGCGATCGAGCTCGGAAATGGTCATGTCGACATTCTGATCAACAACGCTGGGATCTATCCATTCGGCCTAACCCATGAAATGACAGAAGAAATGTTCGAGCGCGTCTATTCGCTCAATGTCAAGGTGCCATACTTTCTCGTTGCAGAACTTGCTCCGCTCATGGCGAAGCAAGGCAAAGGCGCAATCGTCAATGTATCGACGATGGCGGCCGATTACGGCGCGCCTGGCATGAGCCTCTATGGCTCGAGCAAGGCCGCGATCAATTTGTTGACCAAGGTGTGGGCTGCGGAATACGGCCCGAGCGGCGTCCGTGTTAATGCTGTGAGCCCTGGACCAACACGCACGGAAGGGACAGGCGCGATGGGCGCGGGCCTTGAGCAATTGGCAGCGCAAGCGCCAGCAGGCCGGCCGGGTACCGCGGACGAAATTGCGGAAGCGATTGTCTTCTTGGCGACCGACCGTGCCAGTTTCATTTATGGAGCAAAACTCGCCGTTGATGGAGGGCGCACTGCAATTTAACTGGTCCTGCCGTGATTTGAGAAGGTATCGACACCGGAAACTCTCACCCCAAACTGTCGATAGTAAGCTCTGACCCCTTTCGCTTCCCATAATGAACGCGAGCAGGTCGGCGTTGATCGTGTCCCTTAACGTTGTGCACCTTCAATGCGGCGTGGCGAACATCGAGTCGTTGAACTGCGTTACGAGTGCGCTCTCATTTGGTCCGGGATTGTTTCGGAAAGGTTGCGCCTGTACGAGACGGCCTCCAAAATAGCCACCAACGGCGCCTGCACCAACGACCAAAATCTTCATGATGTTGTTCTCGTCCTCTCCGCCGCAGTGCCTCGCATCGACTTCACAAGGTCGGCTGAAGATGATCCCTCGAGTGATAGTCCGTAGCCGACTTCCCGCACAATGCGCTCTTTCAATGGTTGTATGAAGTGCACTCGTGTGTTGCGACGCGTCACTTCCGGAGCCTTCAGGTACAGCTCGGCTAATTCCTGCGCCCGACCGAGTGCCTTGCCGTTCGGCACAACTTCGGCAACGACCCCCCATTCCTGTGCAGTACGCGCCGGCAGCGGCTGCGGGTTGAGGAGGAAGGCCTCGGCTCGTCCTGCGCCGGCGCGATAACTCCATGTAGTAAAGATTCCGTCACCGGGTGCAACGCCAGCGGCATAGTGGCCCACATCCTGGAAGGTCGCCCCCTCGGCAGCCACAATCACGTTGGCGAGCAGCGCATAATCGGAGTGAATATGCGCGCGTCCCTCGATCGCCGCGATGACCGGCACACGTATGTTGGCTATGTTTTCCAAAACCTGAACGCCTTCGTCGTGAATCTGGCTCCAGACGCCGGGATCGGCGACTTTGCCGAACGACGACCATTCGACGCTCGTGATGAAGTCGCCACCTGCCCCCGTCAGGATTACGATCTTGTTCGCTCGATCCTGCGAAATCCTGTAGAAGGCCTCGACAAACTCCGTGTGAGTTTGTGCGGTCATAATGCACGGGCCACCGTTGGTGTGGAGTTGAACAATCAGAACACCGTTGGCGTCTCGTGTCAGCTTTACGTAGTGATACGCAGTGAAGTAGTCAGCTTGATGTGGTTGCATAGGAGTCTCCTCTCTGTTTGGTTGGGAAGGCATTGAACAACTTTGCCGTTTAGTTTTCTAGGTCTCATTTCGCTCCTTCCGTTGCGATTTTTTGCTTTGGGATTTGAAAATCGAGATGAGCCGAGCGAATCGACGCTCGTAGTCGTCACAGGTAGGGCAGTTGCCGTCAGCATCGATCCATTCCGGGCGCTCCGTGCGCACGTTGCGGAATGTCACGTCCAATTATTTCAAAATCACCGCCCCGCTTACTGATCTGCGCTGCTTTCATTTTCGTGCTCACAAGATGTCGATCTTTCGCTAGGCGTTGAAGAACGCGAGCAGGTCCGCGTTGATGATGTCGGCTTGGGTCGTGGGCATGCCGTGAGGTAGGTCTTTGTATGTCTTCAGCGTACCGTTCTTGAGGAGCTTGGCTGAAAGTGGACCGGCGGCCTGATAGGGCACGATCTGGTCGTCCTCGCTGTGCATGACCAGAACTGGCACCGAAATCTTTTTTAGATCTTCAGTGAAATCGGTCTGCGAGAACGCGACGACGCCCTCATAATGCGCCTTGGCGCCGCCCATCATGCCTTGGCGCCACCAATTCCAAACGATAGGCTCGATCATTTTCACGCCAGGACGATTGAAGCCGTAGAACGGACCGGCCGGCAGATCGTAATAGAACTTGGCCCGGTTGGCGGCGAGCTGGACTTGGAGATCGTCGAATACCGATTTGGGTGTGCCTAACGGATTGGCCGGAGTCTTCACCATCAGCGGCGGCACGGCGCTGATGATCGCCGCCTTCGCCACGTTCTTCTCGCCATGACGGCCGAGATAACGCACCACCTGGCCGCCGCCGGTCGAATGGCCGACGTGAATCGCATCCTTCAGGTTGAGATGATCGGTCACGGCCTTCAGATCGTCGGCATAGTGGTCCATGTCGTGTCCGCCGCCGGTTTGAGTCGAGCGACCATGTCCACGCCGATCAGTTGCAATGACGCGGAAACCTTTGCTGACGAAAAAAAGCATCTGCGCGTCCCAATCATCCGCCGAGAGAGGCCAGCCGTGACTGAACACGATGGGCTGACCGCTGCCCCAGTCCTTGTAATAGATGTCGATGTTGGCTCCGTTTTCTTTTCCGACAGTTACGTATGGCATGATGATGATTTTCCTTTCGGGTTAAGTTTCACTAGAGATGTGCCGCCCGTGGCAAGATCAGCCCTGCTCAAGTGTCGGCATTCCCGGTCACATAGTCACGTGACGTTTTCATGAATTTACAAGCTAGGTGGAATTAGCTCGACAATGAGCAGACAAAGGTCGAATCGAAGATTTAAATCCGGGGAATTTCTATGAAACAAAATCATAACCGTCGTCAGCATCGCGCTGCGCTCGGCTTATTCTGTGTATTCAGTTTGTTCGCAAGTGAGAGTTACGCGGCGCCGGCTGCAATCACGTCGCGCACAGCAAACATCGACAGTGTACAACTTCACTACTTGATTGCTGGAAGCGGGCCAGCCGTTCTGTTTCTTCACGGGTACACGCAAATTTCGCGCATGTGGCGGCCGATCATCCCGTTGCTAGCCGAAAAGTTCACCGTGATCGCGGTCGATTTACCGGGCACCGGCGATTCTTCGATTCCCGCAGACAACAAGATCGACATGATAACTGCAGCCAAGCAAATCCATGATTTGGTTCGTTCCTTGAAGATACATAAGGCGCGCGTGGTGGGACACGACATCGGGCTGATGGTCGCTTACGCTTACGCCGCTCAATTCCCGGGCGAAACCGAGAAGCTCGCGGTGATGGACGCGTTCCTTCCCGGCGTTCCCGGATGGGAACCGATCTATAACAATCCGAACACCTGGCATTTTCGTTTCAACGGCGAGTATCCAGAGAAATTAGTGAAGGGGCGCGAGCGAACTTACTTCGAATATTTCTGGAACGTTCTCGCTGCGGACAAAACTCATTCGATCCCGGAAGCGGATCGGAAAGCGTACACCGCAGCCTATTCGCGACCGGGACGCATGCATGCCGGCTGGGCCTATTTTGTTTCCTGGCCGCAACTGGCCAAAGATTTCGCACAACTCTCGCAAACAAAACTGACGATGCCGGTGCTGTCGATTGGCGGCGACAAATCGCTTGGCAACGAGTTGGCTGCGCAGATGAAGCTCGTCGCAACTGATGTCACAGTCGTGGTGCTGTCGAACACCGGTCATTGGATTTTCGAGGAAAAACCGAAAGAAACAATCGACGCGCTGGTGAAATTTCTCTGAGACTTTCGATGCGCACATGCCGGGACCTTCGGCGCGCTTACCGGTTTCTGGACGCCTGATCTAATTCCGGCGAGGCTCGGACGCAATCGGAACCATGGTGGAAAAGACCGAATTAATCCTGATTTGTCTCGTTGCGGTTGCTCTGCTGGCCATCGTTGCCCGGAAAATCCATATCCCATATCCAATTCTGCTGACCATTGGCGGCGTGGTCCTCGCTCTGATCCCTGGTCTTCCTGCGATTCACCTCGAACCAAAACTGGTCTTTAATCTTTTTCTTCCGCCGCTGCTTTATCCCGCAGCCATTTTCACGTCGTGGAGAGATTTCCGAGTAAATCTTCGCTCAATTCTCCCATTGGCAATCGTTTTGGTCCTTTTAACGATGACCGTGACTGCTTATCTGTTCCACCATTTGGTCGGATTACCTTTGGCGGTAGGTTTTGTATTCGGCGCCATCATCTCGCCCCCGGACGCCGTGGCAGCGCTAGCGGTCACTCAAAATTTGCGGGTGCCTCGCAAAATTATTGTCATCCTCGAAGGAGAAAGTCTGGTAAACGACGCTACTTCGTTCATCTCGTTCCGTTTCGCAGTGGCCGCCGTGATGACCGGCACGTTTTCGCTGACGCAAGCGAGCTTGCAATTTCTTTTGGTCGCCGCGGGCGGCATCTGCGTTGGTCTCGCCGTGGGCTGGCTCGTAGTCCAACTGCAAAAGCGTTTAGATGATCCGCCTGTTCAAACATTGTTTTCCCTGCTTACGCCGTACGTTGCCTACTTCAGCGGCGAAAATCTCCATGTCTCGGGAATCCTCGCAGTTGTAATTGCGGGCATCTACATCGGATGGCGCGCCCCGCGGATCTTGAGCGGGCGCATGCGATTACAAGCGCTGCCTGTTTGGGAAATGGTCGTGTTCATTCTGAACGGAATACTTTTCATGCTCATCGGGCTCGAACTGCCACAGGTTATCACCGTGCTTACTCCAGGCACCGTGACTCGCGTCGCCTGGCTGGCAATCGTGTTTGTTGCGGTGATCGTGCTGGTTCGTTTCGTCTGGGTGTTCGGAGCCACCTACTTGCCGCGTCTGCTGAGCCCAACCTTCCGCCGTAAAAATCCCGCTCCCTGGAAACAGACTGCGTTGATCGCGTGGACCGGGATGCGCGGAGCGGATTCGCTTGCCGGTGCACTGGCGATCCCGCTTGTCTTCGCCAATGGCCAACCATTCCCCGGGCGCGACCTGATCCTCTTGCTGACGTTCTGCGTCATTTTCGCAACGCTCGTTTTGCAAGGACTCACTCTTACTCCCTTGGTCCATTGGCTGAAAATCAAGGACGATCGCATCACGGAAAGAGAAGAGAGACTGGCGCGCCTGAAGGCCAATGAAGCAGCCCTGGCTCGTCTGGAGGAAATCGCATCGTCGAAGCGAGCCCCGCCCAAGACCGTAGAACGCCTTCGTTCGGAATATGAAGATCGCATTCGACAACTGCGGATTGAAGAGCCGGACGGAGCAAGCATGAGCCGATTGTTCTCGCGTGACTTTGAAGAACTAGCTCGCGAAGTGTTACAAGCAGAACGTGACATGGTGATCCAACTGCGTAACGAAGAAGCCATCAACGACCAGGCTTTGCGCAGAATCCAACGCGATATCGATCTGGCCGAAGCGCGGCTTCGCCGGCCGACGTAAATCCAGTCACAGATTTTCCCTGCAACCGAACGTCTCACCGTCCGCGGGATTTTGAAGGCCCCTTACGAGCAATCGGCATTACAACGTAGTCGCGCTGGTAGTTGAAACTCTGTTCAGTGAGTGCTCAATGTCGCAGAAGTGATCGAGTCACGCGTCGGAGGCGAGAGTTTCGGGCGGCACTCGCAGGTAGCCATAACGCATGAGCATCACGGTCGGTACCGGTCGCACGTGCGGCGGAATAGTCATTCTCGTTGTCGCCGATGATTACGGCTTCGCTCGTGGTTGCGCCAAGCCGCTCGATCGCGTGTTGCCGCTCCAGGTCCGATCAAGAGCTCCCGATCCAGATCCCAACCAGAAAGACCAACACTCCTCCGACAATCACTTGAAATGCGGCCTGGAGAAAAGGCGTATCCATATAGCGCTTTCGGATCCAGCTGATGACCAAGAGTTCGATTCCCACGATCACAACGGCAATGGCCGTAGCAGTTCGAAATTCTGGAATCAAATATGGCAAGGTGTGACCGATTCCTCCTGCCGTAGTCATCAATCCGCAGACAAAACCACGAAGCAAAGGTTTGCCGCGGCCAGTCAGACTGCCGTCATCAGAAGCTGCCTCAGCGAACGCCATTGAAATTCCCGCGCCAACGCTCGCGGCGAGACCCACGACGAAAGCAGCGTGGCTGCTGTGCGTTGCAAACGCTGCAGCAAACACCGGAGCAAGCGTTGAAACCGAACCATCCATCAGTCCCGCCAGCCCTGGTTGCACGATTTGCAGAACGAACAATCGGCGGTGGGCTTTCTCTTCCTGGGCTTCAACTTCTGGAGTCACGTATTCGTGTTGCAGATTTTCAGCTAAGGTCACATGCTTTCGCTCCGCCTCCGCCAAGTCTCCCAGTAGCTTTCGCGTTGACACGTCGCTGACTCTACTAGCAGCGCGCTCGTAAAAACGCCGGGTCTCTGTCTCCATTATTTCCGCCTGGCGTCTGACCGTTTTGATTCCCAGCGGCCGGATCATCCAAACCGGTTTGCGGTGCACGAAGCCCTTCACGTCTTCTCGACGGATTAGCGGGATGTGTTCGCCAAAACGGCGACGGTAATCCTCAATCAGTTTGCGACGATGCTCATCCTCTTCCGCCTCCATTTCGCTAAAGATTTGAGCGGTTGCGGGGTAATCAGCATTCAATCCGGCGGCAAAGTCGGCGTAAATGCGCGCATCCGTTTCCTCGGACGAAATTGCCAGCGCAAGGATTTCCTGTTCAGACAGGTCTTTGAAATTTTTTGCCAACGGACCTCCTCCCCTTACGAATCAAGGATGCGAATATCATTTCTTCGGCGCTTCAGGACTGGGCGCAGCTGCAGGCGTCGCAGCGAGGCGGACTGTTGTTCCGGTAGTAAGAGAGTCCGAAGGATTGACGATTACCTCGTCAGATTCAGAGACGCCGCTCAGGATTTCTGATTGAACGCCGAAGTCGCGCCCTACCTTGACGTCACGAAGCTGCACAACACCCTTGGCGTCCACGATGCCAACTTGCACACTTTTGCCGCGAAATATGAGTGTGTTATCAGGTAAAGTAATCAGCTTTCTTAAAGCAACCTCTGGCACACGGACGGTGGCGTAGCTGCCAGGCAGAATCTCGTTCTTCCCGTTTTCCACTTGTAACTCGACAAGCATCGTTCGGGAATCGGGGGAGACGGCTCCCGACGTGGAGATCACTTTTCCGGGATACGTTTTTGCGCTTTGCGCCCCTACTTGGACATTGAAGGTTTGTCCCACTGCGATGTTTGTCGCCTCCTCCTGGGGGATACGGAAATAAACTCGCAAAGGATCTGTTTGTTGAATGTGAAACATCTCGAAGCTCGTATTGTTGGCGGTAATCAGGTCGCCCACGTTTACGTTGCGGACCGTGATGATACCCGCGAAGGGCGCAGTTACACGTTTAAAGGCGACTTCTTGTTCGAGAAAACGAAGATTGGCGGCAAACGCTTCGGTGTTGGCTTGGTTCGTGCCCTGCGAGGTGTCGGTGTTCTCGGCATCAAGTTGAGAGACGACACCTTCTTTGTATAACTCCTGCCATTTCGTGTTCGTCTTTTTGGCCTGTTCCAAATTTCTTTGCGCTAGGACAGCCTGCGAGCGGGCTTGCGCGAGCTGCTGATCGAGATCAGGTGTGTCGATCTCGGCGAGCAACTGGTCTTTCTGGACGTGCGCGCCGATGTCCACGAGCCAGTCTTTTAAGTATCCGTTGACCCGTGCATAGATAGATGCTTCCTGCCACGGTTTGACTTCAGCGGGCAAATTAAGCCCACTGTGAGGCGTGGTAACGGTCGGTGAAACTACTGCCACGGTAGGAATCGCCAACTCATTAGTATCAGCGGTGGCCACTTGGCGCTGCCGGAACTGGGGAACAAAGCCAGCGACCAATGCGATCAGAAACAATGCACCGCCGGACATCAGGATAAAGCGATGTCTTCGGCGAGCCCGGGTCGTGTCTCCCTCATGTTCGTCGGAGCCAACGCCGCCGGTAGGAGTAGTTGTGTTCATATATCGAGGAATGTGTTTAGGTTGCGGAAACGGCCTCTTCAAGGACCGTTGATGGAACATTTCCTTTCGGTTCTGGATTGACAGTGTCGGCTGCTTGGCGGTGCAACAGGCTGAATACGACAGGCACAAAAAGTAGCGTCGCGACGGTGGCGAGCATGAGACCTCCGATTACCGCACGCCCTAGCGGCGCGTTCTGCTCGCCACCTTCACCAAGACCAAGCGCCATTGGTAACATTCCGATGATCATCGCCGTGGCTGTCATGATCACTGGACGCAGGCGACCTGTTCCGGCTTCCCACGCTGCTTTCACCGAATCCATTCCTTCCTGAAGGTGAGTGCGCGCAAAGGTGACGACCAGAACAGAATTAGCAGTAGCGACGCCCAGACACATGATCGCGCCCATCATTGCGGGCACGCTCAGCGTCGTGCTCGTAACATGCAGCCCCAAAATCACGCCCGCCAGCGCACCGGTCAATGCCGTTAAAATAATGAAAGGGTCGAGCCAGCTTTGGAAGTTTACAACGAGCAGTAAATAGATCAGCGCAATCGCCACTAACATTCCGATGCCCAAGCCGAGAAAGCTGGAACTCATCGTCGATGCTTGTCCTCGCAGAACAATGCTGACGCCTTGCGGCGCGGTCTTCTGAGCTTGCGCAACGATAGGCCTAATGTCACTTAGCACTCCACCGAGATCTCTGCCTCCAACTCCTCCGTAAACATCGATTACCGGGATAACGTTGTAGTGCGTGTAGATGGGCTGGCTAGTGATCCGTGTTACGTCAGTTACATTGTCGAGGATCTGACCGTTGCCCGTTCCAGGTTTAGAGGCACTAAGCGGCATCGACCTCAGCTCGGAGAGCGTAGTCGTCTGACGTTCCGGGACCCTGACATTGACGAGATATTGAACGCCGGTCGTGTAATCAAGCCAGTAGGTCGGCGTCACCTGGCTGCTGCCGCTCAAAGAGAGCAGCACGGAACCAGCCACATCTCTTTCGCTGAGCCCAAGCTCCATCGCCTTTGTTCTATCGACGTTGAACTCGAATCGCTGCAAATCGTTAGGTTGTTGAACCCTCACATCAACGGCCCCGCGGACTTGGCGGACTTTTTGTGCTATGGAATTGGCCACCTGCTGATCAACGGTTTCATTTCGCCCGACCACTTGAATGTCTAGCGGAGCAGGAAGTCCAAAGTTAATTGTTTCGCTAACAATGTCGGCCGGCAGGAAGTAAAAGGTTGTACCGGGAAATTCGCGGTTCAGACTGAGACGCAGGTTGCGGACATAATTCGCCGTCGGCTTATGGTTAGGTTTCAATGAAACCAGAATGTCGGCGTCGGCCGGTCCTGATATTCCACTGTCGTTGTAGCTCAAGTTGATGCCCGAAACCGGAAGTCCGATGTTATCGAGCATACCCTCGAGTTCGTTCGCGGGAACGTCACGACGAATGGCGGCTTCTACTTCGTCAACCAGCTTGGCCGTTTGCTCGATCCGAGTACCAGTAGGCGCGCGCACGTGCAATCGAAATGTTCCTGCATCCACCGCGGGAAAGAAATTCTGGCCAAGGAATGGAACGAGTAGCCAGGATGCAACGCAAAAGGAGAGAAATCCAACGGCGAAAGCCGCTCTGTGTTCCAGGACTTTGCCTAACAAGTCTGCATAAGCTGCCCTAATGCGATCGAACGCTTTTTCAAAACCATGCTGGAGTGCCACCAGCGGTCGAACCCAAAACGGGGCGTGTTCGCCACGGCGAATCCGTCCGGCGGCGAACGTTCCCTGTCCAGTCTCTCGTTCGTGCCGGCGCCGCTCGAACCACATAATCATCGTTGGCACTAGCGTGCGCGAAAGCACGTAGGAGGAGATGACGGCGAACATTACCGCCTCGGCCAGCGGGACGAAAAGATAGCGCGCCACCCCGGACAGAGAAAACATCGGCACGAAGACAATGCAGATACAGAAAGTTGAAACCATTGCCGGCAACGCGATTTCACCCGCGCCTTTGAGAATTCCATCTTCAAGTTTTTCACCTGATGCCAGATGGCGCTCGACGTTTTCGATTGTCACCGTGGCATCATCCACCAGGATCCCGACGGCCAGCGCCAGACCGCCAAGCGTCATGATGTTGATTGTCTGACCGAGCAGGCTCAGGATTGCCAGAGACGACAACACCGAAAGCGGAATGGACACCGCAATGATGAGTGTGCTTCTCCATGAACCGAGAAAGAGCAAAATCATCAGCGCGGTCAAAGCCGCTGCGATCACGCCTTCCCTAACAACCCCGCTGACCGCTGCCTTCACGAACACGGATTGATCAGCGAATTGCTTTACCTGGATATCGCTGGTCACGGTCTTGAGAATGTTGGCCATGGCCGCCTTCACTCCCGCCGCTACGGAAAGGGTGGACGCGCTGCCATTCTTGAAAACGCTGAGCAGCGTGCTGCGGACACCATCCTGCCGAACGATGTTTTCCTGCGGGAAATAACCATCACGCACTTGCGCCACATCGCTGACGTGAATCACGGTCCCGCCCACACTTTTGATCGGCAGGTCGTTCAACATATCGATCCGCAGCGGATTGACGTTGAGGTCAATTGGCACTTCTTTTCCGCCGATCTTGGCCGTGCCACTCGGATAGGTTAGAGAGCCGTTGCTGATGGCAGTCACGACATCTGATTCGACAAGGTTGTTTGCCTCCAACGCTTTCAGATCGAGATCGACCGAGACCACCCTTTGCTTTCCGCCATACGGGTACGGAATGCTCACTCCCGGTACGCTGATGAGCCCGACACGAATCTGATTCAGGGCGATATCAAAAACCTGCTGCTCGGAAAGCTTGGTGCTACTAATTCCGAACTGGAGAATAGAAACCGTGGACGCGCTGTATTGGATGATTAGCGGCGGAGTGGTTCCCGGTGGAAGCTGTTTCAAAATCGTTTGCGACACGGCCGTCAGTTGAGCCACCGCGGTCGAGGGATTAGTGCCCGGCTGAAAGAAAACTTTGATTACGCCGAAGCTGTCATAGGAGGTCGATTCAATGTGCTCGATATTATCTACCGTGGTCGTGAGCGCTCGCTCTTCGCCGTAAACAATTCGTTGTGCGATCTGGTCAGCCGGCAGTCCGGTGTAATTCCAAATCACGCTGACCACTGGTATATTGATAGCGGGAAAAATATCGGTCGGCGTCTTGGTAATGACAAAAGGCGTCAACAAGAGCAACAGCAACGCCGCGACAACAAACGTGTAGGGGCGACGGAGAGCTAGGCGAACAATCCACATAACGCGCCTCCGATCTGGCTATGGATTGGGCAGTTCGCTTTCATACGCAAAACCGCAATTTCGCTCCGCGACCCACAAGCCGCTATTGCGCATCCGTGGAATATTTTCCCCATCAATATGAACTGATTAGGGCTCCCTCTTTTGAGAGAATTCCTAACTCGGCTAAATGTCAACGTCCTTTCACTTCGACGCGTGCTTCTTTTTCAAGCGCTCTAATTATGGCGGAGGCGTTTTCTTTTCCGAAGCCAAAAGCAACGGCCGATGCGAGATTTTTTTCCGCAACACGCAGCGCCGGAATCGGTGACTGCAGAGTTGCAGCAAATTTTTCAATGAGGCCCGCGTCCTTGAGCATGAGTTCCAGTGCGAAGCTGGTCGAAAAATCGCGTTTCAAAATATTCTGACCGTTGCTCACAAGGAGGGGTGAGCGAAAGTCGGCGACTTTTAGGACCTCCATTACCGTCCTCAGATCAAGGCCCGCTTTTTGCGCGAGAATCAAACCTTCCGCGAGCGCTTCCAATTCCAAGGCCACGATAAGATTTCCCACCAGCTTCATCGCCGCGGCGTTTCCGTTCTTGCCGAAGTAATGAATGGTCTGCCCCAAATGCTCCAAAACTGGTTTCACTTTTTCGAAAACGGCCTTTTTACCTGCGGCCATGATCCAAAGCTTGGCATCGACCGACTCATTTTTGCTGCCAAAGACAGGCGCATCGAGAAAATCAACACCACCCTTTGCGTACGCTTCCTGTTCTCGCAAACTCGTCGCAGGAACAACAGTGCTCATGTCGACCGCGATCTGCCCTTCGTTGATTCCGCTTAGAATTCCCCGCGGTCCAAAGACAACTTCCTCGACGGCTTGCTCGTTACTCAAACTATACATCACAAGCTCGGTGTCGCGGACCGCGTCCGCCGGGGTATCGGCCACGCGAGCGCCTTTTCTGGCGAAGGGTTCACATTTTTCAGCGCTACGATTCCAGACGGTAAGTTTGTAACCGGCTTTCAGCAGATTGGACGCCATGCCGCTGCCCATGGTGCCTAGACCGAGATAGGAGATTGTTTTTATCATAGTTGAGCTTTCGGTTCCTTTTGATGGTCGCCCGTCGCAAACTCGTAGATGGCCGAAAAATCCTCGGTTCCATGTCCGCCGCGCATCGCGAGGCGATACAACTCTTTCGCAGTATTGGTTAACGGCATTGCTACACCAGATTCGTACGCACTCGCTGCTGCAAGCTGCATATCCTTTTGCATCCAGCGCAACGGAAATTCGGCCTCGTAATTCCCGCTCTCGATTTTCTCCCGCTTCGACGCGAGAAACGGCGCGACCGCAGGCGTACCGAGCAATGAATCGAACAATACTTCGCGAGAGATTCCGAGGCCTTCACCCAACGCCATGCCTTCAGCGAACGCCGCCATGGCGTTACCCAACAAAAGGTTGATCACCATTTTCATTGAAGTCCCCATTCCATGGCCGCCCACATGAACAATCTTGTTGCCCATACAGAGCAGTAACGGACGAATTCTTTCCAAGTCGGCCGGATCAGCTCCCACCCAAAAAACGAGCTTCGCTTCCTCAGCAGCGGGAGCGGAACCGGTCACCGGCGCGTCGACAAAATGAACCTCTCGGCGCGCTGCTTCGGTGGCCATCTTTTTTGAGAACGATGGATTCACCGAACTGCAATCGATCCAGAGCGCGTTTGGCTTGAGATGATCCAGAAATCCGTTCTCGCCCAGAGCTGCTTGTTCGACCGCGTCCGGATGGGCCAGCATTGTGAACAGCACGTCCACTTGTTCGGCGAGTTTTGCCGGGGAATCTGAAAGTCCTCCGCAGGGACCCAGTAGCGGCTCTGCTTTGGCGCGGGTGCGATTGAACACGACCAATGAATAGCCCTGCTTCTGCAGATTCGCCGCCATACGACTCCCCATGATGCCGAGACCAATAAATCCAATTTTCATTTTATTCCTTTCTCAAGCAGCTGTGACTAACTCCAGCTTGTGGGTGTTTCTCGCTTCGATCTCCACGATTTCTTCGTGGTCGGCCGTCAAATATTACAATTCAATTCCGTCGTCCTTCTGCCAGTGCGCGAACCCATGGCGTTTTCATTTTCGCCATTCGCCGAGGCGCTGAAAAGAAATGCGAACGCGCAGCCAGCAAGGCAAAGACGAACTTTCAACGGGGCGGTGCGCAATTAGACGGAATCTCAATTCCTTTGACGCGTAGCCTCGAAGAGAAACCACGTGCGCCGCTCGGTTTCGTCGATCCAAACTTCGATCAGGCTCGCCGTGGCAAAGTCGCGATGCTCGTCACAAACGTTGTGCGCCTCGCGCAAATGCGCGGCCAGGGTCCTGTTGTCGTCAGCGAGTTCCGCTAGCATGTCCAAAGGCTCGACGTACTCTGTATCGTTATCGAGCACTCGCCGAGTGCGA
>Ga0209470_1001933_pt1 | contig 14940 bp, 15 predicted proteins | sample GraSoiAngelo_125_FD_185882 | JGI IMG/M metagenome (GOLD analysis project Ga0209470, IMG submission 185882) | Grasslands soil microbial communities from the Angelo Coastal Reserve, California, USA - 14_0927_05_40cm (SPAdes) (version 2) | ecosystem: Environmental > Terrestrial > Soil > Grasslands ... | reverse complement strand
GGCAGGATTCGCGCGAGCGGGGCATCGGGTTCGTGCCCTACGTGATCCTCACCCTCACGCTCGGCAGCATCGGGCCGCTCTGTTACCTGATCCGGCGCGAGAGCACGGCGCCGGCCCGGGCGTTCGGCGCGACGGCACGGGCGAGCTGAATCGAACCGGGAGCCGCATTCCGATCCAAGGGATCGGCGACGTCTTGTGGAGCGAGGGGCCAGCGCGTACGCTCCGCGCGTGAGCACGTTCCACGTCTCCGTCGTCGTTCGGAACCCGAAGAACGAGAACCTCAGCACCCCACCGATCGACGCCCTCATCGACACCGGCGCCGAGCTGAGCTGGCTTCCGCGCGAGCTGCTCACCGGCATCGGCATCGTGCCGCGGCGGAAGCGGGCGTTTCGCATGGCGGCGGGGCAGGTGGTCACGCGCGACGTGGGCTACGGGATCCTGAGCGCCGAGGGCTTCGAGACGAACGACGAGATCATCTTCGCCGACCCCGGGGATCTCGTCCTTCTCGGCGTGCGCACGATCGAAGGCTTCGGCGTCATGGTGGACAACGTCGCGCACCGGCTCGTGCCGCGGGTGATGTACGCCGGGGCCGCCGCGTAGGCCCCTCGCCGGACGCGGCTCAGGGGTTGATCGTATAGGTGGTCAGCATGCCGGCGGCGATGTGGTCCGCGACGTGGCAGTGGAGCATCCACGTGCCAGGATCGTCCGCCACCATGTCGGCGGTCGCCATGCTGCCGGGAAGTAGCTCGATGACGTCGGTGTTGCGGAGCTGGTAGCGCAGCGTGCGGCCGTGCCAGTGCGGTGAGTGCAGGTCGGCCTCGTTCCCCATCCCGAGGACGTACCAGCGCACGGTCTCGCCGTTGTTCATCTCGAGCCCACGCAGGTTGCCGAAGATGTAGCCGTTGATACTGTGCATGAGCCCGCGCTCGCGGTCGTGGGCCTCGTTGAAGATCATGAACAGCGTCACGAACTCGCGGGCGACGTCCTTCGGGGTCCCGTCGGGCCGCGCCATGCCGGCCGCCGTGATCACGATCGGGCCGAGCAGGCCCAGGTTGGTGTCGAGCGGCTCGTCAACGTGGCCGTGGTACCACCAGACGATCGAGCTCGGATCGGCGGGCCCGGGGCCGCTCCGCTCGTCGGCCCTCCAGGTGTAGGTGAAGCTGCCGCCGGGCCCGATCGCCGCGCCTGCCCCGTGCGGGATGTAGTGAGCGCCCTCGTTGTCCTTGTCGTAGCGAAAGCCGTGGGGATGGATGCCGACCGGCCGCCGCGTGCGGTTCAGGAAGTGGACGAGGACGGTGTCCCCGACCTCCGCGCGGATGAGCGGCCCGAGGACGCCGAGCCATGGGGGCGGCGGCGTTTGGGTGGCGAAGGTGCCGTCGGTGTACTGGATGTAGCGCGCCTTCTTCCACTTGGTCCGATAGGGCTTCGGGATGGGGCCCCCGTGCACGAGATTCTGGCCCGACGGGGCAAAGTCCCAGACGACCTCCTCGGCTGCGATGAAGTACTCGCGCGTCGCGCCGCGGGACGGGGCGGCGAGGGCGAGCAGCAGGAGCGCGGTGAGGCCGCCGCGCGTTCCGCGCAACGCCGAGGTGGTGAGCCCTGCAGGTCGCATTGGCATCCTCCTCGAGTGCCATCATCCGGGCGAGGGAGGAGGTGCCAATGCCGGTCAACCCTGCGGCGGATTCCCCCCCTTGGGCGACCCTGCCGGCTCCTGCTGCGTCATACAGTGGAGCGTGCCGAGCCCGAGCATCAGGTCGCCGGCGTGGATGCCGACCACGCGCCGCCCGGGGAACAGCTCGGCAAGGGTCTCGAGCGCCTGCCGGTCGCGCGGGTCGTTGAAGGTCGGGACCAGCACCGCCGCGTTCCCGACGTAGAAATTCGCGTAGCTGGCCGGTAGGCGCTCGCCGTCGAACACGACGGGCGCGGGCATGGGCAGCTCCACGACCCGCAGCGGCGCGGCGTCCTGGTCGGTCATGCGCGCCAGGCGCTCGCGGTTCTCGCGCAGCGGGTCGTAGTTCGGGTCGGTGGGGTCCTCCTCGCTCGCGACGACGACGGTGCGCGCGTCGACGAAGCGGGCCAGGTCGTCGACGTGGCCGTGCGTGTCGTCGCCGGCGATGCCGCCGCCGAGCCAGAGGACCTTGCGCACGCCGAGGTAGTCGTGCAGCGCGCGCTCGAGGTCCGCGCGCTCCGCACCTGGGTTCCGCGCCTGCACCGGCGAGAGCAGGCACTCCTCGGTGGTGAGGAGCGTGCCGCGCCCGTTCACGTCGATGCTGCCGCCCTCGAGGACGAGGCCCGGCTTCCACTGCCGGCGCCGGAGGAGCTTCGCCAGCCGGTCGGGCACCGCGTCGTCGCGCTTCCAGTTCGGGTACTTGGCCCAGCCGTTGAACTTCCAGTTGGTGAGCGCGACCTGGCCGTCGTCGCGGCGCACGAAGAGCGGGCAGAAGTCGCGTGTCCACGAGCGGTCGGTGGGTACGCGGAAGAAGTCGATGCGGCCCAGGTCGACGGCGCTGCGGGCGAGGACGCGCCGGGCGCTCCGCTCGGTCGCCGCATCGCCGACCAGGATGCGCACGCGCTCGCCCGGGACCAGGTGGCGCACGACCTCGGCGTACACCCACGGGATGGCGGCGAACTTGCCCGGCCAGTCGCTCCGCTCGTGGGGCCAGGCGAGCCAGGTGGCCGCATGCGGCTCCCACTCCGCCGGCATGCGGTAGCCGAGAGCGGCCGGCGTCGTCACCAGGACTCTGCCCTAGTCGAGCAGGCGCCGGGTGATCGCCGCGTAGGCGTCGATGCGGCGGTCGCGGAGGAAGGGCCAGTTACGCCGCACCTCCTCCTGGTGGGCGAGGTCGCACTCGACGATGAGGAGGTCCTCGGCGGTGCGCGAGGCTTCGGCGAGCACCACGCCGAAGGGATCGCTCACGAACGACGCGCCCCAGAACTCGAGGCCGCCGTCGGCCGGGCCCTCGTGCCCGACGCGGTTCACGGCCGCCACGTAGACGCCGTTGGCGATCGCGTGCGCGCGCTGCATGGTCTGCCAGGCGGACACCTGCGCCTCGCCGTGGTCGGCCTTCTCGCGCGGGTGCCAGCCGATGGCGGTCGGGTAGAAGAGGACGTCGGCGCCGGCCAGCGCGGTCAGGCGGGCCGCCTCCGGGTACCACTGGTCCCAGCACACGAGCGTGCCGATCCGCCCGGCGGCCGTGTCGAAGGCGCGGAAGCCGAGGTCGCCGGGCGTGAAGTAGAACTTCTCGTAGTAGAGCGGATCGTCCGGGATGTGCATCTTGCGGTAGAGGCCGCGCACGCTGCCGTCGGCGTCGAGCACGACCGCCGTGTTGTGGTAGACGCCCGCCGCGCGGCGCTCGAAGACCGATGCGATCACGACGGCGCGCGACTCCTGCGCCACCCGGCCGAGCGCGTCGGTCGTCGGGCCCGGCACCGGCTCGGCCAGGTCGAAGCCGGCGTGGTCCTCGCGCTGGCAGAAGTACTGCGAGCGGAACAGCTCCGGGAGACAGACGACCTGCGCGCCCTGGCGCGCGGCCTCCCGCACGCGCAGGGTCGCCGTCTCGAGGTTCGCGGCGGGATCGGGCGCGCAGCGCATCTGCACGAGACCGATGCGGAACTTCCGGGGTGCGGGCACGGCGCGAGGGTGCCGGTCCGGTCCCCGGCTGTCAATGCACCGGCGATGCTCTCCGGGACCAGGACCTCGAAGTCGGGCGGCTCACTCCGTGCCACGCTCGCGGCGCAGACGACGGCGGGTCTGCTCGACGGCGGCGCCCGTGAGGCGAGGTGTGGGGCTCTCGGGTACGGCGACCAGGAGCCGGCCTTGCCGGCGCAGGCGCACAGGCAGCGGTGCGGGCTCGATCTCCACCACGCCGTCCCGGCAGCGGATATCCACTCGCGTGCCGGGCGACAGCCTCGCTTGCTGACGGACGTCCTTCGGAACGACGACGCGAACAGCCGCGTCGATGGTCGTGATCATGGCATTTTCCATACCGCGATCGATACCGTCTCGCGAGCCATCGCGGCGCGATGCGCGGCGGGAGAAAGGCTCCCCTCCACCGCCGGGAGGGTGCTGGCGTTCGCCCGCTGCGCCCGGCTAGATTGGCCCGCCGGAGGTCGCGACGATGGATCTGTCCTACACCCCCGAGGAGGAAGCCTTCCGCACCCGCGTGCGCGCCTGGCTCGAGAAGAACGTCCCTGCGTCGGGGTCGCTCAAGACGCTCGACGACATGCGCGCCTGGCAGCGGAAGCTGCACGCCGCCGGCTTCCTCGGCGCCGCCTGGCCGAAGGAGTACGGCGGCGCGGGGCTCTCCGAGATGCAGCAGGCGATCCTCAACGAGGAGCTCGCCCGGGCGCGCGCGCCGCAGGTGGTGAACGCGATGGCGATCTGGTGGGTCGGCCCCGCCATCATCGGCTACGGCACGGACGCGCAGAAGAAGCGCTTCATCCCGCCCATCCTGACGGCGGACGAGATCTGGGCGACGGGTTACTCCGAGCCGACCTCGGGCTCCGACATGGCAGCCGCTCGGACGCGCGCCGTGCGCGACGGCGACGTCTACGTCGTCAACGGGCAGAAGATCTGGACCACCTACGCGCACATCTCGGACTGGTTCTTCGTGCTGGTGCGAACCTCGACGGATGGACCCAAGTGGGCGGGGCTGTCGCTGCTGCTGATGGACCTGCGCACCCCGGGCATCGAGATCCGGCCGATCAGGCAGATCGACGGCAGCGCGGAGTTCAACGAGGTGTTCATGACCGACGTGCGCGTGCCGGTGACGAATCTCCTCGGCCGGGAAGGGCAGGGCTGGGAGGTGGTGTCGAGCGCGCTCATCAACGAGCGCAGCGGCATCGCGGGGAGCGTGCGCTTCGACCTCGCGCTCGACTGGCTCGCCACCACGGCGCGCAGCCAGGGCAAGGAGAAGGACCTGCGCGTCCGCCAGCGCCTCGCGGAGCTGGCGACCAAGGCGGCGATCGTCCGCTACTCGGGGCTGCGCGCGCTGACCGACTCGCTGCGCGGGCGGATGAACCCGCACCTCTCGGCGGCGATGAAGCTCACCACGACGCAGCTCACCCAGGAGTTCTCGGAGACGGCGATGGAGGTCCTGGGTCCCTATGCGGCGCTCATGGACGACTCGCACGCGCCCTCGAACGGGCGCTGGGCGCGGCAGTACCTGGGCGACCGCTCGATGACGATCGCCGGCGGCACGAGCGAGGTGCAGCGGAACATCGTCGCGCAGCGCATCCTCGGCCTGCCGCGGGATCGGGGCGCCGCCGCCCCGAGGAGCTGAGCTCGATCGCCAGGAGTCCGTCCGGGTAATCATGGTGAGCGAAGCGAACGAGCCGGGGAGCGAGAGCGGCAAGCGCAGCGACGACCGACGAGGTGCGGCGCGCGGGACGCGCGCCGGGAGTTGGCCGCTGCAGGAGGGAGGAGCGAGCACGCCGCTCGCAGCCCCCGGCTCGTTCGCCGCAGCCGCCATGATTACCCGGACGGCCTCCTAGCCGCCCGACCGGCCCGGATCGTCGACGAAGACTCCCGTCGCCGGCGACGGGGCAGCCGATCGAGGCGCTATCCAATCACCAGTGAGCTACCGCCACCCGCTGCCCTCACCCTCGTCGGCGGAGAGAGCTCCCGCAAAAAGGTGAGAGGGAATGATGCGGTGCAGAAAATTGAGCGCGGGAACATATCATCTGCGTTATATCATCTGCGTTATGCGCGGGGGTGGGATTTATCCAGCAGGCGGGGATCCCCGCTATTCAAAGAAAATGATTGACACTGAGTCAACCCCGCCTGTACCTTCTGGGCCACTTCAGGAGGGCTCACATGATCGCGAAGAAGGTGCTGCTAGTGTTCGGAGTCGTGATGTTCGGAGCGGGTCTCATGGGCTCGCCGGTACACGCCAAGTGCCCGAAGGACTGCAAGAAGTCGCTCATTAGCACCTTCCTTGCGTGCAAGAGCCTGTGTGACAAGGGCAAGGCGGGGAAGTCGTGCAAAGGTGATTGTATTGGCTCTTTTAAAGACGCCAAGACAAACTGCAAGTCCGGTACGCTGCCTGCTTGTTCGGCGTCCGGCGCCTTCGTCGACTCGACGTTGGAGTAGTCAACAGCGGGGAGAACGGGAGCGGCGCCTGCCCTCCCCTCATCCTGCGAATTCATCCCGCAACACATTCGCCCGCGAGCTGCGCGTGGACCGCGATGGCCTCATAGGCCGAGCACCGCGTTCAGCGCGAGCCCCAGCACGAAGAGCCCGCCCGCCAGCTTGTTGTGGTAGAAGGCTAGCGACACGTACCAGAGCGGCCAGACGCGGTAGCCCGGCGGCGGGGCCGCCGGCTTCGGCTGGGAATACGCCCGCAGCACCTGGCGGAGGCGCGGGAGCGCCGCGGCCACGATGAGCACGCCGACGCCGAGACACCCGCTCACCACGAGCCCGAGCACGATCGCGTAGAACGCGATCATCGCCCCCTGGTTCAGGCGGAGCGAGAGCTCCCTCCCCAGGATCACCGGGAGCGTGTGGATGCCGCGCGCCCTGTCCTGCTCGTACTTGTCGATGTGCTTGCCGATCAGCACCGTCGTGACGGCGAGCGCGTAGGGCATGCTCGCGAGCCACACCCACGCCGGGAGCGCGCCGGCGGTCACATAATACGTCCCGCCGATCATGAGCGGCCCCCAGACCACGAATACCCCCGGCTCGCCGAGGCCGTGGTGCTTCAGCTTGAGCGGCGGTGCCACGTAGAAGATGCTCACGAAGAGGCCGGCGAGCGCGAAGGCCGCAACCGGCCAGCCGCGTGCGGCGACGAGGGTGACCAGGATCGCCAGGTCGGCCAGGTTGAAGGCCGCGATCGCGGCGAGCAGCCCGCGCTTCGTGATCAGCCCCGAGAGGATCGGGTGCGGGGCGTAGAGCGCGCGCGTGTACTCGGCCGTGTCGACCCCGCCCGAGAGGTCGAAGTGGTCGTTGATCATGTTGTTGGCGGCGTGGGCGATCACCAGGCCGACGACGGCGAGCGCGAAGTACCCCCAGCGCGGCGCCGCGGCGGACGCGGCTGCGAGGAGCCCGCCGATCAGCCCGGAGGTGAGCGTCATCGAGAAGACGCAGGCGCGTGTGATGAGGAGCCAGCGCGACACGCCGTCGACGGCGCGCCCCTCGGGCAGGTTGCCCCTTGCGATGATCTGGCGCCAGCTGTCGAGGAGGGTGCCGAAGCCCGGGGTGGCGATCGCGGGCCGGTCGGGGACGACGCGCGTGTCGGCCATGGCTGGCCTTTAGGGGGTCGAGCCCAGCGAATCAACCCCGCGTCAGGCCGCCGGCAAGGCGGGGACCGGCGCGGCCGCCGCGGGCTGGAGGACGCGGCCGAGCGTAGCCAGGGCGACGCGACCCAGCACGCGCGGCGCGAAGAAGGCGGCCGGCGGGCGGAGCATGTTGATCACCTCGCCGATGAGCCGGCGCAGCTCCGCGTCGTCGGCCGCGGCCGCGAAGAGCGCGTCGGTGTAGCGGTTGAAAACGCCGATCAGCGCGGGCCGCTCGCCCGCCGTCCCGGGAAAGCGGAAGTCCGCCCCGGTGGCGAGGCTCCACGGCTCGCCGAGGAAGCGCCCCTGGGCGCGGAAGAAGGTGGGCGGCAGGGCGGGGCTGGTCGGGCCGACGCGGGCGAGGCAGTCGGCCAGGATGCACGCCGCGACCGCGGCAGTCGTCATGCCCTGCCCGTAGACCGGGTTGAAGGCGCACACCGAGTCGCCCACCGCGAGGAAGCCGTCGAGCCGCGCCGGCCAGCGCTCGTAGTGCCGGAAGCGGTTGGCCATGGCGCGGTTCGAGTAGACGGGGGAGATCGGCTCGGCGAGCGAGACCGCGTGCGCGATGATCGGCGAGCGGAGCCGGGCGAGCGCCGCGCCGAATCCTGCCTCGTCGCTCGGCGGGTAGTGGCCGGCGATGCCGGCTACGGTGACGATCCAGCGCGCGCCCTCGACCGGGAAGAGGACGCCCGCCGTCATGTGCTCGGGCTCCTGCGGGTCGACCCAGATGCCCTTCCACCACCACTCGGCGGGCCAGCGCGCGGGCTCCGGCTCGCGGTACCAGCGCGTCGCGTAGCCGGAGTGCGAGTCGACGACCGTTTCGGCGGGCGGCTCGAGGCCGAGCGCTCCCAGCCACGCGGGCGCCTTCGAGCCCCGCCCGCTCGCGTCGACGACCAGCTCGGCCGCCAGCTCCCCGTCCGCGAGCCGGACGGCGCGCACGCGCGGGTGGCGTCTCCGCTCGGCCACCAGGCCGGTCACCGCCGCGTGCTCGAGCAGCTCGACCCGCGGCACGGCGCGCAGCAGGTCGCGCACGATGGTCTCGAGCAGCGTGCGGCTCGCGAACAGGGTCGCGATGCCGCTCTCCTCGCGCGCCATCCAGCCCGCGCCGCGCAGCGTGGCGAAGTCGCGCCCGAAGTCGATCTCGTGCGCACCCGCCGCGAGCATGCGCCGCCCGAACCCGGGGAAGAGCCGCTCGAGCTCGCACCGCCCGCGCGCCAGGAGCGCGTGCACGTGGCGTCCCTGCGGCACGCCCGCCCGCTCGGCGGGACCCGCGGGGTAGGCGTCGCGGTCGAGGACCGTGACCCGGTCGAAGTAGTCGGCCAGCGCGCGGGCTGCGCACAGCCCGGCGATGCTGCCGCCGATCACCACCGCACGCTGCACCGTCATCGCGCGCCTCCCATCTCCGCGTGCCGGGGCGGATGAGTCAAGCCGGTGCCGGCCGGCGCTCGCGCTGCGGGCGGTAGGCCTCCACCGGCTGCGATCGCCCGCGCAGCTGGGCAGCGCCGGCGGGCGTGAACTCGAACGCGTCGCCGGCCCGGCGCCGCGTCTCCTCGGAGACCAGGACCGCAGCGCCGAGGACCTTGGTGAGCTCCTCCATGCGCGCCGCGACGTTCACCGCGTCGCCGATCGCGGTGTACTCGCGCCGCCGCGGGGCGCCGACGTCGCCCACCACGACCGTGCCCGTGTGCACGCCGACCCCCATGCGCAGCGGCGGCTCGCCGCGCGCGACGCGCGTGCGGTTGAGCGCGGCGAGCGCCTCCTGCATGGCGAGCGCGCAGCGCACGGCGCGCGGGGCGTGGTCGGGCTGGGCGACCGGTGCGCCGAAGTACGCCATGAGCCCGTCGCCCAGGTACTTGTCGAGCGTTCCGCCGTGCGCGAAAACCGTCTCCACCATGCGCGCGTGGTACTCGTTCAGCATGGCGACCACCTGCTCGCCCGAGAGCGCCTCGCTGAGGGCGGTGAACTCGCGCAGGTCGCTGAAGAGGAGGGTCACCTCCCGGCTCTCGCCCGCCGCCGCGCCATCGCCCAGCGCCTCCACTCGCGCTGCGACCTGGGGCGAGAAGTAGCGGCCGAGGCGCTCGCGTCGACGCTGCTCGGCGGCGACGTTCTCGACCAGGCGGATCGTCCGCCGGGTGTTGTAGATGCACACTGCCGCGACGCCGGCGATCACCGGAACGGACCATGCGACGACCTGCGAAGCCTCCCCGGTGAGCAAGGAGAGCCGCACCTCGAAGGCGGCGCCGACCGCTGCCGCGAGCGCGATCCGCGACGTGCGCAGCGAGAAGGCCGCGGCCATGACGAGGAGCATGTAGAACATCGTGGTCGTGAGCGCCGCGCCCGGGAGGTGGGGATTCCGGGCGATGACGCTGGCCTGCAGGAGGTAGACGAACGGCATGTCCACGAGACAGACGTCGACGCCCACCAGCGCGGCGAGTCGGGGCGACCGGCGGGTCGCCCAGAAGACCGCCGCGGCACTCAGCCAGTAGGCGGCGGAGAGCCGGAGGTCCGACTGGTAGGCCTGCGTGGCGGGGACGACGAGGGGCAGCAGGAGGTTCAGCGCGCCGGCAATCGAGATGCCGACGAAGCGGAACAGGCCAACGAAGCGGATGCTGCGCAGGCGCTCCGCGTCGATCGCCTCGCGCGAGGCCTCGGCGCCGGGGCCCGTCATGCGGCCGCAGGGACCCACATCGGGAGCTCGCCGACCACGATCGTGGCTTCTTCGCAGAGCGATGGCCTCGCCCGCAAGCACTCGCGGTTTGACCCTCTCCGGGCGATCCACTATCTACGATTGGGCACACCTGCCGCGGTTTTTCTTCGTACGACGGGCGGGGGGCGGAGGAGGACGCGGGTCGCGTTACGCATGGACTTCCCACGCATCAAGCGGCTCCCGCCGTACGTGTTCAACGTCGTCGGCGACCTGAAGCTCCAGGCCCGCCGGGCGGGCGAGGACATCGTCGACTTCTCGATGGGCAATCCCGACGGGCCGAGCCCGCCGCACGTGGTCGAGAAGCTGGTCGAGGCCGTGCGCAAGCCTGCCAACCACCGCTACTCGGTGTCGCGCGGCATCTACAAGCTGCGGGTCGCGATCTGCGACTGGTACCGGCGCCGCTTCGCCGTCGACCTCGACCCCGACGCGGAGGCGATCGTCACCATGGGGTCGAAGGAGGGCATCGGGCACCTGGCGCTCGCCATGCTCGGCCCCGGCGACGTCGTCTTCTGCCCGAGCCCCACCTACCCGATTCACCAGTACTCGGTGATCATCGCGGGCGGCGACCTGCGCACCATCCCGCTCCTGCCGGGCACCGACTTCCTGGCGAGCCTCCAGGACGCGGTGCGTACCACCTGGCCCAAGCCGAAGGCGCTCATCATCAACTTCCCGCACAACCCCACCACCGAGGTGGTCGAGCTCGATTTCTTCCGCGGCATCGTCGAGTTCGCGCGCGAGCACGAGTGCCTGGTGGTGCACGACCTCGCCTACGCCGACCTCTGCTTCGACGGCTACACGGCGCCTTCGTTCCTCCAGGTGCCGGGCGCCAAGGACATCGGGGTCGAGTTCTTCACCCTCACCAAGAGCTACAACATGCCGGGCTGGCGGGTCGGCTTCATGGTCGGGAACCGGGAGATCGTGGGGGCGCTGGCGCGCGTCAAGAGCTACCTCGACTACGGCATCTTCCAGCCCGTGCAGATCGCGGCGACGCACGCGCTCAACGGCCCGCAGCACTACGTGGACGAGATCCGCGAGACCTACCGCAAGCGCCGCAACGTCCTGTGCGACGGCCTCGATCGCCTCGGCTGGCACGTGCCGAAGCCCAAGGCGACGATGTTCGTGTGGGCCGAGATCCCCGACGCCTTCAAGGCCATGGGCTCGCTCGAGTTCTCGAAGCTTCTCCTGAAGGAGGCCAAGATCGCGGTCTCGCCCGGCATCGGGTTCGGCGAGCATGGCGACCACTACGTGCGCTTCGCGCTCATCGAGAACGAGCACCGCACCCGCCAGGCGGTGCGCGGCATCCGCCGCGCGCTCTCGGGCGGGCTCGCGCCCAGGGTCCGCGCCAGCGCCGGGTGAGCGTGCCGGCACCGGTCAGGGCCGGGCTGATCGGCTTCGGGACGATCGGCACCGGCGTGGTGAAGGTGCTGCGCGCCCATCGCGGCGAGATCGCGCGGCGCGCGGGCCGGCCGATCGACGTGGTCGCGATCGCCGACCTCGACACCACGACCGACCGCGGCATCCCGGCCGCGCCGGCGCGGCTCACGAACGACGCGAACTCGGTGATCGAGGACCCCGACATCCCGATCGTCATCGAGCTGATCGGCGGCTACGAGCCCGCCCGCCGCTTCATCCTGGCCGCCATCCGCGCCGGCAAGGACGTGGTCACCGCCAACAAAGCGCTCCTCGCCGTGCACGGCGAGGAGATCGTCGCGGCGGCGGAGAAGCACGGCGTCCGCCTCGCCTTCGAGGCGAGCGTCGGCGGCGGCATTCCCATCCTGCGCACGCTGAAGGAGGGGCTGGCGGGCGACCGCACCGTCGCCGTGTACGGCATCGTCAACGGCACCTGCAACCACATCCTCACCACCATGACGCGCGAGGGCCGGGGCTTCGCGGACGTGCTCGCGGAGGCGCAGCGCCTGGGGCTCGCCGAGGCCGACCCCTCGACCGACATCGACGGCATCGACTCGGCGCACAAGCTGGCGCTGCTCACGACGCTCGCCTTCGGCGTGCTACCGCGCTTCGAGCACGTCCCGACCGAGGGCATCCGCCACGTCGAGGCCGTCGACATCGCCTTCGCGCGCGAGCTCGGCTACACGATCAAGCTCCTCGCCATCGCGCGCGACGGCCGCGACGCGGTCGAGGCGCACGTCCGGCCCACCATGATCCCGAACGGTCACCTGCTGGCCGACGTGGGCGGCAACTTCAACGCCATCTTCGTGCGCGGCGCGGCGCTCGGGCCGACCATGTACTACGGCCAGGGCGCGGGGGCGCTGCCCACCGCGACCGCGGTGATCGCCGACCTGATCGCCGCCGCGCGCGACCGGGCAGTCGGGGCGGGCGTGCGCGTGCCGCCCTGGGGCGTGCCGCAGCGGACGCTCCGCCGCCTCCCCATCCGCCCGCTCGCGGCGCTGGAGGGCGAGTACTACCTGCGCGTCATGGCGCTCGATCGGCCGGGCGTGCTGGCCCGCATCGCGGGCATCCTGGGAAAGTGCGACATCAGCATCGCGTCGGTGATCCAGAAGGAGCGCCGCGCGGGCACCACGGTCCCGATCGTCCTCCGCACGCATCACGCCCGCGAGCCCAACCTGGCTCGCGCGCTCAAGGCGATCGGGGGGCTCTCCGTGGTCCGGGGCCGCCCGGTCTCGATCCGCATCGAGGAGCAGCTCGGGTGAGCTCGGGGGCCGCGCCGCGCCGCCATCCTGGCACCCCGGGACGGGAACGGTGTAAGAGGGCGCGAGGGAGTCCGCGATGAGCTACGAGATCCGCGCCATGTCCTTTGCAGAGATCATGGATGCCGGGTTCCGCATCGTCAGCCGCCACTTCGGGCTTATCCTCGGCATCTCGGCGGCGCTCTACGTGCCGGTCGCGATCCTGGTCGCTCTGATCACGCCGCACCTCGCGCCGGGAAGAATCGCGTGGGCCACCATGGGCGCGGGACGCCTCGGCTTCGTGATCGGCCTCGGGCTCTACACGATCATCGTGTCGCCGATCGTGTCGGCGGGCGTCACGTTCGCGATCGGCGAGATCTACCTCGGCCGGAGCGTCTCGGTCGGGCAGTCGCTACGCGCGGGCACTTCCATGCTGCTCCCGATCATCGGCACGTCGCTCCTCAACTTCGTCTGCGTGGCGCTCGGCTTCGTCCTGCTGGTGATCCCGGGCGTGTACCTGATGCTCTCCTTCCTCCTGCTCTGGCAGGTCATGGTGCTCGAGCGGCGGTACGGCTTCGCGGCGATGGGACGAAGCCGCGAGCTGATGCGCGGGAGCCTGCTCCGCGGTCTCGGGATCCTCCTGGCCGGGCGCATCATCGTGATCGTCGTCGAGGGCGGCACCCGCTTCGTCGTCGGACACGTTCCGCTGCTCGGACCGATCGGGGAAGGGATCGCGAACTCGGCCGGCGCCGCTTACGTCGCGGCCGTCGCGGTGATCCTCTACTTCGACATCCGCTGCCGCAAGGAGGCGTTCGACCTGGAGCATCTCGCGCGCCTCGTCGCGGGTCCCGAGGGACCGGCCGAGGTCCCGTGACCGCGCTGCCCGCGCCGCCGGACGAGCAGGCCCGGGCCCTGGCCGTCACGATCCTCAAGCGAAGCGAGTTCGCGCTCTGGCACGACACGCCGTGGGTCGTCTCCCTCTTCAGGTGGCTGTCCGGGCTCTGGGAGACCGACCCCGTGCTCTACTGGGCGATGCTGGTGGGCCTGACCGCGGTCGCGCTCCTGCTGCTCGCGCACGTCGCCTGGGCCGTCCGCCGCGCGCTCGCGGTTCCCGCTTCGGCCCGGCCGCGGCGTCCGGACGCCGGTTCGCCGCCGTTCCTCGAGCAGGCGGACGCGCTCGCCCGCCGGGGCATGTTCCTCGAGGCGGCGCGCCGGGTCCAGCTCGCCGCCCTCGAGCTCCTCCTCCGCGCCCGCGTGCTCGAGCTCGGGCGCTCGGATCCCAACCGGACCCTCCGGCGCCGGCTCCGGGACGCGGCGCTGCCGGAGGCGGAGCGTGGCGACTTCCTCGCGCTCGTCGACCGGCTGGAGGAGCGCTGGTTCCGGGACCGGAGCGAGGACCGCGAGCTCTACGACCGCTGGCGGTCGCTGCACGCGCGCCTCGGGACGGTGCTGAAGCCGGCATGAGGCGGAGCGGGCTCATCGCGCTCGCCGCGGCCTGCGCGCTGCTCGTGCTCGTCGGCATGCTCTACCCGGACGAGAAGCGCGCCGAGCTGTCGCGCGACACCTTCGGCACGGGTCCGTGGGGCTACCGCGCCGTCTTCGACCTGCTCAGCGAGCTCGGCTTCCCGGTCGCGCGCACCCACGAGCCGCCCGAGGACCTGCCCCCGGACGCGACCATCTGGTGGATCGAGCCGGCCGGCCTGTGCCGGGCCCGCGACGGGAAGCCCGTCGCCCGGGCCGGCTGGCGCGCGGAGCCGTGGGTCAGAGCCGGCGGGACGGCCGTGCTCTTCCTCTCCGCCGGCGCGCGGGAGCACGCCGAGTGCCCGCTCCTCGAGGGCGTGGCCCTGCCTCCGCGCGTCGCCGTCACGCCGGCCGCCGCCCGGCGGGAGCGCGCGGCGACGGCGCACCAGGTGACCGGCGACGTGCTGGCGCGGCCACGGACGCTCGAGCTGCAGAGCCTCCTCGCCTTCGCGGCCGCGGGTGACTGGCGGGTCCGCGCGCTCAGCGCGGAGCGCCCGCTCGTGCTCGAGCGCCCGCTCGGTGCCGGGCGCATCGTCGCCGTGGCGGATGCCACCATGCTCCGCAACGAGTGGCTCGACCGCCGGGACGCGGCGCCGCTCGTGGTGGACCTCGTGCACGCGTTCGGCGCGCCGCAGTTCCACCAGGGCGAGCAGGGCCGGCGCGCGCGGCGAAGCGCGGCGGCGTACCTCGCGACCTCGCCCGCACTGCTCGTGTTCTGCGGGCTCGCGCTCACCGGCGTGCTCTTCGCCTGGCAGGGAAGCCTGGTGCCGCCGCGCGCGCTCCCCGGCCCGG
>Ga0209470_1001928_pt1 | contig 14965 bp, 16 predicted proteins | sample GraSoiAngelo_125_FD_185882 | JGI IMG/M metagenome (GOLD analysis project Ga0209470, IMG submission 185882) | Grasslands soil microbial communities from the Angelo Coastal Reserve, California, USA - 14_0927_05_40cm (SPAdes) (version 2) | ecosystem: Environmental > Terrestrial > Soil > Grasslands ... | reverse complement strand
ACGAGGGCGAGCCACGGGTTCAGCGCGATCGCGACCAGCGCGATCGCAATCACGGTGAGCACGACCCGGACGTACCGGTCGAGTGTCATGACGACCTCCGTGCGCCGGTCAAACCGGCGCGGTGCAGTGAATGAAAGAGTCATACGGCGAAGGCGTAGCGAGCCACGCCGGCCCCGAGTCATGCGTGGGCGCCCGTGAGGGCGACCGCGAAGCGTTGACAGGGGGAGGTGCGGGCCGGGTATTGAGCCGCGAAATGCATGAACCACTTCGGGGTGCCGACGCTGTGGAGGTAAGCGGAAGGCCATACCGGGCGCGCCGCCAGGGCGAGGCGTGGTCGGACCCCGCGCGGTCAGAGACCCCGCGCACGTACCCAAGCACCGCGAGCGGGAACCGGGAGAGCCCGCGTTCGTCTGTGGCCGAGGGGGCCGCAGACCGCATCGGGAAGTCCAAGGACACACGCCGATGATGGACGAGCGCGGGCAGTCGGACCGCCCCGTAGTACCGGGGAAGCCGCCGAACAAGGCCGAGGAGCCGGCCGCGGAGGCGGTGGAGGGAAGGGGGCGGGCCAAGGGGAACTCGGGCGAGCGCGACGCGCTCCGGACACCGGGCCGGGGAGGCGCGCTCAGTGCGCTCGCGCGAGTGCGTCAGGCAGCCGAACGGGACAGCAAGCAGCGGTTCACGGCGCTCCTGCACCACGGGTACGACGTCGAGCACGTGCGCACCGCGTACCACGCGCTGAAGCGAGACGTGGCGGCGGGGATCGAGGGCGAGACGTGGGGGCACGACGGCGAGAGCCTGGAAGCGAAGCTTCAGGATCTCGCGGGACGGCTCACGCGAGGGGCGTACCGGGCGAAGCCGGTCCGGAGAGCGTTCATCCCGAAGGCCGACGGGCGGCTCCGGCCGCGCGGCGTTCCCGCGCTCGAGGACACGCTGGTCCAGCGCGCGGTCGTCGCGGTCCGGAATGCGATCTACGAGGTCGACGTTCTCGGGTTCTCGTAGGGGTTCCGGCCGGGGCGCAGTCCGCATCAGGCGTTGGATGCGCGGACGGTTGGGATCACGACGCAGAGGGTGAACTGGGTGCTCGATGCGGACGTCCGTGGGTTTTTCGACACCCTCGACCATGGGGGGCTGGTGAAGTTCGTCGAGCACCGCGTAGCGGACCGGCGCGTCGTGCGACTCATCCAGAAATGGTTGAACGCCGGCGTGTTGGAGGAGGGCACGCGGACACGGAGCGCGGTGGGGACGGTACAGGGCGGGAGCATCAGTCCGCTGCTGGCCAATCTTTACCTGCACTACGTGTTCGATCTCTGGGTCCAGCGGGGGAGAAAGAAGCAGGCGCGCGGAGACGTCGTGGTCGTGCGCTTCGCCGATGACTTCGTCGTGGGATTCGAGCATCGGGAGGAGGCTGAGCAGTGCCTCACCGAGCGGCGCGAGCGGTTGGCGCGGTTGGGGCGGACGCTGCATCCCGACAAGACGCGCCTCATCGAGTTCGGCCGCTTCGCGGCGGTCAGCCGGCGAGGCCGGGGCGACGGGCGACCCGAGAGCTTCGACGTTCTCGGCTTCACGCACGGTTGCGGGAAGACGCGGAAGGGGAAGTTCACGGTGCTGCGGCAGACGGTGCGCACGAGGTGGCAGGCGAAGCTGAAGGCCGTGAAGGTCGACCTTCGGCGGCGTCGGCACGAGGCCATCCCGGCGGTGGGCGCTTATCTGCGCTCGGTCGTTGGGGGCCACGTGCGGTACTACGGGGTTCCCATGAACGGGAGCAGCATTGGCGCTTTCCGCACGGCCATCGGCTGGCTCTGGTGGCGGGCCCTCACGCGCCGCAGCCAGACGCATCATCTGTCGTGGAAACGGATGAGGCGATACATCGACCGGTGGCTTCCACCCGCACGTATCTGCCATCCCTATCCCCTCGTCCGCTTCGGCGTTGTCACCCAAGGCAGGAGCCGGATGCGGTCATGCCGCACGTCCGGATCTGTGGAGGGGGTTACGAGCAATCGTCATCTCTACTCCGACTCTCGGGTCTCAGAGCACCTGGGTCGCCCGCTCGACGCCGCGGCGGACGAGACGCAAGGCGCCGTCCTCCACGTCGAGCACGGTGACCGAGCAGTTGTCGGGCGCGAAGCTGACGACGCGGTCGTCGCCCTCGGCGATGCCGACGGCCACGTTGATGGCGACGAAGTGGGTGACGACGACGGTGGGGCGCTGGAGCGCCAGCAGCGCGCCGGCGACGTCCTGGCGCCAGAGCTTCAGGTCCTCCGGCTGAGCCGACCACACGCTGGCCATCACGCCACGCAGCCACTCGCCGCGCGCGGCCGGATCCTCCATCGGCGACGGGATCTCGCCCACCGCCGGCTCGATCCGCGCGGTGAAGCGCCAGCGCTTCTCGAGCGGTGCCGCCGTGTCGCGCGTGCGCTTCAGCGGGCTCGTGACGATGGGCAGCGGGCCCAGCGGCGCGAGCCGCTCGGCCATCGCCTCGGCCTGCGTGGTGCCGGTCGCGTCGAGACCGGGGTTGGGCGCCTCGGAGAAGGACGCCGCGGCCTTGCCGTGACGGACGAGGTAGAGCCTGACCACCGCCCCAGAATCGCATAAACTCCCGGCATGGCCAGAACCATCGTCGACCTGTCGATGCCGATCGAGAACGATGTGGTCTCCGATCCGCCCGGCTACGGCCCGAAGATCGAGTACCTCCGCCACCGCGACACTGCGAAGGACGTCACCACGTTCTTTCCGGGGCTGAAGGAAGACCAGCTGCCGGACGCCGAGGGCTGGGCCATCGAGTGGATCCGCCTCATGACCCACAACGGCACCCACCTCGACGCGCCGTACCACTTCGCGTCGACGATGAACCGCGGCGAGCGCGCGATCACGATCGACGAGGTGCCGCTCGAGTGGTGCTTTCAACCCGGTGTGAAGCTCGACTTCCGCGCCCGGCCCGACGGCGACGTGGTGACGGCGCAGGACGTGGAGGCGGAGCTGAAGCGCATCGGCCACACGCTGCGTCCGCTCGACATCGTCGTCGTCAACACGCGCGCGGGCTCGGCCTACGGCAAGCCCGACTACGTGGAGGCGGGCGCGGGCATGGGCCGGGAGGCGACGTTGTACCTGCTCGAGCGCGGCGTGCGCGTGACGGGCACCGATGCCTGGTCGTGGGACGCGCCGTTCGTTCACACGAAGGCGAAATTCGAGAAGACCGGCGACGCCTCGCTGATCTGGGAGGGGCACAAGGCCGGGCGCGAGATCGGCTACTGTCACCTCGAAAAGCTGCACAACCTCGAGGCGCTACCCGGCCACGGCTTCACGATCGCCTGTTTCCCGGTGAAGATCCGCGGCGCCTCCGCCGGCTGGACCCGCGCGATCGCCATCGTCGACCGTTGATGGGGCACCGCGCGCTGCGGCTCGCTGCACCTCAAGAGCGTCGGCGTCAACGGCGACCTCGACCTGGACGTCGACGCCGGCCAGACGCACGACATCGCCTACTTCGCCAAATGCTACTGGGCGGGTATCGAAGCGCGCGTGGAGAAGCGGCGCTCGGCCGGGCTGCCGATGCCCGAGAAGTTCGGGCTGCATCCGGAGGTCGGCGGCGCCGGCGACTGAGCGAGAGGGGGCGCCATGCTGTTCATGGTCATCGAGACGTTCAAGAACCAGGACGGCAAGGCCGTCTACCGTCGGTTCCGCGACAAAGGCCGGCAGATGCCGGACGGGCTCGCCTTCGTCGGCAGCTGGGTGCAGGCCGACATGGGGCGCTGCTTTCAGCTGATGGAGTGCGACGATGTCACGCTGCTGCAGCGCTGGGTCGCGCAGTGGTCCGATCTGATCGGCTTCGAGGTCGTGCCCGTCGTCGCGGGCAAGGACACGAGCGCCGCGCTGGCGCCGCTGCTCTAGCGGGTCAGCGGAGCCAGCAGCCGCCGGAGCTTCGGCGTGCGGCGTAGCGCGCGACCGAGCCGCGGAACGTCGGCCGCATCCAGGATCAGCGGCGAGCGCTGGAAGCGGCCCTTCCGGTCGTAGTGGCAGAGTCGGATCTCGTACGATCCCGCCGCCTCGCCGCGGGTGAACTTGAGGAGCTGGACCGTCGGCCGGTGGTAGGGCGTCTCGATCTGCGCCTCCTCCTGGATGACGCCGCTGCCCCAGTGCAGCGAGAACGTCTTCGGCTTGCTCATGCGAAGGCGTCCCACATCCGCGCCGCGAACGTCAGCGACGTCTCGGCGTCCTCCTCCAGCAGGTAGCCGTCCTCCACGAGGGCGCGCGCGGCCGCGCGGACGCGCTTGAGATAGTCGTCGCGCGACCCATAGCGCTCGGCGATGGCCGGGCGCGGATCGCCGGAGGCCGCGCGCTCGCGGCGCGTCTTCGCGAAGGGCAGCGTGGCGCCGGCGAAGACGAGCAGTTGCTCGACGCCGCCGATGTCGGCGTGGCGCAGGTTCCAGCCCGTGTGGGTCGCGAGCGGGACGGCCAGCTCGGGCAGGACGATGCCGCCGACCTCGTTGCCGTCGCTATCCACGGCCGACACGCGCGTGCCATAGGGCGCGCCCGATTTCGGCGGCGCCACCGTGATCCGCCGCATCTCGGCGTCGGCGCCGTAGTCCTGGCGCAGCGGGCGGGCGTGGCGGCGCGGGTAGCGCGCGCCGGGAATGGCGTCGAACGTCTTGGCCAGCGTCTCCGGCGCCACCGCTGTGCCGTCGGCGACGCGCGGATGGCGGCTCGGCGGCGGCGCGATGCCGTCGGTCACCCAGCGGTCGAGATTGATCAGGCACGCGCGCAGCAGGCGGCCGTAGTTCACGACGCCGCGCAGGTTCTGCGAGCGGTCGACCCAGCCGTGCGGATCGGCCGGCGCGGGCTGCGTGTCCGTCGGCGGCCACACGCCGGTCCCGTGCTCCGTGCCCGCGAAGTGGTAGACGCGCACGCTCGGACCGTGCTCGAGGTCGCGCGCGCCATCGGGGTCGGTGTGGACCAGCGACGCGTCGCCGCGATGGTATTCGGCCGAGGTGTTCGTGTACATCACCCTCAGCCGGCCGCGCGGCTCGACCCGGAACGGCTCCAGGTGGCACATCGTCCACGGCCGGTCCTTGCTGTTCTGGCCGAAGCGCTGGTTGAACTCGCCGCGCATGGCGCCCGCGACGTTGGCGATGACGCCGTCGAATGCCTCGTCACCGCGCTCGTCGTCGTTGAGGCCGTAATGGATCAGCGTGCGCAGCAGGCGGCCCGTCTGCGAGCGTCCATACGCGTAGGCCCGGCGCACGTGCACCGGCGCCTCGCCGCTCTTGAGCCACGCGGCGCAGTCGCGCAGCGCGACCGGTCCGAGGCCGACCACCTGGGCGCCGGTGGCGGTGTAGGCGACGTGGTAGAGCCGGCCCTTCGTGAAGCCACCCTCCAGCCACACGTGGCGAGGATCCGGCGTCGCGCGGCCGTTCTCGGCGCGCGCGAACTTCCACTTCCCGCGCGGAATCACCTCCGGCTCGGCGTCGGGCATGTCGCGCACGGTCAGCACGGCGTCCCGCTCGTCGAGATCGGCGGCGGCGTACGCGTGGTGAGCGCGGTCGGAGAGCAGGAAGTCAGCGACGTCCTCCGGCGCCTGCAGCTGCACGTACACGCGACCGCGCAGCGGCTGGCCCTGCTCGCGCGCCTCCACGCCGTGGAGCCGGATCAGGCCCGGCACGTCGGGCAGATCGAACTGCCAGCCGCACGAGGCGACGACGTAGCCGCGGCGCATCAGGAATCCATCGCCGACGTCGATCGGCGGGTTCGGATCGGAGCCGGCCGTGAAGGCCGGGCGCGTCGCGTGGTTGAAGTTGGGAACGCTCACCGTGTTGCCGCGATTCACGACGTCGATCAGCGCGCGGCCGCTCGCCCGCGCGCGGTCCACGGGGACGAGCAGCGAGAGGTCGGCGGAAAACTCGACGAGCCCGGCGGCGTTCCTCGGCGCCAGCGCGACATCGGTGACGCCGCGGTTGGCGGCGTGACTCGGATCGATCGCGTAGCGCAGCCGGCCCTTCAGCTCCTCGTAGGGACCCACGTCGCCGAACGGCGCGCCACCGGCCAGCGGACGGCGCAGCGTGATCTCGAAGCCGGTGACGGCCATCACTTCACCTCCGCCAGGAATCGCAGCATGGCCGCGTTGACCTCGGCCGGCCGCTCCTGCTGCGTCCAGTGGCCACAGCCCTGGAGAACGATCGTGCCTCGTAGATCCGGAACGAAGTGCTTGAGCGCGGGCAGGAGCCGGTCCATGCCGCGGAAGCCTCGGACGAGATCGCGATCCCCGGTCACGTACAGCGCGGGGACGGTGACCCTGGCGCCCATCCATGGCGCCTGCAGCTCCCAGTTGCGGTCGATGTTGCGATACCAGTTCAGCCCGCCGCGGAAGCCGGCGCGCGCGAACTCACCGGCGTAGAAGTCGACGTCGGTGTCCGTGAGCCACGCGGGCAGCGTCTCCGGCGCCTTGCGGCCGCCGAGAAAGCCCCCGCCGCGCGGGACCATGCCGACGTCGCCCGAGCCCGGCGCCACGGGGTCCCGGCGAGCGTCGCCCGAGCCGTAGTAGAGCAGCCGCCGGATGGTCTCGCGCGGGTCGCGTCCCAGCTCGGCCTCCGCGACGCCGGGCTCCTGGAAGTAGAGCTGGTAGAAGATCGCGTCGTCGGTGCGTGGCATCGTGGTGGTCGGGCGCGTCGCCCGGCGCGGGATGAACGGCACGCTCAGGCCGATCACGGCCCGGAACCGATCGGGCCGCAGCAGTGCCGCGTGCCAGGCGACGGGCGCGCCCCAGTCGTGCCCGGCGATCACCGCCGTCGATTCGCCGAGCGCGTCGAGCAAGCCCACGAGGTCGCCGACGAGGTGCAGCAGCGTGTAGTCCGCGATCGGCTCCGGCTGGTCGGTCTTGCCATAGCCGCGCATGTCCGGCGCGACGGCGTGGTAGCCGGCCTCCGCCAGCGCGACGAGCTGGCGACGCCATGAGTACCAGGACTCCGGGAATCCGTGGCACATCACGACCGGCGGGCCCTCTCCGGCCTCCGCCACGTGCATGCGGATGCCGTTCGTGTCGACGATACGGTGCAGAATCTCGGCAGCCATCAGCGCCTCTTCGGCGGATGCGCCTTCACCGCCGCCTCGTTGACCTCGGTGCCCCAGCCAGCTCCCGTGGGCAGCACGAGATGGCCGTTCTCGATCTTCGGGACCGTCGTCACCAGCTCGTCGTACCACGGCACCACGTCGGGATCGATCTCCATGATCCGCAGATTGGGTACGATCGCGCAGAAGTGGGCGTTCATGCACGTCGACAGCCAGCCGTAGAAGTTGTGCGGCGCCACGTTGACCTCGTACGTGTCGGCCATGTTGGCGATCTTCACCGACTCGCCCACGCCGTTCCAGGGCGTGTCGACGATGGCGACGTCGACGGACTGGTGCTCGAAGTACGGCCGGTAGTCGCGGCGGCCGAAGAGGCACTCGCACGAGGCGACGGGGATGTCGACGCGCGAGCGGATGTAGTGCAGCGCCTTCGGGTCGCGCGTGTCGATCTCGACCCAGAAGAGGTCGAACGGCGCCATGGCGCGCGCCATCTTGATGAAGCCCTCGGTCTTGAAGTTGAAGTTCAGGTCCACCAGGATGTCCATGTCCTTGCCCGCGCCCTCGCGGAACGCGGCGAGCTGGTCGCGGACGTTCCTGAGGACGTGGCGGTCCGCGTTCAGCTCGGGGAAGTCGCGGCTGCGCCGCGCGAAGCCCGGCGCGTGCTGGTACGGCTCGTCGACGTCGAGGATCATCGGGTTGGTCTTGAGCGCCGTCCAGCCCTTCTCGCGCACCTCCTTGCCGAGGTTCACGACGTCTTGCAGCGTCTTGAGGCGGGGGATCTGCATGGCCTGCCACCGTGCGAGCCGGTAGGTGCCGCAGTGCGACCAGTAGACGCGCACGCGCTCGCGCACGGGTCCGCCGAAGAGCGCGTAGACAGGCACGCCGAGCGCGCGCGCCTTGACGTCGAGCAGCGCGTTCTCGATGGCCGCGATCGCCTGCTGGACGACGCCGCCCGCCGCCTGGCGCCGCACCGCGTAGAGCTGGGTGACGATCGCCTCCCACGCGCGCGGGTCCTTGCCGATGACGAGCGGGACCAGCCCGTCGATCACCGCGGAGACGCCGAGACCGCCGAACGTCTCGTTGTACTCGCTCCAGCCGACCACGCCGTCGTCCGTGACGACCTTGAGGAAGTCGAAGTTGCGGTCGCCGGCGTCGGCGTGCAGGTGCTCGACTCGTTCGATCTTCATGCCGGTCTCCTCGCGGGATGCTTGCGGACGCCCGCCTCGTTGACCTCGGTGCCCCAGCCGGGGCCCGTGGGCAGGACCAGGTGGCCGTCCTCGATGGTGGGGGGCACCGTGTAGAGCTCGTCGATCCACGGGACGGCGTCCACGTCGATCTCCATGATCCGGAAGTTCGGCGCCACCGCGCAGAAGTGCGCGTTCATCATGGTGGCCAGGTGGCCGTAGAAGTTGTGCGGCGCGATGTTGACCTCGTAGGTGTCGGCCAGCGCCGCGATCTTCAGCGACTCCGCGACGCCGTTCCAGGGCGCGTCCACGATGGCCACGTCTACCGACTGCCGCTCGAAGAACTCGCGGTAGCCGCGCCGCGTGTACTGGCTCTCGAGCGAGGCCAGCGGGATGTCGATGCGCGAGCGGATGTCGTGCAGCGCGGCCGGGTCGAAGGAGTCGATCTCCACCCAGAAGAGGTCGAACGGCTCCATGGCGCGCGCGACCTTCACGAAGCCCTCCGTGCGGAAGTTGAAGTTGAGGTCCACCAGGATGTCCACGTCGCGGCCGGCGCCCTCGCGGAACGCCGCCAGCTGGTCGCGCAGCGCGCCGATGATCCGGCGCTCGGCGTTGAGCCCGGGCACCTCGGAGTCGGCGCGCGCGAAGCCGGGCATGTGCGCGTGCGGGGCGCCCGCGTCGAACAGGAAGATGTTGGTCTTGAGCGCCGTGAACCCCCTGGCCACGACTTCCTTGCCCTGGGCGACGATGTCGTGCAGCCCGCGCAGCGGCGGGATCTGCATCTGCTGCGAGGCGAACAGGCGGAAGTAGCCGCAGTGCGACCAGTAGAGCCGCAGCCGCTGGCGCTGGGGCCCCCCGAGCAGCTCGTACACGGGAATGCCGAGCGCCCGCGCCTGCGCGTCGAGCAGCGCGTTCTCGATGGCGGCGATGGCCTGCTGGATCACGCCGCCCGGCGCCTGCCGGCGCACGGCGTAGAGCGTGGTGACGATGGCCTCGCGGGCGCGCGGATCCTTGCCGACCACCAGCGGCGCCAGGCCGTCGATGGCCGCGCTGACGCCGACGCCGCCGAAGGTCTCGTTGTACTCGCTCCAGCCGACGACGCCGTCATCGGTGGTGAGCTTGAGGAAGTCGAGCGCGCCCTTGCCGGCGTCGGCGTGCAGGTGCTCGAGGCGCGCGATCTTCACGCGGCCCTTCCGAGGCGGCCCAGGATCCAGGCGTAGTCGAAGGCGATCTCGCGCAGGTAATCGTAACGGCCCGAGGCGCCGCCGTGGCCCGCCGCCATGTTGATCTTGAAGAGCACGGACGTCTCGGGCGACCGTGCGCGCAGCCGCGCCACGTACTTGGCGGGCTCCCAGTACATCACCTGGCTGTCGTTGAGCGACGTGCGAACGAGCAGCGCGGGATAGCGCCGCCCGTCGAGGTTCGCGTAGGGATCGTAGGTCTTCATCACGTCGTAATACGCGCGGTCTTTCGGGTTGCCCCACTCCTCGAACTCGCCGACGGTGAGCGGCAGCGACTCGTCCAGCATCGTGTTGATCACGTCCACGAAGGGCACGCGCAGCACGGCCGCCGCGCAGAGGTCGGGACGCCGGTTGAGCACGGCGCCGATGAGCAGGCCGCCCGCGCTGCCCCCCTCGATCACCAGCCGGTCGCGCGCGGTGTAGCCCTGCGCGACGAGGTGGTCGGCGGCGGCCACGAAGTCGGTGAACGTGTTCGGCTTGGCGAGCATGCGGCCCGCGTCGTGCCAGCGCTTGCCGCCCTCGCCGCCGCCGCGCACGTGCGCGAGGGCGACCGAGACGCCGCGGTCCAGCAGGCTCAGGCGGCTCGACGAGAAGTTCACCGGGTAGGGCAGACCGTAGGCGCCGTAGCCGGCCAGCAGCATCGGGCTCGAGCCGTCGCGCGGCGCGTCCGCCCGGGTCACGAGGGAGATCGCCACCCGCGTCCCGTCGGGCGCCGTCGCGTGGATCCGCTCGCTGCGGTACTTCGTCGGATCGAATCCGCCCAGCACCTCGGTGCGCTTCAGGAGGGCGAGGGTGCGGCCCTCCATGTCGTAGTCGAAGACGGAGGCCGGCGTGACGAGCGACTGGTAGCGGAAGCGGTAGCGGTCGCTGTCGAACTCGGCGTTGGCCTCCTCGTCGACTTCGTACGTCGGCTCGGGGAACTCGACGTGGTGCGAGGCGCCGTCGGCCGGCCGCAGGACGCGCAGGCGGATCAGGCCGTCCTCCCGCTCGTGGACCACCACATGGCGCGCGAAGACGTCGAAGTCCTCGAGCATCACCTCCTCGCGGTGCGCGAGCACCTCCGTCCAGCGCTCGCCACGCGCGTCGTCCATCGGCGCTGTCACCAGCCGGAAGTTGCGCCGCCCGCCGCCGTTGGTGCGGATCCAGAACCGCTCGCCGCTCGCGTCGAGTCCGTGGTCGACGTCGTACTCGTGGTCCTTCTCGCGCGGCAGGATCATCCGCCACTCGCCGAACGGCTCGGCGGCGGGCAGCCAGCGATACTCGCCGGAGGTGAACGAGCGGGCGGCGGCAAAGACGACCTTGCGGCTGCGCGAGCGGAAGACGCCCAGCCGGAACAGCTCGTCCGTCTCCTCGAGCAGGAGATCGTCGGCGGCGGCGCCGAGGCGATGCCGCCACAGCCGGTGCGGGCGCTTGGCCTCGTCCTCGGTCACGTAGAAGAGGATCGAGTTGTCGGCGCTCCAGGCCGCCGACGACACTTTCTCGACGCGATCGGGGAGCAGGGCGCCGCTCTCGAGATCCTTCACGTGCAGCGTGTAGTCGCGGAAGCCGGTGAAGTCGACGGAGTACGCGAGCAGCCGCCCGTCGTCGCTCACGGTGTAGACGCCGAGCGAGAGGAAGGCGTGGCCCTCCGCCATCCGGTTGAGGTCGAGCGTGATCTCTTCCGGCGCGCCCGGCACGTCGCGCCGCCGGCAGTGGATCGGGTACTGCTTGCCCGTCTCCGTGCGCGAGTAGTAGACGTACGCGCCGCGCCGGTAGGGGACGGTCGAGTCGTCTTCCTTGATGCGCGCGAGCATCTCCTTGTAGAGCGCGTCCTGGAACGCCTCCGAGCCCTTCATGACGGTGTCGGTGTACGCGTTCTCGGCCTCGAGGTAGGCGGTGACCTCGGGGCTGTTCTTGTCGCGTAGCCAGGAGTATTCGTCCTCGCGGCGCTCGCCGTGCACCACGTCGGTCTTCGGCACGCGCTTCGCGATGGGGGGCGCCGGGCGCATAGGGCCCCGATTGTACCTCCGCCCGCGCCGCCGTCGGCCCCGGCCCGGAACCGTGAGAAAATGCCGGCTCATCATGGAATTGAAATTGACCCGGTGTACGCTGCGGCCGTGGCGCGTGGGCGACGAGGCCTCGCTCGTCCGCAACGCGAACAACCGCCGCGTGTGGCGCAACCTGTCGCGGCTGCCTCATCCGTACACGACCGCCGACGCGGACGACTGGATCGGCCGCGCGAGCGCCCAGTCGCCGGTGACGGACTTCGCCATCACGGTGGACGGCGAGGCCGTCGGCGGCATCGGCGTCGAGCTCGGACGGGACGTGTTCTACCGCGCGGCGGAGATCGGCTACTGGCTCGGCGAGCCGTACTGGGGCCGCGGCATCGCCACCGAGGCGCTGCGCGCGATAACCGAGTACGCGTTCATGACCTTCGACCTCTGCCGCCTGCAGGCCGGCGTCTTCGAATGGAACCCCGCCTCGATGCGCGTGCTCGAGAAGGCCGGCTTCACGCTGGAGGCGCGCCACCGCAAGAACGTCACCAAGGACGGCGAGACGATCGACCGGGTGGTCTACGCGCTCGTGCGGCCAGTGCAATAGGATGCCTGAGCTGCCGGACGTGACCGTCTACGTCGAGGCGTTGCGCGAGCGCGTGGTCGGTGCGCGGCTCGAGCGCCTCCGCCTGGTGAACCCCTTCGTCTTGCGCTCCGTCGATCCGCCGCTCTCCGACGTCGTCGGCCGCGCGGTGACCGGCGTGAGCCGGCTCGGCAAGCGGATCGTGCTCGCGCTCCCGGACGAGCGCTTCATCGTCATCCACCTGATGATCGCGGGACGCCTGCACTGGAAGGCGGCGGGGGCGCGGCCGCCGGGCAAGATCGGCGTGGCGGCCTTCGACTTCAGCACGGGCACGCTCGTCATGACCGAGGCGGGGACGAAGAAGCGCGCGGCCATCCACCTCGTGCGAGGCGCGGGCGCGCTGGCCGAGCACGACCCCGGCGGCCTCGAGCCGCTGACGGCGAGCCTCGAGGAGTTCCGCGCGGCGCTCACGACCGAGAGCCACACGCTCAAGCGCGCGCTCACCGACCCGACGATCTTCTCCGGCATCGGCAACGCGTACGGCGACGAGATCCTGCATCGAGCGCGGCTGTCGCCGGTGAAGCTGACGCGCGCGCTGTCCGACGACGAGACGAAGCGCCTCTACGAAGCCACGCGCGCGACGCTCGCCGACTGGATCGAGCGCCTGCGCCGCGAGGCCGGCGGCGAGTTCCCCGAGGGCGTGACCGCGTTCCGTCCCGCCATGGCCGTGCACGGCCGCTTCCGCCAGCCGTGTCCCGACTGCGGCGCCCCCGTGCAGCGTATCGTGTACGCGGAGAACGAGACCAACTACTGCCCGCGCTGCCAGACCGGCGACCGGCTGCTCGCCGATCGCGGGCTCTCGCGTCTGCTCAAGCAGGACTGGCCGCGCACGCTCGACGAGCTGGAGCGCCACGTGGCGGCCCGGCGAGGAGGAGGAGACCGACCGTGAGCTTTCGCTTCGTGACCCAGCCCGAGATTCGCCGCGAGGCCCGCAAGATCTTGCCGCTCGAGGTGTGGAACTTCGGCGACGGCGCTTCGGAGACCGAGTTGACCAAGCACCGCAACCGCCGGGCGCTCGACCGGCTCGCCATCCGCCAGGACATCCTGGTGGACGCGCGCGAGATCGACACGACGACGTCGCTCTGCGGCGTGCCGCTGTCGTGGCCGGTGGTCATCGCGCCGATGGGCGGGCTCGTGCTGTTCCACGACGAGGGCGACGTCGAGATGGGCCGCGGCGCCGAGCGCGCCGACACGCTGCAGTTCCTGTCGGGCGCCAGCGGCTGGTCCGTGGAGGCGGTGGCCGCGGCCAGCAAGGGCCCGAAGATGTTCCAGCTCTACCATCACGGCGATCGTGCGTGGGTGGCGGACCTGCTCGCACGGGTGGAGGCGTCCGGCTACCTCTCCGTCTGCCTGACCGTCGACGTGCAGGTGTACAGCCGGCGCGAGCGTGACATCCTCGCGCGCTGGAGTCCGCGCGAGGCGATGAAGAAGGCGCCGAACCCGCGTGGGCCCGACGCCAACTATCCGACGCGGCTCACGTGGAGCGACGTCGAATTTCTCCAAAAGACGACGCGGCTCCCGATCGGCCTCAAGGGGGTCATGACCGCGCGCGACGCCAAGCGCGCCGTCGACATGGGCGTGAAGATCGTCTGGGTCTCCAATCACGGCGGCCGCCAGCTCGACAGCACCCAGGCGTCCATCGACGCGCTGCCCGCCATCGCCGACGCCGTCGGGGACCGCGCCGAGGTCATCATCGACGGCGGCTTCAGCCGCGGCACCGCCGTGCTCAAGGCGCTCGCGTGGGGCGCGCGCGTCGTGGCCGTCGGGCGCACCGTGCTCTGGGGTCTCGCCGTCGGCGGCGCCGAGGGCGTGCACAATTCGCTCGACATCCTGCGCGACGAGCTGCGGCGAGACATGGCCCTCTGTGGCCAGACGAGCGTGAAGCGCCTGACCTCCGACTGCGTCTTTCGCGTGGATTAGGGCTCTTCCGCGGGCTGGCAGCAGTCGCGGGCGAAGACGAAGCGGTGACCGCGTCGAAAGAGATGCGGCGCGGCGTGACGCCACCAGGCGGCGGCGTCGGGCCGCGCCTTCGCCAGGATGTCGATGGCGGTGGCGACGTCCACCGCGTAGCCCTCGTGCACCTGCATGCGGAAGGTGACGAGGCGCCACAGGAGCTCGAGGATGCTCTTCGGGCCGGTCAGCACGCCGGAGCCGAAGCCCGTCATCGGGCCGCGGCCGACGATGGGCAGGGTCAGGCCGACCCAGGCGCGCCGGATGTCCGCGGGCGCCTCGCCGGGCGGAGGCGATATGATGCGGACGCGTGCGGGCGGCATGGAACGCGAGACGATCTTCGCACGTTTGATAGCCGGCGCGGGGCCCACACGTTGCAACGGAGGCGGTCATGACGGCACCCTGGCGACGTATCGCATGGATCTTCGTGGCAGTCCTGCTCCTGCCTGCGCTGGCGCTGGCCGACGGCGGCGGCGGTGGTGGTGGTGGTGGCGGCGGTGGTGGTGGCGACGGGGCGATGACGAAGAAGCAGACGGCCGAGTACACGGCGGGCGTGCAGGCCATCGAGTCCAGGCAGTTCGCGCGCGCGATCACGCTGCTGGAGGTCGCCGTGCAGCGGACCCCGGACGACGCCGACGCGTGGAACTGGCTGGCCTACGCCACGCGCCGCGGCGGCGACGCGGCAAAGTCCATCCCGCTCTACCAGAAGGCGCTGGCGCTCGATCCACGCCACCTCGGCGCCCACGAGTACATCGGCGAGGCCTACCTGGCGCTCGACAACCTGCCGAAGGCCAAGGAGCACCTTGCGCGGCTCAACCGCCTGTGCCTCTTCAGCTGCGAGCAGTACCGCGACCTCAAGAAGGCCGTCGAGTCGTACGAGAAATCCGGCGGGAAGGTCAAGCCGACCGCGTCGAATTAATT
>Ga0209470_1001924_pt1 | contig 14974 bp, 18 predicted proteins | sample GraSoiAngelo_125_FD_185882 | JGI IMG/M metagenome (GOLD analysis project Ga0209470, IMG submission 185882) | Grasslands soil microbial communities from the Angelo Coastal Reserve, California, USA - 14_0927_05_40cm (SPAdes) (version 2) | ecosystem: Environmental > Terrestrial > Soil > Grasslands ... | reverse complement strand
CATCTTTCTCCAGCGCGGCCTCTTCCAATAACGCAACCATGCGATTCCGTAGAAGCGTTGCATCCATCACGTTTTTCATCGTCACCGCCCACTCGCGGATGCCCTGATTATCAAAGAAGTTTGTCTCCGAACCGAGTGCGAGAAGCAGGTGGTCATACTCAAGTTCAAGAACGGCGTCTCCGATTCCGTGAATACAACGGATTTTTCGCGCGTTAAGGTCGACATCCTTCACCCCCGCTTCGACAAATTTCACGTGATGAAGAATGCGCCGGAGCGGATTTACGATGTCGTCTGGTGAAAGATCGCCGGCGGCAATTTCGTGCAGCATCGGCGTGAAAAGAATAAAATTCTCGCGACTGATCAACGTAACCTCGATGTCGTCGCGACGCGCCAGCGTCTTGTCGAAATACTTCGCTGCGTAAAGTCCGCCGAACCCGCCACCCGCAATAACGATTTTGGTTTTCATTACTCGGTCGTGGTCCGCTTCCGAATACCCACGCTACGGTGATTGAGCCGGAAGAGCGAGTACCTCTTTAGGGTGAAATGATTATGTCCGAGTGGTTGTGCTTATCGTTGCTGCTTGAGCTGATCAATCCAATTCTGCCATGAACATCACAACCGAGAAGTTGAGAGTTGAGAGCAGTGGCGTTTCGCGCCGTCTTGAAATCTTTTCTATCAACAATCAACTAAGAACTATCAACTCCGAGGTCTATTCTGCCACCCGCGGAATAGACCCGGCTTTGACTAGTTCGTAGAAACAGCGGCTTTCTCGATCATTTCTGCAACCTCACGTGGCTTTGAAACATAAACAGAATGGCTGCCTGCAACTTCGGTCACCTGTGCTTTTGCGCGTTCGGCCATCTTCCTTTGAGCCGGAGGCGGAATCATTTTGTCGTCGGTAGCTACCAGGTAGTAGCTCGGCTTGGTTTTCTACGCGGGCTCAGACACTGCACCTGCCAGCGCGTCAACACCCCATGGAACCTGGGAGTCGGCCATGAATGACGCGATTCCCGGTTCGACATCCGCCGCAAAGGACGTTGCGAATTTCGCTCGATCAAGGAAAAGATAGCCGTCCTGCGGAGGCAGGATTGGCGGCACAGGAGCGCCGGGCGGGGGATTCGCTATCAATGAGGAAACGGATTCTCCTTTGTCGGGAGCAAACGCCGCGATGTAGACGAGGTCGGTTACCTGCGGATGCGTCCCTGCTTCGGTTATCACGACCCCGCCATATGAATGCCCGACAAGAACAACCTGACTTTTCAGACTGTCGATCGCGGACTTCGTAAATGCGACGTCTTCGGCGAGGGATTTCGTCGGGTTTTGCACCACAGCGACGTTGTAACCCTTTTCCTTTAGTATGTTGTAGACACCGGCCCATCCCGAGCCGTCTACAAACCCGCCATGAACAAGAACAATCGCCTTGCTGCCCTGCTGATTTGATTTCTGCATATTAACAATAAGTGCCTTTCTATTTTCGTTTTGTTGTTGATTGGCCATTGCCGATCAGCAGCAACGTTAGGGCTTGGAGTCGAGGGAACCAATACCATGTTTTTAGTCCTACAGGTTATACGCCAGCTTGTGCGTGGGCTGGTAAAGCTGCATGTCATCCGCGCCGGGCACGATCATCATGATCACGCGACCGTACTCGCGTTCCTCGATTTCTTCTCGGAACTGCGCTCCTTTCGCCCGCAACTCATTCACCGTCGCATCGATGTCATCGCACATGATCGCGATCGAGTGGTGCCGCGGGTGATCATAGGTCTTACCTTCCCAGACGCTGTGCGTCGGATGCACACGCATCTCGCTCGGTCCCGATTTGAAGATCAGCCAGTCGTTATCCCAATCTTCGGCCACATATTTCCAGCCGAGCGCGTCTCGCAGAAACGCCCACGTCGCCTGAGCGTCGTCGGAGTAAATCAAGGTATGAATTGAGGTGATCATAGGCTAGCAACTTGTGACGCTACGAGTCTGGTCTGTGAAGGGTCCATCTTGTCCAGGCAGTAACCGCTTACGATAAAACGGAGCAAATCAACGACTACGAGATTCACAGACTGACCGCTTTCAGGTCCCAATTCCTTCTCCCTCCTTCTTGTCTCCCTGCTAGGGCCAGCGGTGCCCCTTTCTCAGATTGTCGGCGGCCCAGAGGGGCTGAAGATTGGTGAAGTGGCAAGCGGCTGCAAGTTGTGCCGGCTCAGAGAGGTCGAACGTCTTCAAGGGCCGAATGTGATCGAGGTGCCAAAGGTTGCGATTCTCCCAAGACATTCCCGGCAGGAACTTGCTCTCAAGGTAGGAAGCAAGTTCGCTCAATCTGCAACCTAATAAGTCGAGGTAGTGACTACGCGAGGCGAAATAAGGTGTTGGAGAACGATTTTGCGTACACGATTGCGAATGCGGCAGCGCAGCGCGAACTGCACATCTGATCGACGCTTAATAACACGTTTCAAGTTATGGCGCTTCAGATTGCGGCGCCGATACTCTTGTTGCATCTGGCGGATTCGTTCGCGATTACTCTTGTAATAAGCGCGATGCCAAGCCAGACGCTTTGCTTTTTCCTGCGGCGCTTCGTTTTGCTTGAACGCCTTTTGCTGAGTCAAAATTTTCTCGCGATTCCGGCAATACGACTCGCGTTTCCAGCGAAGAACCGTGTCGCGATTTTTTCGTCTTCGTTCGCGCACCTTCTCTCGTATTTCCGGCCTATTTCGATACTCCCGATTCTGGGCCAGAGTTCGCTCTCTGTTTTTTTCATAGTAGGCGCGCTTTCGAATCTTTCTATCCTCAGCTGAGAGCTCCGCTCTCGGTGCTCGGTTCCGGGCAGCCTCGCGTCGCCGGACGCGGTGCTTGGCGAGAATTTCCTCGCGATGAGATCGCCAATACGCGAACGATTTTGCCCGCAACCGGTCCCGGTTAGGGGCATACCATTTTCTGGCATAAGAGCGCGCTTTTCCCGGATCGTCCCAATAACGCCGACGCATTCGGCCTGCGCGCCGTTTCAGCTGTTCTGACGGCGTCACGCGGGAAGAAAGGCTGAAAGAGGGATCAGCTCCAGAAACTTCTTTCTATCCACATTATCCCAGAAGATTTCCTCACGCCGGCCGCCGCGTCTCAGTAACTGATAGATAGCGCCCTCAAACTCATCCGGAAAAACGGAACGGGTCAGTCTGTGAATGTCGCTGTTTGCTGTTTGGGCATGCAAAAAGTCGAGAATCACAGACTGACCTCTGTTGTCCCTAATCTAATTGGGGGACGCTTTCTTGAACCATTGTGGGCCGAGCTGCTCTGGAGGTGCCCCCGGGAACAAATTCGCAATGCGTCTTTCTGTCTGGAAGAAGACTTCGCAGACTTGAAAGAGATAATGCCTTGAATGGAATCAGCTCAGGATATAGTTGCCAACACAACCAGTAGCGATCTTCATTGTCGCCAACCTGGCCAAGCAAGAATACTTGGCTATACGGACAGCTAGGCTTCCGCCCCTGCAGATAAGCCGAAAGTAACCCCGGGTCGAACTCTGTCTTCTGCTCAATATTTATTACCAGCCGCAGGTCGTTGTCAGGAGGGCTGTATCGCAATTTCTTCTCCTCCACGAAGGTTACTAAATCGTATGGCCCGGGATTCTTCCGGCCAAGATATCCCAAAATCTGGCATTGATGAATTTCGCGATCTGACAGATCCTCGGGCCCAAAGTCTGGCACTAAGATAACGTCAATATCCCCATGCTCGCCAAATTCGTCAGTGAACAATTCCGTGACCGGTCTTCGCGCCAAGTGCGGATTCGCGGCCAGAAATGCTCGTGGCTTGCCGTGGCATCGGCTCTGGAAGCCAATCAGAAATCGTTTGTTTTCCTCGTTCTTTTCGAGGCACAACGTAAAGAGGCATGCCGTAAGAATCTCGCGACATCGCTTTGTGTTCGCCGTTCCGGCCTGATTTCGAGTCACAGCGAAAGCAGGCAGCTCACGTCCGCCATGGGCGAGTACCAAGCTGACAACTCGTCCATTACTTCGATACTGTTTCGTTGCGAACTCAGTATAGCAAGCGGGCTCTAGTCCAAATATGGACAATGAAAACGCGCTCTGAATTCCGGAAGCTAATTGGGGTTGGTCTGTGAATCTTGGCAGTTTATGGCGACAAACCGGTATTCGTCTAAATCGCCGGTTTAGGAACGCTCAAGGTTTTACTGTAGAATCCGAAGCGGTCGAAGCAGCAAACGCGTCGCTTCCCGGCTGCGAGCATCGAGCAGGCATTTTTGATCCGGCGCGCGCGCGTCTCTGGCTGCTTGGCCGAGGTGATCCAGTGGATCCAATCTCTGCGCTCGATGGGCGTGATGTCCGACCACAACGCCCGCGCAAGGAGCCGGACATTTCAGCTTGCGCTCGTGGCGAATTCGAGGCGTGCTTAGAGCAGAAACAGATTTGAGTTATGGCCACGCCTTCTGCAGGGGATCTTCGGAATTTTGCCATCGTGGGTCACGCGTCGTCGGGCAAGACGACGCTCAGCGAGGCGATGCTCGCATGCGCGGGCGTTATCGGGCGCATGGGCAACATCGCGCAAAGCACCACGGTTTCGGATTATCACGTCAGCGAGCGGCAGCACCAGATTTCTACACAGACTTCGCTGCTGCATTGCACGTGGATGGGCAAGAAACTGAACATCCTCGATACGCCGGGTTATCTCGACTTCATGAGCGAAGCGCTCGCGGCGGTGCATGTGGCGGACTTCGCACTCGTGGTGGTGCACGCGCAACACGGCATCGGCGTTGGCACGGAACGGGTGTGGAATTGCGCGACTGACTGCGGCATCCCGAAGGTGATCGTAATCAACGCCGTTGACAAACAGAACGCGCACTTCGACGAGGTGCTGGCCGACGCGCGCGCACATTACGGGCCGAAAGTTTTTCCGCTCAACGTGCCGATCAATCCCGGGCCGAACTTCAACCAGGTGCTCGACGTGTTGCGCAACGAAGTGGTGACGTATGAAACCGACGGGCATGGGAAGTTTCGCGAGGAGCCGGCGACCGGCGAATGGAAAGAGCGTGCCACGCAGCTGCATCGTGAATTGATCGAACTCATCGCGGAGTCGGATGACAAGTTGCTGAACAAATTTTTCGAGCAAGGCTCGTTGTCGGAGGAGGAATTTCGCGCGGGCATTCACGCGGCGGTGCAGGCGCAGATGTTCATCCCACTTTTCTGTACCTCAGCCACGTCGAACGTCGGCATCGGCCGTCTGCTCGACTTCATCGCGAAATACGGGTCCTCGCCGCTCGATCGCGAGAAGGTCGATGCAGAAGACGCGCGCAGCGGCGCCCAACTGGAAGTGAAAGTCGGCCGCACCGAGCCGGTGCTGCAAGTGTTCAAGACGATGAACGAAGAACACTTTGGCGAGCTTTCGTTCTTCCGGATTTATTCCGGGCAAATCACGACCGGCGGCGATTTGTTCAACGCCAACCGCAACATCACGCAACGAATCGGGCAAATTTTTCTGCTCGACGGGCGGACGCGCGAGACGGTGTTGCGTCTCGGCGCGGGCGACATTGGCGCGACGGTGAAACTCAAGAACACGCACACCGGCGACACGCTTTGCGCCCCGAATCATCCGGTGAAACTTCCCGTGCCGGAATATCCGCGCCCGAACATTCACGCCGCGCTGCAACCCAAGGCGATGGGTGAAGAGGACAAAGTGGCCGCGGGGCTGGCGACGTTGCACAACGAAGATCCGGCATTTGTTTTCCGCGCCGATCCTGAGTTGCACCAGACGATCATTTCCGCGCAGGGCGAACTGCATCTCGAACTGATCGCTGAGCGTCTGCGGCGGCGGTTCCGTGTTCATTTCGACCTGATCGAGCCGCGTGTGCCGTATCGCGAAACGATTCATGGCCGCGCCGAGCACAGGTATCGGCACAAGAAGCAAACCGGCGGCGCAGGGCAATTCGCTGAAGTCGCGCTCACGCTCGCGCCCGCGCCGCGCAACTCCGGCATCGCGTTCAGCGAATCACTTTCAGGCCAGTGTGTGGACCGCGTGTTCGTGCCGTCGGTCCAGCGCGGGATCGAGATCGCGTGCGCGGAGGGAATTCTCGCCGGCTGTCGCGTCGTGGATGTCGAGGCGAATTTTTACGACGGCCAGATGCACCCTGTGGACTCGAAGGATATTGCATTCCAGGTCGCGGGCTATTGGGCGTTTAAGGAAGCGTTCATGAAAGCGCGGCCCTGTTTGCTCGAACCGATCAATGTGATCGAGGTGCGCATTCCCGAAGTTTGCATGGGCAAAGTCGTGGGCGATCTTTCCAGCCGTCGCGGGAGAATTCTCGGCACGGATGTCGAGGCACAATTTCATGTCGTCCGCGCCGAGGTTCCCGCGATGGAACTCTACCGCTACGGAAGTGTCCTGCGCTCGCTTACCGGCGGACGCGGCGTTCACTCCGAGCAATTCAGTCGCTACGAAGAAATGCCACGCGAGATCGAGCAGCGCGTGATCGACGAAGCGAAAAAAGCGCGAGCAGGCAACAGCAGCCCGGCGCGTTGAGATAGACTAGTAGTCATCTAAGTCGCCGCTTTAGGAGGGCTCAAGCTTTTGTCGTAAAACCCGGATCGGTCGAAGCAGCAAACGCGTCGCTTCCCGGCAGCCAGCATCGAGCAGGCATTTTTGATCCGGCGCGCGCGTGTCTCTGCTTGCTTGGCGGAGGTGATCCAGTGGACCCAATCTCGGCGCGCGTTGGGCGTGATATCCGACCATAACCCGCGCGCCTTCGAGGCGGCGGCCGCGAGACCTTTTCTTAGATCTGCCGGCACCGCGGGCTCCGGTTCCACTGCCGCCGGCGCGATCTCCAACGTGACAATGTCGCCCGCGTCTGCGCCCGTAGCTTCGCGCAACTTCCGGTCCACTTTGAGCCAGTGGCTTTTCTGGCCGTCTGGCTCGAGCACGGCTTGAAACGGAAAGCCATTGATGGTGCCTTCGATTGGTGTCATGCCGCGGGACGGGAGCTTCGCACTGGCGTTCTTTGGCAGAATAAGAAAGGTCCAAGAGTCGGCCTTGGCGTTCTTCGCCGGCCGGAAGAGTTTCGCTTTGAAACGGATTTTGGAAGCGGGTTTGGTCATTTTGCTTGGTATCACTGATCAAGTGCCGGGCAAGCAACAGTTGATTCACGCGGCTCGCTTGAACCGCATTCGCAGTGGCACGCAGGAAATCGATCCCGCGATCTAACTGCCAAATGCCGAGATCCACACGAGCCCTTCGGGCCTTCGACGCAGTCGCGCGTTGATGAAAAATGCGCGCCTTTCACGATGAACACTCGTCTAATTTTCCTTACGCAGGAATGACGGCGTCGTGAGCCGTGTGGCATCGTCATGTAACAAGAGAATTCTTTTCATCGGTGCTCCTTTCTGGCTGTAGATTATCTGTGTCGAGCTAGCGGCACTCGGCTTCGATTGGCTTTTCCTTTGTAGAAATTGTCCGGGTTATTGGATAATCTGTCCTGCAGCAACATGGTCGGGGTATCGAAGGCGATGCAGACAATCTGACCAAAGAGATAGCAAAGGATCGAGCGCGGTCCGCCTCTCTTATGAGGCAAGAAAAGGATTAACCGACGATCGCAGTCTGACGCGATGTGCTCAGCCCTTCGTACGTTTCTGTGACGATGTGATCGACCACTGCGTTCATATCGTGCGTACGTTCGTACGCGGCTAGCTGTCGATCTGCGCCCGTGCCCTCGCGCATGATCCGTTCGATGTGTGTCATCTCGCGCTGCGTGCCAAACTCGTTCACCTCACTGGCCACGAACTCGAGCAATTCGTTCAGTAAACTTCGTTCTTCCACCTCGGTTTCTTTCCCGAAGTCTATCAGTTTTCCATCGATCCCATAGCGCGCAGCGCGCCAGCGGTTCTCATCCAGAAGACGGCGCCGGTAAATCCGAAACGTGATGTTTTGTCGCAGTAATTTAAAGAGCTTCGCGATGATAACCTGGATGAGCGCCGCGATTGCGAGGGTGTCGTCCACCCGAGTTTGGGCGTCGCACACTCGCACCTCCAATGTGTCGAAGAACGGATGTAGCCGAATATCCCACCAGATTTTTTTTGCGTTATCGATGCAACCAGTTTTGACCAGCAGCTTGCAGTAATCTTCGTACTCTGAAAGCGATTCGAACGAATCGGGAATGCCGGTGCGCGGAAAACGTTCGAACACCTTGAGCCGATAACCTTTCAACCCCGTGTCTTCGCCCACCCAAAACGGCGAGTTGACCGACAGCGCGTAAAGATGCGGCAAAAAATAGCGCGCCTGATTCATCACGTGAATGGCCATTTCGCGATCGGGTATGCCTACGTGCACGTGCAATCCAAAAATAAGATTCGCACGAGCGAGCAGCTGCATGTCCTGAATAATCTGCTTGTAACGTTCGCCCTCGGTGATGTGCTGGTCGCGCCAGTGCGAAAACGGATGCGTGCCGACCGAGGCGATCTTGAGCCCTGCCTTGCCGGCGAGCTCGGCGAGTTTGCTGCGAAGATCAAGGACGTGTGTGCGCGCGTGCTCGATCGAATCGCAAATCTCAGTGCCGAGCTCGACCACGGACTGGTGCATCTCGGGTTTGATCTGCTCTTTGAGCACGACCTTGCCGCCCTCGAGAATTTCCTGAATGTGCGAACGCAACTCGCGCGTCTCTGGATCGACGATCGCGAATTCCTCTTCAATTCCGAGGGTGAAAACGTGGTCTTTTTTCACTTAGCCAGGGAGAACATCCGCAGATTTCGCAGATTTACACAGATTATTTCGAAACAGATGCAGGCCGCCTAATCTGCGAAAATCTGCATAATCTGTGGAAAAACCTTAGACGAGTTTACCCAAGTCGCCTCGGGTGACCGCTGCTTGCAGGTATTTGCCCCAGCTTAGGTTGTCGCGGCCGGGAACGTGTTCGCGCGCTTTACGAATCGTCATTTCCGAAATTGCTTCAACAACCCATTCGAAATTGGCCTGACCGATCCAGGCCGCTTCGCAATCGGGCGCAGGATTGCAGAAGTCGATCGCGACCGGCACGCCGTCGCGAATGGCAAATTCGACTGTGTTCAAATCATAACCGAGATACTCATTTAACCTCAGCACACCTTCTTCCACTCTCTGGAGAATCTCGCGTGGCGCGTGCCATTCGGTTTGGTAACGCAAATGAAACGGATGCCGCGGCTCGTAGGGCATGATCCAGACGTGCCGCTGATCAATCGAATAACAGCGGAAGTACATGTCAAATTTCACTTCCTCCTGCAACATCATCACCAACTGGCCAGTATCGTTGTACGCGCGGAAAAATTCGTCGCGATTGTGCAGCCGATAGACGTTCTTCCACCCGCCACCTGCGAACGGTTTGAAGAACGCAGGCCAGCCTACGTAATTGAAAATCGCTTCCCAATCGAGCGGGTAGCCGAGATTGCGGAAAGATTTGTCGTTCGTGTCCGGCGGCGGTTGATTTGATGGAAGTAACACGGTGCGCGGAACTGCAACGCCGATTTTTGTCGCCAGCGCGTTGTTGAAAAATTTTTCATCGGCGCTCCACCAAAACGGATTGTTTACGACAGCCGTCCCGGTGAGTGCTGCGTTCTTGAGCCAGGCGCGATAAAACGGCACGTCCTGCGAGATACGATCGATCACCACGTCGTATCCACACGGCTCGCCCTGAATCACCCTGTCGATCCTGACGAATTCTGCGGCGATGTCTTTGCCGCCGGTTTTTTGATTCACCCGCTCGACAAATGCCGGCGGAAAACTGTGTTCCTGGCCAAAAAGAATTCCGATTTTTTTCATATGCAGACAACCGCGGATTACCCTCCTTCGCGCAAGGCTACGGCGGGCAGGCAGCGGATCACACGGATGAGGTCTGGTTCGGAGCACGCGCTAATACACCTGCTCCGTGACTCTCATTAACACCGCGGCTTTAAGCCCGATGACTTCGCGTGCGCAGCGGAAATAAGCCGTTTCAACGGCTTTGTCCAGAAAGGGAATTTGAATCCATCCCTCGAAACAATAAGATAGGCCATGGTCAAGAGGCTACTGCACACGCGCTATCGCGTACACGACCTGGAGAAAACGGTTTCGTTTTACAAGGATGTTCTCGGACTCGAAGAGGTTGGACGACAGACATCGGGCCGCGGATCGCAGCTTGTCTTCTTGAAAGCGCCAGGCAGCGACGAGGAAATCGAGCTCTGCAAATTTGATCAAAGCGGTCCGGTTCAGGTTGGCCCCGATCTGACGCATCTCGCATTCGAAGTGGACGATTTGGACAAGTTTGCGAAACACGCAGCTGCTAAAGGTTACCCGCTGTCGGACGGGCCGCATCCAAGCAGTGGCGGCAGAATCGCCTTCGTTGATGCACCGGAAGGCTATGAAATCGAACTAATTGAGCGCGCGCGAAAATCATAGGCGTTCCGGCGGAACATGTGCGCGACGCTTGCGCGCGCGAAAGTTTTGTCTCTAATTTCTCGGCCATGATGTGGCGCAAACGAACTCTCCTTCTTTGCGCACTCCTCTCAGCGTTCGCGCTTAGCGCTTGGAGTCAGGATGCAGCTGACTCCGAGGCAGTGCGACCGAGCGGGGTTTCCGGCCCCGTTCGCAAAGCGAAGGCGGTCACAGCTAGGGACACGGACACGGACGATGCGGACGCTGAGTCTAAATCCGCTCAAAAGACTAAAAGCTCGAAATCAAGTCATGCTTCGTCGCACCGGAAACGCGCAAAGGTCAAACAAGACACTGAAGACACAATTCCCGCGCCGACCGAGTTCACTCCCGAGGGAATACCGAAAACCAGCGCCGCGTCGGTGATCGTGGTCGACGCAAACAGCGGAAAAATACTGTACGAAAAAAACCCGGACCAAATACGACCGGCAGCGAGCACGCAAAAATTGCTGACAGCTCTCATTGTAGCGGAGAGCGGTTTTTTGGACCGGGCAGTCACTGTCCAACCGGTAGATACAATGGCCGACCCAGTGAAGTTGAACATTAAGGCAGGCGACACTTATCAACGCATCGATCTCCTTCGGGCATTGCTGGTGAAAAGTCCCAATGACGTTGCGCGATGTTTGGCGCGAGATAATGCGGGCAGCGTGCAAGCGTTTGCGGAAGTCATGAACAGACGCGCCCAGGAACTTGGAGCCGTGCATTCGCACTTTGTGAATCCAAATGGTTTGCCGGTGCCGGGCCAGTACTCAAGCGCGCGCGACCTCTCGCTCATTGCGCGCGCTGCCTACGCAAACCCAACGATCCGCTCAATCGTTTGTCTTCCGCAGCTTGTTTTTCGCTATGCCAATGGTCGCACGCGCGAACTTGAAAATACGAACAAACTTCTCAGACGCGTCCCTTACTGCAATGGGATGAAAACTGGTTATACCGACGCTGCAGGCAAATGTTTGATCGCAAGTGGCACGCGTCCTGGCAAGGACGTGATCGTTGTTGTACTGGGCGACAGCTCGAGCCGCGTGTGGCGCGATGCATCAGCGCTACTTTCCTGGGGCCTCTTGATGTGAGGGCGCTGACTACAAATCACTTCGATTCCCGAAAACTTTCGCGGCTTATTCCTCCATTGCTGATTGTCGGTCTTGCGGGCAGTTCGTGATGCTGCAGGCTGCGGATCAGGTGCTGGAACATCGCGCACATCCAGCGGAAAAAAAACCGCAGCGCAACGCTGAATGACATTTTCGATTTCCCGCGTACGCGTTCGCGAAAAGCGATGGGAATTTCGTGTACGCGCAGCGTGCCATGAGCGCGCACCATCGTCTCGAAGACAATTTTGAAACCGCTGGTTTGCGGTGCCAAGTTGAGCAGCCGGGAACGGCCAATAGCAAAAAAGCCGCACATCGAATCGTGCAGGCCAGTCAATGGATAGGCGAGGGCGGCACCTGTTCGGGACACGATCCGCCGCCAGATGGGCCAACCGGGTGTGGATCCGCCTGTTACATATCGGCTCCCAACTACCAAATCTGCAGCGTCCGCAAATAACGGCGCCAACAGCTCGTTGATTCGATCGGGCGGATGACTCAGGTCCGCATCCATCACCAGAAGAATTTCTCCTTTCGCAGCGTGGGCGCCCGACATAATTGCGCCAGCCAATCCGATGTCTGCTCCGTCTTGTTCAATTAAGCGGATTGGCTGAGTTCTCGCGAGATCGTGGATCTTGCCGCGTGTGTTGTCCGTGGAATGATCATCAACGAATAAGATTTCCACAAAAGGAACAGCGCATGCAGTGATTTGAGAAATCAATGGCTCAATGTTTTCCTCTTCGTTCAAAGTAGGAATGACGATCGAGACGGAGCTGGCACGTTCAGAGGAATCTGTCATGCAAAGTTTTTCTGAAATCGAATTTCAACGCTCAACATTTGATGAGCGAACACAAAGCAATCGCAGTCGACTTCCCGCCAGGCCGTAGTCTTGGAGCCGTGCTGCGCAAAAGCCACGATGAAAAGGGAGGCTGGAGCCGACGACGGGATTCGAACCCGTGACCTGCGGTTTACGAAACCGACGCGTAGCCCCACGAGCCGCTTCCGTTGTCGTTTAGTTGCTGTTTTTGGCAAACTATTGAGACGATTAACTTGAATTGAAGATCGTTGGCCGACCGGGATTTTCAAACGGCGAATTCGGCGTTTGATCGGACCCGGACCGCTGTTCGCACGCCGAAAAAATTCTGGTTTTTTTCCCGGATTCCGGGCTAATCTAAACAGGTTCGGCCACGGATACGGAGTGGAGGCCGCAAAGCAACACAACGTTGTCTGAGTCTTCGAGACTGAGCCACTGAGGCGGCAACGGTGAAGGGCGGCACAGTCGCGGAAGCCCATGACGCGGCACGGTAAGCAATCGTGCCGCTATTTTTTTGCATCGGTTCAAGGCGGTGCGGTTGCAACGGAACAAAACAAAACCGACGCGACAACATCCACTTTATGGCAGCAAAACCAGAACGACTGAGCGCGGTCAGCGACAGCCTCGAACCGCTGTTGAACTATCGGCAACTAGCCAAGGAATTGAACATCCCTGAGCGCCGTCTGCGCGATTGGGTTTACGCGGGCATCATCCCGCATTTCAAATTCGGCTACAAGACAATCCTGTTTCAGAAGAGCCGCGTGCAACGTGCGCTCCTTCGTAGGGAGATAAAAGCCGTGGAGGTGCTGCGGCGATGAACCCGGCTCCAAAGAAACTTGCGCCGAGCAAGCATGGCGGCTCACTCGGCGCGCAATTCTCAAAAGACCAAATGAAAACACCCTCACTCCTGCGGACGTGCCGACGCGGCGGCAAAGGGATTCACCAACCACTCGGCACACACCAACAAAAGAAAGGTAACTAGCAGATGAAAGATAGATCAACGCACAAACAGGAGCTAAAAGCCTTCCGGGCAAAGCAGGCCACTGGCGCTGAGGAACAGCGCAAGCTAGAAAACCAAGCCCGGCTACCGACTCAGCCAGACACGGGCAAACCGCAACACGAGCTAGAGCTAATGGAACCTCACCCGCTGGCGGAACTCGTGCCGCCAATGTCGGAGGAGCGCTACCAAGAGTTTCTCGCAGACATCAAGAAGAACGGCGGTCTGACAGACCCGATCATTACGACTTATGAGGGCAAGATTCTAGATGGTCGCCACCGGGAAAGAGCCTGCCGTGAGTTAGGCATCCCGCGAGCCTTCAAGCGTTACGAGGGCACTGACCCGGCTGGTTTTGTTATATCCAAGAACATCATGCGCCGGGACCTGAATCTGACAGACGATCAACGCGTGGCGTTGATTGCGAAGATTCGTCTTCCACAGCTTGAAGCCCAAGCGCGAGAGCGCCAGAGGAAAGGTGGTCAAGAAAAGGTTAGGTTGAATTCAACCGAAGCTGGCAAAGTGACGCAGCAAATTGCTGCTGAGGCGAAGGTTTCCGAGCACAAAGGCCGCCAAGCCGTCACAGCGGTTAAGGCTGGCGTCGCTGAGGACGTGATCGCTCGTAAGAAGTCGCTCAGAGAGGCGGCTAACGCAGCGCCAACAAAGAAGCGCAAGCCGTCGTCCAAGCCGAAGAAAGAGAAATCGTTTGAAGATCAGGTGTTCGACAACTACGACGAGTATTCGGCCGTGGCTCGACCGGAGGGGCGCACCATCGTCTTCGGCGGTTCCTGGACATTCGGTGGTCCACCGAAATCGGCTCCAACGTCGAAGGACGGGTCGTCCGAGACATCGATGGCAAAGTAGAACAATGTTTTGGCATCATGACGGCGAGTACTGCTCGGAACGATCCAAGCCACCGACCTCAAAGCGGGTAACGCCTGCTCGAAGCGAAGTAGCTGGCGGGCAGCAACAAGAGAAACTTCACGCGGCGATTCATCGTCGATTTGAAACTCGAATGAAGCATTGGGAAATAATCGCCGATAATCGTAGCAAAGCCGATTGGAGTTTGGGGCTGTGTCTCAGCGATTGATTCCAACGGGCGGACGTATAGGACTAAGGTCGTAGGACCAAGGTCCTATATGGAGACTAGCGAAAAGCCGCGAAACTTCGTTGTTCGATAGTTTGTCCAACTTCTCACAGGGCGGGGAAGGCGGCGGTGGGCTATTGGAGAAATGTAAGAACTCCAAATGAACATCCAAATGGCCACGCTTCCGCGAGTCATCCAAATCCAGATCACGCAGCCGCGCTTCTCGGAAATGAGTTCTCCAGCGGGAAATCAGAGAAGGCCAAAACAATGAAAGGAAAGTTAAGCTAATGAAAAATCGTAGTAGCCTAAAAATATTCACAACTATCCTGTCCGTGTTCGCCTGCATTGGGCTTTTGCCAACAATGCAAGCGCAATTACCCCCGGAGATACCCGGGAACCCGGACGGGTGCTATCCCGCGTTCACGACAGCGGAAGGGTGCAACGCCCTTCATCAGCTCTTAGGCGGCATAGGAAACACAGCAGTTGGTTGGTATTCCAACTTTTTAGCCGGTGACGCCAGCTTCAACACCGGTGTTGGCGCTGGAACGCTGGCCCTCACCAGTCGAACAGGAGTCGGG
>Ga0209470_1001918_pt1 | contig 15003 bp, 9 predicted proteins | sample GraSoiAngelo_125_FD_185882 | JGI IMG/M metagenome (GOLD analysis project Ga0209470, IMG submission 185882) | Grasslands soil microbial communities from the Angelo Coastal Reserve, California, USA - 14_0927_05_40cm (SPAdes) (version 2) | ecosystem: Environmental > Terrestrial > Soil > Grasslands ... | reverse complement strand
ACGCGGAAGCTGAGGCCCGTACCCTCAGCGGGTGCTGCGACGATCGCCCCGCCGTGCGCCTCGACCGCATGGCGCGCGATCGCGAGACCGAGGCCCGTCCCGCTCTGCTTGGTGGAGAAGAAGGGCTCGAAGAGGCGCGGCAGCGCGTCGGCGGGGACGCCGGGGCCGTTGTCCGTGACCAAGAGGCTCGCGCCCCCCTCCCCGTTGCGGACGGCGACCGTGACCCGTCGCGGCGAGGGGGACGTCGCCAGCGCATCGCGCGCGTTCTCGAGCAGGTTGACGAGCACCTCGCGGAGCTTGTCCCGGTCGGCGCGCGCGACCACGCCGGGCGGCGCCTCCAGGGCGGCGGCGATCCCGGCGGCCTCGAGCCGGGGGCGGAGCGCGCCGAGCGTGGCGCGGGCCAGCTCGCCCAGATCGACCGGCTCGAGGCGGAGCTCGTCGCGGCGCGCGAAGCGGAGCAGCTGCCCCATCTGCCGCTCGACGCGCTCGAGCTCCTCGAGGATGAGGCGGTGCTCGGCGACCCACGGTAGCCCGGGCTCCCGCGCGAGCTGCTGCGCCAGGCTGCGCGCGGCGGCGACGGGGTTGCGGATCTCGTGCGCGATGCGCGCCGCCAGCTCGCCGATGGCGGCGAGCTTCTCGGCGTGGGCGAGCGCGCGCTCCACCGCGACCGTGCGCGCGAGCAGGTCCGCGCCGTCGAGCAGGAGGGCGAGCTGCGCCACGAAGGCGCAGAACCCCTCCACGTCCTCCTCGTGGAAGAGGCCGCCGAGCATGCCGGTGTTCATGAAGAGCCACCCCCAGCGGCGGCGCGGGCTCAGGATCGGCGCGGCGCCCAGCGTGACGTGGGCCCGCACGAGCGCCTCGCGCAGGGCGAGCGGGAGCGCGCGCAGCTCGATGCTGCCGAAGCTGCGCGCGGGGAGCGCGTCGGCGGCGGCGCCGCGCGGCCAGACGCGGACCAGCGGCGCCAGCTCGAAATCGCCGTGGGCGATCGCTTCGCCGTCGTCCAGGATGATGGCGGTACCGGCCACGCGCCGCACGCGCACCAGCTCGGCGAGCGCACGCCGGCAGCACTCGCGCGTCCCGAGCTCGGGCGACAGCGTGTGGAGGAAGCTCTGGAGCGCCGCCTGCTGCTGGCGGCTGCGGTGCAGGACGAGGCGGTTGGTCGCGGCCCGCAGCCAGGCCTGCCCCGGCATGAACACCAGGGCGAGGGCCAGGGCGGCCGCGCAGTGAAGGAGGGGCAGGTCACGCGCGTCGAGGTGCGCCGCGAGCGCCGTGTGCGCGACGAGCACGCCGCCGGCCGCCGCGAGCAGCGTGGCCGTGACGAGCACGTCGGGGATGACGACGCCGAGCAGGCGCAGCGCGACGGGCGCCGCGATGGCGAGCGCGATGCCCGCGTCGAGCAGGACGAGCCCGAACGGCATCTGGCCCGCCGCCGCCAGCGCGAGGAACGCCGCCACCGTGCCGAGGAGGCCCCACCCGACCAGCGCGACGTCGGGCTGGCGCATCTCGATCGCACCCTCGGGCCCCCAGGCGCCCGGCCGCGCGGTTCTCCATCCCTCCCACAGGCAGAGCAGGCCGAGCGGGAGCGCGCAGAACCGGGCGAGCGTTTCGGTAGGGGAAACGGCCGGCTCCGGGAGCGCGTGCGCGAGCGTGAGCGCGAGGCCTGCGCTCGCCGCAAAGCCGTAATTGGCGGCGAGCCAGGCCCGCCCCGGCGGACGCTCCGGGACCGGCATGAGCCGGATGGCATGCCGGCCGAGCGCGAGGCTCCCGACCAGGGAGAGATCGCGCGCCAGCCCGAGGCCGAGGGCGAGGGTGGACGGGCCGCCGGCGGGAAGGAGCGCCACCGCCACGTGGCTCGCGAGGTGGAGCGCGATGGCGCTGGTCGCGAGCCGAAAGACGTCGAACGTGGGGCTGTGCGGCCGCCCCGTTCGGAGATAGGCCCACAGCTGGCGCGCGATGATCGCCCACACCAGCGCGGGCACGAGATAGAGGGTCGCGGGGAGGAGCCCCGACGCCGTCACCGGGCGCCCTCCTCGGCGAGCGGCAGCTCGACGCTCACGACGAGCCCGCGCTCGCCCCCCGCGCGCACCGCGATCCGGCCTCCGTGGGCCTCGACCGTGCGCCGCGCGATCGCGAGCCCGAGGCCGGTGCCGCTCGGCTTCGTCGAGAAGAACGGCTCGAAGAGATGCGGCAGCGCGTCCGCCGGCACGCCCGGGCCGCTGTCGCGCACCTCGAGCGCGGCGGCGCCGTGCCCGTTGGCGACCGCGACCGAGAGCGTGCGGGGCCCGCCCGCCTCGGCGGTCATGGCGTCGAGCGCGTTCTCCAGCAGGTTGACTAGCACCTGGCGGAGCTTCTCGCGGTCGGCGCGCGCGGTGACGCCGTCCGCCAGCTCCAGCTCGAGCGCCACGCCGCTCGCCTCGAGGCGGGGGCGGAACGCCTTCAGCGTCGCCCGGGCCAGCTCGCCCAGATCGACCGCCTCGAGGCGGAGGTCCTCGCGGCGCGCGAAGCGGAGGAGCGCGGCGACCTGCCGCTCGACGCGCTCGAGCTCGCCCAGGATGAGGCGGTGCTCGGTGGCGAAGGGGGAGGCGGGCTCACGCGCGAGCTGCTGGGCGAGGCTCCGGGCGGCGGTCACGGGGTTGCGGATCTCGTGCGCGATGCGCGCCGCCAGCTCGCCGATCGCCGCGAGCTTCTCGGCGTGGGCGAGCGACCGCTCGACCGCGACGGTGCGCGCGAGCAGCTCGGCCGCGTCGAGCACCAGGCCGAGCTGATCGGCGACCGCGTCGATCGCCTGGTCGTCCTCGTCGCTGAAGCTGGCGCGCAGCAGATCGGTGCGGACCAGCACGTGGCCCCAGAGACGGCGCGGGCTCGCCACCGGGACGATCGCAATCACGTTCGCCTCGAAGAGTGCCTCGAGGAGCGGCAGGGGCAGGTCGCGAAAGCGGCTCTTCCCGATCGCGTGCTGTGGGAGCGCGTCCGCCCAGCGCCGCCACGCCGCCGCGAGCGGCTCGAGCGCTAAGGCGCCGTGGGTGACGGCTTCGCCGCTCGGGAGCAGGAAGGCGGCTCCCCGGAGCTGCAGGGCCCGCGCCACCTCCGCCAGCGTCCGCCGGCAGCACTCGAGCACGCCCAGCTCGGGCGAGAGCGTGCGCAGGAAGGAATGGACCTCCGGCCAGCGCTGCCGGCGGCGGCGGAAGACGAGGCGGTCGATCGCGGCGCGCAGCCACCCCTGCAGGGGCACGAGGACGAGGACCACGCCGAGGACGGCGCCCAAGTCGAGCAGGCGGCGGAGCTCCGCGTCCGCGACCCGCGCGCCGAGCGCGTGCACGCCGAGGACGAGCCCGGCCGTGGCGGCGATCATGGCGGCGGTGGTGACGAAGCCGCGCAGCGTGTCGGCGAGGTCGCGCACCACGAACGGCACCGCGATCAGGAGGCCAGTGCCCGCGTGCAGCAGCACGTTGGCGGCGACGGCCGGCGAGGCGCTGCCCTCGCCGGCGAGCAGCCGCCCGGTCGCTCCCGCGAGCCGGTCGACGGCGAGCGTGGCCGCCAGGGCCGCGAATCCGAGGCCGAGCGCGATCACATCGGCGGAGCTGTACTCGTCCAACCGCCCCGGCTGCCACGCGCCGCAACGCGCGAGCCGCCGGACGTCCCACACCGTGAGCGCCCCCATCGCGAACAGGTAGGCCGCGAAGGCAACGAACGCGGTGCCCCCCGGAAGCGCGACCGTGCCGAGGTCGGCGAGCACGAACACGCTCCCGGCCACCGCCGCCGCTCCGTAGTTGACGGCAAGCCAGGCAGGCCGCGGCGAGTCGGCTCGCACCGGCCAGGCTCGGGCGAAGTGTCGGCCCACCGCGAGCAGCGCAGCGGCACCGAGGTCGCTCGCCGCGAGGAGGAGGACGCGCGTGGAGCGGCTCGGCGCGAGGACGAGCAGCGTCCAGAGGACGTAGTGGAGGGCGAAGAGGGAGCCCAGGCTGAACAGGATGACGAAGACGCGGCTCCGGGGCCGGCGCTTGTGGAGGAAGCCCCAGATGTCACGCGCGAACACCGCCCACAGCAGCGCCGGGACGAAGAGCACGGCGGCGGCGAGGAGGCGGAAGGTGGGCGGATCGCTCATGGCGACGACCTGCGTCCTACGGCAAGTCCGGTGCCAGAGGACGCCCGCTCGGCACCCGCCGCCGGGCGCGGCTCCCGAGCCGACCCCTCGCACGACTGCCTAACGGCATATGCATCGAGCCGCCCAACCGCTTATACACCACCGGCCTCCCCCGGGGGGACCAGGGCGGCGCCCTGCGCGCCATGCGCCTCGTGCAGCACCGGATATGCGGGCCTGCGCGGGGAGCGCGGAAATTCCGACGCATACAGCCGATCCGCCCCTGGCACGGTCCGTGAAGATCGCGACGGACACGAGAGGAGGGCTCATGGAAGGGACCATCACGCTCGGACCGGGCTGGGCGCTGCCGGAGGAGGAGCGGATCGCCGCCACCTACCAGCACCTGCTCCGGCGGCTCAGTCACCAGTCGGTGGTGAAGCATTTCGACGCCTACGCCGACATCGACTGGGACGCCGACGAGCACCGCATCGACCCCGAGGATCCGCGCTGGGAGCTCGGCTCTGACGACGTCCTGGGCGCGACGGCGTGGTACCGGGCGCAGCCGCAGGCGACGCGGGCGCGCCTCGGGCTCCACCTGGTCGCCACCAAGATGAAGATCGGGACGCAGTTCGAGAACGTGCTCCAGCGTGGCCTCCTCGAGTTCGCCTGGACGCTGCCGAACGGCGCGCCGGAGTTCCGCTACGTCTACCACGAGGTGATCGAGGAGGGGCAGCACTCGCTCATGTTCCAGGAGTTCGTGAACCGGACGGGCTTCGACGTGCCCGGGCTCGGCTTCTGGGACCGCCTCGGGGCGCGGCGGGTGATCGCCGCCGCGCGGCGCTTCCCCGCGCTCTTCTTCGTCTTCGTGCTGGGCGGCGAGGATCCGATCGACCACGTGCAGCGGACGGCGCTGCGCAGCGGACAGCCGATCCATCCCCTCCTCCGGCGCATCATGCAGATCCACGTGACCGAGGAGGCGCGCCACCTCTGCTTCGCGCGCCACTATCTCCGCGCCGCGGTGCCGCGCCTGGGAGCAGCCGCGCGGGCACGCCTCGCCCTCCAGGCGCCGCTCGTCCTCGGCCAGATGGCGCAGGCGATGCTGCGCCCGTCGGCGGACGTGGTGCGCACCCACGGCATCCCCGTCGACGTGATCGCCGAGGCGTACACGCGAAACCCGCGCCACCGGGAGAACACGCTCGCGGCGCTCGCGAAGCTCCGTGATCTGTGCTGCGAAGTGGGCATCGTCACACCGTGGTCCGTGCGGCTCTGGCGCGCGGCCGGCATCTGGGCGGACTAGCGCGATGGCGACCCCGGCCGCCGCGCTCGAGCTGGAGCGCGCCCAGCCGGGCGCCCTGCCGCCCGGCCCGCGCCTGCCGGCCCTCGTCCAGTTCCTGCACCTGGGCTTCCGCCCGATCGCGTTCCTCGAGGAGTGCGCCCGGCGTTACGGCACGCCGTTCACGCTCCGGGTTCCCGCGCGGCCGCCGCTGGCGATGTTCAGCGACCCCGAGGCGATCCGGGAGATCTTCACCGGGGATCCCGAGACGCTGCGCGCGGGCGAGGCGAACAACCTGCTCGAGCCCATGCTCGGGCAGCACTCGCTCCTCCTGCTCGATGGTCCGCGCCACCTCCGCCAGCGCCGCCTCATGCTGCCGCCGTTCCACGGCGAGCGCATGCAGGCCTACGGGCGCGTCATGCGTGAGATCGCCGACCGCTCGATCGACGCCTGGCCCGTCGGCCGGCCCTTCCCGATCCACGACCGGATGCAGGCGATCACGCTCGACGTGATCCTGCGCACCGTCTTCGGGCTCGACGAGGGCGCGCTGCTCGACCGCCTGCGCGAGCGCCTCCGCCGCCTGATGGCCTTCGTCTCCGGGACCGTCGGCGTGCTCCTGCTCATCCCGTGGCTCCAGCGCGACCTGGGTCCCTTCACGCCGGGCGGCCGCTTCGTCCGCCTCGCGCGCGAGATCGACGACCTCCTGTTCGCGGAGATCGCGCGTCGCCGGGCGGAGGGCGCGGCGGGACGCGAGGACATCCTCTCCATGCTGATTGCGGCGCGCGACGAGGACGGCAAGCCGATGAGCGACCGGGAGCTGCGCGACGAGATGATCACGCTGCTGCTCGCCGGTCACGAGACGACGGCCACCTCGCTCGCGTGGGCCTTCCATCGCCTGCTCGGGCGGTCGGACGTGCTCTCGAAGCTGCGCGCCGAGCTGCGCGGGGTCGCCGATGATGGGCCCGCCCTGCCCGAGCACGTCGGCCGGCTCGAGTACCTCGACGCGGTCGTCAAGGAGACGGCCCGCCTGAGCCCCGTGATCCCCCAGGTCAGCCGCCGCCTGCAGGTGCCGATGCGCATCGGCGGCTGCGACCTGCCCGCGGGGATGGTCGCGTCGCCCTGCATCTACCTGACCCACCGCCGGCCCGATCTGTGGCCCGATCCCGCGCGCTTCGACCCCGAGCGGTTCATCGGCGTCCGCCCGAACCCGTACGCGTTCTTCCCCTTCGGGGGCGGCGTGCGCCGCTGCATCGGGGCGGCGTTCGCGACCTACGAGATGAAGATCGTGCTGGCGGAGGTCCTGTCGCGCGTCGAGCTCCGCGCCGCGCCGGGCCACACCGTCCGCACCGTGCGCCGCACCGTCACCCTCGCGCCGTCGGGCGGGATGCCGGTGGTGGTGGATCGCGTGGCGCCGGCCCGGGCGCAGACGCAACCAGGATAGCCACACTCGCTGCCGCCCATGCGCACGGTCCTTTCGTACCTGGATCCGGACCGGTGAAGGAATCGGCGTAGCCGCCGAGCCTAGCAGGCCCGGGGGAAAGGTCATGAAAACCAACAGTCCGAAGGAGATGTAATGCGGCTCAGCGGGACGCGTGTGCTACTAACGGGAGCCTCGACGGGGATCGGGCGTCAGCTGGGGCGCGCGTTGGCCCAGCGAGGAGCGGTGCTGGCCGTGGCGGCGCGCCGGCGCGCGTTGCTCGACGAACTTGCAGCCGATATCGCCGCGGTCGGGGGTCACGAGCCGGTCCGGCTCGGCGTCGACCTCGCGCGCCGCGGGTCGGCGGCCGAACTAGCGGCCGCGGCGCGGACTGAGCTCGGGCGAGTCGAGGTCTTGATCAACAACGCCGGCTCGAACTTGCACGGCTGTCCGAGCGCGGTCGGGGATCGAGACGAGGCTCGCGAGCTTTTCGAGCTCAATTTCTGGAGCCCGCTCGCACTGATACGCGAGATCGTGCCCGAGATGCGCCAGCGAGGCGCGGGAATGGTCGTCAACGTCACCTCGCTGGCGGTCGTCGCGCCGTTCCCAGCGGTCGGCCACTACTGCTCCTCGAAGGCCGCGCTGAGCCTCGCAACGGAGTCGCTGCGCCTTGAGCTGCGCGGCACGGGCGTGGACGTTCTCGAGGTGCTCCTCGGCCCGATCGAGACCAACGGTTCGAGGGAAAACCGGATGATCGAGGGCGCCGAGAAGTGGCTCGACTCGGCCAAGGCCGGCAGGCCCGAGAAGGCGGCGATTGCGATCGCGCGGGCCATCGAAAGGGGGCGCCGGCGGCTGATCTACCCCCGGCGGATGAGCCCCTCCTATCACTTGCCGCTGCTTGGTCGTCTCTACGCCAGCACGGTCGCCCGGGGCTTTGAGCCCGAGCGCGTCGTGGTACGTCGGACCGGCTGGCGAGCAGAGGACGCCGGCGCCGCGACGGATCTCGCTGCGGGTCCAGCCGTCGGCGCTGCGGTTGCGAGCGCCAGAGGGAGTTCTTAGAGAAGTGCCGCCACGTCGAGGGCTCTCGCAGCATCCGCTGGCGCCGGGCCGTGGCCGAGGACGCCGAGGCACCGGAGCCCCGTGAGCGCCGCGATCGTCTCGGCGTTCGTCGCGGCCGACGCGTCCGTCTCGGCCGCCGGCTGCGAGAGCACGAAGCCGCGCACGACGAGCGCCGCCGTCGCCGCGACGCGCGCCGTGAGCGCGCAGTGGTTCACGGTGCCGAGGCGGTTGGCGCCGACGATCAGGAGCGGCAGCCCGGCCCGCGCCGCCAGCTCGGCCCAGGTCGTGCGCGCGTCGAGCGGGACGAGGAGCCCCCCGGCGCCCTCGACCAGGAGCACGTCGGCGTCCTGGCGGCGCCGCGCGACCAGCGTGAGCAGCCGCGCCACGTCGATGGTCACGCCTTCCAGCCGGGCCGCGACGGCGGGCGCGAGCGGTGCGCGTAGGCGGTACGGGCAGATGTCGCCGAGCGGCGCGGGGTCGGCGGCTGCGGCGCGGAGCGCGAGGGCGTCGGCGGGTTCGCCCTCGACGCCGGTCTCGACCGGCTTCATCACCGCGACGCGCCGGCCGCGCTGGCGGAGCGCGGTCGCGAGCGCGCAGGCGACGAAGGTCTTGCCGACGCCCGTGTCGGTGCCGGTGATGAGGAGGGCGCTCACCCGCGCGTCGCCTCCCGAGGGCGCGTCACGCGCCCGTGACCTCTTCGATCGCCTCGCGCGCCACGTCGACCAGCAGTTCCAGCTCGGCGGGCGCGATCGCGAGCGGGGGCATGAGGACGATCACGTTGCCGAGGGGGCGGAGGAGCACGCCGCGGGCGCGCGCCGCGCGCACCACGCACTGGCCGATGCGCGCGGCGGGCGGGTAGGGGACACGTCCCGCGCGCTCGGCGACCAGCTCGATGCCGACCATGACGCCCTGCTGGCGCACGTCGCCCACGTGCGCCAGCGGCGCGATGTCGGCCGCGAGCCGTTCGCGGAGCCGCGCGATCTTGGGGCCCAGGCGCTCGAGGGTGCGCTCTTCATGGAAGAGCCGCAGGCTCGCGAGGGCGACGGCGCAGCCGAGCGGGTTCCCGGTGTAGGTGTGGCCATGGAAGAAGGCGCGGAACTCCTCGTAGGGGCCGAGGAAGGCCGCGAACACCTCCTCGGTCGCGAGCGTCGCTGCCAGCGGCAGGTAGCCGCCGCTGATGCCCTTCGCCAGGCACATCAGGTCGGGCGTGATGCCGGCATGCTCGCAGGCGAACATCCGTCCCGTGCGCCCGAAGCCGGTCGCCACCTCGTCGGCAATGAGGAGCGTGCCGTGGCGGTGGGCGAGCTCGTGCAGCGTCTTCAGATACGCCGGCGGGTGGACCCACATCCCCGCCGCGCCCTGCACCAGCGGCTCGACGACGACGCCGGCGAGGGTCGGGCCGTGTGCGGCGAGCGTCCGCTCGGCCTCGTCGAGCGCGGCGGCGAGCGCCGCCTCCGTGTCCAAGCCGCGCTGCCAGCGAAAGACGTGCGGCGGCGTGAGCCGCACCGCGGGCGCGACGGCGCCGGCCACGAAGCGATGGAACGTCTCCGAGTAGCCGACGCCGACGGCGCCGAGCGTGTCGCCGTGGTAGGCCTCGACCAGGGAGGCGAAGCGCGTGCGTCCGCGGTCGCCGCGCAGCTGGTGGTACTGGAGTGCCAGGCGGAGCGCCGCCTCGACCGCGGTGGCGCCCGCGTCCGAGTAGAAGACGCGGGCGAGCCCGGGCGGCGCGACCTCGATCAGCGCGCGGGCGAGCTCGATCGAGGGCACGTTGGCGAGCCCGAGCAGCGTCGAGTGCGCGACGCGCGCGAGCTGGTCGCGGAGCGCTGCATCGAGCGCCGGGTGCCGGTGACCGTGCACGTTGCACCAGAGCGAGGAGACGCCGTCCAGGTAGCGCTGCCCGCGCGTGTCGACGAGCGTACAGCCCTCGGCCTCGGCGATCACCAGCGGCTCCTCGGCGAGCCAGTCCGCCATCTGCGTGAAGGGGTGCCAGAGGTAGCGCCGGTCCCAGGCGGCGAGCGTCGCGCCGTCGGTCATCGCCCGAGGCCCGTCGCGCGCGCCGCGTCGGCGAAGGCCGCGAGCGCGCGCTCGAGCTGCGCCGTCGTGTGCGTCGCCATCGGTGTGACGCGGAGCCGCGCCGTCCCCGGCGGCACGGTGGGCGGGCGGATCGCGAGCGCGTGCACGCCGCGCGCGAGGAGCGCGTCGGCAAATGCCAGCGCGGCCCGGTTGTCGCCCACCACGAGCGGCACGATATGCGTGTCGCCGCGCGCGTCGAGGCCGAGGGTGCGCAACCCGTCGCGCAGCCACGCGACCTTGCGCACGAGCGCCGCGCGCCGCTCCGGCTCCGCCGCCACCACCGCCAGCGCCGCGCCGGCCGCCGCCACCGCCGCCGGCGCGAGCCCGGTCGTGTAGATGAAGGCGCGCGCGCGGTTCACGAGCACTTCGACCAGCGCGCGCGCCCCGGCGATGTAGGCGCCGGCGCCGCCGAGCGCCTTGCCGAGCGTCCCCATGTGGACGGTTACGCGCGCGCCCACGCCCTCGGCCGCGGCGAGGCCGGCGCCGCCGGGACCGAGCACACCCGTCGCGTGGGCCTCGTCTACCATGAGCCAGCTGTGGTATTCCTCGGCGAGCGCGGCCAGCGCCCGGAGCGGTGCCCGGTCGCCGTCCATGGAGAAGACCGAGTCGCTCACGATGAGCCGGCGGCCGCCGCGTGGGGTGGCGGCGAGCTCGGCCTCAAGGGCCTGCACGTCGCGGTGGGGATAGACGTGGACGCTGGCCCGCGAGAGCCGGCATCCGTCGACGATACTCGCGTGGTTGAGGGCATCGCTGTAGACGTGGTCGCCGCGGCCGACGAGCGCCGTGATCGCGCCCACGTTCGCCTGGTAGCCGGAGGGGAAGAGGAGCGCCGCCTCGGTGCCCTTGAGCGCCGCGAGCTTCGCTTCGACCTCGGCGTGCAGCTCGAGGTGCCCGGCGATCAGGCGCGAGGCGCCCGTGCCGCAGCCCCAGTGCTCGATCGCCGCACATGCCGCCGCCTTCACGGCCGGGTGGGTGGCGAGCCCGAGGTAGTTGTTGGAGGAGAGGAGGAGGACGCGGCGTCCGTCGAGCATCACCTCGGCGTCGGAGGCGCTCGCGAGCGGGCGCAGGCGGCGGCGGAGGCCCGCGTCCTCGAGCGCCGCGAGCTCCGCGTCGAGGACTCGCACGCGGCGGTCATGCCGGGCACGGTCGCCCTTGTCAATCTCGAGCGGCCTCATGGTTGACAAGGCGGGGCGCTCGGCCTTCGTGTGCCAGCAGTGCGGCCATGCGGCCCCGCGCTGGCTCGGGCAGTGCCCGGGTTGCGGCGCGTGGAGCACGATGGTCGAGGAGGCGCTCCCCGAGCCACGCGCCCGCGGCGCCCGCGCCGGCGCGCCGAGCGGCCAGAAGGCGCGGCCGCTCGCCGCCGTCACCGCCGGCGCGGCGCTCCGCCGTACGACCGGTCTCGCGGAGCTGGACCGCGTCCTGGGCGGCGGGCTCGTCGCGGGCTCGGTCGTGCTGGTGGGTGGCGACCCGGGGATCGGAAAATCGACGCTCGCCCTTCAGGCGTGCGGTGCGCTCGCGCGCCAGGGGCTGCCCGTCCTCTACGTCGCGGGCGAGGAGTCGCCGGAGCAGGTGCGGCTGCGCGCCGACCGCCTCGGCATGGCCGAGGCGGGCGTGCTCGTCGTCGCCGAGACGGTGGCGGAGAGCGTGGCAGAGCTGATCGGCGAGACGCGGCCCGCGGCGGTCGTCGTCGACTCGATCCAGACCCTCCACACGAGCGCGCTCGGCTCCGCGCCCGGCAGCGTGGGGCAGGTGCGCGAGTCGGCGGCGCTGCTGGTCGCGCGCGCGAAGGCGAGCGGCGTCGCCTGCTTTCTCATCGGCCACGTGACCAAGGAGGGCACGCTCGCCGGCCCGCGGGTGCTCGAGCACCTGGTCGACACCGTCCTCTACTTCGAGGGCGACGGCGCGCATGCGCTGCGGGTGCTGCGCGCCGTCAAGAACCGGTTCGGCTCGACCAACGAGGTGGCGGTGTTCGAGATGGGGGAGGGCGGGCTCGAGGAGGTCCCGAACCCCTCCGCCGCCTTCCTCGCCGAGCGGCCGGCCGGCGCCCCGGGCTCGGCGGTGCTCGCGACGCTCGAGGGGAGCCGCCCCCTGCTGGTCGAGATCCAGGCGCTCGTGTCGCAGTCGGGGCTCGCCCTGCCGCGCCGGACCGCCATCGGCCTCGACCCGGGCCGCGTGGCGCTCCTCCTCGCCGTGCTCGAGAAGCGCATGCAGCTCCCGCTCCACGCCGAGGACGTGTTCCTGAACGTGGCGGGCGGACTCCGCGTCGACGAGCCGGCGGCCGACCTGGCCGTGGTCGCGGCGGTCGCCTCCTCCGCCCGCGGCCGCGCGCTGGTCGCCGACGTGGCGGTGTGGGGCGAGGTCGGGCTCACCGGCGAGGTGCGCGCCGTCGGGCGCTCGGAGGCGCGCCTCCGCGAGGCCGCGCGGCAGGGCTTTCGGCGCTGCGTGCTCCCGGCCTCGAACGCGCGCGGCCTCGCGGTCGACGGGACGCGGGCCGAGGGTGTCGCCGCGCTCGACCAGCTCTTCGAGGTGCTCGGCCTCGCATGACGTTCCTCGCCCTCTTCTGGCTGAACGTCGGGCTGCTCGCGCTCTTCGCCGTCCTCGTCCAACGCGAGGGGCTCCTCGGCTTCGCGAAGGGCGGCAAGTGGTACCTCACCTGGTTCGCCACCGGCCTCATCACGCTGATGGACGAGCTCACCTCGATCTTCTACGTGCCGGCGGAAGCCCACCGCTTCATCGGGACCCGGGCGATCTTCTTCATCGCCATCACCTCGCTCCTCATGCGGGTGCTCTCGACCCGCATGGTCGAGATCGCCCAGATCCTCGAGCTGCACGACCTCCGGGGCGGCGGAGTCTACTCGTTCTCCTACTTCGTGCTCGGCCCGGTCGCCTCGTTCGTGGCGGTCGCATCGATCATGGTCGACTACATCCTGACCGCCTGCATCTCGACGGTGAGCGCGGTCTACAACGGGACCGCCTTCCTCCCCATGGGGCCCGCCGCGCAGTACGTGCTCATCTTCGCGGCCGTCTGGGCGGTCGCGGGGCTCAACATCCTCGGCATCCGCGAGAACGCGCGCGTCACCTTCGGCATCTTCATCGTCGCCGCCATCGTGCTGCTCAATCTGATCGCCCTCGGCGTCCTGCACATCGACCCGCAGAGCCCGCACGTCATCTACGAGAGCGGGGCGAGTGTCGTGCGGGACGTCAGGCACCACGGCTTGCCGCACGCGATCGCCACCCTCACGACCGGGGTGGCGTTCTGCGTGCTCGCATACTCGGGCATCGAGTCGGTCATCCAGACCGCCGGGCTGGTGGAAAGCTGGCGCGACATCTCGAAGGCGTACTGGTTCCTGGCGCTCACGGTGGGGATCGTCACCCCCCTCATCTCGGCGCTCGCCCTCTCGGCCCCGGTCGACTTCGCCGCGCACGAGGAGGACCTCATCACCCACTGGGCGGCGGTCGTCGGCAACGTGCCCTTCGGGGTGCTGGTCGGCGTCCTGGGGAGCGTCATCCTCATCATGGCGGTGAACACCGCCTACGTGGCCTCGAGCGAGCTCCTCGAGCGGGTCGCGCACCGCTACAACCTGAACTGGCTGGTCGCGACCAACCGCCGGGCGTCGCTCTACCGCATCCACATCCTGAACGGGCTCATGTACTCGGGCATCATCGTGCTCACCAAGGCATCGCAGGCGATCCTCGCCGACATGTACGCGATCGGGCTGCTCGCGAGCTTCTGCATCAACATCGGCTGCCTGCTGATCTACCGCTACTTCCAGGGGACGAAGGAGATCCGCGACTACCACACCTCGCGCGCGGGCACGCTCGCGCTGGAGACGATCCTCCTCGCCTGCTTCTTCTATCTCGCCGCGCACAAGCCCTACGGCGTGGCGCTCTGGGGGGGCGTGGTGACGGTGCTCCTCTGCCTCGGCATCCCGCTCTCGCGCCGCTACGGCCCCGAGGTGAAGGAGGTCCGCCGCAGCGACTACCCGATGGAGATGCTGCTCGCGCTCGGCGAGACCGACGGGCCAGTCGACGTCTACTTCCGCCGCCCCGGCGAGCTGGACCTCGAGAATCGCTCGCCGAACGCCGCCTTCGTCACCTTCTTCTCGCCCCGCCAGCCGATCCCGGAGAAGCTGGCGCCCAACCACTATCGCTTCCCGATCCAGGGCGGGAGCGTGTACCGGAGCATCCGGGCGATCCTCGCGCTCCTGGCCGAGGAGCTCGAGGGCCGTCGCGTCCACGTGCACTTCGGCTGGCCGACGTCGTCCTGGCTCGACCGCATGGCGGTCGGGGTCTTCGTGGCGAGCCTGATGCGGCTCCCGAAGGCGTTCCCGAAGTTCGTCTTCTCGATGGACTACAGCGGGCCGGCCGATCGGCCGGCGGACGCAGCGGCCTCGGGCGAGCGCGTCGCCGGCAGCTAGGAGCGTGACGCGAGACGGCGGTGCGGGGAGGCGGGGGCGCCCTCTCCGCTTCGATTCGGCGCCGCCGAGCCGGGTGCCTCGATCGGCCGGCGCGGGCGGCGCCTCATAGGCGCTCCGAGGGCGCCCCCGCCTCCCCGCTGCGCTATTCGGCGCCGCGCGTCTTCGACACGGGTTTCCCCGCGCGCCTCAGCCCCACGCGCCGGCGAGGGTGCGCAGCCCGCGCAGCTAGCGACGGCGCCCGGTGAGAATTGCGGACTAGGAGCGCGACCCAAGACTGCGGTCCGCGGGAGCGGGGGCGTCGTCTCCGCTTCGATTCGGCGCCGCCGAGCGATGGACATGACCGGCCGTTTCGTTCGGACGCCTCATAGGCGCTGCGACGACGCCCCCGCTCCCGCGACGTGCTTCGCGCCGGATCGCACCCCACAACAGCCTCCGCCGCGGCGCGGCGCTACGCGAGCTCGACGCCCAGCGCCCGCAGCCGCCGCAGGTTGAAGGCGGCGCACACAGATGCCACTCGCCGCGCACCGTTGCGAGCCCCCGCAGCATGCAGCGGCGGAAGCCCATCGCCTGCTTGATGTCGGCGTGCCGGCGAAAGACGTGCGGCACGCGCGCGAGGCCGAATAGCGCAGCGGGGAGGCGGGGGCGCCGTCGGAGCGCCTATGAGGCGCCGCGCGCGGCGGCC
>Ga0209470_1001912_pt1 | contig 15026 bp, 14 predicted proteins | sample GraSoiAngelo_125_FD_185882 | JGI IMG/M metagenome (GOLD analysis project Ga0209470, IMG submission 185882) | Grasslands soil microbial communities from the Angelo Coastal Reserve, California, USA - 14_0927_05_40cm (SPAdes) (version 2) | ecosystem: Environmental > Terrestrial > Soil > Grasslands ... | reverse complement strand
ACCGGCGACCCCCATGGCCGCCGAAGAGGTACATCATGGATTTTATGTGCTGTGATCTAAAAGGAATGAACGGGCTATCAAGTACCTACCGAACCAACTCTACATAACATTCCGCTGCGCATAATAATCAAAATGTGCTGCAGCACATTTGATCTACACGCACGTACTCAATCGCGGCCGACTGGGTGTTGTGAGTCCAGCCGACATTGTGTAACTCCGTCCAGGCAAGGATAGCCCGCCTACAACCTCTGGGTCGCGGTCCCCTTTTGTTAGTTTGGTCAACGCGGCCTTCGTGCGGTAAGATCACGCCGTTACAACACCTTGAAAATCGCAGAGGACCAGTCTTGAATTCAGGTAGGCTGCGTCGGACTCGAGATAGGCTGCGTGCACGGTCGGCATAGCATCGAGGGAAGCCCCCGGCGACCGCAGCTTACTAATATGTTAGCCAGACCAGCGCAGCATAGGTGTTACGCAACATGGATCCGATTGATTTCGCAGAGCAGAGCGGCGCTACTGTCGTCATGCTCGATTATAAGGACAGACGCCGCGTGATGCGGCGATGGCGGGAGAGCTATGCAAGAACTGTTAAAGAAAGGACGGGAAAGTGGGTTCATGCGGGTCATGATTGGCACACGTTCAGCTGGAATTTCTGCCGGTCTCGGCAGGGCGCTCTTGCGGTATCCGAGTATCTGTCGGAACACGTAATGGACGTTTACGTAATCCCAGAGGATCAAGAGCCGAGCGCGTTCATTTGCAGCGGACCACGATTGCTTGATTTCTCTGAGTGCGGGACCGACGTGCACGTTTTTCCAGAGGACCTCTCGTGGACGGCTGCGTTTACTCACGAGCAACCCGACATTGGTCCCTACTTTTCGCATTTTGAATGGGCAACGCAGGGGCTGGCTAACACGGGCATGCAGCCGACGGCGCAAAAGAAGCGCCGCGGCTGATGCCCCAGCCGTTAGCCGGATCAAGTCCGTTGCAGTAAGCGTCATGCCGAATTGGATGGAGACAGCGGGAGTCGTTTTGTTCCCGCTCTATTTTGTCGGGTTGTGGCTATTGGTTGGCACGATACTGGCGTGGAAGAGCGGTTGGTCAGCGTTGGCCGAGCGCTATAGCGCCAGTACACGTCCGTCTGGTACTGCGATATTTGGCCAGGTCACCAAGTTTGGGAGCGTCTCCGAAGGGAACGTTACGCGTATCATCGTTGCGCAGGAGGGACTCTTCTTGGAAGCGATACTGCTTTTTCGCTTCAAAAGACCAGCTCTTCTGATTCCTTGGACAATGATTGGTTGGGTTCGGCAAGGCAAGATGCTCTGGTGGAGCTTCTACGAACTTGACCTCGCTGGCACGACTTCAATTCGGATTACCAGGAAGGCATATGAAGCGCTAAAGGAACATATACCTGTTCCACAGACCGGCTAACACGGGCATGGAGCCGACGGCGCCGAAGACGCGCCGCGGCTCATGCCCAGGCCGTTAGGCATCAACGGGGATCACATTACAAATGCTGACGCCGATGCTCGTGCAGTACGTCGTTGGCCTTTGCTGTCTGCGGCGTAACCCTGAGGCTGTTGACGTGACAGTCGGCGATTTGGTGCTGGATACTGCCGCAGGGAAGGCAGGGACGTAGATATCACCGTCACTCTACAGGAACTTGATGGCATACGCGCTTTCAAAGCCTACGAGGTAAAAACGCGAGGCTGAGCCTCTGGATGTCGTGACGGTTGAACAGCTATGCATCAAGCTCCTCGATATGCCGGCCGTGAGTCACCGCGCTATTGTTTCCACATCAGGTTTCACGAACGGCGCCGTGGCCAAGGCTAGTGCCCACGGCGTCGAATTGTTCATGATGAAACGCTGGGACAAACCCCGCGAGACTCTGGCTCAGCTTGGAGTACCAGTCCTTGCCAACTCCTCGAGCCATCTGCTCTGCTGGGTAGATTGGTCCATTCAGCTCACCGCTCCGGACGGCCCCCGAACCTTTACCTATGACAATAGTGCACCCCTATTCGCGAGCGACGGCTCCCCCCATAGGCAGTTTGGAACCTTGACCGAGTACCTAGATGCTCTCCTCCTCCGATCAACGGAGATACTCTTCCCGCTCGAACCCGCTCGCACGATTTCCCGCACCTTCCCATTGCAATCATTGCCTGAGGATGATGCTCTTGAGGTCAGCCCGGCGTGGCCACACACCCACACACTTGACGTAGAGGCGGACGACGTGTTTCTTAACCTCAACAATCAGTTAGCTCGACTCACCACGGTAACGATAACCGGCAGGCTTCAGTGGCAGTCTCGAAAACGTGAGCTCGAATACCACGTCCTCGAACAGATTCCTAATGGCGAGCCGTTCGCAGGCGCCGCTCTCGCTGAATGGGGAACGCCCGATGGCAAGATGCTGGCGTGGGTGTTCGCGCCTGGCTCACGAACAGTAGGCATTCATACCATTCAGCTGCAAGCGAAGCACCGGCATGCTATAAGAAATCTGAAGATTCCACTGCCGGATCGTGCGCCATGATGCCTAACACCACGATGCAGCCGACAAACGGCGCAGATCGGTTTCGGCCAATTGGAAGTAGTGGCGCGCCGTTTGCGGCTGATCGTGAAGCCGTTAGCCAGACGGAGGGGACGGAAGGGTCATGGGCGATCAAGTTCATAGCGTGGCGCTTGTCGTCCATCCCGACTTCGGAAAAGACCTCGTACTTCTCGCCAAGGAGATCCACGTCTGGCTCGTCGATACTCCGAAGAATCGAGCTGCCACCATTCCCATATGGAAAGAACAAGGCGGCGAGCATTCGCTCGAACACGGCGTTACACTCTTCAATGCATCCGGTGATGCCGAACCAGATGAAGTTGCTGCCTCAATGATCGGGACCATTGACGAACATCATGGTCAGTACAGCCACACGCCGCCGTGCGGCTGTATTCGAGTGTACGGCTGCGGGGCGAGTGCGCGTTTGGTGGAGGCCCTTGCAGAATATGGATACACCGCCTCCATGGCCGTAAGTGACTGATTTTAATGTTGACTGCCAAAATCCTGCGTGGCTGACTGGCAACGGAGTGTGCGGAAACTCTTCGCGATCGCGGGTGTGGAAAAAAAGTCATGCGCATCGGATGCGCGTAACGATGGCGGTTGAACTTCTTAGACGCAGCGTGAGTGTCGAAAATGTCGCCGCGATTTTAGGAAATACGCCGCTCATCGTTCAGAAACATTACGTGCCGTTCGTACAGGCCCGCCAACTGATTCTCGAAAACAAGTGCGCCCGACTTAATGACGGCTGCTGCTATATCCGGACCCATCTTGTCCAGGTAGGGGTTGTATCATTTCTTATACTCGCAGCGGCTCCAGGTGACTTTTGCAATCACGGCGGGCAAGAAACGACCAATCTCTCACAATAAAAAGCGAGAAGCTGTCGCCCCAATTGCTGGATACGTCTATCAATTCTGGCAGAGTGCATACGCATGGATTCATCTGAGCGAAGGCGAGATCCTGATCCTAGAAGCAGCCGAAGATTTTGATATCCACACTGATACGCCTGATGTCGAAACAGTGCAGGTTAAGTTGTCGGGCAAAGCTATTACGTTACGAAGCCCGGACGTGGTCGAAGCGATTGGCCACTATTGGGATCACGTACACGCCAATCCCCGTCACACAATACGGTTCCGATTTCTAACAACAGCGACTCCAACGGTTGAGCAAGGCGAACCATTCGGCAGAGCTGTCGCCGGAATCTCGTTTTGGAATTCGTGCCGGACGGATACAGAAATCGAAAGCATTCGAGACTTTCTGCTCGCACTCGATATTCCCGCTGCGCTTAAGAATTTTCTCCGAACAGCAAATACAAGCGACATAAAGCAGACTTTCTTGAATCGAATTCGTTGGGATACCGGCGCAATGAGTGCGGATGCCATCGCGCGAGCTACTGAGGCCGCAGTAACAGTTCAGGCTGCAAGATTTGGAATCCTGCCGGAAGACGCTTCAAAGATCACCGACAGGTTAGTTGTGGAGGTAATAAAGAAACTCATATCTTCCGATCGTGCACTCACCGCTGAAGACTATCTGAGGTTTTTGGAACAAGAAGCAACCGTACGGATAGCTCGTTCGCGGCTGATCGAGTTGGAGAGCCTGGAAGCCAAAGTCAGAAAGCCGGAGGGCGGCGCTGTCTCTTTCGGTGGGGTTGCTTACCGAGGGCTTCCGCCATTGGACCGTCGAATTTGTCGCCGCACTGAACTGGTCAACGACCTCGCTGACCGGCTCGAACAGGACGGTGCCGTAATCCTACAGGGTGGAACTGGGACTGGAAAAACGATTTTGGCCGCGCTTGTTTCAGCAACCTCAAGCATGGACGTGTGGTGGGTCCGGTTGCGCGGCTTTTCCGCACGTGAGACAGCCACAGCTCTGATGAGACTCTCGGAAGAAATAGAAAACGGTTCACCGAAGACTCTCGTATTGGATGACCTTGATCTTTCGAGAGCCATCCAACATTACGAATTCGGTCTCCGTGTGCTCGCTTATCAAGCCCGATTTCTTGGCGTGAACATCATTGTGACAAGCCAGGCCCCGGCAACTCGACAAGCCTTATCAATTCTGGGAGACGGGACGGTTACCCGATCGCCTGAAGTAAAGGTTGCGCCGCTGTCGGAAGCCGAAGTGAGGGACTTGCTTTTGCAGAACGGCGTCGCGGATGACAAGAATGCGACCTTCTGGGCACGGTTGCTTCGTGCGACGACCCGAGGCCATCCGCAACTTGTTGACGCCCGCATCGCCAATCTGCGTGAACGTGGTTGGCCACAAGACAGTATGGAGGATTTGATCGGTTCGGAGGTGATTAGGGACACAAAAATCGAACTGCGGAAACGTCTTATGGATGACGTCCCAACTGAAAGCGCTCGAACCCTCGCTTATCGTTTGAGCATTCTAGATTTTCCTTTCAAGCGAGATCTCGCGCTGACTCTTGGCAGTCTCGCACCTGAGTTAAAGAATCCGGGTGATGCATTGGACCTGCTAATCGGTCCGTGGATCGAGGTTATCGAGAAGGACTCGTACAGAATCTCACCCTTGCTTGAGGACGCTGCGTCGGAGGTCTGGGCCGCTAAGCAAGTCCAGCAACTTAAGGCCTCCGCAGCTGAAGCCTTGGGGAAAAAGGAACACATCACTCCGTGGGAGGGATCGGGAGGATTGGCTCTCGCGCTCGCCTCAAAGAACAAGGAAGTGTTGACGCATTGGCTTTATGCGCTCTTAAACACACCCGAGAACATTCTCGCAAAAGTTGCGCTGGCGTTTGAGTGGGTGGCGTTGATTGGTGCGCGTAAAGGTGAACGGGCATATGCCGAAGATTCCGCACTCAACAATTTGTTAAGGTTCTTCCAATTTCGCGTCTCCGCCGAATCATCGGAGCCAGAACGGGCGATAAAGATAGCCCAATCTTGGCTGGGCGAGATCAACTCCTTCACCGGAGAAAAGAAGCGGCTGGCGCTGTTGCTGTATTACGCCCAGATCGTAATGCGATACACAGTTCCATTCTCGCCGACGATCGTTGTCACTTCGCTTGCCAAGCTTTTTCAGGAGAAGGAGAGCATTCTTAAGAATGCTTTTTCCGAATCCATGGGAGGACTTCCTTGGCTTGGTGATGTCCAGATAACAGGTGAACTCGTCCTATTGCAAATCCAGATCCTGCGAAAGTGGACTCCTGATCAGATTGTCGAATTTCTGTCTGCCGTCGGCGATCAACCCGAGCCGACACGCAGCCTAATGCTGAGGATGTTCAGAATAGATGAGGAAGCAGTTTCAGTAATGGTGAACAAGGTGACATCTTCTCTACCTGACGACAGCAACGTTGGCACATTCGATCGCTATTTAGCGGTTCTTCGACAGATCGCTGACAAAGGGATTGAATGGAATGCTCGCCCTCTTTCAGCCTCAGCGTTTCGAGCCATCGCGGTCCTGCAATCGGAAAACATCAAAGATCCACAAGCTGCGCTTCGAACATTAGATCAAGCAACGACATTGATCGGAGAAACCGCAGTACTCACGGATCAAAAAGCCCGCGTGTACTTTATTCCAACGAGTACGAAAAGGCCTTGGCCATCTGGGACGATTTCCTGCCAGGCTGGGAGAAGGCAGGCTCTTTCGACCGTCCATTCTCGATCCGATGGGCCGGAATCGCCGCGTCTCGTACGAAAGGATGGCAAGCGGCATTCGAGCGGTTCAAGTTCGGGCATGAGTCCACGACCGGTGCTGCACACTATCGCGTCATCAATGTCGGCTTCAAAGGTGACATGGCGTTTGCGAAATGGAAGGCCGGCGACCGAGCGGAATCCTTGCGCCTTTTTTCTGAAGTCCTAACCGAACTGGAAACTCTTCCGAGTCCGAGTAAGGACATCAAAACACTTACCCTGGAAAAGCGCGTCGGCCACACGATTTCGTGGATCGTTCAAGACACTAAAGGGGAATACATTCAAGACTTTGCTGAGCCAGGCGCGGGATGCATGAGTAACATGGAAACGTTTGAGGAGTTACGGAGCTACCCGTCTTTGCCGAATGAATTCCTCTGGAGTTTGCTGGCGAGTGCCGAACGGGCAATCGGTGTTGACGTGAAGATTCGGCAACGATTTCTTGAAAAGGCCGCACAAATTGACTCGCCGGTTCTGCAATCGCAGAGAAATTGGTTTGCGTTGGAGCAGTTATTCAAGAACGCTGACTTCGATAGACTTGTTTCAACGTTTTTAGGCATTGTCATTGTTCAGGACACCCGACGCGACCCGTACCTGAAGGACTTTCCACGAGGACCAGACAAACCGCCCGAAATTACAGCTGAGGTAAAGGAGAACTCACTCAGATCTCTGATCTTCGCTGCTTCCCTATGCCTCCGGTGCCGCGATATTCCTGCAAACCGGGAATTGATAAACAGATGGGAACAGGATGTAGAGGAGGGACAATTCGAATCGTCATCAATCAATGACTTATTTACCGCTGCTCGGAGATCTAATGAGGAACCGATTTCAGCCTTAATTCGCGTTCTGACAGAACAGGGTGATTCTCAGGAAGCAAGATTGTTCGCGGCGATAAACATAGTGGGGCCAGCAGATGTTGATCCCAAGATTACACTTTACGCTCACTTGTGCGTCTGGGATTTCTTTCGAAGGTCTGGTTGGAAGTATTTAATCGAGGAAGATTTCGAAAGAGTGGTTTCTCACGACTGGACAGAGATCGCCACCGAGCGAACATTTTCACTGTTATCCCCGCGGTTGAGCGCACCCGCAATCTTGAAAGCCTGTGACAACTCTAAAAAAGGCCTCTCGAAGGTTGCTGCTGTTCTCTTGGCGGCAATTCCTGCTGTCGGCTTAAAAGTGCCCCACAACTTAGCGAACGACCTACAAGAAGTAACTTCCGAAGCCGACTCTTAAGCGGCCAGACCGTTGCGAATTCATTCTGCCTAAAACCGGCCACTGAAGGATTCTGCCACGGTCACTTGACGTGAAACCGCGATTTCGTACTTGTGTTTGAGGAGGTGAAGTGGCGGCTGGTTCCTACGGTCGACTCCACGACAAACAGATGGTCTGGAAGTGGATCGACGGGACACTCTGCTCTCCGTAAGAATTCCGGCTCAGCCCGTATTGGTGCGGAGTAGATACCCAAGACGACAATTGCAGGCTTCATTTGCGTCGAGGGTTTAGCCTTTTCTCGACATGACGTGACTAAGGCGCTCAGGCGTGAAATGTTCATCACGCTCGATCGGAACTCCCGAGCGAGCCCAGTCAGTCAATTCGGATAGCGAGAACTCTCCCCACTCTTCATCCGGTCCGACCACAAGTCCGAAAAACACGAAGTCATCGTCGTCTGGGGATCCTTCCGTGACGTACCAGATCACGCCTGAACTGGTAAAGAATCTGACGTACACAACAGGGTCGCAAATGCCTTCTTGGGAACGCAGCGGCGGCAACGCCGGACGTAGCTCATTCGGAAAAAGCTCTGGAACAGGCACAAGGCCCTCCTCTCTCGGCTCCCTGAGAAGTCACGTCCCAAACAGCACGGTTTTGTCCTTGAAATGTCCGTTCTACGGTTTCGGTCCTCCAGACAAAGTGGCGTTCGAGTCTTGATACATGCGGTTGATCTCGCGCCTCAAATCCATAAGTTCGCGCAGTTCCTGTACTGTGGGCATTTCTCCAGATTGACGGGCAGGCTTGGTGATTGAAGTGGGAGTTGTGGCGACTGCTGGCTTTTGAAGCACGACATAAAACCGTGTGTTGGCGGGCAATGTCACGCTAATGTTTTGCGAATACGCGGCATTCGCCAACTCCTGCTCCCCGGCAAGCGCGACATTGCTTGCCACACGATCTCGCAGCAAAGTCTCACCTGTAATCGTCCGGGTCAGACCAGCCCCGCCCGAGCCGACCACGTACGCTGCAACCGTTCCGACACCCGACAGGGTTCGGCTAAGCAGTTTCTTGCCCGTGTTCTTTCCCGACACTTCGCCCTTCAGAGGCTTGTGGTCCAAAGACGCCGCACTACCTTCGATCTTTTCCTCCCGGCCATTCGGCATCCGCAATGTGTGAAACTGCACGTTGAGATAGCCTTCAGAAGAGGCCTGCTGCAAATCACCAAAGACTTTTGTGCCGGCTGGCACCACGATCATCCCATCACGTTCGTAGTTGTATTCGATCGAAGCAACCACAGGTGTTTTCAGCGCGGTGGTTGCGGCGGATTCAAGGCGGGCAACCAGGCGCGTGCCGGGTGGAAGCAACGGTGGCCCTTCAGCTGGAATCATCGCCGCTGGCCGTGTTCCTGCTGTGGCCGCGACCGACTCCGACGAACGTACGAACACCATCGAAGACTTCGCCGGAGCCGCGACGTCGGGCCGATTGTCAGTCGGCAGCGGACCAGTCCCACCATAGGCGTACGTTCGCGACAATTCGCTGCCGGGGGCGGATGGCGCCCCGTAACTATATGTCGGTAGTCCGGCGTTGTTGTTGAGCCGGTATACGGCCAACGGATCCGATCCCTGGTTTGAAAACGAGCTACCGCCGGCCGAGTTCAGAGGTGGGCTTGCGACACGAGGAATACGCGCATTGGCTCTGTTTTCCGCGGAGTGGTTGATGTCATCTGGAGAGGGGCGTCTGGATCGCTTGAATATCGACGGCGCTCACTTGATCGGGGTTACTGTCATTCGGCCCGATATCGGCATTCAAGAGCGGCGTGACTGAGCCTTGTGCCGCCGTTGGTTGACCTGGTGCCGTCCCTCTTCCCAAGTTTGGAACTGCCCGACCGCTCGCTTGTTGTGCCGGCGGTGGCCTCGGCGTAGAGAATACACCCATGAACAGCAGCACGGCGCCAACGGTACCGCCAATGAGCAGGGCCAACGAGCGGGTGCGATCTTTCGCTAGTTCCTGCCTGGGCGCTGGTCCGCCTTGCTGCATATTTTTGATCGCTTTGCGCACTCGCTCACCCAGGCCAGGTCGAAGTGGCGGTAATTCCTTCTCGGTTTCCGTATCAAGATCGGTGATGACATCCTGGCTAATGTCTTTCTTGCCGTTTTGCTTCGCTTTTTCAAATTCACTCATGGTCTTTCTCCAAAGGTGTCGTTTGTCTGAAGCGGATCGGAGCCAATGTCGGTTGATCCACAGCGGCGGAGTCCGCGATCTGCAGCATTAACGTCTCTGTGGATTGCTTGATCGCGGGACGCTCAAAAACGACAACGCCGTCAATGCGCCCGCCGGGAGCGAGTCTTCGCTGACTCATCTGGTAGGACTCGACCGGTAGCTGCTGAACCGTAGTCCAGCGAGTACGCCGGAAAATGCCGGATTTCGTTTGGCCGCTCAGTTGAACTTGCGGCGGCACCAACTCTGCCGGCTCAGACTTCGAACTCATTACCGAGAATGAAACAACCAATCGAGAGCCGTCCTCGGCAACCTGACCAATTCCAACGCGGATGCGATCCCCAAATAGTTTGTCAATTGTTTGGTCGCGTTGACGGTTTAGGATCTGGTGAAGCTTCTCGTTTTCGCTTTGCTGTGCAGAAACAGCTTCATCGGATCTGGGCAGAGGATGTACAGCACTGCTGAGACTGACCGTCTCGGAAATGAGGGCCGCTGGGAATGTTTCTTCAATGAAATGCACTTGAGCCGGCTGGCACCTCACAAGCAGATCCACACCCGCGTCACTCGGATCGCCGGAGGCTCCCATGCTTCTCAGAAGCAAGATGAACTGTCGCCCGAAGACCGTCGAAATCACCAGGTTTGTCTGTGCTGTGCCTGATCCGGTCGCTCTCGCGAATACTGACAATGGTTCACTGGGCGAGTATTCGGCCTGAAAGAGGTTGGAATCGCCCAGCACGACGGAGTTGACCGGCTCGGGGAGCCGTATCGTGGTGGTCACGCGAGGCGCCAGCCGGACGCTGGCAGGCTGTCCTTCAAATACGGTTCTCGACGCATTCCGATTGCGAGCGTTCTTCGTTTGAGCTGCCAGCGATCCACACAGGATAACGAGTAACGATATGCAGAAAACTCTCCGCATCTTTGTACCTCCCGATCATGCCATTACGACGTAGCGTGTTTTGCTAACACCAATTTGTACTGAAGAGAGTCCGCCACAAGAGTTGCGAACCCATCGCGCAAAAGCAGACGTTGCCGGTCTGCTTCCGTCTTTGCGATAAGAGGCAAGAGTAGATCCCGGTGTTGCGGCTGAATCTCTTCGACACCGAGGATTTCCAACGCGTGAGCCACATCGAGCATTTCGGCGATTGATGGAGGCTTTTCTAGACTCCAACCTCGAAGCGCCTGGGCGAGACCTGCGATTTGTCCGTGAATGTTGCCGTCGTTTCTTCCGGCCTGAAGGGCTAGAATCTGCCGCTCTCGTTCGATGGAAGGATGACCAAACCGGATATAGAAACTGCGCCTGCGCAAGGGATGGCCAATTTGCCGTTCCTCGTTGGACGTGAGGACCACGAAGGGAATGGTTTTGGCACTGACGGTCCCAAGCTTTGGAATACTCAGCTGCCAATCGCTGAGGACCTCGAGAAGCAGAGCCTCAAACTCCTGATCGACCTTATCGATCTCATCCACGAGCAGAACGCACGGTTTGTCTTCATAGAGAAGCGCCCGAAGTAGCGGACCTTTTGTGAAGAACTCCAGACCGTGCAGTTCGCGACGGATGGCTTCCCAATCGCCGCTGATCCCAGTCCTTGCATCCAGAAAAAGTCTCTGCAGCGCTTCATCAAATTTCCCGATGGCTTCCTCTTCGTTGATCCCGACATAGCATTGGAGACGCTCCACGCGTGTTTCTGTACTCCGGGCAACCGCGTACGCTAGTTCGGTCTTGCCACAACCCGGTGGTCCTTCGATCAGTACCGGCCGGCGCATTCTTGCAGCGAGATAAATGGCAGAGAGGACCGTCTCGTCGACGATGTACTTCGCAGCCAGCAATCGATCTGCAAGATCTCTCGACGAAGAGAACATGAGTCACGCTCCTTGAAATTGGAGCACCGTGAAGTGCCCCTAATATGTAAGAGGGTTTTTCGACAGATTTTCTGTCTAAAAACCCTCTTTTTATTTAGGGGGGTTTTCGAACAACTTCTCGCGGAGATCGAAAAACGCTGTCTGTCCAGCGGGGGATGGGCGAGTGGAAATAGCCGTAGAGCCGGAATTGAAACAACTTGCTACGCGTTGATGGCGTTGCACAACCGTCCATCACTCGTTCGCGATCACGCGGTTGATCTTCTACTCAGGACGCAGAATCCGGACGGGAGTTGGCCGGCGTTTGAAGGAGACGATCCCGAAGGATGCTGGACAACAGCGCTCACTTCAATCGCCCTGCGTTCTATAGGCGCACCGTCCGGACCGATCGAGAAGTCGATACGCTGGCTGCTCAATAATCAAGGCCGCGAAGGTCACTGGTTTTGGAAATGGAAATTCCGAACGGTGGATCGCGCAGTGCAGTTCAACCCAGATAAATATGGCTGGCCGTGGTTTCCTGGCACAGTCAGTTGGGTCATTCCGACGGCTCTTTCAGTCATCGCGCTCAAGCAGTCGGCTCCTTGTTGTCGAACTGAACCCATTGTGAATCGAATTCAATTGGGAACAGAGATGCTGCGCGATCGAGCGTGTCCTCAAGGCGGTTGGAATGCCGGCAATGGAATCGTTTTCGGATCCGCCCTGGCGCCGCACATCGATACAACCGCCATCGCCCTTCTGGCGTTGACTGAAGGAAACGACACGACTGTCGTTCAAGGTCTCAATTGGCTACGCCAAGCGTGTGTTGACTGTTCCTCCCCATACAGCCTCGCATGGTCCGCAATAGCATGCGCCGTGCACCGAGATGAGGCTCTCAACCATTGCATCGCGGGTCTCGGTAAACGGCTCTCTTCCACGGATGCTATTTCCAACATTGAAACTCTGAGCCTTGCGGCAATCGCTCTCAAGGCCGCTGAAGGCAACGCGAATCCTTTCGAAGAGGTGATTTGAAATGAACAGACGCGATTGGCTTACCGCCGCCGCCGTTGCTAGCGGTTCTGCTCTGTCGATGATGCGACTGCAGCAGCACAAGTACTCTCGGGATCTCCGTCCGAAGCGGTCACGCGTGGCAGTCCTGCATACCGACCAGTACTCGGACAAACTCGATGAGGTCGTCTACGACGGACTTCGGCTCTTCAATTTGAACGTCCGCGGAAAATCCATTCTGCTCAAACCCAATATCGTTGAATACATCCCTGGCAAACCCGTCAACACCGACACTCAGCTCATCGGCGCCGCCGTCGAAGCCTTCCTCCGACTCGATGCGGCCTCAGTAACTGTCGGCGAAGGGCCAGGGCATCACCGCGACACGGATCTGCTCCTGTACGAGACTGGCTTGAGTGACCAGCTTGCGCACCGCAAAATCGGCTTCGTCGATCTCAATCGCGACGACTTGATCAAAACCAAGCTTCAGGCGAATTATTCCGACCTCGGTCATTTGTGGCTTCCACGAACCGTTCTGGCATCGGACTTCATCGTGTCGATGCCGAAAGTGAAAACACACCACTGGACCGGAGTCACACTCAGCATGAAAAACATGTTCGGCATCATTCCCGGGTCTCGTTACGGTTGGCCGAAGAACGTTCTGCATTGGGCGGGCATCCACGAGAGCATCCTGGACATCTGTGCGACAGTCCGCCCTCACTTCGTCATCGCCGACGCTGTCATTGGCATGGAAGGAGACGGTCCGCTCAACGGCACTGCGCGAAGAATGAACCAGATCGTTCTCTCCGACGACCCCGTTGCTGCGGACGTAATGTCTGCTCGGGCCATCGGCGTGATGCCCGAGCAAATCACATATATACAGGAAGCAGCGCGGTTCCTCGGCAATCCGAGGGCTCATGACATTCTTTAAACCCAACCAAATTTTCATCCCGAGGCAACTTCTTTCAAATTACTCAGAAGGAGGCACGCCCACATGAATGAAATTCTGACGGCCAAGGAAGTGGCAGAGGACCTTCGCTGCTCAAAAGCACAGGTCTACAAGCTCATGAATGGCGAAATAGCGGACCGCACCGTCCTTCCGCACATCGCCCTTGGCCGCAAAAAAGTAGTCCGACGCTCCAGTCTGGAAGCCTGGAAGCGGCTCAACGAAATCGGTGCCATTCTCTCGGACGACTCAGAAATGAAGGCCGTGGGCGCTGTGAGCTAAGGAGTCACATGCGACAACGGTTTCAGAATGGTTGTGTTCGAAAATCGAAGGATGGCTACTGGGTTGGCCAGTGGCGCGAGGACGGAAAGTTATTCTTGGGAAAGGTAACCAAAATCACGAAATCGACGGCCAGAGAAAAGCTGGCGGATCTTGTGAAACCCGTCAACGAGCGCGCCGCGTACACTGCGGAAATAGACACTACGGTAAAGGATTTCGTCGAGCGGATGTATCTACCGTTTTACAAACGAAAATGGAAGGAATCCACTGCGATGACAAACGAGGACCGCGTGAATCACCACATCGTCGCCGAGTTCGGCAAGCGCGAGTTGCGCAGCCTTTCAAGGGACGATTTGCAACGGTTCCTGGACTCAAAGTCGTCGCTATCGTTCAGCACGGTGGATCATCTGCGATGGGATCTGAAACAGATTTTGGATATGGCAGTGGCGGAAGGTATTGTCCGTCAACATCCAGCGTTGATTCTGTTTACACCGCGTCAGTGTGCCCGCCCGGAACATCCGACCCTTTCCATGAAGGAGGTAAAAAAGGTTTGCGATGCCCTGAATCTCCGGGAACGATTGATCGTGAAGCTGGCAGTTCTGGCCGGAATGAGGCCAGGGGAAATTTCCGGGTTGAGGCGTGGGCAAATCGGAGAGTCCTCGGCGGCGATTGAGCAACGCGTCTATCGGGGTACGATCGACACGCCCAAGACTCACAAATCGAAACGATTCGCAGCGCTCTCGTCGGGTCTCCGGGTCGATATGGAGGCGTGGCTTGGCCGGGACCCGGAAGGTCAGCCGTCGGATTGGCTGTTTCCATCTGAAAAGCTAACGACACCGCTGGCGAAAGATAACGCAATGTACAGGAACATACGGCCCGCCTTAAAAACGATCGGATTCGACTGGGTGGATTTCCACGTCCTTCGCCGCACTCATGCTTCGCTGATGCGCGAGCTCGGGGTGGATCCGAAGGTCGTGGCCGACCAACAAGGGCACACGTTGGACGTGAACCTGAACGTGTACACGGAAACTTCCTTGGCGCGCCGGGTCGAGGCTGTCGAGCAGCTCGAATCCGCGTTTGTGAATTGAAGTTTTCGTTAATGATGTAGTTTTGATGTAGGACCGCGAAGAGAACTTTCCAAGTTGTTGATGTTAAAGAGCGGGAGACGGGGATCGAACCCGCGACGTCCAGCTTGGGAAGTTGACCTCAGTTTGAAAATAAATCACATAGGCGTCCACGGTGTTGATACGGGTCTTTGTAACACATGAATTTTGAATATCTTGGCTTTTTGAGCCTCTTAATGGAGTATTAACGGAGTACAGATTTTGCGGAAACCTAAAGGTGTCCTTTTGGTGAGCTTCAGCCT